>WNFV01008963.1_pt1 | contig 12662 bp, 8 predicted proteins | sample 5400101 | NCBI WGS metagenome assembly WNFV01 (sample SAMN13153361, study PRJNA577476) | soil metagenome | isolation source: 115 cm soil or saprolite under grassland replicate 1 | place: USA:California | collected 2016-06-15
TTGATGCGCATCCCAGTATTCTCCCGACTGCCTATGACGCATGTTCCCCGGAAACGCCAAGGCGACGGGCAAACACGGATTGTCCGCATTCGCCCGCCGCTTCAGTTTAACCGGCGACCTGACAGATTGCGCTCAACGAGCAATCCCGCCGATGATGTGACCGAGGCCCGGAGTTCCCGGCAAACCAAGCAGGTCCGAAGGACTCAACCCAATCGGCCCGTCTTCGCTGTTTACCGACATAATCATCCGGTCGTTCAGCGCGTAGACATAAGCCAGACCGGCCTTGCCGCCGAGCAACTGCCTGATCTTGTTGCGAACCTCTTTCGGCGCGCCGGCGTCCCCAATGCCGCCGACTGCTTTGGCCACGGGCGCAAGGATCGAGCCTGCGTTCTGGTAGACCATCGCGGAGAAGTTTACTTGTTTATCTTCGGGCAGTGTCGCTTTGAACTTCGGCGACCCGAGCAGCGTGTGACCAGACTCTCTGTACTTGATCGCGTTCTCGACCAGCGCGCGGCTGGGCGCTGCGATGAAGTAGCCGTAGGCGTACGTGTAGTTCACTTCCAGACCATATTCGAGCGATCTCAGCGTGTAGAAGACGCGCCCGCCGCTCTCGGCCTGGGCCCACGCGAAGCCCTTCTTGCCGTGTCCGGCCATCTCGGCGTTGATCTTTCCGACTATGAGCTCAAGCGTCTGCTGCAAATGCTGTTGATCGTCAACCTGGAAGACGGCCTTCCACGACGGAACGGGCAGCACGGGGCCGTCGAGCGCGAACGCGTACTCGCCGCCCAGCGGAGCCGCGAAATCGTTACGCAGGTCAATTCCCTGCTCCGCCTGGAATCTCTGCAATTCGTTCCAGCCCTTATCGTCGGCCTTCTTCAACGTTTCGAACAGGTCGTCGACGAGCGCTGTCGGTTCTTTGACGACGAAGGCGGCGACCAGGCTGGCGTCCGGCGAGATGAATTCGAGCGCGCCCATCGGCCCCGGTTGGGCCAACCACGACGTGACGCCGCGCTGATTTTCGCGGAAGCTGACTACCGCGCGGTTGTAAGGCCTGCCGTCCTTCTCTTTGATCTCGACGATGAAGTAGCGCAGATCGGTCACGCCCAGTTGTTGAGCCGCCGCCGCGTCCTTCTCCTTGCGAAGCGACTGCATGACGATCCGGTCGAGGTCGGCGGCGATCACCAGACCCGCGCCGTCGCGGTAGAGATTGGCGATCTGCGCGTAGAACGAAGTCGAGGCGAAGGGCTTGGCCCCCTGCCGCATCCTCACCGCCAAACTCTGAAGCTGCTCAGGCCTCGGCGAGACCGCGATCAGATCGCCGGCGATCCAGATGAAGAATTCATCCTTGCCTTCTGACGCAATATTCATTGGGTCATCAACGATGCGCGCATGCTTCCTCTCGGAGCCTAGCTTATCCAACTGGCCTTCGAGGAAGCTGCGGAATGCGCCGCCGTCCTTCACTTCGGCCAGCAGAACAGGCGCTTCAGGCTCGCCGGAGCCTCTGGGGTTGGCGGCGGCGGAAATCACTATCTCGTCGCCGAGTTGCGAGCCGAATTCCCGCATCAGCTCGATCGCCTGATTCAATCCCTGGCGCCTCCCTCCGGGCTTATTGGATTCTTTCTGTTCTTGCTCCCACCAACCGCGCAGTTCGTCGTTCTTCTGCAAATTCTCCTGCAGGATTTCATTCGCGCGCGGCATCGCCAGTTGCTGGTCGATCTGGTTGCGGATCGCGTCGAGCATCCTGATGTAGCGCCCGGCGTCGCGGCTCCAGGCGATCTCTTCTCTGACCGGGACGCGCTCGATGCTGGCGTGCGTCGTCGTCTGATCGCCGGCGCGCAAGGCCTGGGCCTTGCCTGCGCTGTCGACGTGGACTTCGCCTTCGATCACCGAGACGCGCGCGCCCTTGGCGCCGCTGTTGACCGAAAAGATCGTGCCGGTCACCGAGACCAGGCTGTCGTCGGTCTGCACGAAGAGTTTGCGGTCCGAGCGCTGCTTCGCCGCCTGGATTATCACCTGTCCGCGTTCGAGATTGATCGTCGCGCCCGCCGTCGTGTCTTTGACCGAAAACTCCGAACGCTCGCGCATCTCGACCAGCGTCCCGTCGCTCAGCTTCACCACCGCGCCGGAACTCTTCGCCGTGCGGATGTGTTCGCCGCCTAACAGTTTTTCGCCCGCCTTGACGGCCTGCGTCTTGTCGCCGGTGACTTTGTAAACGCCGCCCTGCGCCGCCTCGACGATCGCGCTCAGCGTGTAGAGCGAATTGATCGAGCGTTGAATCCACGGCCATGCGAACAATCCCAGGCCGACGACCAACACGGCCGCGACGGCCCACCGCAGTACGTTCGCCCGGTAACGGGTCGCGTCGGCCTTCGCCCTCTGCTCCTGCAGCCGGATCGCCTCCTGATTGCCGTGACGCGCCTGTTTCAGAGCCTTGCGGCAGGGGACGCATTCACGCGTGTGATCCTCGAGCAGCGTCGTGCGCGCGCTCGACAGATAGCCCTGCAGATAGGCCGGGATCAGCGCCTGAAAATCATCGCAATTGCGAATCTGTTCGACCGGCCTGACGCCGGCGGCGATGGCGGCCTGCTCGCCCGTCATCCGCGCCCACACGCGCCGGGTCGCGCTCTCCACGGTGGCCGAATCCAGCGTCTCGCTGCGGATCTCAGCCGTCACGTCATCAACGATGTTGCTCAGTTCCCTGTCAGTCATTTTCATAGTTTTTTACCTCCGCCCTTTGCAGTGGGACAGACTCTAGTCTGTCCGTCGCACGGATTGCCGGCGGACAGACTAAAGTCTGTCCAACGCCAGAAAATCTCCGACTTCCTTTTTGACTCTTGCGCGCGCGCGGTGCAGCAAGACGCCGACGACCATCGCCGACGTCCCCATCAGCCGCGCGATCTCGGTGTTGTCGTAGCCTTCGTAATACTTCAGGACGAACATCTCGGCGGACTTTTCGCCGAGCTTCGAGATCGCGCGGCGCAGGCATTCGCGCAATTCGCGGTTCCGCTGTTGCAGTTCCGGACTGAATCTCGGATTGGCCGCCAGGACCGGCGCGACGTCGTCAATCGGAATGGACTCGGTTCGCGCGCGCTGGCGCAACAGATCGAGCGCGGCGTTGATCGCGGCGCGGCGCAGGTAGCTCACCGGACTCGGCTCCAGGTTCAAGTCGCTTCGCCGCGACAGCCTCAGGAAGACCGTCTGCAACACGTCCTCAGCGTCCACCACGCTGCCCGTGACGCGATAGGCGGCGCGGAATACGCGGTCGTGATGCTCGCGGAACAGCCCCTCCAGATCGCGCATCGAAACTGGCGCCGGGTCGGGCGGCGGTTCGGACTTCGCGCCCGAAATCACCTTAAATCGAGTAGCGTTCGATGCCACGTTGACCTCCTTGCTGACCTCATTTGCGTCGTCCTCCACAGGCATAAACGATCCTTTAGTCGATCCATTAACAGGCAATTTGATTTCTGGTAAGAAGCCGGCTTGGTTGAATTGTTAAATCGAGACATAAGTATGAAACTACAGCCATCGAGCGACGGCGTTCCACAGTACCGACTTTAGTCGGCGGCCTTTGATTACGAAGCCCTGCCGATTAAAGTCGGTACTGCGGAACGCCGTCTTTCAATGGTTTGGTAGAAATGAAATAAGGCAAGCAGTGATGACTTGTCCGTTCATAGGTTGATAATATTTGGCCGCCCGTAACCGGTCAACCAAATCTGTTAGCGACATGAAAATGAAAAAACCGGTATTTTCGACAACGAACTGGACTCTGCGCGCCGCGATCTCGATCATCTTCGTGGCGCTTTGCGCGGCAAGCGCCTCGGCTCAAACCGCAGACAAGATCGTCAAACAGGCCGTCAAAGCCATGACTAACGGCAAGGGCGAGAGGGCGTTGCGCGAAATCAGGTCGTGGCAGGTCAAGGGAACGATCACGAACCTGAAGGACGGCTCCTCCGGAGGCTACCAAGCCGCCGCGACGCAGCCAGACCTCTACGTCCGCGAGTTCGATTTGCGCGGATTGGAAGGCGCCATGGGCTACAACGGCAAATCGGCCTGGACTCGCGACTCGCGCGACGGGCTGCGAACGTTGACCGGCGACGCGAGTCGAGACTTTCAGACCGAAGCGCGCTACCGCAACGCCCGATGGCTCGACTACAAAAAAGAGAAATCGAAGCTCGGCCTCGGCGGGCAGACGACGGTCCAGGGGAAGACTGCGAACGCGGTCGTCCTGACCACGGTCAAGAACGTCAAGATCAAGCTCTACTTCGACGCCGCGTCGGGACTGCTCGTCCGCGAAGAAATACCGGCGGGGGAGATCACGCGCGTTTTCGAATACTCCGATTTCCGGCCCGTCGGGAGCCTGACGGAGCCGCACGCGATAACCGTCAGCGAAGGCGACGAGCGATACGAGATAAAGCTGGCTCAGATTGTCCACAACCCTCGGATAGAGCGCGCGGCCTTTGAATTTCCGAAGATATCTGGCGAGCCTTTGCCCGACGTCCCGGCGTTGTTGAAGGAGGTCGGGAAGAACGAGGACGAGATCGACCGCTTGCTCGAGAAATACACCTACACCGAGACTATCACCAGCCGCGAGTTCGATCCGAAAGGCCAGATGAAGGTCAAGGAGAGCGAGACCTTCGAGCTGACCTTCTACAAGGGCGCCCGCATCCGCCGCCTGGTCGCCAAAAACGGCAAGCCCCTCACGCCGAAAGAAGACGCCGACGCGCAGAAAGACGTCGAGAAGCGCATACGCGAGATCGAAAAGAGAGAGGCTGAAAAGGAACGGAAGGAGCGCGAGACCGCGCAGAAAGCGTCTAAAAACTCCGGCGCCAATACAGACGGCGATCCCAATGGCGATTCGCCCAATAGCGATTCAGAGGATGAACGCAAAGAGCGCCCCACGATCGCCGACGTGCTGCGGGCGTCGAAGCTGCTCAATCCGCGCCGCGAACGTTTCCGCTCGCGCGACGTGATCGTCTTCGATTTCGAGCCGCTGCCGGGCTATAAGCCGAAAAAAAACTATGAGAAGTTATTCGGCAAGATGGCAGGGGCGCTCTGGATCGACCCGATCGACAAGCAGGTCGCCCGCGTCGAAGCGCGGCTGGTCGAGACGTACAAGATCGGCGGCGGGATGCTGGCGTCTTTGAAAGAAGGCGCCAATTTCACGTTCGAACAGGAGCGCGTCAACCAGGAGATCTGGCTGCCGACGCGCGCCGAGATCAACCTGGGCGTCCGCGTGCTGCTCTTCAAAGGCCTCAACATCAACCAGACGATCACCTACGGGGATTACAAACGATTCAGCGTCGAAGCCGAGAAAGAAAAGCTGAAAGTCCCATCACAATCAGACAAAACACAGAAGCCCTGAATCCCACTGTTCAAGAGGATGTACCCGAAGCGATACAGGCCCCTGTACGAGTCGCGGCGGCGCGCGCCCTCGCGATAGCGCCTGTGAAGTCGCTTTGAGGCGTCCGCTCGCCTTAAGCGCGCGGCGCTGTACCAATCGCTGACGCGAGCGGCGCCGTGTCAAGACGCCTGGGCGGCTAGTGGCGCCTCTTCAAGAGGCATGGGCGGCTGGCGCCACCTTTGCACACGGCAAGACAGTGGAAATTCGGTCGCCTTGATAAGCCAGAAGCAATTTACCGCCTCCCGCCAGGCGGCGGAGGGGCAGCGGCGTAATACGCCGCAAAAAGAAAATCGGCGGTGGTGAAAGGGGTTTGCCGAGTAATCCTGCCGCTAAGCGGTGAAATAACTATACTCCGGCGTTGAAACGCCCGGGAATTACAATCTATCGAGCGTCGCAACTTGCGACCAACCACAATAGCCGCTCGCGGTCATAGCCTCTATATGAGCTATCCACTTCATCACTGCCCGACAAACTGTCAGATCATCAGATCTTGGAGGAAAACTATGAGGAACAAAGCAAGGTTATTCATCTTACTCGCGCTGGCGCCGATTATCATTGGGCTCGCTGGATTCGATTCCAACGTGGAAGCTAGACACCGCAGATATTACGGTGGCTTCTATGGCGCGAGCTATGGCGGCGGATATGGCAGATTTGGCCCATGCTGCCAGGCTCCGTGCCCGGTGGCCTGCCCGGCTCCGTGTCCGGTCTCTTGTCCGGCTCCGTGTCCTGTGGTTTCTTGTCCGGCTCCGGCTCCTGTGATTTCGTGTCCGGCTCCGTGTCCTGTGATTTCTTGTCCGGCTCCGGCTCCTGTGATTTCGTGTCCGGCCCCGGCTCCGGTTGTCACATGTCCGGCCCCGGCCCCGGTTATCTCGTGCCCGGCTCCGGCTCCTGTTAGCACGTGCCCGACGTATTAGTAGAGACGATATGACAAGATGTGGGTTTTCAAAAACGCAGAGGCGCCTCACTTCAAACTGGGGTGATAACGCTACCCACATCTTGTCGTGTTGGCGCCGTAGATGGCTCGCGCCCGGCGTCGTAGCTGGCGCCGGGCTTGCTAACAACCTGTTGGAAATCAAGCGCCTTGATAAGCCAGAAGCAATTAAGTCCCTCCCGCCAAGCGGTGGAGGGGCGGCGGCGTGACACGCCGCAAAAAAGTATATCGGCGGTGATGAAAAGGTTATGCCGAGTAATCCTGCCGCAAAGCGGTGAAATAACTATACTCCGGCGTCGAAACGACCGGAAACTATGCCCCAACGAGCGTTGAAACGCCCGGCCAACCACAATAACCGCTCGCGGTCATAGCCTCTACGGCAGTCATCCCTTTCATCACTATCCGTGAAACTGTTCAGATCAATGGAGGAAAACGTATGACGAGTAGAACAAGGTATTCCATCTTAATTGCGCTGGCGCCGCTTGTTATCGCGCTCGCCGGATTCAATTCCAGCGTGTTCGCGGATGACGATGACAATGGTTATCCACGCGCAATATGCCCGCAGTGTCCGGCTCCGCGTCCGGTCATTTCGTGCCCGGCCCCGGCTCCGGTCGTCTCGTGCCCGGCCCCGGCTCCTGTGATTTCGTGTCCGGCTCCGGCCCCGGTTGTCACGTGCCCGGCTCCGTGTCCGGTCATTTCGTGCCCGACGCCGTGCCCGGCGCCAGCTCCGGTTGTGAGGCGCGTCACTACGACCTACATATGTTGCCCGGCCCCGTGTCCGAAGGTTGAAGAGGCAGCTCCGGCTCCGGTCGTTGAAGAGAAGAAAGAGGAGGCTCCGCCCCCACCGCCTGCGCCAGTTATAGAGACGCCGCCACCGCCCCCTCCGCCGCCTGCTCCGAGGCCGCGCGTAGTGAAAAGCTAACGAGACCGAAGTCTCATCATTTACCGAGATTGCCGGAAAGTCTGTTTGACTATATGCCATATGCCATATTTCATATGAAATATGGCATATGGCGTATTTTATCCGTAGACTCAGGCTAAAGTCCGTTCCATATTTTCGAGGAGTCGTTCATGTCGCGTTGCGACGCCCTGAGGCAATGAGAATCAACCACGAAGAAACGAAGTGGACGAAGAAAAGACCGAAAAAAACATTCATGCACTTCGTTTCTTCGTGGTTGATTCTCTGAGGAGTTCAACATGTCGCGTTGCGACGCCCTGAAACAATGAAAACGCGTCCTGGGTACGCATCGCTTCCAGCGTGCAGTCTCGGAGAAAAACGAATTTATAGGAACCAGATCTGGGTACTCATCGCCACAGGTTTGGGGGAGACTGATTCCGATTAATAGGTCTCTAGCCGAGACTGCACGCTGGAAGCGATGCGTACCCAGGGATTTTCCTAGGAGGAATCAAAAATGAAACCCGTAATCACCCTTATGCCGCGTATGGCCGTCGCGTCGGCGTTCGTTCTTGCAGCGATCGCAGTACATGTCAAACCAGTGTCCCAATCAGCGTCTCAATCGTGGCAGCCTCCTGCCGACGCCCAGCGCTGTCCCTCGAAGTGGGGACCGGACGACCAGCGCGGCTCCGGCAACCACATGAAGCCGGAGGCCGTGCTGCGAGCGACGAAGCTCATTCGCACGGGCGAAGTGATCGAGATCGGCCACACACTCAACTCCCAAATGCCGTTCTTCGGCACGCGCCGATTCGACATGCACACCAAACGCACATTCATGAACCCGCAATCGAACCGACGCGGCAGCAATGAGGAACTCGTTGTCAGCGAGATCGGTCAGGTCGGCACGCAGTTTGACGGCTTCGCCCATCAAACGATAGGCGACAGCATGTATAACTGCTTCAAGGTTAGCGAATCGGCGACTCGCAATGGGTTCGAGAAGCTCGGCGTCGAAAAGGTCGGCGCTCTCTTCACACGCGGAGCGCTGATTGATGTGGCCGGGTTGAAAGGGGTCAAGATTCTCCCTGACAACTACGAAATCACGGCGCTGGATATCGAGCAGGCTCTCGCAAGGCAAAACATGAAACTGGAGAAGGGCGACGCAGTGATCCTTCATACCGGCTGGGGAGAACTCTGGGCTAAGGACAACGACCGCTACGCCCGCGGGTGTCCTGGCATTGGCGTCGGCGCGGCTGAGTGGCTGGTCGCCAGGGACCCGATGCTGGTCGGGGCCGACAATATTTCAGTGGAAGTAAATCCCAATCCGGACCCGAAAGTCTCGCTCCCAATCCATCAGATCATGCTGGTGGTAAACGGCATTCACCTGCTGGAGAACCTGAAGCTCGACGAGCTTGTGGCGAAGCGTGTTTACGAGTTCGCGTTTATCATGCAGCCGCTGAAGATTCAGGGCGGCACAGGCTCGACCGTCGCCCCTATCGCCGTGCGTTGAGCGAGGCGAGGTAAGACGCCTGAGAGGTTCACCGCCAATCTCCCTGCAACACGAAGCCGCCCCAGTAATAGGGCGCGCCCCAACGCCCTTCTCGCCACATCTCTTGTTGCGTGGCGCGCAGCGCGGCGGCAGGCGTCATGGCTTGAGGGCCCAGAATCCGGCGATAGAACCGGCTCATCATCTCGGCCGTGGCCTGATCCTCGATTGACCAAAGTGTGACTATCACTCGAGCGGCGCCGGACGACAGGAATCCACGCGTCAGACTCAACAACCCCTCCCCGGGCGCATCCTTACCCAGGCCGGTGCGGCAGGCGCTGAGGACGACCAGTTCCGCCGAGAGCCTGAGATGATGAATGTCCTGCGTCGATAACAATCCGTTGAGCGGCCGCCCCCGTTCGTCGACCTGCGAGAGCGCTATGGCCGACAAATCTGGATTCTCCGAATTGATGACGGCATGCGTGGCGAAGTGAATAAAGCGATATTCGCCGAGCGCGGGGTCGAGCGCCGCTTCGCGGCTGGCGGCGAAGTTGCTGACGACCTTGCTGTCGCCGACCAGCGAGGCGATCCGCTGCGCCTCCCAGTCGGTCGCCGAAAGGCGGCTCAGTTTTGGCAAGGCGCCCGCATTGACTGGCGAAGAATGGTCCCGGCGAGTCTCGCCTACTCGCGGCGCAGTCGAACCCCGGCGCGCAGCCAGACCCACACGGTCATCGGAGGCCGAGAAGACCGGGTCGGCAAAGACTATGACGCTGCGCTCGGCAGACTTCCGCATAGCCGTTTGCCGAGCTATCGCCGCCAGCGCCGAGGCCGAAGGAACCACGATCACTTCATGATCGGCGATCAACGGAGTATAGGATTGCGGATTGCGGACTCGTTCTGTCTCCTTGTCTCCTTGTCTCCTTGTCTCCTTGTCTCCTTGCCCTTTCGCCTCGGGCGAGGGGAGCGCGGCGAAGGGCACAAATTGCAAAGCGCCTTGAGGGGCGATGAGCAGGCGTTTTCCGGTCAATTTTGCGGCCACGGGCGAGAGCAGCATCCGGCTCAACTTCCGAGCCTCGACTTGGAATTGGACGTCCGCCTGGGCGATCAGTTCGCGGCGACGAGGCCCTCTGACGCGATTTCTCGCCGTCAACAACTCATAAACGCGATTCGCCGCCGCTTCGATCTCGGCGCGTTTTGGCAGGAAATAACTTTCGACGCCGGTCGAGGTCACCAGCCAGAGAAAGCTGCGGTCGTTTTCGGCGTCTCCGGCGGTACCGAGCGCATATTCGAGCAGGACCGTATTTTCGTCGAGCAACCGCCGTTGAATTTCATCCACGCGCAGCGGCCGCGCGGCGCCGAGATCAGCGTCGCTCGCGCCCGCGCGAGCGAGCAGGTCGAGCAAATTGCGCGCCCTGGCGCGTTCGCTGACATACAACGCCTCGGCGGCATGGCCGGCGCCCGGCTCAATACCTTCCAGGCGCATCAGCATGTCGATGTAAACTTCGTAGAACTCCTGCATCTGCGCGAAGTAGTCGATGCGAAGGCGATTAAGGCGTTCATTGTCGTTTTTCTTTTGAGGCGAGTCGTCGTCTTCAGTCCTGACCGATTCGACGATCTCCACTCCGCGCCTGATCAGGTCGGTCCCTTCCTGCAACTCGCCTGCGCGTCGCGCCAAGACTGCGAGGCCGAAGCGCGCGCCAGCCTCGCCATAACGGTCATTCGAAGCCAGGCTGATTTTAAGCATTTCATGAAACCGCTCCTTGGCCGTCGCATCCTCTTTCAGCCTGATGTCGACCCAGCCCAGATGCCTCAGCGCGTCGATCTGACCGCCGATGTCTTTGCTTACACGCATCGTCTGAAGCGCCTCTTCCAACATCGCGCGCGACTCATCGTAGCGTTCCAGGCGAAAGTAGGCTTTCCCCAGACCGATGCGTGTGAGGGCTGCGAGTATCGTTTCTTTCGCCTCCAGCCGCAGGCGTAGCGATTCTTTGAAACTCTCAAGCGCCAACTGATTCTCTTTGCGCCCGATGCGCACATATCCGATGCCGTAATGTATCTGCGCCGCGCCGGCTCCGTTCATCATCCTCTGTCGCGCTTGCAACGACTGCTCGAAGTTTTCCAACGCCCGATCCAGGGCGCCGAGATAATAGTAGCTCCACCCCATGCCACCCTGCACGATGGCTATTCCGACGGCGTCCTTCGCGTCCCGCATCAATTCGAGAGCGCGCTCGAAAACGCTGATCGCCATCTGGTTGGCTCCCAACGAGCGATAACACAACCCGGCTACGTATAGCGCCAGGCCCTCTTCGTACGTGGCGCCGACCTCATTCCAGAGCGAACCCGCCGTTTCATATTTCTCCGCCGCCCGCCGCAGCGCGTCAGTTGCGTTTTGCGCCCTCAAATCCCCGGCCTCAACGACCAGCTTTTCAGCCGCGATCCGTTTCTCGTCCGAAGAAATCGCGGCGCGCGGCTCATTCAACGTGACTCGGTATCGCCCGGGATTCGATTCGTCCCTTCTCGACTGGATTTGCAAGCGGTAGACGCCCGAACTCGGCGCGATCAGCGAGGCGTTCTCCGGGCCGTACATGCCGTTCACACGATCGACACTCGTCAGCCGCTCGCCGCCTGGACCGAAGATTGTCACAACTACATCGATCCCTCGCTGTTCGACGGCGGCCAGAACAAACTGCCCCGCTCCCAGAGTGAATGAGAAGCAACGTTTTTCGCCGCCCGACAATTCCTGATCGATCGCTTTGGCGATAGGGATCGTCTCACAGGGGTCGGTTTGCGCGGGGGAAGATTGCGCCGCCGACGCCTGGAGCGGCCCTCGGAGCGCAGGCATCCCTGCTTGCGGGTTTCCAGCAAGGACTGACCGTCCGAAGCAAGCAGGCAAGGATGCCTGCGCTCCCAGGGCCGCTCCCAGGCACGCCAGTAATAAAATCAAGGCCCGCAGCCAGGTTTTTGCGATAAATCGAACCATAGCTTTGTATTGAGAGACGCCCCGACCTATCGGGCGCCGATAATTACATCGTAAAAAGCGGGGGCCTCGCCTTTGCGCCAAAGCCGGAGACGGTACCTTTTTTGGGAGACTCGACGCAGATCGAGCGTCACTTGGAGTTTGGCGCCATCAGGACTGTAAGCGGAGTTCGACAATAAAGGCCGTCCGAACGCGTTAATCAGGCTGACATTATATTTTCCGGGAACTCCGGTCTCCGGTAAGCGCAAGACCAGGCTTGCGCGCGTGGCGGGTAAAGAAATGACCTTTTCTCCTGGCGGCGCTTCATCCGGCTCTCCCGACGATTTGGCGCCCTCTCTCCCGGACGTCTCTTCACTCGCAGGGGTCAGTCTTTCCATCTGCGACCGGCGGAAGACCTGGTAATTATCCAAATCGACGTCAATGGTCTCGGCGCCCGGCGCGGGAATCCCCAATAATTTCCAAGACCCGGCAATCGTCCGACCATTACCTGTCGGCTTCGGAATCGTGGCGATTGCGACGGCGGCCGGATTCGCCGTCGACTCTCCAGTCCCGCCGGCCCCGGCGTCGGACGGTGTCGAACTCGCTATTTGGCCGGCTTCTGGCGCGAAATTGCGCAAAATCAATATGCCGATGAAGATTAAGGAGAGCGACGACAAAATCAAAATCACAGGCGCCAGCGCCGTCGCCGAACGCTTCGAGGCGAAAATTAAGACCAGCCGCTTCCTCCATGCGGCTTCGTCAGGCGCCGGCCTGCTTTGCGCCAGCGCCTGACGATATTCGCCGAAACATTCCGAACACTCGAACAGGTGCTCGCGCAAAGCCTCATCGGGGGCCTGGCAGCTCATCACTACCTTGATAATCTCGCCGGGAGGCGGACAGCCGAGCCGCTGTAGATTTGGAAAGCGCGCGGCGTAATATCGCCGCGCAAGCGACGCCAGCTCTTCAGCATCCAGATCCCTAATATTGTTCCCTTCT
>WNFV01010176.1_pt1 | contig 12659 bp, 11 predicted proteins | sample 5400101 | NCBI WGS metagenome assembly WNFV01 (sample SAMN13153361, study PRJNA577476) | soil metagenome | isolation source: 115 cm soil or saprolite under grassland replicate 1 | place: USA:California | collected 2016-06-15
TAAGTTTTCATTCCATGCGCACCACTTACTTCGTTGGCCGTGAGACGATCCTTGCCACGCGTAAACGCGGATTCTCCTCGTGGCGGGGTGCGATTTTCGCCTGGATGACGCGCAATGCCGGCGATGTTACGTCATACTTCTGCCTGCCACCAAATGGCGTAGTCGAATTAGGCGCACGGGTGGAAGTTTGATAGGCTCGCGAGAAAATTCGCAATCAAGCCGGCATCGCTGAGAAAAGAGCTTGCCAGCAAGCGCGAGCGCAATTGAAAGTTACGGCTCATAGCGATGGCCGAGATCATTTCCGCAGGCGTCCATCGGCCGCGCAACGTCGACTGGAAGCGCGCCGCGGCGCTGCTTTACGGTGATTGGGGGACAAGCAAGGCATACGTGCTTGGTTTGGCTTTTGTCGCCGCCGGCTTCGCGTCGGGTCCGATAATCCTCGCCGTTTGCCTCCTGACAGCGATCGTCGGGTTCAATTATGTTATTATTTGCGCCCATTTTCCGGACGGTGGCGGAGTCTATTCTGCCGCGCGACGACAGAGCCGCTTTCTGGCATCGGTCGGAGCGCTTTTGCTAATCGCGAATTTTATCGTCACCGCAGCACTGAGCGGCTGGGCGGGCGTCAGTTATTTCGGTGTGCCGACCCAGTATGCGCCAGTGGTGGCGATGGGGGTCATTCTGGCGCTCGGTGTCCTCAATTATTTCGGCCCAAAACATAGCGGTAGCGTCTCAATCTGGCTGGCTGTGCCGGCTGTCATCGTGGTTGTGGCGACGATCGCTTTTAGCGCACGCTCTCTGAATGTGGCTCATCTCGAACCGCGTCATACTGATTTAGAAACCCTTTGGGTGCAGTTTGTCGGAGTGATCCTGGCTTTAAGCGGTGTGGAGGCGATTGCGAATCTCACTGGCGTGATGAAACTGGACCCGGACGCCACATCGAATGCGCCGAAAGTCACGCGCACGGCAACAAAAGCGATTCTACCGGTGGCAATCGAAGTAGTCTGTGGAACGGCACTGCTCGGCTGGGCGATGCTGTCGCTGCCGAAATCGTTCGCGCCGGAACTAATCTCGCACAAGGAGGATTTGTTGCGCTTTCTTGGGGAGCATTATGCAGGAAGCGTCGGAGGCGCGTGGTTCGGGCAGGCCTTTTCTATTTTCGTTGGCGTCGTCTTCGGCCTATTGCTGGTCAGTGCCGTCAACACTGCCATTGTCGCATTGATCGGCGTGATCTACATGATGGCCCAGGACGGCGAGATGCCGCGGCAATTCGCGCGCCTGAACAAACACGGCGTGCCCCGCATTCCATTGATTGTCGCGGTTGCAATTCCGATCTTGGTGCTCGCGATCATGAGGCAATTCGAGGGTCTTGCGGGTCTGTATGCCATCGGGGTTGTTGGCGCCATCTCAGTGAATCTCGGTGCATGCACATTTAACAAGCATTTGGGGCTGCGGACCTACGAGCGCCTGATCATGGGTGCCACATTCCTCGTGCTCGCGTTGGTCGAAGTGACCATCGCCAAAACAAAACCTGACGCGCTCTTTTTCGCGGTGTGCGTTTTGGGCGTAGGCTTGGGATTCCGCGCCTATTCGCACAAGATCGCGGGGTTAAAAACGCTCACGCTAAAGCGCGAAGTTGCCGCCATGGTGACGCCCGATCTCGCCACAAACGTGGAGACGCGGATTCAAGAAGGTCACAGGATCATGGTCGCCGCGCGAGGCATTACCAGCGTCCTCGGATTCGCATTAGATGAAGCGCAGCTGCGCAACGCGACGTTGTATGTTTTGTACGTGAAGGAAATTGTCGTCTTCTACGCGGGTGGCCCGACTGTGCCCGGTCGTCCCAAATGGCAGGATGACCCTGAGGCGGCGGCAATTATGTCCACAATGCAGAAGCTGGGGGCTGAACGGAATGTCTATGTGCAACCGGTGTATGCGGTGAGCGAGGACGCGGCGACGACTATTCTTGATCTTACAGCCACGCTGTGTGTGGATTATCTCATCATCGGTGCATCACAGCGCACCGCCATGTCCAAATTGCTTCGCGGGAGCGTCGTTACGAACGTCGCACAGCAATTACCCGAATCGATTCACCTCATCATTTACGGCTGAGCTGTAGTCGCCGGCCTGTGGCCGGTCTGTTCGGGTAGAAGTGAACGGCCCATAGGGCCGTGGCTACAGGTGCATAGGAGTTATTTTCGAATGCCGAAGAATGCTTCAAGAGCGCGGGTGCCCAACGCTTTCCAAATCTTGATCACTTCGTAAGTGATGACCGTGGTGAAAGTCACGGCGAACCAAACGAAAACTGCTTCAATCGGCAGGCCGGACCATGCTCCGATGTGCAGTCCCATCATGGTACTCGGCCGGTATTCCCACCAACCGTACGGTAACGCGAGCGTTGCTTCCCAAAGCAAACTGATCAGCAGCAGTAGGAAAAACGTAAAACTGAATGCGCGCCAGTTAATGAATGGCCGGGTGGTGTGAAAAAAGCCAGCCGATGGAATCAGCGACGCACAGACGAGATAAATGAAATACCAGGGGAAACCTTCTGGCCCGCCCGACAAAAACTTTCGATACACAATCGCAGCTGCGATCAACACAACCCCAAGGGCGACAGGCACCAGCATGAACCCCGCGAGATAGAAAACGAATTCTTCAATCGGAATCGCTCCGCCCACCGCGGGTATTTCCCAACCCAATGTGGCCGATTTATTCGGGAAAACGAAGAAAGCGTTGCCAAATAGAAGGTCGAGAAGAAAACCGAGCGGCGTTAGCACCGCGATCGTTCGCCAGAACGCTTTTCTTGGAAACTGCAAATCGGGTCGAGAGGCAAACCACCAGCCCAGCGCGCCGATTGGGATGATAAACAATAGCAGGCTCCACGTGTATCCGAGCGGCGTCGGATTATCCGACGTTGCTTGCAAAACCGCGGCATGAATGACGGTCCGCAACGTGAGCGCAGCCGGAACAATGAGTGCCGCAGCGATGGCAAAAACAACATAGAACGCTCTTCGCTCTTGCATTCGCCCATAGCTTAAACAGAACAGTTTTAAGTTTTAAGATTTAAGTTTTAGGTTGGGCGCTTGAATTGGTCATTGCTTGGCAAACTTTACATTTAGAACCCAGACCGGTTTGAACACGAGCACCAACGTGAATGACTGTCTCGAGCTGATGCGCAAGCTGATTGAGTATCGTCAGCAAAAAGCCTTGCATCACCAGCTCATGAAGGTCGCCGAGCGTTCCATGCTCGGCATCGACGCGATTGTGATGCTTTATCACTGCGCCAAAGTCAGCACTGGTGACATTCTCGAGGTCGGCGCATACATAGGCGGCGCAACGGCCGCCATGGCCATGGGGGTACGCGATTCAGGCATGCAAAAGAAAATCATCAGCATCGAACGTGGCTGCCGCGTCGATCTTCCGCGGGTTGGCACAAAGGATAGCTTCAAGGATCTGCGCAAAAATCTGAAGCGCTTTGGATTCCTCGATCAGGTTACTTTAATAAATGCCCGCTCTTTCGACCCGGACACCATAGCCATGGTGCACCGGCTCTCGGGTCCGCGTTCGATCGGACTATTCGTTTTTGACGCCGATGCCAATGTCCGTCGTGATGTCAATTGCTACAGCGACCGATTTGTCGATCGCTGCTGGATCGTCATCGACGACTATCTGGGGGGAGCCGACAAGAGCGGAAAGCTGCGAATGCAAGTAGACGAGCTGGTCAGTGCCGGGCGACTCGAGCCATTGGGCTTTTACGGTTTCGGAACGTGGATCGGTCGGTGGTTAGGATAGCTTTGTCATGTCGAGCGAAGTCGAGACATCCCGCGAAGTTACCCTTGAGTTATGCCACGGGATTCCTCGACTTCGCTCAGAATGACGTTTATTGAGGGCTCGAGGAAAATGACTCCGCCAAAAGTCCTCATCGCCGATTCGATTTCGCAACGTGGCATCGATGAACTCGTGCGTGAAGGCGCGCTCGATGTCACGATTAAGACGGGGTTAAGCGAAAGGGAACTAACCGATGTTATTCCAGAGTTCGCGGGCATGGTGGTGCGCAGCCAGACCAAGGTCACCGCGGAAATTTTGAATGTCGGTAACAAACTGCGTGTCGTGGGCCGCGCCGGGGTGGGGGTGGACAACGTCGATGTGGAAACCGCCACGCGCCGCGGCATTGTCGTATTGAACGCGCCAGGCGGAAACACCATCTCCACGGCCGAACATGCGTTTTCGTTGTTGCTCTCTGTGGCGCGCAAAATTCCGCACGCTGACGCAAACGTTCGCAGCAAACATTGGGACAAAAAGAGTTTCGAAGGAGTCGAGCTGTACAACAAAACGCTGGGCGTAATCGGCATGGGCCGAATCGGCAGCGAATTGAGTCGGCGCGCAATCAGTTTTGGTATGCGAGTGGTTGCGTACGATCCCTACCTGTCCGCCACACGCGCCCGCAGTCTGCAAGTGGAACTGGTGGATGAACTCGACGATTTGCTTACCGACGCCGATTTTATTTCGCTGCACACGCCGCTTACTGCTGAGACACGCCACATTCTTGATGTCGCGCGGTTAAGGAAGACAAAGCCCGGCGTCCGTATCATCAATTGTGCTCGTGGCGGACTCATTGACGAAGCGGCGCTGGCGCAGGCGCTGGTGGACGGGCAGGTCGCCGGCGCGGCGCTAGACGTTTTCGAAGTTGAACCGCTGCCGGCCGATTCGCCTTTGCGCGGTGCGCCCAATGTTGTTCTTACGCCGCATCTCGGCGCATCGACGGCGGAAGCGCAGGAGAGCGTCGGTATTGAAATTGCGCAATCGATCCGCGCCGTGCTGCTCGAAGGCACGATCCGTAATGCGGTAAACATGCCGAATCTCGACGCGAAGACGCTGGCAATCATCGGACCGCATCTCCGTTTTGGCGAAAAGCTGGGTAAATTTCTCTCGCAGATCGCGCCGAAACGCGCGGAGGCGCTCAACATCAATTACAGCGGCAAGGTGAACGAAGGTGATACGACTGCGATTACGCGTGCAGCGCTGAAAGGCTTCTTGCAAATCGCCGGTGGCAGCGAAATCAACGAAGTGAACGCGCCCGCGTTTGCCGAAACGCTAGGTTTGAAGGTGAGCGAATCACGGCTGAGCGCACCCGGCGATTACACCGACATGCTCGAAGTCTCCGCCGCTGGCGAAGGAAGAACCGTTTCCGTGGGTGGCGCATTCTTCGGGGCCACGCCGCGAATTGTGAGCATCAATAGCCGCCCGGTCGAAGCCCGACCGCAGGGTGTGGTGCTGGTGCTGGAAAACACGGATCGTCCCGGAATGGTCGGGCGGATCGGCACGCTTCTCGGTCAGCATGGCGTCAACATCGCCACAATGTCACTCAGTCGAAATCAGGCTGGCGGCACCGCCCTCACCGTGTTGAATCTCGACACCGCCCCTAGCGAAGAGTTGCTCCACGAAATTCATGCGAGCGAGGATATTCATTCGGCGCAAGTGATCCAATTGTAGCTCTATTTTCTGGGGAGCGCACGCGCCCTCGCGTGCTGTTTCCGGCGCCCCCGCCGGAAAGCCTCTCTCGAAACCACTCGGCTCCAACTCACGTGAGTGAAAAACTTGGCGATTGGCGAGGGCGCCAATCGCAACACGCGAGGCGCGTGCGCTCCCCAGAGTTCGGGCGCGAACCGAAGCTTCCTGCCGTCTCTCGCGGCGCTGCGGTGGGAGCGCGCGCCACAGGCATGTGGCTAAAGCATCGATTGTTTCAATCCAAATCAATTTCCTTGCCGAGCGCGATTCAACTCGATACAACTCGGTCTCACTATGGACTTCAGCGCTCATTCAATCATTTGGACTATTCTTGTTGGTCTCGTTGTCGGAGCGATCGCGAAACTGCTGATGCCGGGAAGAGATCCCGGCGGTTGCATCATCACGATTCTGCTCGGCATCGCCGGCGCGTTCGTTGGGACGTGGATTGGTCGCGTCTTTGCGGGCGAGAATTACATCGCCGGCTGGATCATGTCGGTCGTCGGCGCCATGATCCTGTTGCTGCTGTATCGATTCATTTTTAAACGCGGCGCATAAAGGAGCGCGGGCATTCTGCCTGCTGCCGCTGGCATGTTGCCAGCGGATCTCTTTTGCCGCGTAAGTTCAGGACCTGAGAGCAGAAGCTGTCCAGCAATATGCCGGACAGAGCGGGCAACATGCCCGCGCTCCCTTGGAACGCTTCGACGCTTCATTCGCGCGGTTGCTCTGCGCGGCGAACGCGACATTGTCCCTCCTCAATGGCCGCACCGAAGAAAGCGCTTGTTATCATCTCGTTTGCCGCGCTGTACCTGATTTGGGGCTCCACCTATCTCGGCATCCGGTTCTCCATCGAAACGATTCCGCCGTTTTTGATGGCAGGCGCGCGGTTCGTGTTAGCGGGCATGATCATGTATGCGATTGCCTGGTCACAGGGGATAGGCAAATCGACGTGGGCGAACTGGCGCACGTCATTCATCATAGGAGCGTGTTTGCTGCTCGGCGGCAATGGCGGCGTGACGATCTCAGAACAATATATCGACTCCGGATTGGCGGCGCTGATCGTGGCGATCGTTCCGATTTACATCGTGTTGCTGGGGTGGGCCACCGGAATGGCGCCCCGGCCGACGCCAATCATGTGGTTGGGGCTCGCCGGCGGTTTTGTTGGGGTGGGAATTTTATTCGGACCGGGTCTGCATCTTCACTCCGTCGGCGGACGAAATCCTGCAATCGGAATATCGATCCTGCTTGTCACAAGTTTTATTTGGTCGGCGGGTTCGCTTTACTCGCGCGCTGCAAAACACGCAGCGTCACCATTTCTCACTGCTGCTCAACAAATGATCTGTGGCGGCATATTGCTTTTGCTAGCTGGCGTCGCCACCGGTGAACTGCCGCGATTTCATCCCGGTTCCATTTCCATGTTGTCGCTTGGCTCATTTGTTTATCTCGTAATCATCGGCGCCGTGGTCGGGTATACGGCTTACATTTGGCTGCTGCGTCACTGCGATCCGGCGAAGGTCGTCACTTACGCGTATGTGAATCCTATTGTCGCCGTCCTGCTCGGCACTTTTTTCGCAGGTGAAACCGTTACCGCACGGACATTGATTGCCGCTGCTCTCATCATCGGTTCAGTGGCACTCATAATCACGGCACAGCAGCTGCGAGCGCGCGTGGAGCCGGTCTTGAGTGGTGCGCTGGAGCCTGCTGATTAATGTTTGGGGAGCGCACGCGCCTCGCGTGCTCATTTTCGGCGCCCTCGCCGAAATTCTTGCTCGTAAGTAACGGGTTCCGTCTCGGTGAAAGCCCTGGCGATCGATTGGCGAGGGCGCCAATCGTAGCACGCGGGGGCGCCAGCGCTCCCCAGAATTTTGCGGCGGATTGGAAACCGCCCCTCTTTGCGCTTTAATGCGGCATGGCCGCCGAGCACAAAAATCATCAGCAAACGATCGATGCTGCAAGGCGCAACTGGCAGGCTGAAGTCGAGACAGCGCAAACGTACCGCGATCTCGCGCAACGTGAGGGCGACGAAAAACGCAAAGGCATTCTTTTGCGCATGGCAGAAGCGGAAGAGCGTCATGCGCACCGATGGGCAACAACGCTAAAGGAGCTCGGTGCCGAGCCGCCTGTTTACAGGGACACGATTGGGCGCCGTCTAAATCGGTGGTGGAACAAAATCGCCGGAGCGGAAATTGCCATTCGCCGTATGGAAGCGACGGAAGAACGGCAGGAAGCAGAATTTCACGATCAAGCCGAGCGTGCTTTCGCTGGCAAAAAGGACGTTCAGGAATTTCTGCGAAAAAGTGCGATCGAAGAGAAAGCTCATGCGCGAGTGCTCAGCGCGATGGCGCCGCCCTTGAACCCCCGCACCGCGCTGGATAAGATCCTGAAGCGCGAACGCTGGCACGGACGCGGCGGCAGTTGGGTGGCCGACGCAATCTACGGCGCAAATGATGGGCTTGGCGCAGTGTTTGGGATTGTTTCGGGCGTCGCCGGTGCCACAAATAATCAGCAGCATTTCATTTTGATCTCCGGCCTTGCGGGAATGCTCGCTTCCACTCTGTCGATGGGCGCAGGCGCGTATCTTGCCGCAAAAAGTGAGGCGGAAGTGTACGAAGCGGAAATCTCACGCGAGCGCGCTGAAGTGGAAGAGAATCCTGAAGAAGAAATCGAAGAAATGTCGCTCTTCTATCAGTTGCAGGGATTCACTCCTGAAGAATCGCAGAAAATGGCGGAGCGCCTGGCGCAACAACCCGAGCAATTCGTGCAGGTGATGGCGCAAAGCGAGCTCGGCTTATCCGAGCATCGGTTTCCGAACCAATGGACCGCGGCATTATCAGCCGGCATTTCCACGGCAATCGGCGCGTTTGTCCCAATCATTCCGTTCTTTTTCTCGGGCGGTCTGGATGCGGTTCTCGCTTCCTTCGGGATCAGTCTCGTCGCGCACTTTGCCGTCGGCGCCCTGAAATCGCTTATCACGATTCGCTCGTGGTGGGCGTCGGGACTGGAGATGACCTGGATTGGCATCATCGTTGCTGTAGTGACTTACGGCCTCGGGCTCGCCTTTGGAGCGCTGGGTTAGAAAACGACATCGTCATTTCCAAATCTTAACGAACATGGGCTTAAGTGATTTTCGCTATAGCGCGCGCGCGCTTCTAAAGAAGCCCGCATTTGCGATTCTAGCCGCGCTCACGATTGCGCTGGGTATCGGTGCGACTACATCGATCTTCACCGCCGTAAACGGCGTCCTTCTCAAGGCGTTTTCTTTTCCGGAAGCCGAGCGTCTGGTTGTGGTGACTGGTGCCTCCAAATCGCAACCCGACATGGGCGTGTCGTATCCTGATTATATCGACTGGCGCGGCGAGCAGCGGGTGTTTGTCGATCTTGCCGCGCGGGTACCGGCCGGTGGCGTGATCAGCGGGATCGGCGAACCCGAACGAGTCTTCGGCCGGTACGTGACGGCGAGCTTCTTTTCAACGTTGGGTGTTCAGCCGCAGATCGGGCGATTCTTCGGCGAAGATGAAGACAAAGCGGCCGCCGCGCGCGTCATGGTGATCGGCGATGGATTATGGCGGCGGCGTTTCAATGCCGATCCGGCGGTGATCGGCCGCGCGATCAATTACAATGGCGCGAGCTGGACGGTCATCGGCGTTCTCCCGACGAACTTCGATTTCTACGGCCGCAGCAATGGGAACAGCGATATCTATCTGCCGATCGCCCAATTAGCTTTAGTAAACCAATCCTTCCTGCGCGATCGCGGTTCGCATGGGTGTCGTGTGATCGCGCGGCTACGGCCGGGCGTGAGCGAACGAGAGGCTGCGATGGCAATGAATACGATCGCGGCACGGCTAGCGGCGCAATATCCAGTGACGAATGCAGGCGTGACTGTCGAAGTTCGTTCGCTACTGCGCGATTTTGTCGGTGAAGACAGCAAGGCTTTGCTCGTGACATCAGCCGGCGCGATTCTCCTTCTGCTGATCGCGTGCGCGAACGTGGCGAACCTGACGCTTGCTCGCGCGTCGACGCGCGAGCGCGAGATCGCAGTGCGGCTGGCGGTCGGCAGCTCCCGGTGGCGGATCGTTCGTCTGCTGATGACCGAGTCGCTGCTCATAGCGTCGATCGGTGGCGCTCTTGGCGTACTGCTTGCTTTCTGGGCGGTTGAGGCCTTCAAGGCGATCGGGACTGGCGTGATCTCGCGCATCGATGAAATCGCCGTCGATGTGCCAGTGCTGATGTTTTCGGCGGGCACGATCTCCGTCGCGACCGTTCTCTTCGGATTGTTGCCGGCAATGAAAGCCGCGCGGGTGAATATCGAGCCAGCATTGAAATCGGGCGGGCGCAGCAGTGGCGGTGGTTTGGCGCGCGTGCGCAAGACGTTGATAGTGACTGAGCTCACGCTTGCACTCATGCTTCTGATCAGCGCTTCACTGCTTGTGAAGAGCTTCTGGACACTAACGAGCGTCAATCCCGGGTTTGATCCGGCGCACGTGCTGACATTTCGGCTGCGTTTACCCGATTCCAAATATGATAACCGCGAAATGGCCATCCGCGTGGTCAGGGAATTGCGACGACGCATTAGTGAATTGCCCGGAGTGGCCCGCGTGGGAATCACCAGCGGCATTCCGTTAGGCCGCGACAACACCGAAGGTTATTGGCTCGAAGGCCAGCCCGAGCCGGCGAATCCGATCCAGTGTCCGGTGGCACTCTCCTTGTTCGTCGATGAATATTGCTGCCGCGCGCTCGGCGTTCCTCTTCTGGCGGGACGTATGTTGACTGAGAGAGACACGCTCGACTCGCCGCCGGTGATCATGGTGGACGATGAATTTGTGCGCGTTCATTTCGGGGGCGACATGCACGCGGCGCTTGGGCGACGGCTGCGCTTCAACGGCGAGGGCGAGCCCTGGCGTCAGATTGTGGGTGTGGTCCGCCACGTCACGCATTACGGCCTAGAGGAACGCTCTCGCGTCGAAATTTATCGGCCGTGGCTGCAAATTTCCAGCACAGCTGATTCTCACTACCTGCGTGCGATGGATTTTGCGGTGAAAACGGCGGGCGAACCGACTTCTTATCTTCCAGCGATTAAGGCTGAGCTGAGCAAGATCGATAATGACCTGCCGCTTGGAAACATTGGAACGCTCGAAAAATCGTTGCACGATTCTACCGCGACGCGCCGTTTCAATCTCGGCTTGATTAGCACATTTGCGGTGCTTGCGCTCGCCTTGAGCGCGATCGGTTTGTACGGCGTGATGAGCTATGGCGTGAACCAGCGAACCACCGAGATCGGCATCCGCATGGCCGTGGGTGCTCAACCAAAGGACGTGCTCAAGCTGATCTTGCGCGAAGGTTTGGTCCTGGCTGTCATCGGCACACTCTTGGGCGCCAGCGGCGGACTCGCGCTCACGCGATTTCTCTCAAGTCTCTTGTTCGGTATCTCGGCGACCGATCCTGCAATTTACCTAACCGCGTCCGCGTTACTTCTAATCGTCGCAATCGCTGCCTGTTTTTGGCCGGCGCGGAAAGCGTCCGCTGTTCAACCGCTTGAAGCGTTGCGTTACGAATAAGCCATGGCTCGAATTCTTTTAGCCGACGATCAACGGGATGTGCTCGAAGCACTGCGCATTTTGCTGAAGAGCGAAGGTTACCAGACAGACGGAGTCACCTCGCTCGCCGGCGTCTTTCATGCGCTGGAAAAGAAAGAGTACGCGCTGTTGCTGATGGACCTGAATTACACGCGCGACACCACGTCGGGCCAGGAAGGCTTGTCTGCGATTTCAAAAATTCAGGAAATCGACTCGACGCTGCCGATCGTGGTGATGACGGCCTGGGCTAGCATTGAACTTGCCGTGGAAGCAATGAAACGCGGCGCGCGCGATTTCGTGACCAAGCCTTGGGATAACCAGCGATTGCTGACAATCGTCAGGACGCAAATCGAGCTCGCTGCCGCGCTTCGCCGGGAGCGGAAACTTGAAGCGGAAAATGAAATGCTGCGCGGCACCATGCCGGATTTGATCGCGCAATCCCACACAATGCGGCCTGTCGTTGAAATGATTTCTCGCGTCGCGCCATCGGATGCCAACGTGCTGATTACCGGCGAAAACGGCACGGGGAAAAGTTTGATTGCGCAGGCGATTCACGCTCTGTCGCCGCGCGCGCCCCGAACCATGATCACCGTCAACATGGGCGGCCTGTCCGAGACATTATTCGAGAGCGAACTGTTCGGTCACGTGAAAGGCGCGTTTACTGACGCAAAAACGGATCGGGCAGGACGCTTCGAGCTTGCGGATGAGAGCACGTTGTTCATGGATGAGATCGCAAATATCCCGCTTGCTCAACAGGCAAAACTCTTGCGGGTCATCGAGACCGGCGATTTCGAGCGCGTCGGTTCATCAAAAACACTTCACGCTAACGTGCGAATCATCTCCGCTACGAACGCCCATCTGGAGAATGAGATCGCCGCCGGTCGTTTTCGGCAGGATCTCCTTTTTCGGTTAAATACGATTGAGATCGAATTGCCGCCGTTGCGCGATCGACGCGAGGACATCATGCCGCTGGCGAACAGCTTTCTTCGCCAACACGCAGAGCGTTATCGCAAACAGGTTGGCGGTTTCGATGAAAGCGCGCGCGAACGTCTGCTACAGCATCGGTTTCCTGGAAACATCCGGGAGCTCGACCACGTCGTTGAGCGGGCCGTGCTGATGACAAAAGACCGGCAAATTCGCTCCGCCGATCTTGGCCTAACGACTGGCGGCTCCGAATCGCGGAATGTTGAGGAGATGAGTCTCGAAGAGGTCGAGGCATTTCTGATCAAAAAAGCGTTGGCCCGCAATGACGGTAACGCGCGTAAGGCTGCAGAGGCACTCGGGTTGAGTAGAAGCGCGTTCTACCGGCGCCTCCAACAATATGGTTTGTGATCTGGGGAGCGCACGCGCCCTCGCGTGCTGGCGATGGCGCCCCGCCATCGCGAACTTTTCTCCTTCTTTGAAGGTCTCTTTACCAGAGCGGCTGGCGAGGGCGCCAGCCGCGACACGCGAGGCGCGTGTGCTCCCCAAAAGAAGACTGCCTCGAAAATGAATCGCAAAATAAAAGGACCAGCGCGGCTTTCCTACGAAGGGAAGATTACGTGGCTCACGTTTGTCGCGGTCGCGCCTGCGGTCATCATTGCG
>WNFV01007430.1_pt1 | contig 12658 bp, 11 predicted proteins | sample 5400101 | NCBI WGS metagenome assembly WNFV01 (sample SAMN13153361, study PRJNA577476) | soil metagenome | isolation source: 115 cm soil or saprolite under grassland replicate 1 | place: USA:California | collected 2016-06-15
GCGACGCGCCTACCCACCCGTCCTGCGCAAAGCCAGCCTCCCCGCCCAGACCACCGTCCCCTGGTGGGGCAACCGCATCCTGCGCTACGAGTTCGCCTGAACCTCGCGCCGAACCAGTTGCGTGGAAATCCGCGTTAGGAACTGCTCGAGGTCTCGAGCCCGCGTCCACCTTCCAGACGTACGGGCCAGGCGGAACATGGAGCTGAGCCTCCACGAATCCGGCAGATGATCGGGCTCGAGTACGGCTCGCCCGAAGGCAGCGCCGAGTTCGTCACCTGGGTGCTCAACCGCTTCCCACCACCCCCAGTCACCCCGCGCACCACGTCCAAGATCTGCTCGCCATCGGACCTTAACCATCAGTCCATCAGCCCATCGCCGGAGAGGTTGTAGGTTTGCTCCCGCTTCTGATGGACGATGCTGCGACTGCGATCATCTGACTGGCGCGTGACAGAAAGTTGATGGGGCGAGGTGGGGGCACGAGCCACACCAGCGGTACAACAGCTCCCTTCGTGCGTCTGGCGGCCAAGGTCGCGCTGGCACCGAAGTACCGGCGGGGTCGTTGATGGGATCGCGAGGCCGGTTACTTTAAGCTGGCGGAGCCGACCCCATCGGGTCGCGCAATCCGTCGTGCGTGTCTCACACACGTGATCCGTGAAGTCCACACCGCCATCCACGAGACCTATGGCAGCCGACGCATCCATGCCGGACCGACGCTCGTTGGGGCATCCATGGTCGGCTGCCATGTCCGTGGAACTGCTGGTGCAGATCGGCCTGCGGCTTGACCACGGTCCGCTCGAGCGGGTTGAGTTCCGCAGAGTACAGGATGACGGGCCGTCTCAAGCCAGATCTGCTTGCCAAGAAGCCTGTTGAGACACCACATCGGGCACAGCGGCCCGCTTGAGATCCCTCGAGCCTGACCTTGGCCCAGGACATGAAGAGAACCAAATGATCGTTGACAACCTGGTTGCTGAACAGATGCTAGGCGCTCGACCGCAAGGCCCTCTCTCCTACCGGGTGCGGTAGGACGATGCCCGAACCGAGTAGCTGGGGATCGCTGCGAGCCTGGGATGGTCGCGCTGACCGGGCGTTCGAAGAGCTGTGCTATCAAGTGCGGACACCCGCTCCCGCCGGCTGGACGACGATTAAGACGCGCGCTCCAGACGGCGGCGTGGAGTGGTATGAGCTTGCACCCGATGCAGCGCAGGCGTACGGGCACCAGGCAAAGTTCACCGAAGACTTTACGAGATTTCTTGGCTTGGCGCGCGAGTCCTTGCTCACGGTGGTAAGCAACTTGCGTGCCCGCCCGGTGAGCCGTCTGACGTTTTATGCACCGCTGGATCTGACAGATCCAGCGGAGGTTACAAGCAGCGGCCATCCGCAGAGAGGGGAACGCCAACGCTGGAACGAAGCCGTCGCGCGCTGGAAGAGCGAGATCGACGGCGCAGCTGACATCGATATCCGCTATGTCGGCGGCGGGGAGTTGCTTAGCCGATTGCTTGAGCCGGGTAATGAGGGACGGCGGCGCTTCTTCTTCGGGGAGATCATCTTTGGTCGCGGCTGGTTTGAGCGCGCCTATGCACGAGCGTGCCGGGAGGTTGGCCCACGGTATACGCCTGAGTCGCATGTCGAACTGCCTATCGCTGCCGACCTTGAGGGCCTCGCGCTGTCCAGGCGCTTCCTCGACGCCCTAGCTGAGCGGCGCCGCCAAGCTCTCGACGCCACAGCCGCGGTCGCAGCGGCACGTCCCCAACAGCAGGCAGCGACGCAAGCTGTCGACTGGACCGTCCTTAAAGCGCAGTTGGGGGGCCTCAGCGACGACCCTGGCCCGGCAGCGTGGCTGCCCGCAGGGTGGCCAGGAGATGGCGCTTCATCGCGGCATCCGCTACCGCGGGTGTTCGAGTTCGACGCCGGGTTGGACAGCGCGTTGGCCATGGTGGCGACCGCTGCTGATACGGCAGCGACGGTCACTGCTGAGACCGGTCTGGCTGCCGAACTTGCTATCGCCCTTACCCAAATGCTCGGACTCATCGCCGAGGTCGATCGGCGGCTGTCGCTCCTGCATGAGTGGAGTGGATCGTATGCGCGTCCCGGCGCCCCATGGTCGGCGGGGTTGCCAGAGACCACTGTGCGGTCGCTGGCCGCGCTTCATGAGTCCACCGGCAGGTTGTGGGGGAATGTCAGGACGCTTCGGAGAGCCATTCAGGCGCTGCATACACTATGCGACGATCCGCCAGGGCAAGCGGCCACCCAGAAGGCATACCTGCTGGATGGGGACGCTGGGCAGGGCAAGACCCACCTGCTCCTTGACGGCGTACATACCGCACTCGACGAAGGTCGGCTCGCATTGTTCGTTGACGCCCAACGGCTGCGGGACGAGGAGCCTCTCGCCGGCATCATCCGCCAGCTGGGGCTCGAGGCGATGTCCTATGAGGAGTTCCTCGGCGCGCTCGACGCTGCCGGCAGCCTCACCGGCGCCCGAGTCTTGGTGTGCATCGACGCCATCAATGAAAGCGAACGACCAGCGATGTGGGCAAGCGAGCTTCCAAGTCTGCTCGGCTGGCTTGAGCCCTTCCCCAACGTCGCGCTCGCGGTGTCCTACCGCAGCACCTACCAGGACCTTGTGCTGCCCGATGATGCCACCCAGCTGCCGGTCGCCCGTCGTACGCACCGCGGCTTTTTCGGCCACGAGATGCAAGCGCTCGAACGCTACCTCGCACGCATCCCACACGCTCTACCGCGCACGCCGCTGCTAGTTCCTGACTTCTCCAATCCGCTGTTCGTGAAACTGTTCGCGGCCGTATACGCTGACCTGGCCCCAGGCGAACCGGTCCCAGTCGTAGGGAGCAACCGCACTGGCGTGTTCGGCGCCTTCCTGCGGGGACGGGCTAAACGCATCAATGCCCGACTGGCCTTGAACCCCGCTGAGCAGGTTGTCGAGCACGCCGTCGACGCACTCGCCATTCACATGGCCCGGGCAGGCCGAGAGGTGCTACCGCGCGCCGCGGCCGACGCCGTCGTCCGGTCCTTTGCCCCTCATTTGACAGCCTGGCCGAACACGCTGTTCGGCCAACTGCTCGCCGAGGGCGTCCTCGTAGCCGACAGGGCCGTCTTCACCGACGGTGAGGTCACCGAGGGCGTGAGCTTCCCCTACCAGGCGGTCACCGACCACCTCGTCGCGAACGCGGCACTGACCCTGTACGAGGATGAGACCGCCAGGCTCTCCCCTACTCGACCGCTGGCACCCGATGCCAGCCTGCGAGCCTGGCTCGAGGCAGCCAGCTATGGGCTGCTGCTGGCCGCCGGGATCCTCCTAGCGGAGGACCACGGTGTGGAGCTGATTGACGTACTCGGCCTGGCTGAGCCGATTCCTGGCATCGAGGTCCGGCAGCCCAGCCGTCGGCGACACGACGACCCGGCAGAGCGCCGTGCCCAGCTACGCTGGCAACTGTTGCGCCAGCTGCCAGACTCCATCACCTTGCGCACGCCAAACGCGGTCACGCAATGCACTGTCGAGCTGCTGAACGTCGCAATGCGCGACGCTGATGTGCATACCGAAGCCTGGCAGGCCGTGCTTTCGGTAGCGTGCGAGCCAGATCATCCACTTAAAGATTTTTGCCGTCTAGGGTGACAGTTGCTACCACAGGTCGAGTCCACAGTGACGAAGAAACGAATACGGCAGATGCGGCGTGCGGCGGACCCGGTCGATGCCACGCTGGGCGGCGCCGATGACCTCCTCCAGCGTGTCGCCGGCAACATAGGCCAGCTCGCCGCCCTTGCCCTTGAGGTTGCCCCACAGCGCCTCGGTCGGGTTGAGCTCGGGGGCGTAGCCGGGCAGCCGCTCCACCACCAGCCAGCGGCGCTGGCTGGCGACGAAGGCCGCCATGGCCTTGCTGCGGTGGGCGGGCAGCCCGTCCCACAAAAGGGTCGCCTTCTGCCCACCCAAAAACACCCGCAACTCCTGCAGCACGCCGATCAGCCGCTCGGTGTTGTAGCTGCCCGGCTGGACGTGAAAGGCGAGCTGGCAGCCGCCACCATCGGAGCCAAAGCACAACGCGGCGGCGATCGAGGCGCGCTGCCAGTTGAACCGGTGGACCAGCACCGGGGTCTTGCCGCGGGGTGCCCAGGTCGAGCGCACGATCGGGGTCAGCGAGACACCCGACTCGTCGAAGAAGCAGATGGCGGCCCTACGCCGGCGGGCGTTTTTGCCGGATCCGTGGCCAGTCGCTGGCGACCCACTGGCGGATCGCCCGCTCGTCGCGCTCGTGGGCGCGGCGGGCGGGGCGCTGCAGGCTCCAGTCCAGCCGCTGGCGCAGCAGCTTCCAGATGTGGGCGGGGTGGTGGCGCACCCCGGTGGTGCGCCAGATGACGGTGGCGATGCGGTCAAGGGTCCACAGGTCGGTGTCGAAGCCGTGCGCCTTGGCGCCCTCCAGCAGCGCCTGCTCTGCCTGCTCAAGCTGGGTGTCGGACAGTCTGGGGGTGCGGCCCGGTGCGCCGCGGCTTGAAAGGCCGGCGGTGCCGTCGGCCTGCCAGCGCGCATGCCAGCGGCTGACGGTCTGGCGGGAGACGTCCAGCCGGCGGGCGACCTCGCCCTGGTGGATGCCCTGGGCGAACAGATCGGCGGCGTGCAGACGGCGGTCCTCGAAGGCCTGGCGGTCCCGGCGCTCGGTGGTGGGCTTGCGATCTTGGGTTGCCATGGGCTCATGCTGCCACCGCGCCATCCCATTGTCACTCTAGATCGCAAAAATCTTTAACGCCGATCGGCTGCACTGGCAGCTGTTAAGCCTGCGAATGCCCGTGCGGGACGCCTGGTGGGGCAGGCTGACCTATTGGGCAGTCGATGAGGTCGGGCCAGTCCTGCGCCTGCTGCGCTGGGCCGAGCAGCAGCCCACCCCGGCCATCGTGCGCGGCGAGCTCTCGTCTCCGGACGGCATCAGCGCCGATGCCAGCGGCGGGCATCTAGACGAAGAGGTCGCGAGGTTGGCGAGCATCGTGCTGGCCTGGCTGACAGCCAGTCCGAACCGATTCTTGCGAGACCGGGCCACCAAGGCTCTGGTGCAGCTGCTGCTCGCCCACCCGCGCCTGCCTGCCATCTTGTTTGCGGCCTTCGCAACCGTCGACGACCGCTATGTGATCCAGCGTGTGCTACTCGCCGGCTACGGCTTCTGCCTGCGAGCCGGACACGCCGCTCGGTGGGACCACGCCTACGCCGACGGCGTGCAGCAGCTGGCTCAGGCAGCGCTGGATCGGGTCTTCAATGAGGGTGGGCTCTCCGAACGCGCCCCGGACCTGCTCGTCCGTGACACGGCCCTCGGAATCGTCGCCTATGCGTCCTGGCGTGGCATGGCAAGCGAGGCGGACGTGGCCGCTGCTACGCCGCCGTACCGGTCGACGCGGCCCGGCAACCCGCCCAGCCAGGAAACTCTGGAGGCCCGATATCCACGGAGCGACAAGCGCGGCGAAGGTTACGGCACCTTGCATTACTCGATCCTGTCTGGCTTTGCCGATTTCGGTCGCTACATCATTGACGCCACCGTCGACGACATCACCCTTATTTCACTTTCGAAGGCAGCGCCTCCGTCCCGCCTGGAACGGCAGCGCCGAGAGCGCATCAGCCGGACGGGAGTCGAACGATTCATCAGCAGCCTTGATCCGGCCCTCCGGGATGAGCTGCTCGCCGATGATATGGCTGGGCTGAGACAAGCCATTTGGTACCCATGGACGCTTCAGGATCGCCTGACACAAGAGCAGATCGCACTACTGCAGCGTTGTGTGATGCGATCCAAGCCGACGCCAGTCATTGCCGGTGAGTGGGCTCGCCGCTGGGTCTTTCAGCGAGTAATTAGCTTGGGATGGCGCCCGCAGAGCTTCGCCCAGTTCGATGATGCGCGCCGCTTCGTTGAGGGTAGCAACACGCACAAGCCGGAGCGGTTTGGTAAGAAGTACAGCTGGCTGGCGCTACACGAGCTACTCGCCCGGCTTGTAGATCGCTATCACTTGGTCTCCCACTCTGATGACGACCCACAGCCGCGCTATGTCGGCGCATTCCAGATGCGCCGACGCGATCTCGACCCGACTCTGCCACCCGCCTCTCACCCTCTGGAGACCGACGAGGACCCGTTGGGCGATGAGCAGGAGCGAGAGCGGGCCCGCGAGACCTACCCGTCCGACCACGAGAACGCCTTCTGGCATCCTCGCGCCACCCACATGCCGGCAGCAGAAGAAGCGGATGCGTGGGTGGCGAGCGACGAGGAACTACCCGACCTCGCCGACTCGATGGTGCGTATTGACAGCGACGGTGTGCGCTGGGTCGTGTTGTCCAGCGCTATCACGGTCCACGGCCCAGACCCCACAGGCGCCTCTCGAGCGACTCTGAGCGGACGGGCAGAGCAATGGCATCACCTGTACAGCTGGCTTGTGCGCCGTGACCAAACAGCTAGCCTGGTCGACTACCTGGATCAGCACTCGCTGATGCAGGAATGGATGCCCGGAGGTTGGGAGACCCACGAGCAGGTCTACCTCGGCGAACTCCCGTGGGCACCGGCCGCCCGCTACTCGGACAACACCCGCGGCGAGGCCATCGACAGACTCGCCACCGCCGTGGATGGCGAAGACGAGCAGATGCACGAACCGACGGCCACCACATCTGCGTCCGACAACAAGGCTGAGAGTCAGGCCTCCGACGATCACGTAGACGTGGCGGTGCCCGCGGTCAACACACGGCGACCTGACGGCTGGACCGTCGTCGGCCGGCTGAGCGATGAGGGTATCGCCGTGCTACCTGCCTGGCAGGAGTACGACTGGTCGGGTAGCGGCCGAGACTGCTCACTCGAGATGACCGTCCGCTTGCGATGGCCGGCCACACTGCTGCTCGGCACCGCCGGCGAGACGGCGCTCCACCCGGACCGGCCCGACATCCTCATACTTGAGGCTGATAGAACCACTGTCATCGCCACTTGCCGACAGACCGAGCAGAATATCGCACTGCTAGTCCGCGAAGATTGGCTGCTAGCACGCCTGGCCACCCTCGGCCTAGACCTCGTGATCGGCCTCCTCGGCGAGCGGCAGATCCTAGCCGAACCCCCTCGACGTTGGCGAGTCCTCGACCAAGTGGCCGTATTCACTGGTGGTGGCTGGCAGGTGCGCCCACTACGCACCCGCCTCGAAGGCGACGACGTGGGAGTCTGAGCAGCGGTCGTATGGGCGCCTTGGTGGTTGGCTGCTCGTAGAATAAGCGCAATGGGTCTTGTGACCGATCGACGCCTCCTTTGAATACTCGGCGAGCCACGCCGATTCAGCCTGAGCATCGCAGCATCCTGGCGGTCGACGTCGAAGGGTTCGCCCGCCTGGATCGCACCGACTCGATCCGGCTCCGTATCCACCATCGGTTGCGGCGCCTGCTAATCTGACCGACCGCGTGGCCGAGCGGACATGGTCGCTTGCGCACGTCGCTGGCGCGCTGGGCATCGACCGAGGGACGGTCAGGGATCGGCTGGACCACTGCGGGCTGTGCCACGGCGGGTGGAGCGTACGGCAGCAGGCCAGAATCCTCTGGCAATGGGCTGCGGTGGGTCGCGTGGCAATGCCGTACGAGATCGAGACCGGCATCAGCCGCTACGACCAGCGCGGCAAAGGAACCAACCTGGCCCGCTACCGCATCCCCTCCCGCGGGCCGGCGAGCTGCACGAGCTAGTCGCCGACGCCAACCGCGTCCCCCGACCGTTCGACTATGTCTTCAGGACGCGCACCTGACCCGTGTCGGGGTCGTCCCAGCCGCCAGGTGGTCGCCAGCGAGCCGGGGACGGCGCCTTGAAGCGGCGACCATGATCAGCTCGCGTAGGAGCGGCGGAGCAGCTCGGATGGGTCCATGTGGTCATTGTGTTCGACGCCGCGCTCACCGGCTCGCCGCTCAGCCAGCCTCCCGCGGTGCTGGCATGCTGACGGCCAGGCCAACCGCCGTGTGGACCTCGTAGTGGTCGACGGTCAGGTTGCGGTCGATCAGATAGCGGTCGTCCTCGGGGTAGAAGACGGCCCTTTCAGCTCGCGATCCAGCCTTGGATATACGCCAACTTTAGCGCGATGAACGCCGCTCGCGAAAATCGCATCATCGCTGATACCAGAACACCAACACTGATCGGACTGGGCGAACGAAATGTTAGACAAACAATGTCGCCGAGCCGGACCAGGCTTCCGCTGATCTTCACAGTGCTCGATCCACTAACGATGCCGCCAGCCAGCTCCCGCATGGCCCTGTCGTAGGCCGGGTCTTCTGCCGCGTTGGATTCAAAGCTCACGCGAAGCGCATGGACGTAGCTAATGAGCGCGATCCTAGCTCCAACCCCGACAACGCGCTGAATGCCGGCGGAAGAACGGACAGGCTTGGCTGGGCGAGTACGTGAACTGAGCCAGAAACGCTACGGTAGGCCGATAGCCGACTCCGAGGCGGACATTCCAGAACTAGCGCGAGCCGTCTGAGTAGCGGGAGAAACGGCCCAAGCTTGGTGGCGAGGAACGGAGGTATGTACATGGCTCCGCCGAACGGGACGTCAGTCTCTCTGCTGCAACTACAGGGCTGCGCTGAAGCGAACTCGCGTTCGCTATCAGAAGGTTCCCGCAACGGCTACCCTAGCAGCGGCTGGGGGTTCAGCAAGTGGCTAGGGAACGAAGCGCACGCGCGATCTACAAGCTGATGAGCTGGCTAAGGCCGTTACTACTTGGATGCTGCTCCGAGGCATCTTGGCCTCATGGAGTGAGGCCGTGGAACGTGACGAGTCGGATCGTGACCCGAGCTGCTCACAGCGCGGGCTCGGCCCTGACCCAGTGCCTGTGAGTCGTAGCTCTGGCAACGGTTGGGCCTCGTCAGCCATCGCTACAGTTGGATTCGTCTCTGCTGTCGCGCTTGCAAGCAGCCTCTCTCAGGGTGACAACGTTGTACCCTTCCCGAATCGCAAATGGAGAGGGGAGCCCGGCCCGGAGCATGCAAATGTCTTCGTCAGCTATTGTAAATGCACAGAGGATAATCGTCACTACACGCTACTTGATAAACAGTTTACGGCAGTAGTCCGAAGTCGTGGCTTTGTAGTATGGGCAAAGGAGAACCTCAGACCAGGTGATCGGAGAAAGAAACAAAGTAACTGTTCAGGGCTGTGCAGCGGTGGCTGGCTTGACGGCGGGACGGTCGCTGATATAGCTGTGCAGTAGCCCATGGGCACGCGGGCGTGACCGCTCGTTGTCCAGGAGGCCGCGATCTCTTCCCCCAATCTGGATCTGGAAGCCACCGTCGCGGTCCAGGCGATGGTGATCGACCAGCTGCGGGAGGCCAACGCCGGACTGGTCGCGGCCAATGCCGCGCTGGCGGCCCGGGTCGCCGAGCTGGAGCGGCGCCTGGGCAAGGACTCCTCCAATTCCTCCAGGCCACCGTCGTCGGACGGGCTTGGCAAGCCGCCAGCGCGTCGGCGGGAGCGGCGTGGCGGTGGGCGAGCGCCCGGCAAGCAGCCCGGCGCGCCGGGTGCGCACCTGGCCCAGGTGGCTGACCCGGACCAGGTCGTGGTGCACCGGCCGGTGGCCTGCAAAGGCTGCGGTGGGGACCTGACCTTGGCGCCGGTGACGGGGGTGGAGGTCCGGCAGGTCTTCGACCTGCCCGAGGTGCGGTTGTGGGTGTGTGAGCATCGGGCCGAGCGGCGCCAGTGCGCCTGCGGGCAGGTCACCGCCGGGGTGTTTGCTTCCCAGGCGCGCGCGGCGGCGTGCTACGGCCCGGGGGTCCGCGCGCTGGCGAGCTACCTGCTGGTGGGCCACCACCTGCCGGTCGAGCGGGCCACCCAGGTGCTGGATGATGCGCTGGGCGCGGGCTGCTCGGCGGGGTGGTTTGCCGGGGTGGTGGCCGAGGCCGCCAGGGGGCTGGGCGGGTTCGTCGAGCGGGTCCGCGAGCAGCTCTGCCAGGCCGAGGTCGCCCACTTCGACGAGACCGGCGCCAGGGTCGCGGGCCGGCTGCACTGGGTCCACTCGGCGTCCACACCGCTGCTGAGCCTGTTTGTGGTGCACGCCAAGCGTGGGGTTGCGGCGATGGACGCCGCCGGCGTGCTGCCCGGATTCCACGGGGTGGCGGTGCATGACGGCTGGTCGCCGTACTGGCGCTACCCCAAGGCCACCCACGCGCTGTGCGCCGCGCATCTGCTGCGGGAGCTCGAGGCGATCGCCGACGAGCCAGGGCAGGGCTGGGCTGCGGAGCTGGCCGAGTGGTTCACGATGGCCTGCGGCCAGGCCGCCGCTGCCCGCGACGCCGGCGCCGAGCGGCTGGCGCCTTGGGTCTTGGCGGGGCTGCGGGACCGCTACGACCGCATCCTGGCCACCGGCCGCGCCGCCAACCCGGTGCCGTCCCGCCCACCGGGCCGGCGGCGCCGGCCCCGACGATCGCCAGCGGTGCGCCTGCTGGAGCGGCTGGACGTCCACCACGACCAGGTCCGCCGGTTCCTCGAAGATCTGCGGGTCCCGCCCACCAATAATCTCGCGGAGCGCGACATCCGCATGGTCAAGTTGCAGCAGAAGATCTCCGGGTGCTGGCGGACCCTGGAGGGTGCGCAGGCGTTCCTGACGGTGCGCTCCTACGTGGCGACCGCGCGCAAGCACGGCATCAATCCGCTGGACGCCTTGCGCAGGCTGTTCCAGGGCGATCCATGGATGCCGAGTCCCAGGCCGTCAACCTGACCACGCCACGCCACCCTACAAGTAAATAGTTACACTGCCAGCTCAATAGCGAAGCCGGGCGGTTTCACCATCGATGTGGAGCAAGAACTCCTCCACACGCGCACCACCATCCAGCGGTTCAAGGGCCAGCTGTTGCGCCGCGATCCGTTCCCAGGCGCTCGACCAGGCACCCATGTCGCCGACCTCCAACAAGCGCCGCTCCTCGTCGAACAGCTCCTGCACCTGCTCAAACGCCGCTGTGGGCTCGAACGTGCACTCAAACCACGGCTGATCCACATCCACCACGCGCAGGACACCCAGCCGCGTCTGACCGCGCAACAGCACCCACCGCTCAACCATGCCAAGACGATACCGCCCAGCTGTCCGTTCTCAGCGAAGGTGGCGAGCGTCAGTGCTTTTCACCTGCCACTTGCCAACTCAGTTGAGAAGGAGCGCAGTCGGTTGTTCTCACCAGAGCCGGCGAGTGTTGAGCTTCGCCTTGATCCACTGGGCCAGAGTGTCGCTCCACCAGAACGCTGTGCGATACGACAACCGCAGCCGCAGGCGAGCATCCACCATGACACCGTAGGGGAGCGACCAGCGGAAACATTCGCAACCTCGACCTCGACATGGCGGGAATCCTCGCCAAGTTCCCTGACAAGACGCCAATTCGGTTCGCCGTGACCACTCCAACCAGGGGACCCTGATCTCGGGGCACGTCGTCACTGAGGGTCGAGGAGTTGCCGGCAGCCATCCCGGTCCTGCGGCAGGCCAGCCTCCATCAGCCACAAGCATGGGTTGGCGACGCCTTCCCACAGGGCAGGGTTGTCCACCAAGGCAGCCAGGAACGAGCGCTGCGCGGGCGACAGCGGCGCGCCCGCGGTATAGGGCTGAGGGAAGGCGGCCTTCAACAGCTGACCCCAGTCGGAATCGACGGTGTAGGAGGAGGCGAGCCGGACGACGGCCCGGAGGATGTCCCGAGTTCCGTTGAACTTCGGTGGCGGCCCCGATGATCATCAGGCCGCTTGCACCTCCTGATCCTCGCACGGGCCGGTGACAGTCCTGGCAACCTCAGCCTCCAGTGCGGTGCGCAGGGCCGGCAGGTGCAGGTAGCCGTTGACGCGGCGGAACTGCTTGCCGGCCTCGACCATCCCCGCGGCGCACCAGCGCAGCGCCATCTGCCCGTCCTGCCAGCGCTTGACGTTGCCGGCATGGTCACGGCAGATCGAGATCATCGACTCGATGGTGTTCGTGCTGCGCAGCGTGCGGGCCAGGGTCGGCGGCACCCCCAGCCGCAGCACCGTCAGGGTCTCGGCAAGGCCCTCACGCAGGCTCGCAGCGGCACCGGGATGGGTCTTGTCGAGTTCGCGGGCCAGCGCCTCAAGCTGCGCCTGGGCGTCCAGCGCGGAGGCGGCGTGCCAGGCCGTGCGCATGCGGTGCTCGACCGGGCCACCCAGCCGCTCAGGGAGCTTGTCGCGGACGTTTCTGAGCTTGTGCTGCTGGCAGCGGGCGATCACGGGATGATCGAACACGTCCAAGATCGCGCGGCGCAGCGCCTTGGCGCCGTCGATGACCACCAGGATCGGCCGGGTCACGTCCAGGCCACGCTCCCGCAGCCCAACCAGCAGCTCGCGGGCCAGGGTGGCGTTCTCGGTGGCGCCCTCCACCAGCGCCAGCGGGTGCTTGGTCCCGTCGATTGCGATCCCCAGCGCCACCACGCACGTGTGCTCGCCGAAGTGGACCCCGTCGATCAGCAGGCAGACCAGGTCCAGGGTGGACAGGTCGGCGGCCAGCAGCTCCGCCAGTGCGGTGTGGGTCATGGCCACAAACCGGCGCGACACCGCCGACATCGAGGTGCCCGTGGCGGTCTGGGCGACCTTGGCGCCGACCGGCTCCAGCCCGACCGGGTAGCGGCGGGTCGACAGCCCGCCCAGCATCCGCTCCAGCGCCAGCCGGCCCAAGATCTCGGTACCCGAGA
>WNFV01007431.1_pt1 | contig 12658 bp, 13 predicted proteins | sample 5400101 | NCBI WGS metagenome assembly WNFV01 (sample SAMN13153361, study PRJNA577476) | soil metagenome | isolation source: 115 cm soil or saprolite under grassland replicate 1 | place: USA:California | collected 2016-06-15
ATGAGATGTGCGTTGCGCTACTCGCCGCTTCGTCAGCGCCGATCGCGAGCTCTTCGAGAGCGATGCCCGAAGAGAGCACCGGCTCGAGCTGGGACCAGTTCAGGAGAATCTGTTCCGGCGGAGCCGCCGTGCCGGCGCCGTCGCGCTGCTCGTACGATGCTGTGACCTGCTCCCACAACTTTTCGATTGCCGCCCGGACGTCTGCAGGTTCAGCGACCATGACACGCATCGGCCGCGATGCGCGCAGGTACTCGAAAATCGTCGACGGGCGCGGACGATCGGTGCCGTCATCAGGAGCGGAAGGCTCGCGGACGGGCACGATCTGAAACTGATCCAGCGTTTCGATGGATCGTTGCGTGCCCGGATCGAAACGACGGATCGATTCGACGCTGTCACCGATGAATTCGATGCGGACGGGCGACGTTTCAGTTGCAGGATAGACATCGAGGATGCCGCCGCGCCGCGAGAATTCGCCGTGTTCGTCGACGGGGTCCTGCTGTTCGTAACCACCGTCGACGAGAATTTCCGCAAGCGCCTGCGGATCGATCTCCACTCCCGGTCGAAGATCGATTGAGGTGGCAAGAACCGACTCGGGTGCAGGCAGCCGCGGCAGCAACGCCTGCGCAGACGCAACGATAATCCGCGCGCTGCCAAGCGCGGCTGCATGGAGCGCTCGTGCACGGGCGGACGACACTCTGAAATGCGGCGCGAGCCCGCGATACGGATCCACTTGATGCGACGGGAGCGGCAGCACAGCGCGCTCGGTGTCAGCGTCAGAAAGTCCCTCCAGCGCGCCGAGGAAGAACCGCAAATCGTCTGTCGAGCACTCGATCCACGGGTCGGCCGGAACGACATAGAGCACGACGGCCTCAGTCGACCGGCGCGCGACGGCGGCAACCGTCAGCGCCTTGGCCGCATCGGTCAGGCCGCTCAGCGCTCGGGCCGCCGTCGTCAACCGACTTCTGGAAAGCGTGTCGTTGAGGATCGAGCGAAGGGTCAGCGAGGTGGCGGTGGACACGTTGTACCTACGGACACGTCCCCGCCAACCGCGCCCGCGGCCGTGAGGATTTCCGCCTTTTTATTGTCCCATGTCGGACGGTAGAGCGTCTGCAGCTGTCGTTGGCGAGAACAAACCACCGACGAGCTCGTTGTGGCCAGTGATTCGCGGTCAGCCAGACTGCTTGATCGCTTCGATGATCTTGGTGGTGGAGTAGCCTTCTACGATCGGCGCGCGCACAACTTTGCCGCCGCGTGCTTCGACGATGTCGCGGCCTACGATGTTGGTTTCGTCCCAGTCGGCGCCCTTCACGAGAGTGTCAGGCTGAAGAGCCGCGACAATCTCGTGCGGCGTGTCCTCGTCAAACAGGACGACCGCATCGACGCACGCGAGAGCGGCGAGCACCTCGGCCCTTTCTTCCTCCGGATTGATCGGCCGTCCCTCGGCCTTTGCGAGCTCTCGCACGGATCGATCCGAATTGACGCCGACGATCAACGCGTCGCCAAGTGCGCGCGCGTTCCCGAGATAACGCACATGCCCCGGGTGAACCAGGTCGAACACACCGTTCGTAAAAACAATCGTCATCCCGCGGGAGCGCAGACGCCGCACCCACTGGATCGCTTCCTCGCGCGAGAGGACCATCAATCGACTCCGGTCGATTGAAAACGAATATTCGGCGTGAAGGACCACTTGTGGCCCGGCCGATAGATGCCGACGTCCCGCGCGCGCGATTTCACGCGAAACGTATAGAGCAGTCGATGGTAGTCGTATGGATATCCGTCGAGCTTGTGGGCGGCGACATCGATCTTGTAGGTGCCATCCACGAGCTCGAGTCGATCGATTCGGAAGCGGACCTCGCCGTCGCCGTGAATTTCCGACGGCTCGAGGTTCTCGATGTTGGTATTCGTTCCGTAGCAGCACACGCCGTCCGCGTTGAAAAGGCCGAAGCCGAACACGAAATCCTTGGCCGGCTGGTGCGCGCGCACCTTCAAAAAGATTTCCAGGGGTTCGCCAAACTGGAACACATGGGACCGGCGCCCATCGGCGCTCAACAACGCGACTTCGACGATCTCGAGCTCGCGTGTGCCCCAGCGCCCTTCAGACGCTTTGAACATGTCGGCAGGCGGCCCCGGTGTGTCCTTGGGAATGGCCGCGGCGTCAGCAGGCGTGCGGCTCAAACCGCCCATGACATCGACGGGCGTCAGCCGTCTGCCGTCAGCAGGCGTGGCCGCCGCGGCGGTCCGCGCAATTCGCACGGCGTCGGCTTTCGCCAAATCCTGTTCCTCTGCTTTCGCGACATCGAGGATGTACGCGGCCACGACGCGCTTGGGCTCGCCTTCGGCGAGCGTTCGGCCTTTATCGAGCCACAGCGCGCGGTCACAGAACTTCTCGACGAGATCCAGCGAGTGCGTCACGAGCAGAATGGTCTTGTTCCGTCGTCGAAACTCCGAAAACTTGTCGAGGCATTTCGCCGTGAACGCTTGATCGCCGACGGCCAACACTTCGTCGATCAGCAGCACGTCGGGGTCGACATGGATTGCCACGGCAAATCCCAGGCGCATATACATCCCTGAGGAATAGGTCTTCACCGGCGCATCGATGAAATCGCGGAGCTCGGCGAAGTCGACGATCTCGTCGAATCGCCGCTGAATCTCGCGCTTCGAGAGGCCGAGCATGATGCCGTTGATGAAGACATTCTCGCGGCCCGAAATCTCCGGATGAAAGCCGGCGCCAAGCTCGATGAGCGCTGAGATGCGGCCGTCGACGACCACTCGGCCCTCATTCGGCCGCGTGATGCCCGCGACGCATTTGAGCAGCGTCGACTTGCCCGACCCGTTCCTGCCGATGATCCCGTAGGTGCAGCCTTTCGGGACCGCAAACGAAACGCCTTGTAGCGCCGGGAATGTCTCGTCGGGCCGCAGATCGCGGATCAAGCTGCCGCTCAGCAACGCGGATTTGAGCGTGGCGAATTGCTTCCGGCGCGCGTAGCGGCGATAGACCTTGGAGATGCTGGTGATTTCGATGGCGTTCATACTTCTTCCGCAAAGCTATCGCGCAACCGGTCGAACACGAAATACCCCGCGAGAAAGACGAACACCGACGCGACGAGCAGCGCCATCAACCACTTCCAGTGGCCGTGGGGCCCGACGTAGAACAGCACCTCCTGGTATGAAATGGCGAGGTGCGTCATCGGATTGATATTCAGCAGCCAGCGATACTGCGCCGGCGCCTGCGACATCGGGTAGATGATTGGTGTTGAAAAGAACCAGAGCGTCAGCAGGTTTCCGAGAATGTCCTTCAAATCGCGAAAGTGAACCGTCAGCGCCGACACGAACAGCGACAGTCCCAGCAGCAACAGCAACTGCACCAGCACGATGACCGGAAACCACAGGAGCTCGACAGGATCCAGCGGACGCCGATAGTAAATGAGGAAGATGGCGAGAATCGGCAGTCCGAAAAAGAAGTGGACCATGTTGGCCAACACGGTGACAAACGGCAGCACTTCGGCCGGAAAGAGCACTTTCTTGATCAGATTGCCGCCCGAGATCAGAACGTTCGAAGCTTCGAGAATCGAGGACGAGAACCACGTCCACGGGAGAATGCCGCAGAACATGAACAGCGCGTAAGGCTCGAGGCCGGGATCACTGGCCCGCGGCAGGACCGTCGTGAACACGAACGAATAAATCAAGAGCAACAGCAGCGGGTTGATGAAGGACCAGAAGAAACCGAGAACCGAACCGCGATAACGCGCCTTGAGGTCGCGCGCGACGAGCGTCTGAATGAGGGACCGGTAGCGAACCAGCTTTCTCAGGTTGCGAATCAGTGCTGTGAGCCCCGGCGAGCTTCGGCTTGCAGCTGCTGCAACGTTCTGAGCAGCGACAATCGGGCGCGTTCGAAGTCGATCTCCACAGGGACGTGCTCGAGCATTTCCTGCGCCCGCGCCATCCCCGCCTCCGCGCGAGCCTGATCGAGATCTTCGGCACGTTCGGCCACCTGCGCGAGCACGGTCACCTGATCCGGCAACACCTCCGCAAATCCCACTGAGACCGCCAGGTAATGCTTCTCTGTGCCTTGACGGTACCACATGGTCCCGGTCTTGAGTCCCGCGAAGAGCGGCGTGTGGCCCGGCAGCACGCCGAAATAGCCTTCCTGTCCGGGCAATTCGACTTCGTCGGCTTCGTACTGCATCGCCTGGTCGGGCGTCACGATGTGGAGCGTGAGCTTAGTGGGTAGCGCCATCTTTTTGATAGTGAAGGTATCAAGGTCAGGTGTCAGGGATCAGGTATCAGGTATCAGATGCCTGTTCGCGAGTGCCGTTTGGCCCGCGACCTCGACCTCTGTGCACCTGATCCTGATCCCTGACACCTGATACCTGATACCTGATACCTGATATCTACTTGTTCGCTTTAGCGTTTTCGAGCACTTCCTCGATCGTGCCCTGGAGGTAAAACGCCTGCTCCGGCACGCCGTCGTGTTTCCCCTCGACGACTTCTTTGAACCCTTTGATCGTGTCTCCGATCGGCACGTACTTGCCTTCGCGACCCGTGAACTGCGACGCGACGAAGAATGGCTGCGACAGGAAGCGCTGAATCTTGCGCGCGCGCGAGACGGTCAGCTTGTCCTCTTCCGACAGCTCGTCGATGCCGAGAATCGCGATGATGTCCTGCAGATCCTTGTAGCGCTGGAGAATCTGCTTCACCTGACGCGCGACGGTGTAGTGTTCGTTGCCGATGACGCGCGGATCGAGGATGCGCGATGTCGATGCGAGCGGATCGACTGCCGGATAAATTCCGAGTTCCGCGATCTGCCGCGACAGATTCGTCGTCGCGTCGAGATGCGCAAACGTCGTTGCGGGCGCTGGATCCGTGTAGTCGTCTGCGGGTACGTAAATCGCCTGGACGGAGGTGATCGACCCCTTCTTCGTGGACGTGATCCGCTCCTGCAGCTCGCCCATCTCCGTGAGCAGCGTCGGCTGATAGCCGACCGCCGACGGCATACGTCCGAGCAACGCGGACACTTCCGATCCCGCCTGCGTGAACCGAAAGATGTTGTCGATGAACAGCAGCACGTCCTTGCCTTCGGCGTCGCGGAAGTACTCGGCCACCGTCAGCGCCGACAACCCCACACGCTGGCGTGCGCCAGGCGGCTCGGTCATCTGTCCGTACACAAGGGCCGCGCGAGATTTCGACGCGTCGTTGACATCGATGACGCCAGATTCCTGGAACTCGAGCCACAGGTCGTTTCCTTCACGCGTGCGTTCGCCCACACCGCCGAACACAGACACGCCGCCGTGCTTCAAGGCGATGTTGTGAATGAGCTCCATGATGATGACGGTCTTGCCGACGCCGGCGCCGCCGAAGAGCCCGATCTTTCCGCCGGTGAGATACGGCTCGAGGAGATCGATGACCTTGATGCCCGTCTCGAACATCTTGAGCTCGGTGACTGTTGTTCGAGGGTGGGCGCGGGCCGATGAATCGGCCAGCGCTCCTTGGCCTCGATGGGCCGATCGGCGAAGTCGACCGGCTCGCCGAGCACATTCATCACCCGCCCGAGTGTCGCTGTGCCGACGGGTACCGAAATGGGAATCCCCGTGTCCTCGACTCGCATGCCGCGCTGCATGCCGTCGGTCGGCTTCATCGCGACGGCACGCACGCGGTTCTCTCCGAGATGCTGCTGCACTTCGGCCACGACGTCGATCTTTTCGCCCATGACGCGCAGGGCGTTATAGATGGCAGGGAGGTGCCCTTCGAACTCGACGTCGATCACCGGTCCGATGACCTGTACTACTTTGCCGGTTGAAGTTGTTGTCGCCGTTGCTGTTGCCATAAGAGTTGCTCGCTTCGCTCGCCGTCCTCGAGGGCTTAAGGGCCTCTAGGGGCTTACAGGCTTAAAGGCGCCTGCTGGCGTCCTTAAGCCTGTAGGTCGTTAAGCCTGTGAGCCAAAATGTTCTCAGTCTCACACCGACTGCGCGCCCGCCACGATCTCGATGATCTCGCGGGTGATCGCGGCCTGACGCACCTTGTTCATGTACAACGTGAGCCGATCGACCATCTCACGCGCGTTTCTCGTGGCGCTGTCCATGGCCGTCATCCTCGCCGCGTGCTCCGCCGCAGACGATTCGAGCAACGCGCGATTCACCTGCACCGCCACGTGGAACGGCAGCAGTGTGTTCAGAAGCTCCTCCGGTGTGGGCTCGAACAGATAGTCGATGGTTGCCGGCGATGGCTCTTGTTCGAGCTTCGCGATCGGTAGCAGCCGCTCGATGACGACGCGCTGCGACATGATCGAGCGGAACTCGTTGTAAATCAGGTACACGCTGCTGATGTCGCCGGTGACGAATTCTTTGATGGCCGTGTTCGCGATGGCCTGCGCGTGCGACCACTTGATCTGTTGGAAAAGACCCACCTCTTCGTAGCGCACGTCGAAGCCGCGGCGCAAGAAGAAGTCCCGGCCTTTGCGGCCGACGAGCGCGAGCGCAACCGCCCGATTCGGATCGCTCGGCTGCTCGGTGATGAACTGCGCCGCGCCTTTGATGACGTTCGCGTTGAAGCTTCCGGCGAGGCCGCGATCGGCAGTGATCACGATGAGCAGCGGCCGGCCCGTGGGCTTCTCCTGAAGCAGAACGTGCCGCGCCGAGTCGGTCCGCGAGGCGAGACTGTTGAAAACCCGCAGCATCTGCTGCGCGTAGGGCCGGCCGCGCAAGATGCGCTCCTGCGCGCGTCGAAGCTTGGACGAAGAAACCATCTTCATGGCCTTCGTGATCTGCTGCGTCGATTTGACCGCGCGGATTCGGCGACGAATGTCAATCAGCGACGGCATGTCAGGCTCGCGCTCCTGCCGTGCGACCCGCGAGAAACTGCTGCGCGAACTCCTTCGTTGCCGCCGTCAAGTCGTTCCTGATCTCATCGTCGAGACTCTTCTTGTCGCGAATCGCAGCAAGCACGTTGCCGTGGCGCGTTTCCATGAACCGATGGAACTCGTCCTCGAAGGGACGAATATCCTCGACGGGAAGCGCGTCCAGCAGCCCCTGGGTACCGGCGTACACGATCGCGACCTGCTTTTCGACGGGCAACGGCTGATACTGCGGCTGCTTGAGGAGTTCCACGAGGCGGGCGCCGCGATTGAGCTGCTGCTGCGTCGCCTTGTCGAGATCGCTGCTGCCGAACTGCGCGAAAGCCGCCAGCTCGCGGTACTGCGCCAGGTCGAGTCGCAGCGTGCCGGCGACCTGTCGCATGGCTTTGATCTGTGCCGAGCCCCCGACGCGCGAGACCGAGTTTCCGACGTTAATCGCGGGACGCACGCCCTGATTGAACAGATCCGATTCGAGGAAGATCTGTCCGTCGGTGATCGAAATGACGTTCGTGGGAATGTAGGCCGAGAGATCTCCTGCCTGTGTTTCAATGATCGGCAGCGACGTCAACGACCCTCCGCCATTCTCGTCGTTCAGTTTTGCCGCGCGTTCGAGCAGCCGCGAGTGCAGGTAGAAGACGTCGCCAGGGTAGGCTTCACGTCCTGGCGGCCGACGAAGCAGCAGCGAGATCTCGCGATAGGCCTGCGCGTGTTTCGAGAGGTCGTCGTAAATCAGGAGCGCATGCCGGCCGCTGTCCCTGAAGAACTCGCCCATCGCGGTGGCAGAGTAGGGGCTGATGTACAGCATTGGCGCCGGATCGGACGCGGCCGCGGCGACGACAATGCTGTAGCGCATCGCGTCGTTCTCTTCGAGCGTGCGAACAAGCTGCGCAATCGTCGACTGCTTCTGCCCGATGGCGTTGTAGATGCAGACGACGTCCGTGTCTTTCTGGTTGAGAATCGTGTCGAGCGCGACCGCCGTCTTGCCCGTCTGCCGATCGCCGATGATCAATTCCCGCTGGCCGCGGCCGATGGGCACCATGCCATCGATGGCCTTGAGACCGGTCTGCATCGGCTCACGTACAGGCCGCCGATCCACGACGCCCGGTGCCAGCCGCTCGATGGGCGCGAACTGCGTGCTGACGATCGGTCCCTTGCCGTCGATGGGCTGACCGAGCGCGTTGACGACGCGGCCGAGCAGCTCCTCGCCCACAGGCACTGAGATGATGCGGCCCGTGCGCTTCACGGGATCTCCCTCTTTGATCTCGCGAAATTCGCCCAGGAGCACGCAGCCGACACTGTCTTCTTCGAGATTGAGCGCAATCCCGAACAGCCCGTGCGGGAACTCCAGCATCTCGCCCGCCATGGCGCGCTCGCACCCGTGCAGTCGCGCAATGCCATCGCCAAGCGACGTGACGGTGCCGACCTCGGCGACGTCCACGTCCACGGCGAAGCTGCCGATCTGCTCGCGAATGATCTTGGAAATCTCGTCTGCTTTCAGATCCATGTCTCGCTCCGGCGGCGCTCTCCAGCTCCGCCCCTACACCGCTTATGCTTTCTGCACGAGCTGCTGCTTCATCCGCTCCAACTGTGTGCGAATGCTTCCGTCGTACACCGTGCTACCGAGCCGGGCGACCACACCGCCGACGAGCGATGCATCGACATTCGTCTCGAGCTGCACGGTCTTGCCGGCCGCGGTCGATAAACTACGCGCCAACGCTTGCGCCTTGTCCGGTGAAAGCTCGATCGCCGAGGTCACGGCGCCTTTCATGATGTTGCTGTGGGCGAGGAGCCGTTCGCGGTAGACGTCGAGCAGATCCGGCAGCAGCTCCATCCGACCGCGATCGGCGAGCATCACCAGGAGCTTGGCGAGCGGCGGCTCGAGCTCCATGCGTTTGGTGAGCGCATCGACCAGTTGCCGGCGAGATGCAGCAGGTACTCGAGGACTGGCCAGCGCGCGACCGAGCTCCTCGTGCGTGCGTGTCGTCTCGACAAACGCCGCGAGCTGCCGTTCGATGCGCGCCGCATCCGATTCCTTGAGCGCAACGTCGAGAAGCGCGCGGGCGTAGCGGGCGGCCGAAGTTCTAAGCGACATGTACGTTGAAGCGCTTCGTCAGAGCGGACCCGGTTGATTGCGTTGCACCTGATCCAGGTAGCGGTCGACAAGCCGCTCGTGGTCGTCTGGCGTGATGGTCTTCTCGATCCGATCCCGTGCAAGCTGCACGGACAGATTCGCCGCGTGCTCGACGAGCTCCCGTTTTGCAAGCCGCACCTGCAGGTCGATTTCGCGGCGCGTCTGCTCGAGCATGCGCTCGCGCTCGGCCGCCGCCACGGCCGCGATTCGCTGTTCTTCGGCGGCGATTTCTTCTGCGCCCCGGCGCTTCAACGTCTCGAGCTCCCCCGGGAGCGCCTGCAGCTTGCGCTCGATCTCAGCCAACTGCGCGGCGGCAGCGGCGCGCACGTTTGCGGCTTCAACGAGATCCTTACGGATGGACTGATGGCGATCGGTGAGATACACGGCAATCGGTTGTTTCAGAAACCACCAGAGCGCCCCGACCAGAATCACGAAATTCACGGTGGGCCAGAGCAGCGCGGACAGCATTCCGTGCTCGCCGGCATGCTCCGCTTCCGGCCTTTGGTATTCAGTAGCGGGCGCGTCGACGTGGCCGGCGTCAGCCGGTTTGGGCTGCGCGTGCTCCTGGGCCAATGCCGGAACGCAGGCCAGGAGGATGACAAGCGACGCCACCAGGACGAGCTTGTTCATAAATTCACAAGCGCTATCAGGCTGCCGCGTCAGGTGGAACCCCACGTTATGAACGCCTCACTTGCTTTGGGAAAACGTTACGATGCGCGGCCGAGCACGCGCGTGACAATAGCCGCCGCCAGCGCGTCGGCGTCGCGATCGATCGAAGCGCGTGCGGCGGCCGACTGCTCCTTCACGCGAGCGGTCGCCGCCGCAAGCTCGTGTTCCACGACTGCTTTCGTTTCGCCGACGAGCGCCGCGCGCTTATCGAGCGCGACGCGACGCTTCTCGTCCATCTCTCGGTAGAGCTCGGAACGAGCGGCGTTCAGCTTTTGATCGTACTCCGCAGATGCGGCCGTCGTCCGTTCTGCAGCCGCATGCGCGAGATCCCGCGCGTCTGACACCGCCTTCAGCCTGGCTTCGATCACCCGCAAGATCGGGCGGAACACCAGCGTGTTCATCAAAAAGACCGTGGTCAGCACGAAAAAAATGACCCAGAAGACGGTGATATCGGGAATCAAGGCCTAAGACACCCTTGCGCGTGGGGCCAACCCATTTTTATATCACGAAGAACGCGCCGGACGCCCGCCGCCCCAGTGGAAGACCGCTCCGGGCGAAAGCTCACCGAAGCCACACTGATCGACGCGAGAGAAGGCGGACAGCGCGCGGTGGTGTCACCGCCGGCACGGTTTCTATAACCGGTCAGAGGACGATGATGTGACGTGCCGTGGGCGGACCGACAACCCCGACGCGCGCCGCTCGAAGTCCTGCAGATCTGAGGGCTTGCAGTACTTCTTCGGCTTGCGACGGTCCGACCGCCGCCAGCAGTCCGCCTGAGGTTTGCGGATCGAACAGGATGTCGCGCAAGCCCTCGGGCACTGCGGCGGAGAACTCGACACCCGATTCGAAGTGCTCCTGATTGCTCGTCATCCCGCCGGATCGATTGCGGCCGACCAACTCCAGGACGCCGGCGAACAGCGGGACAGCAGCCGCATCGACGGTGATTGTCACGTCGCTTGCGCGGCTCATCTCCGTTGCATGACCCAGCAACCCGAATCCGGTAATGTCGGTGCACCCGTGAACTTCATCGAAACCCGCGAGCACTTCTGCCGCAGCTTTGTTGAGCAGCTGCATCGATTCGATCGCCTCGTTCATCACGTCGGCCGGCGCACGATTGAACTTGATTGCGGTGCCCACGACCCCGGTGCCAAGTGGTTTCGTGAGGATCAAGACGTCACCGCGCTTCGCGCCGGCGTTCGTGAGGATTTTCTCCGGATCGATCGCGCCGGTCACGGCGTAGCCGAACTTGATCTCTTCATCCTGGACCGTGTGACCGCCAAGCAGCGCGACGCCGGCTTCCCGTAGTTTGTCGAAGCCGCCTTCAAATATTTCGACAATCGTCTCGGAGTCGAGTGCCTTCTTGGGAAAACCCGCGATGGCCAGCGCGGTCAACGGCCGCCCGCCCATCGCGTAGACGTCGCTCAGCGCATTCGCCGCCGCGATCTGCCCGTAGACGTACGGATCGTCGACAATGGGCGTGAAGAAGTCCACCGTTTGCACGAGCGCAGGTCCACCCTCCCACACGTACACACCTGCATCGTCCGCTGTCCTGAAGTCGACAAGGACGCGTGAATCAACGCGCGGAGGAAGATGGCTCAGGACCCGAGCGAGCTCGCCGGCGGCGAGTTTGCTCGCTCAACCAGCGCAGCTCACCATTTCGGTGAGCCGCTTCTTCGCGAAGATGGACATGCGGTCATTGTACCGGCTCGTGGCAGAGGCTTGCCGGCTTAAGGCTTGAAGGCTTACAGCTACCGGTCTTGCCGTCTCCTGGGCGTCAATGCGCTGAGGACCCCCCATGCCGCATGGCTTGAAGTAAACCAAATTTGTCGCTGAGAGGCGCGACGTCCGAGGCCGGCAAATACCCAAGTTTCGCAGTGAGGGGAAGCAAATACTCGACCTCGCGAGCCGATCCGAGAGCAATTTCGATGAAGCGACAATACTCCCGTGTAGATGTGCGAGCACAGCCCTCCACGACGTTTGTTGGCACCGATAACGCCGCACGTCGAATTTGCGCCTGGAGCGCGAATCGTTAGCCCTACGCCCTTCAGCCTAGCGCCGCTCGACCAGATATTCGTAAATGCGTTGCAGCTCGTTCTCATTCGCAAACGCGATGGCGACGAAGCCGCCTTTTCCGCGACGTTTGATCTCGACGCGCGTGCCCAGCGCGAGGTGCAGTTGCTCCTCCGCTGCGCGTGTATGCACGTCCTTCTTTCGCCCTTCGCGCGCGCCCACGCGCGACGGCGCGGAGGAGGTGCGCTTCACGAGCGACTCGGTTTCGCGGACCGACAATCCACGCGCGAGGACTTCGCGTGCGAGCCGGCACTGATCGGCTTCGCCCGCGAGCGACACGATTGCACGCGCGTGGCCCATGGATAGACGGCCCGACACGATCTCAGCGCGCACTTCCTCCGGCAATTTCAGGAGCCGCAGACTGTTCGCAATCGACGATCGGTCCTTGCCGACGCGCGACGCGATATCTTCCTGTCGCAACCCGAACTCGTGCGCGAGCCGTTGATACGCGGTGGCTTCCTCGATGGCGTTCAGGTCTTCGCGCTGAATGTTCTCGATCAGCGCCATCTCGAGCCGCTCGGTGCCATGTTGCGGCAAATCTTTGATGAACACCGGAACCTTGTGCAATCCGGCGCGGCGGGCCGCGCGCCAGCGCCGCTCGCCGGCAATGATTTGAAAGTGCCCGGAGGCGAGGCGCCGCACGACAATGGGTTGAATCACGCCATGCGCGCGAATGGATTCTGCAAGCTCGTCGAGCCGTGCGTCCTGCATCTGCGCCCGCGGTTGCAGGTCGTTCGGACGAAGCCAATCGATATCGACTTCGAGCGACTCACGAGGCGCGAGCGTGTCCACGGCCTCCGGGATGAGCGCGCTCAATCCTTTTCCGAGAGCTTGTCGTTTCTCCATGGTTTGACTCTGGCGAGCTAGTGTCCCGAGATGATCACCTGACTGTTTCGCTGCAACAGCTCCCGGACCAGCGCGCTGTACGCCTCGGCGCC
>WNFV01007432.1_pt1 | contig 12657 bp, 13 predicted proteins | sample 5400101 | NCBI WGS metagenome assembly WNFV01 (sample SAMN13153361, study PRJNA577476) | soil metagenome | isolation source: 115 cm soil or saprolite under grassland replicate 1 | place: USA:California | collected 2016-06-15
GCCCGCGTGTGCCGTTGCCGCCGCCTCGGACACGCGGCCCGCTTCACCGAGCGCGAGCACGCGCGCCAGCAGGTGGGTGCCGGGATCCGAGAGCACCTGCTGTTCGCCGAGGTCGACGTGGGCCGCGAGGGCGCGGTCGGCGAGGGCGATCGCCTCGTCGGTGCGCCCGACGATCGCGAGTGCGGGTGCGGCCACGATCACGCCCTCGACGAACGGACGACCCTCCGATCGAGCCAGCAGCGTGTCGACGGCGTCGAGCGCAACGAGAGGCCGGCCGGCGAAGAGCTCGAAGCTCGCCCGGAGGCCGGCGAGCTCCTCCCGCCACGCCCGATCTCCGATGACACTCTCGGTGTCGAGGAGGACCGCGCGCGCATCGTCCTCGCGGGACAGCCCCCAGTAGAGGGTCTCGGCGCGTTTCATGGCGATCATGGCGCGATCACGGTCGCTGCGAGCTCTCGGGGCGGCGGCGGCAAGAAGTGCTTCGGCCTCGGCGTGACGACCGAGCTCGGCCAAGATCTCACCGAGCAGCACGTCGGCTTCGACGCCGCCACCCGCGGCGCTCGCGGCTCGCGCCAGCTGTTCCGCGAGCGTGCTGTCGTGCGCGAAGTGTGCACGGCGCGCCGCCTCGAGCATGAGGTCCGATCGCGCCTCGCCACCCCCCTCGAGACGCCACACCGCCACGCGCAGCACGTCCTCGGGCGGCGCCGTTGGGTGCTCCATCGCGTCAGCGAGGAGGCGGTTGATCGTCATCGAGCCCAGCGCGGTCATGCGCATGCGCAGCACCTCACCGTGCAGCGGGTGTGCGAGTCGTACGTCGCGCCGGTTCGCGTCCTTCGTGACCGTCAGCAACCCCCGCCGCTCCGCGCCGTCGATCGCCGCTTTGCTGGTCAGCTCGGTGAGCACCTCGAGCCCAATTGCATCAGCGATCGCCACGATCTCGAGCACTGCCCGTTCGTCGGACGACACATCCGCGAGTCGGGCCTCGACGAGCTCGGTGAGGGGCGGGGGTAGCGCCAACCGCTCGACGAGCCGCCAGATCCCAGCGTCGTCTCGAAGCAAGCCGGCATCGAGTCCGCCGAGCACGAGCTCTCGCAGGAACAGAGGATTGCCACGACTCGCGTCGAAAAGATCGCGCACCGTGGCACCGTCGACAGGACCGCCGAGTGCGGCCGCAAGCAGTCGACCGGTGTCGTCGCGCCCCAAGGCCGCGACCTCGACGCGTTCGGCTATGCCCTCGCGCCAAAGCGTCGTGACCGCGTCGGGCGCTGGCTCTCCGGCACGGAGCGTGACGACCACGCACGCGTCGCGCGCACTGGCCAGGTGGACGAGGACCGTCGCCGAGGCGTCGTCGAGAAGGTGGGCGTCGTCGACGAGCAGCACCAGACGACCTCGGCCGGCATGTCCGGTGAGCCCGTCAACCGCCTGCTGGACGAGGTCCGCCGGCCGCGGCGGGCGGGCTCGAGCCACAGGGAGCAGCGGCGCGAGCGTGCCGAGCGGGATCGACCGCGCGGTCTGCGTCGCGATGGCACGCGCCGTGGGAAGACCACCCTCGCTCGCGAGTCGCAGAGCCTCACGGCCGAGGCGCGACTTGCCGACACCCAGGGAGCCGGTAAGCACGACACCGCCCGCTGTGCCGGCGCGGAGGGCCGTGGCGATCTGCTCGAGCTCGCGGTCACGGCCGATCAGTGGCCAGTCGCCGGTGCGACTCGTCGCACGCGTCTCGATCGCTTCTCCGGATCGCGCCATTGGACTGCCCGGCTCTGCTCGCTCCGCAATTGCGAACCATGTTCGCACGGGCGGGAGTCAGCGGTAAGGACGAGAGAGCGGCGGGATCAGGAAAGCCAAATCAGGATTCGCGAAGTAGTCGAAGACAGGCCGCGGACATCTGCCATTCGATGATGCCTGCCAGGGCGCCCGTCGCGATCAACGCAAAACCCGTCTGCGCACGACCACCTCGCTCACGCAACCCGAGCCGCGACAACCGGCACGGCTCGCTGAGGCACGGTAGGGCGCGAGCCTCCTTGGAGCAAGCGTCTCGAAGGGCGCTGGCGGGGACGGGAGACGATCATCCTGTGTCGGAGCGCCAGGGGCTACTCTCCCGGGGATCGCGGATCGGGAGGGGTGGCATGGCCCGAGCGCCTCGGCGAATGCTCGTCTCATTGGTCAGCATCGCTGCCATGGCTGCGGCGGCGCTGAGTCTCGTGCCGTCGCCCGCGGCCGGCGCCGAGTTCAGTGTCATCAACAACTTGGACGCGGGACCGGGTTCGCTCCGTCAAGCGTTCATCGATGCCGCGGCCTCGCCCGGTGACGACGTCATCGTCGTCCAGCCCGGCGTCGGGACCATCACGCTCCTGACCGGACCGCTCACACATGTTCCCGCCGCTTCCGCCGATCTCGAAGTGCGAGGCAACGGCGTCACCATCAATGCGAACGGGTCGGGCGGGATGATCATCAACAACACGCCGAACCTCGCGCTCGACCGCGTCACGATCACGGGTGGTACCGGCGGGGCGGTGGGTATCGGTGGTGGCGCGGTGTTTACCGCTGGGAATCTGGTGCTCACGAACTCGACTCTGACGGGGAACAACACGACGGGGACCGGTGGCGACGGCGGCGGGGCGGTCGCCGAGGGCAACCTGAGCATCATCAACTCGACGATCAGCGGGAACGCGGCCAGCAACTCGGGCGGCGCCGCCGCCTCTACCGGTGGCAACGCGACCGTCACGAACTCCACGCTCAGCGGCAATACCGCAATCGACGGAAGCGGTGGCGGCATCAATATCTTCGGGAGCGTGTCCGTGACAGCCTCGGCGATCAGCGGCAACACCGCGGGGCCCTCAATTCACCGGGGCGGCGGAATCGCGGCCGGCGGAAACGTCACGCTGACCCGCTCGACGATCAGTGGGAACGTCGCGGACGGCGGCAGCGGCGGTGGGATTGGCAGCTCGAGCGCGGTCACGGCCACCAACTCGACCATCAGCGGCAACACCGCCGAGCTCGGCGGGGGCGGCATCGGTGCGTCCGAGGATGTGACGCTCGTGTACGCGACCGTCGTCGGGAACAGCGCGGCCGACCTTGGTGCCAATGTGGGCTCCGAAGCCGGACTCGTGGCGTTCGGCTCGGTGGTTGCCTTGGCTCAAGGCGGCGGGGCGGACTGCAGCATTCCGGGGTCGACGACTTCGAACGGGTTCAACTTCTCCGACGACGCATCGTGCGTGTTCACGGGCACCGGCGACCGGCAGAACGGCGGCGATCCCGGCCTCGGCGCGCTGGCGAACAACGGCGGAGCGACGCAAACGCGGCTGCCCCAGACGGGGAGCCCGCTCATCGACTGGATCCCGGTTGCGTCCTGTCAGGCCGACGGCGCGTCGGGAATCACCACCGACCAGCGCAGCGTGACGCGCCCCCAGGGACCGGGTTGTGACATCGGCGCCGTCGAAGTCGAGGTGGCCGGCCCGACCGCGGCGCCGGCGGCCGCGGTGCAGACCGTCGTGCGCTTTACCGGCTAGGGCTGACCTGCATCGGTAATGGATTTGGTAATGAACGCGTCCTCACCAGCTGCACGCGCTGACATCAGCTGGATAGCACCCCAACCTGACGTGCTCAAACGCGACGGCCTGACACCCCTGAGACACCCCTGAGCGCTTTCACGCGGCAGAGGTCACTGGTTCCCCCCTCCGACACAAGTTCGGTTTCGTGTATCGAGGGTTGCGGCGCGCTAATGCTTCATTGCGGTAAACGGATCGGTCTCACCGTGGCGGCGTTCAGTGCGCCTCAGGTGCGGCTGGTGAAACCCACGCGGCGTGGGCGGCGTCGAGGAACGCCTCAGCGACGTGTTCGTCGCCCGTGAGTGTGAGTTCTTGGCGGGCCTGGAGTTCGCGGCGGCTGCTCTGGCCGGTGACGATGAGGTACATGGCCAAGATCGATGACTCCACGACCGCGAGGGGATGGGCAGCCGCGCCCCATCGGGCCTGAAGACGGCCGGCTTGTGCGACGAGCGTGTTGGGATCTCCGTCGAGGCGCAGCTCCAGTTCTGTGTTGGCCGGGAGGAACGTCGCGCGCATGCTCACGGCAAGTGAGTACGTCAGCCAGCACGCGCGGATGGCCTCTCCGGGTTGTGGGCGGTCCAGCAGGCGCAAGCCCCAGCGCGCCAGAGCGTCGATTGCGGGACGAAGGTCTTCGCCGTCGTTGGTCAGCTCATAGACGGTGGCAGCCGCCGGTGGCGGAAGGCGGCGTCGAGCGACGAGGTTGGCGTCCTCGAGTTCGCGGAGGCGAGCCGTGAGCACGCTGCTGCCGAGGCCGGGCAGCCCGCCCAGGAGGTCGGTGTAGCGGCGGGGTCCAAGCCCGAGTTCGCGGATGATGAGCATTGCCCATCTATCTCCGATGACGTCGAGGGCTCGTGACACGGCGCAGAACTGCCGGTATCCCTTCACCGAGGTTCCTCTTCTGATCGTCGGACTTCGATCATCGGTGCCACTAAGTATCTTTCCACTGTGTGTAGTTTCGATTTCGAACTATCAGGGTAAATTGCGCTTCGTGTCCGTTATGGAGGCGAGGGACCCTGCAGGCGGGTGGGAGATGCTCGACCAGGGCAAATGCGAAGGGGCAGGTTTTGTCGCCGAGCTTGCCGGTCGGCCCACCGGATGGTGCCTTGAGCGCAATCATCGCCAGGTGATGTTCGCAGAGGGTCCCGAGCTGAGCGTGTTTTCTGAGACGACTTCCGCTCCCGTTTCCTCTCCGCACGCCCATCCGGCGTGGACGCTGCTGTTGCCCGTGGATGGAGGCACCGTCACCGTGACCACTGGCGATGTGGCGCGCGTGCACACGGACGGGGTGCTCCTCGCTCCGCAGTATCAGTACCGCGCCGCCACCGATGGTCCGCACGTCGCGGTGTACCTGAACGCGTGGATGTCGGCACGCCCGGACAACTTGCGCCCTCGGGTGATTGACGCGGCCACTACTCGGCGCCTGCTCGACGCGCTGGCCGTCGACGACGGGATCGACCTTTCCGCTGGCGTGGGCGAAGTTGCCCCAATCGTCGGGGAGATCGGCCCGATCGATTCACGGCTCGCGATCGTAATTGCTGCTCTTCCCGAAGCAGACCGATTGGAGATCCTGGCCGCCGAGGTGGGCATGTCACCATCTCGGTTGCGGGCCCTCGCGCGCTCAGCCGTAGGGGTGCCGCTGACGCAGGTGCGGCTGTGGTCGCGGTTGACGCGGGCGATCGCGTGGCTGCCCTACGTGCCTACCGCAGTGGCTGCGGCGGCGGCCGGCTTCGCCGACCAGGCCCACCTCAGCCGTACGGCGCGGCGCTTCTTGGGCCGAAGCCCCCGCGAACTCTCGCTGCGATCACTCGAACTCCGACCGCCGGGTGACCGGCAATGTGGCCGCGGCCGTCCGAAGCGCCCTTAACGGGATCGGATCGCGGGCCGCCAGTCGTTGCGTTCAAGACATCACGCGCGGCCAGGTGCATGGTGACCCGGCGAGGTGGTGGTACTCGGGCCGTGAGCAGGGAGCGCGGCGCGCCACCTCCGTTTTGGCTGCGTGAGTACACGGAACAAAGGACAGCACCATGCGCCGTCGGTCGCCCGTTCGGTCCTCGATTGCGGTCCTGGTCGTCGCCATGGCAGGGATGACACTGATCATCGACGCTGGTGCGGCTTCGTCAGCATCACCGACCCAGCAAGGCGGGTTCCACGATCGCTTCGTCCGCCGCGGTCCCTTCCGCATCCACGTGCGAGACCGGGCAGGCGCCGATCCCGCGATCGTGCTGATGCACGGCTTCCCCGACAACCATCATCTCTACGACCGCCTCGTGCCACATCTGGCAGGTCGCCACGTGGTGACGTTCGACTTCCTCGGTTGGGGGGAATCGGACAAGCCCTCGAAATACGACTACACCTTCGCCAACCAGGTAGGCGACCTCGACGCGGTCGTCAATGGTCTAGGGCTCGACCGGGTGCTCCTCGTCGTGCACGACGCCTCGGGACCTGCCGGCATCAACTGGGCCCTGGACCACTCCGATCGGGTCGCCGGCGTCGTCGCCCTCAATACCTTCTACAGCTTCGTGGCGGGTGCTCCGCCGAGCCCCCCGGAGGCCATCCGGCTGTTCTCTGATCCCAACTACGCCCGACTCACCAAGCATTTCGCTCAATCGCCCCGCGAGTTCCGCTGGCTGTACGACTTCCAAGTCGGGGGCTTCATCCTCAACAACGACGTCCGAAAGAAGTTCGTCCCGCTCCTGTACCGCCAGTTCGAAGCGAAGCCGAGCACGCTCGGACCGTTCCTCGAGCTCAACACCGATCTGAATGCCGCCGTCGTGGCGAACACCCAGCGCACCGCGGAGCTTGGGACCTTCCCGGCACCGGTGCGGTTCGCGTTTGGTGAACGCGATCCGTACCTGAATCCGGATCTGGCACGCGGTCTCGCTGCTCTGTTCGGGCGAGGCGAGGCGATGCTGATCACGGGCGCAGGCCACTTTCCCCAACTCGATGCACCGAAAGACACCGCGGCGGCGATCCTGACGGCGCCCACAACCGGCTGATGCCGTGAACATCGCCATCCCCGCATCGATCGCTGCCCTAGCCGCGGAGTCGACCGCCGTCCAGGAGATGAACCGGTGAACTCTGCGACGACCGCTGCGCACGGCGCATCTCGAGGCCGGCGTGTCGCGGCGTTGGCCACAATCTGTTTGAGCGTCTTCGTGATCACGGTGGACGGAACGATCGTGAACGTCACGTTGCCGACGCTGGCCCGTGAGCTGCATGCCAGCAACACCCAGCTGCAGTGGATCGTGGATGCCTACATCCTGGTGTTCGCGGGGTTGTTGTTGGCCGCGGGCAGTCTCGGTGACCGGTACGGACGGCGCGGAGCGCTCGCCGTCGGGCTGCTGGTGTTCGCGGCGGCGTCGGCATTCGCGTCGCAGGCCGGCTCGGCGTCGACCCTGGTCGGTGCGCGAGCAGCGATGGGTGTGGGCGCGGCGCTGATCTTCCCCACGACGCTCGCCCTGTTGACGAACATCTTCACCGGCGCCGAGCGGGCGAGGGCGATCGGAGTATGGGCGGCGATGACCGGCGTTGGAGTGGCGACGGGGCCGATCGTTGGCGGCTGGCTGCTGGAGCACTTCTGGTGGGGATCGGTGTTCTTGGTCAACGTCCCCATCGCTGCGACGGCGATCGTTGCGGGTCGGTTGTTCGTCCCGACCTCGAAGGACCCGACGACGCCGCCCGTCGACGTGGGCGGCGTGGTCCTGTCGGTTGCGGGCGTGACGGCGGTGATCTACACGATCATCGAAGCGTCCGGCTGGGGCTGGGGGAGCGCCCGCACGCTCGGCGGCCTCGCCGTCGGTGCGTTCGTGCTCGGCGTGTTCGGCCTGTGGGAGCGCCGCCAGCGTCACCCCATGCTCGACCTCCGGGTGTTCTCGAACCGACGGTTCTCCGGCGGCAGCCTCGCGATCACGGCCTCGTTCTTCGCGCTGTTCGGCTTCATCTTTCTCATCACTCAGTACTTCCAGTTCGTCAGGGCCTACACCGCCTTTGAGACTGGCGTGCGGCTCCTGCCGGTCGCGGCTTCGATCGCGCTGGCCAGCGTGATCGGCCAGCGCCTAGCCGCACGAGCAGGAACCACCGTCGTCGTCGCCGGTGGTCTCGGCCTGTTCAGCGCGGGGCTCGCGTGGGCATCGACCGCAAGCACGGCGACCTCCTACGGCGAAATCGCGGCTCAGATGGTCCTGCTCGGCGCAGGTATGGGGTTCACGACCGCCCCCGCGACCGAATCGATCATGGGGTCACTCAGCGTCAACAAAGCCGGCGTCGGGTCTGCGGTCAACGACACCACCAGGGAACTCGGCGCCACGCTCGGTGTCGCCGTGGTCGGCAGTGTGTTCGCCTCCGTCTATGGGGGCGACCTCGCGCACCACCGCGCGATCGCCGCATTACCAGGTCCAGCGCGCGCGGCCGCCGGGCGATCACTGGCGGCCGCCTACCAAGTCGCCGGCGGACTGCCAGCACAGCCGGCGCGTGGTGTGATCACGGCCGCCAATCACGCCTTCCTCAACGGACTCCAAGCCGGCTCCCTCGTCTCTGCAGCCGTCGCGGGTGCGGCCGCGCTGGGCATCATCACCCTCCTCCCGGCCCGCGCGGCTCCCACCCCCCAACCCGCCGCGCCCGAGCCAGCGCCGGAACCCGTCGAGACCCCCGCACCTGAGGTCGGGCTCTCCCAGCCCGCGACCGCGGCGACCGAAGGCAGCCACCATGACCGCTGACACCACCTATGTCGCCACCCGAATCACCCACGACAGCACCCACGACTTCGACACGACCCGCGCCCGATTCGACCAACGCGTTCCTCCGTTGGATGCTGCCGTCACCGTCGAGTTGGTCGTCGGCGAAGCGACCTGGGAGCACGTCGAGGCCGCGATCAATTCGCGAATCGGATCTACCGGCCTGGTCGCGCTCTGTCGCCTCGACCAAGGGGCATTGCTGAGCCTCAGCGGCCAACCCCTCGACGCGACCCTCTATCTCGTCGGGAACCCACTCATCGCCCGGCAGCTCACAGGTTTCGAAGCGGCCGCAGCGCTGTACGCCCCGTTTCGAGCGGCGGTGTTTCGGGACCAGACCGGCGTGCACATCTCCTACGACCAACCGTCCAGCGTCTTTGCCTCGCTGGGCTCGGCTGGCATTGACCGGATCGCTGTCGAGTTAGACGACAAGATCGCGACCGCCGCCGAATACGCATGTCGCGGCGACTAGCCGCAAAGCGCCTTTGCGCACGCAGGGCCGCGTAGACGCGTGGGGGCGAACCCCCCCAGACAAGAAGGTCGACCGCCCGCGCGCTCAACAGCAGCCGGTCGGGCTGGCTTCAAGGCACTGTCGGATATTCCGCCGACCGCCGGCGAGAACGACAACGGGAGAGAAGGCTCATGACTCAGGCTCAGGCACCAACCCTGACCGGCCAGGACATCGGCGAGGCCGAGGGAGCCCTAACCGCGCTGCTCGAAGAAGTTCTTGCTGAGACCGGAACCACCCGCAACGAATACATCACCCTGCGGGTCCTTGCTGCACGCGGGCCGTTCACACCCCCCGCCGTCCTCCACGAATTCCTCGCTCAGCAACGGCAGCTCGCGCTCGACCCCGCCGGGGTCGAAGAACTGTTGGCCACGCTCGAAGGAAAAGCGCTGGTCAGCGGCACCTCGCTCGACGGACCCGGCCCCGCCCAACTGACGGAGAAAGGTACGGCCTTCGACGCTCAATTGGCCGAAGCCGTCGCCCCGCTTACCAAGCAGGTCTTCGCCGACTTCGATCCGGACGACCTCGCGACCACTCACCGCGTACTCGTGCGCCTCATCGAGCGGGCAAATCGCCTGCGCGGCACCAAGGGCTGAGGAAGGCGATGACGGTCTCGCGTGCCAACGTTGTCATCGACGACATCGCTCTTGAAAGGAGAATCGGGTACGGCGCGATGCAACTGCCGGGGCCCGGCGCCTGGGGGCCGCCGGCCGATCGCTCCGCCGCGATCGCCGCTTGGGCCGACCGGCACCAGCTCCGATCCGACAGGCCATCAAACAGCGCGGAATCGTCGATGCCCCCAGCCCAGAAGGGTAGATAGGCATGTCAGCAACCAACGATGAGGCGCCGGTCACGACTCACGTAATACCGACCGTCCACGGGCGAATCCATGCGTCCGACCGTCCGGGCGAGGATCCCACCTTCGTGCTGATGCACGGCTTTCCCGATGATTCACGAATCTACGACCGCCTCGCGCCGCTCCTCTCCCCGCGGCGCGTTGTCGCCTTCGACTTCGTCGGCTACGGCCGCTCGGAGCGCCCCAAGCCCGGCGCGTTCAAGAGCGGCCACCACGAGGACGAGCTCGGCGCCGTGCTTGACGCGTTCGAGCTCGAACACGTCAACTTGGTCGCCCACGACGCCTCCGGCCCGGTCGCCATCGACTACGCCGTGGACAGACCTCAACGCGTTGGCCGCCTCATTCTTTTCAATACCTACTACGGGCACACGCCCTCGTTGCGTTTCCCCGAGATGATCCGCCTCTTCGCAGACCAAAACTTCGCGCCGCTCGCCGACGCGATGATCGACGACCCCAACCAACGCCTCTGGCTGCTGTGGCACACCGCCCGACGGTTCGGGATCGACCCTCTCGATCAGGGCGGAATCGGGGCCGTCTCGATCGTCCCCCAGTTCTTTGGCGATGCCGACACGCCGGATGCCCTACCTGCCATCCGAGCCTGGACCGAAGCGCTGTTCGCAGACCTCGACCACCAGGACCAGCAGATCAGCGCGGGGCACCTCGCCGCACTCGACGTGCCTGTCACTTTGTTGTTCGGCGCCCGCGACGATTACCTCAGCCCCGACTTGGCCCGCCACCTTGCTGGACTGTTCGCGCGTGCCGACCTGCAGCTCGTCGAAGACGCCTCACACTGGCCGCAGTGGGACCAACCAGAAATCGTGTCCTCTGCACTCCGGACGACGACAACCGAGTGAGTCCTGCGTAGCAACAGAGAACCGCATCCAAAACCGGCCCGCTGAACCCGGCCGGGTTGCAGTGCAGATATGTCGGACCATGGCCGAGGAGGAACATTGACCGATCCGAACGAGATCGCTGATCGTTACGTCGCGCTGTGGAACGAACCGGATCCCCATCGCCGTCGCACGGCGATTGAGGAGTTGTGGACGGACGACGGCGTCCACGTGCTGCAGCCGCCCGTGGAGATTCGCGCCATTGCCGCGGCACCCGGCATCGGGTTGACGGCGCGGCTCGAGGCACACGAACACGCAGCTCTCGAGGTTCGCGCGACCAGCGCGCACGAACAGTTCATCGCGTCCGGTGAGTACAGCTTCCAGCCGCGGGACAACGTCGAGCGCCTTGGTGAGGTGGTCAAGTTCAACTGGGAGATGGTCTCCGGCGACGGCGAGGTGGCAGGCGTCGGGCTCGAGGTTCTCGTGCTCGCACACGATGGCCGCATTCGGACCGACTACGAGTTCATCGAGAGCTGATCATCCACGGGAAGCGAGGCCGCGCGACGAATGATACCTGGTCGTGTTGACAGCAGCGCGATCGTCCAGGCCACAAAGGTCGCGTTCATAGAACGGATGCGCGGACCGTTCTTGTCGGCGCTGCTACCAGGTCGACAACGCGCACACCAAGGAGGAGGCGGCCAACCCCGAGGAGCGCGAGACCGATGACGGCCGAACAGCGCACCTCACTGAGACCCGGCGGCGCTTGCCAGCGCCGCCCCAAGCCAAAGGACCACGCCCATGGCTCGAAAGAACATCGACCGCCGCGATTATCCCGACCCCACGGAGCCTGCAGTCGACACCGGCCCAGCCAAGAGCTCGTGGGCGCGCCTGGCTTCGGTAAATGAGAGGCGGACGCGCCTTGACGCTCACGCCACGTATCAACGAGGGTCGCGGTGATGAGCAAAGTCCCTGAGCGGCGACCGGACGCCTGGCTGGCGATCCCCGGCGGCGATGAGCTTCCCGCTGAGGTCGCCGAGGCAATCGGCCCGGTAGCGGACAAGGTCGGGTTCGTTCCCAACATCGCCCGGCTACTCGCACTCACGCCCCGGCATTTCGTCGGGTGGTGGAGTTACTTCGACGATCTGATGCGAGCACCATCGGGCCTCACCAAGACGCAACGAGAGATGATCGCCGTGGTGGTCTCAGTCGAGGCCCGTTGCCCATATTGAATGCAAGCCCACGGCGCCGCGTTGCGGCTGCGAACAAAGGACCCGATCTTCGTCGACCAGCTGCTCTCCAACTATCGCTACGCGGACCTGGAGCCGCGCGACCGAGTGATGCTCGACTTCGCTGTCCAGCTCACCCAAACGCCGGAACGATGCACAGAAGACGACGTCGGACGGCTGCGCCAAGCTGGCTATGCGGACGAAGACATCCTCCACATCGTCGAGCTGACCGCGATCTTCAACTACAACGGACGGCTCGCCAACGCGCTCGGCCTGCTCCCTAACCCCGAGTACCACAGCCTCGGACGAAACCCCGACCCGTCTGAGTAGCCCGGTCCAGCACTTCGTCGAGTCCACGCGAGACCAGCTAGAAGGCGGTTCCGGGACGGTGTCGTTCCAGCGGCTACGGGCCCATCCCTGACCAGCGCATCGCTGCCCGTCCTTCGCCGGGTCCCGGCGGCGCGCTCGTTCCGGGCGGGCCCGGTATTCCAGGTCGGGTGGGAGTTCGCTGGTCGTCCCGGCGATGAGTGACGTTCGGCCCTGCCGACCCGCACGCCCGCACCGTTGACTGCGCGTGAGCAAGGAGGACTCATGATGTGGATGTGGCACAGCGGGTGGGGCTGGTTCTGGATGAGTGTCATGATGGTCGTCTTCTCGGCGTTGGTCGCCTGGGTGATCGTGACGCTCGTCCGCCAAGGCGACCGTGGTGGACGTGGCACGACTGATGCGCAGGGGCTGCTCGAGGAGCGGTTCGCGCGCGGCGACATCGACGACGACGAGTACCGGCGACGGCGCGACCTGATCCGACGCTGACGAGGCGGGCGACCGCTCGACGAGCCGAGCCGCGGGCGTTTCGCTTCGGCGAGGGCCGGGATAGCGTGCGCCTGGGTTGGCGCCGGATTGCGCGTGAGAGGGTCGCCATGGCGAGCGGTCATCAGCGGTCTGCGGGCGATCTCGGG
>WNFV01008162.1_pt1 | contig 12657 bp, 19 predicted proteins | sample 5400101 | NCBI WGS metagenome assembly WNFV01 (sample SAMN13153361, study PRJNA577476) | soil metagenome | isolation source: 115 cm soil or saprolite under grassland replicate 1 | place: USA:California | collected 2016-06-15
TACTACTCGGCTCTATGTTTAGTGGGGGTCGCAGTGGTGGTTGGGGTGGCTCAAGCAGCGGCTGGAGCGGTGGTGGCTTTGGTGGAGGTGGCGGCGGGGTGGGTGGGGGTTTTGGAGGTGGAGGTAGTTTTGGCGGCGGCGGAGCGGGCGGTAGCTGGTAGCTGGTGGGATGCACGGGTATCCTGGCGGGTCCTTTGATAGTATCTGCAGCAGCGTAAAAAATGGTCAGAAGAATCGTAAAGGAAGCCCTTAATAGTCTGGTGGCAGATCTACGAGCCACTCACGGAACCAATCTCGCTTCGATCGTGCTTTATGGTTCCGCTGCGGCGGGCGATCATGTTGAACTCCGATCTGATTACAATCTCTTAATCGCTCTGACCAGAATTACACCCGAAGATCTGCGCCAGGCTCAAGCGCCCATGCGTGAATGGCAGCGTCTGGGCCACCCGTTGCCCGTTTATTTCACGGTCGAAGAACTTGCAGATGCCGCAGACGTTTTTCCCATTGAGTTTCACCAAATGGCCAATGCGCGCGTGGTGCTTTTTGGCAAAGATCCATTTGAGTTCGTCACGGTTACTGATGCCAGCCTGCGGTTGCAGGCGGAATATGAGCTTCGCAGCAAGTTAATCCAACTCCGAAGACTCTACATTCCTGCATCGGTTTCGGTGGAGAAGTTAAGCGACCTGATGAGCGACAGCCTGGCAAGTTTTGCGGCGCTCTTTAGGGCCGTTCTAATCCTGCACGGTCGCGAAGGCCCTGTGGCCAAGCCTGAATGCGTGCGTGCGACTGTGCAGCTGCTCAAACTGGACAGCGATCCTTAGAAGCTAATGATCTATTTGCCGCTTATATGGTCCAAATAGAGCATGTTATTGTTGCGGTTGACAATCTGGATACTGACGCTAAGCAGAAGACAGCTGTAACTTAACTGCTGTGGGGACAGTGGGAGAAGAAAAATGAAGCGATCAAGAATATTCTTATTTGGCCTGACTATCTTTGCCGCGCTGATGGCGAGTGGCTGTGGCTACAACATGCTAACGACGAAGCAGCAGAACGTAAAAGGCAAGTGGGCCAATGTCGAAGCTCAACTCCAGCGTCGCGCGGACTTGATCCCGAATTTGTTCGAGGCAGCGAAGGCCGCTGGTGTCCAGGAGCAGCAAGTCTTTGGCGATATTGCCGCGGCCCGTTCGCGCCTGCTAAACGCGACGAGCGCGCCTCCTCAGGGTGAGGGAGGCGACAAGTCTCCGGAGCAGAAACAGGCAATTATTGAGGCGAACAACAGTTTTGGAGGGACCATCGGACGATTACTGTCGCTCGTCGAGAATTACCCCCAACTCAAGTCAAGCGAAAGCTTCCAGAAATTTCAAGATTCTCTGGAAGGAACCGAAAATCGTATTGCAACTGCTCGCAAGGACTATAACGAAGCAACTCAGGACTACAACACTACCCGCGCCAGATTTCCCACGGTGATCTCTGCAAAGCTGTTCGGTTTTAAAGAGGAACCGTACTTTAAGGCGGAGGAAGGCGCGACCCAGGCTCCTAAGATCGACGCAAACAGTCTCCGTCAGAATCAAAACAGCAAGTCAACAAAATAGATTTTTCCCGATTTATCAAAAGCCGCGCGAACTGCACATTGCGCAATGATCGCAGGGTTTGCCTCCGGGCTCGACGCTACAAGTCTTCTCTTTCTCAAAAAAATCAACAAGTTCCGACACTACAGCCTCTTCAACTTGAAATTTTTCCTCGCTTGGATGGACATTTACTCCGGCCAGCCATGGTGAATGAGTCAGCAAAACCGGGCTGGTTGACACTCTCTCAGCTGATACTGAAGGTAATGGATGCCCGCTCGGTGGACTTGGATCAGATAAAATTTTGGCTTCCAGTTGAACCAGCTTGTTTTCCAATGCGCTCAAATCAGATCTCAGGGCCGCAATTTCAGCGGCAAGAGGTGAGTCCACAGCGGCGGACGATGTGACACCGGGACTTGCCCCCACGCGGCGAGCAATCCTTTCAGCAAGCAGACGGGTTCGCTCAAGATCCGTACTCATTTGTTCATTACTTCAAAGGCCCAACTCGACGGGACCTTCGGCCTCAGTCTCTTCTTGATGCTCATATCAATCTTCCGCCTACTCATTCGCCAGCAAATCAACTCGATCGACGACTCCAACTATCGCTGAATCAATGGCGGCTCCTGCTCTGCCGGTTGCTACGGTTGATGCGCTCCAACCTTCTTGCACGATCAGAACCATATCGCCTACCCCAGCATCAACTGAATCCAGGGCGAGTATGGTAGTGGCGGTCTCTTTCCCTTCCGGTGTCACCTGCTGGCAAAGCATAACGCGCGTGTTTTCATAGCGGTGATTCTTCTGTGTGGCAACAATATTTCCTATAACGCGGGCGAGAATCATCACTTTTTCTCTGATAAAGAAACGGGAACCAGCCAACCTTTCAGATCGTCAATACTAATGGGTTACGTGGGCATCCGAATCTACAATTCCTATTATCGTGCAATCAGTGGGCGTGTCCTCTCGTTTGAAAGGAAAACTTGCTTCTTTGCCACGACACCAGAAAACCAGATCCCCTACTCCGGCTCCCACCGAATCAACAGCCACCATCGGCTTGCCAGTTGGTTCCAGATCCCTATTGACCGTCTGAATCACCAAGAGTGTTCGCCCGTGGAGTGATTCATTTTTTACCGTGGCGACAACGGTGCCGATTACGCGTGCAAGCTGCATTGTAAATCCAGGGTCTTTGGCCTTGGGTCTTTGGTCTTTGAACTTAGAACTTTGTGCTTTGAACTTTTAAGTTCAAAGACCTAAGCCCAAAGACCCAAGACCGTTTTTACTTCACGTCCACACTATCTATCACTCCGACAATTGCGGCATCGACCGGTGTATCTTTCAGGCCTTGGGCCAGTCGCGCGCTCGACCCAGCGACAACTAAAACCCGTTCATGAAATCCCGCGCCAACTGTGTCAACGGCAACTACATAACCAGTTGTATCCGTACCGTCGACGTTAAGAGGCCGCACGATGAGGAGCTTCCTCCCATTTAAACGCTCGTCTTTTTGCGTTGATACTACGGTACCGACAATGCGTGCAATGATCATGCTCAGCCGCGGTTGCCAATGGGAAGGGCTTCATCAACACTGCCGTGCGGCCGCGGAATGACATGAACACTGACCAATTCACCAACTCGACGCGCTGCCGCTGCTCCTGCATCCGTCGCAGCTTTGACAGCAGCGACATCGCCACGAACAATTGCTGTAACAAAACCCGCGCCGATCTTTTCGTAGCCAATTAATGTCACATTGGCAGCCTTGACCATGGCGTCAGCCGCTTCGATCATTGCTACCAATCCTTTGGTTTCCACCATCCCGAGTGCTTCTTGCATTAAGTTGCTCCTGTAATCGGTGAATCGTAAATCATAGATCGTAAGTGGCAGACGGCAATAGCCCTCCCATTTACCATTAATAACTGCCTATTCATTATGGCCCACGGCCTGGCTCAAAAGCTCGACCAGCTCTTCTCGCGTGAGGCTAATTTTTGCCGAACCGTTGCTTGCTGCATCACTATGATAACTCGCTGGCGCCGGTCTCTCGCCGCTCGGACAAGCTAATCGAGTTTCGTGAAGATAGCCACAAGCCTGGCAACGAGCGCCTTCACTAAGATAGCCTGCTGCTTCACGCACGTTGACCAGTTTCTCGATTGCCGCCGCTGGCAGGTTCCGCGAACCACCAAGGATGCGCGAGAGTATGGCAATACGCGCCGTATGTTCGAGAGTCTCGAGACGATCAAAGGCCTGCCAAATATCCGCACCATAGGCCACTGCTCCATGGTTCGCCATCAACAGCGCGTTATGGTGCTTGATCAGCGGACGCATAGCCTCAGTCAATTCGTCCGTTGAGGGGGTCCCGTAGGCGGCAAGCGGAACGCAGCCCAGTGTAAGAATGACTTCCGAAAGAATTGGCTGATCGATTGCAAGTCCGGCGACCGCGAAAGCTGTTCCATGAGGAGGGTGAGCATGACAGACCGCCTGAACATCGGCTCGTTCCCGATAAATCAATAAATGCATTGCCAGCTCACTTGAAGGTTTTTTATCTGTTAGAGGTCTTCCGTTTATGTCTGTCACCGCCAGACACTCTTCGGTCATGCGACCCTTGCACATCATCGTTGGCGTAGCAACGAGGCGGCCATCATCAATGCGCATACTGATATTGCCATCGGATGAAACGACGTAGCTGCGTTCATACAAAAGCTTACCGACTTTGACTATTTCGGCCCGTGCCGTTTGTTCGTCCATAAGACGGCCAGTTACACGCTCCTTATTACAACTCCCGTTCGCGATGATCCGGAGTTTCTTTCGCGCGGGACCTGGTGCGGGCATTAGTCACAGCGCTAATCTGAGGTCGCGCTAAAAAATATGACAATGATTCAAGGGAGGTGGTTAAGTCCACCGTCTTTACTTTAACACCAAGGCGAGCGTTGAGAGGCGCGGGAGCGAAGTTGAGAACCGCTCTGATGCCGGCAGCCATGATCTGATTCAGGACTACCTGTGCCGCCCGAGCGGGTACCGCGATTACCGCAACATCAATCTTCAGCTCTTTAACAACACTCTGAATCTGCTGCACGTCGTGAACAACGATATCGCCGACACCCATTCGGATTCCAATTTTCGCCTTGTCATTATCAAACAGCGCTACCACAGCAAAATTGGATTTCCCCAGGCCGTTATAGTTTGCCAGCGCCGCACCTAATCTACCGGCGCCGATAATACCGACACGATGTGGCTTATCCAGCCCCAGTATCGCGGTTATATGCCTACGCAGATCCTCAACATAGTAACCGACACCTCGGATACCAAACTCGCCAAAGTATCCCAGATCCTTTCTGATCTGTGCTGAATTCAGATTGAACTGTCTAGCAAGGGCCTGAGATGAGATAGTCTTGATTCCCGCAGCGGCGAGCGTGTTCAAACAACGAAGATAAACGCTCAGGCGGTTTGTCGTTAGCTCGGAAATCTTTTCTGATTTCATTTTGTAGGACCTGGTAACTCAAGTATAGCCCCGATTCGACGCGAGCGTAAGGGTGTGGGGGGTGCGACAAATTTGTGGGGCCCAAATGACAACCAATAGCCTGTCTTGTCACATAGGTCAGAGCGGCAACTCAGTACCGATCGCCTGCTGACGATCCACGCGCCGAGTAGCGTGTGGGTCGATCTCAGCTTGCTTTCTCTTCATCGATGTTGGAGATGGTGCTACAGAACCGAGCGCGGTACGCCTGGTGCATGGCAGCTGTCAGAAGCCAAGTTGCTGACATTGACCTGGTGCTACCGAAGGCTGGTGAAAACTGCTGCTGGATGCCCCCGGCTTGTCCGGGGGAGTCCCACGTTGGTTGCATACTAACAGAGCTGACGATGCTGCTTTGGATGCCACGGGCTCGCCCCGTGGAGGTTCGCGTTTGCTGCTAGCAGGGCAAAGAGCGCATTGCTGAAGAAGGCACTGATAAACTACAATCGCCGGCGATCTGCGTTTGCATATTTAGTGGCTTATAACCTCCCGCGTCAGAAATGATCGCCCATTTATCCGGCACTCTTCTCTCCAAACAGGCGACCTCAGTAATTCTCGACGTCGCCGGAGTCGGTTACGAAGTCACGATTCCTCTCTCAACCTTTTATGATCTTGAAGAGACCGGATCACGGGTCCAACTGCGTATCTACACTCACGTACGCGAAGACGCACTGCAGCTTTACGGCTTCAAGACTGCGCGAGAACGAGAGCTCTTCCTGCGATTGATTTCCGTGAGTGGTATTGGACCAAAACTCGGTATTACTTTGCTTTCGGGTATGAGCGCAGATGAGATGATTGCATCAATACGGACAAACAATTTGGCGCGGTTAACTCTCATTCCCGGTGTTGGCAGAAAGACCGCCGAACGGCTTGTAATGGAACTTCGTGACAAAGTCGCTTCCTTATCTTCACCGCAACTTGAGGAAGAATTGGGAGCTAAACAGGGCGTGCCGGCCGCCGTTTCTGAAGATGCGATGCGCTCGGACGCACTTTCCGCCCTCGTGAACCTTGGCTATCAACGAAATCCTGCAGAAAAGGCACTGGCCTCTGCATTGGCAGAGGGCGGCGAATTATCAGTCGAACTAATCTTGCGGCGAAGTCTGCGCCAGTTGGGCTAGTATCCTTACTAGAATTGGGACCAACGAATGGCGTTAAAAAATAGGTCCTCGGAGAAGTCGACTGAAATTACCGCCTCTCCGGCGGCGCCAGGATTGAAAAATGGATGACGATTATGTCTGGTGAAACTGAACCACTTCGCTTGCGGGATACGGCCTTGAACGATGAGGAGCGTCAATTCGAATTGACGGTTCGCCCAAACCATCTTGCGGAATACATTGGACAGCGTCAGGTTAAGGAAAACCTTCGAGTCTATATGAAGGCTGCGTTACAAAGACACGAAGCTCTCGATCATGTGCTTTTGACAGGCCCTCCCGGTCTCGGGAAAACAACACTGGCCCACATTATCGCGAATGAGATGAAAGCTGAACTGCGTTCCACGGCTGGCCCAGCCATTGAAAAGGCCGGTGATATTGCTGCACTGCTTACCAATCTGCAGGAGGGAGACGTGCTGTTCATCGACGAAATTCATCGTCTGCTTCCGGCGCTGGAAGAAAAGCTGTATCCCGCGATGGAAGATTACCAGCTGGACCTCCTCATCGGACAAGGCGCGGCCGCAAGATCGATCAAACTCGAACTGCCAAAGTTCACCCTGGTTGGCGCCACTACGCGTGCGGGCCTAATAACTGCTCCTTTGCGGGGCCGGTTTGGCATCGTCTTTCATCTGGACTTCTATCCGCACGAGGATCTCGAAGTGATCTGCCGGCGCTCCGGGGAAATTCTTGGCGTCGAGATCGACGAAGAAGGCGCCCGTGAAATCGCTCGCCGCTCAAGAGGTACTCCCCGTATCGTCAATCGTTTACTACGCCGTGTTCGGGACTACGCGGAGGTTGATTATGACGGTAAAATTACGAGAGACGTAGCCAACGATGCGCTTAACAGAATGGAAGTTGACACATTTGGACTCGACGAAATGGACCGCAAGTTGTTACTGACTGTAATCGAGAAATTTAACGGTGGTCCGGTCGGCTTGGGTACTATCTCCGCCGCAATACACGAAGAGAAGGATTCCATTGAAGAAATAATCGAGCCTTACTTAATTCAAATTGGATTTCTCGACCGCACTCCCCGCGGGCGCATGGCCACCCGGCTCGCCTACGATCATTTCGGAATAAAGTCTTCCAGCCCTCACCGGCTCGGATTGTTCGATTCTCGTTAAGAAGTTTGGTAGGGTTTGAATCGATATTTCGGCGGAGACTTGAAAAGGCCCCGTTTGCGTAATGATAAAGTCAGGATCATTTTCGCGTCATACTTTCGGCGTGCGTAATCGCTCACCTTGGCTATCCATGGTGGGGCATACGCTACACGACTTTCATGAGAACGATCTCTTCACGTCATCCGCGGCAATGAGCTATTTCGGTCTAATGGCACTGTTTCCTGCCCTGCTGCTGATGTTGGTTGCAGGCAATGAGATCACTGCTGCCGGGCAGATGCTGACACAGGCGGTTGAAGTTTATCCTGGTTCCGGGGAATTCCTGCGGAACACTATCGGTTCACTTTCTTCGGTCGGCAAAGGAGTGATTATTACCTGCGTCATAGTAGTTTTGTGGGCAGGTTCATGGGTATTCTCGATCATCGAACGAGCTTTGAATCGGATCTGGAATACGACGTCCAGAACATTTTGGCATGGACGTCTCCTGACAATCGGAATGATCGGAATTGTTGGCCTGTTACTCTCGATATCTATCCTGGTTACCTCCTTTGTGGTGACCCTCAGGGAAATTGCAGGCAGACTGTCGCCTCGCCAGATTGCCCGTTACCCGCTTCTGCTTTCTGTGGGAAGCGTCTTTTGGCAGGGTATATTCGCCGCAGTGAGTTTCCTAATTACCGTGGCACTCTTTGTGGTCGTTTACCGTTTCATGCCCAAAACCGAGGTCACGCTGCGTGACACACTGCCCGGTGCTTTTGTAGGCGGTCTCCTCTGGGAAATCGCTAAATATGTTTTTGCCTGGGCGATAAACTATTTCCACTACGATCAAATCTATGGATCGGTGGGCGCCGTAGTCGCTGTCCTGACCTGGAGCTACGTGTCGAGTTTGATACTTCTGCTGGGAGCTCAATTGACCGCAGTTTTCCATCGGGAGCACCCAGTCTGATCTAGATTGTTTGCAGAAACTCTCAGCTCCTGGTCGGAATGCATATCTCAGAATTTGATTACGAACTCCCGAACGAACTGATAGCGCAGGAACCTCTGGTGGAGCGAGACGCTTCACGAATGTTGATCTTGAAGCGAAGCACAGAAAGCTGGACTGATTCACATTTTGCAGAGCTACCGGAATACGTTAATGAAAATGATGTGCTCGTCATTAATAACACCCGAGTTTTTCCGGCACGCTTGATTGGCGAACGCGATCCATCCGGAGGTTGCGTCGAAGTCCTGCTGGTTCGCCAACTTGAAACGCTCTTTTGGGAAGCCCTCGTACGGCCAGGCCACAGATTGAAAAGAGGGACAGTCGTTCGCTTTGCGGAGGGGCGATTGCGTGCGGAAATATTGGATCAGCCCGGTAACGGCTTGCGTCAGCTCAGGTTTCGTTGTAGCGAGCCTTTCGAAATGCTATTAGATGAAGTTGGTCTGACCCCATTGCCACCCTATATTCGCCGCTCTGCCGGAGCCTCGGCAGAAGATCGAACGAGGTATCAGACCGTTTTTGCGAGTAAGAGAGGAGCTATCGCGGCGCCGACCGCGGGACTCCACTTCACCGCTCGGATGCTTGAGAAATTGCGACGTCGGAAAGTGCAAGTTGTCGAGATCACACTCCATGTGGGTTATGGAACCTTTGAACCGGTGCACGTGGAGAACATCGAGGCCCACAGAGTTTCACCAGAATTATGCGAGATTACTGCCGAATCAGCTGAGGTGATAAATCAGGCGCGCGCCCGCGGCGGGCGTGTAATCGCCATCGGCACAACCACAACTCGCGCGCTTGAATCTGCAGCGAGTAGGGCCGGAGTTGTTGAGCCAGGCACCAGAGCCGCCGAGATAACCATAACTCCCGGCTACAAGTTTCGCGTCATCGACGCGCTTCTAACTAACTTTCATCTACCTCGCTCATCTTTGCTTCTGCTAGTGTGCGGCTACGCTGGTCGTGAATTCACTTTGAGGGCTTATCGCCACGCGGTAAGAGCGCGCTACAGATTTTACAGTTACGGCGACTGCTCGTTAGTGATCTAGTGAAGATCAAAAAGATGGTGATAAACTAGTCAAGGGAGAGAAGGGCCGCACCTTTAGAGTCTTACAGAACACCAAAGTAATGGCTGTACTAAAGAAAATTCGCTCGCGCTGGTGGTCTCAAACGGAATCGGAAACTGATTACTCGCCGCCGGCAGAAGAAACGGCAAGACCATCAGTAGTTTTCAAATACGACATTCGTCCCCTGACTATTTCGCAACTGGATGAATGTTGGAGGCTCGACCAACGCTGCTTCGTTGATGGCGAAGCCTACAGTCGCGAAACGTTTGAGTATCTGCTCACGGCCGCGGAATCGGTGTCTTACCGTTGTGTGACGACGGGCGGAGTAATGGTGGGATTCGTCATCGGGCTCGTAGAGCCTGATCACACGGGGCACGTGACCACTGTGGGAGTGGCACCTGATCATCGTCGAAGACACGTGGCCAAACGGCTAATGTCCGAAGTCGAAGCAGGCTTTCGCCGCCATAGCGTCAGACTCGTGCGACTAGAGGTGCGGTCTCTCAATATAGCCGCCCAGAAACTATATAAAAACCTGGGATATACGGTAACGCAGCGATTGCCGAAATATTACTCGAATGGTGGGGACGGATTGTTAATGCTGAAATCTCTTGACCAGGCCTAATAGCTAACCCTTCCGCAGTTCCGTGAGGACCTGCTTCGCGACTGCTTTCAACGTATCAAACACTCCTGCCCCTGTTGATGCGACTGCCTCCACAACCGGCTCACCCTTGCGTTGTAATTCCGCAGCCAGGTCCTCGATTGGCACAACATTCGGCAAATCTCGCTTGTTCAGTTGAAGCACATAGGGGATCTTCATCAGGTCATAACCCTGGGCTTGCAAGTTTTCTTCCAGGTTGTAAAGCGACTCTATATTGGCGTCCATTCGTTCTTCCTGCGAATCGGCTACAAACACCACGCCATCGACGCCTTTCAGGATGAGTTTTCTGGAAGCGTCGTAGAAGACTTGACCAGGAACGGTATAGAGATGAAATCGGGTCTTAAAGCCCCGGACTGTGCCAAGTTCCAAAGGCATAAAATCAAAGAACAAGGTACGATCGGTCTCCGTTGCCAAACTAATTAGCTTGCCTCTCGCCTGGGGTGCGGTGGCGTCGAATATGTGCTGCAGGTTCGTCGTCTTCCCACACAATCCGGGTCCGTAGTAAACGATTTTGCAGTTGATTTCTCGGGATGCGTAGTTGATGAAAGTCATAAGCCCTTTGTTAGTTAAACAGACTGTCGATATCTTCGTCTGTGATTTCGGCAAAAGGAGAGTCGCTGCCGTCGGGTGCGGCTTGCGTAATCTCGTCAATCATGGCGTAGATTTTCTGGGAGATCTGCTTGCTGCGCAGCTTCACCAGCCCAAGACTGGATCGCTCATCAAAAACGACTACCAACAGTAGGCGCCCAATCACCGAGATGTGGATGCTCTCTTTTTCTCCCTCATGAGAAAGTGTGGGAAACTCCTTTTCGCCAATCAACTGAGCCATCCCACCCGTAGCGGCTACATTTCCGGCAGCCAGGGAAGCGAGACTCGTGGTGTCAAGATTTCCAACTTCGCCCTGAACGGCGATTTCCTGACCATCCTTATCGACCAGGAACACCACTTTGGCTGCGGCATCCATTCGTAGCCTTGCCAGTACAGCCTTGATCTGATGGTACTGCTGTTCGCGGAGCAGGATTGGAGTGTCTGCCATTAGTACGGCTCTCTTTTAAGATAAGGTGGGCAAGGACGCTTTGGCGGGTTTGAAACTCAGGGGCTCCCGACTTGAATTCCGCTAAGCTACTGAGGATGAAGTCTTTTTAAACTGCTTCGGGCGTGTGCTGAGGGAGATTTTTCATCCCATCAGACCGATTCGCACTGTAACACAGCCAACAATGACCTTCAAGTGTTTTCGTTTGTTTGCTACTTAGTAAAACAGCGGATATCGTGGTTTTCCGTCGCTGCAAACCCCGTGTCACGTTGATTTAAGAAGCTACGTTGTGTTAATCTCACGGCGATTTTTCTCGCGCTAAAGGGCGGACGGCTTTCTCGCTATCTAAAAGTCCCCATGAGTAGTCAAGTTACGAAAGGCTTAAAGCGATCAACATCGCGCGCGGCAGCGCGTGATTCTGGGACAAAGTCTTCTGTGAAGAATCGGAATATAAAAGCGAAGTCTGCTCGACCGAAGGCTAAGAGGGCGGTTGCCGCCAAGCCTTCGAGTCGAAAAACACCAAAGGCCGTGACGGTTCGGCAGAAGGCGGCCAAGAAACCGGGACCTAAGGTCAAGGCTTCGAAGAGTGCCGCAGCAAAGAGCCGGATACCCAAGAAAGCAACACCCTCCAGACCTGCGGCTCGCAAAACCACCCTCGCGAAGCAAAAGAAACTCGTTGCCCCGGGAGTCAAAAAGACCCAAAAGCTTGCCGCAGTGCGAGCGCAGCGGCCAACAACGGTTGTTGTTCAACCGCCACCCAAACAACCCACGCAAGATGAATCGGCTGCTCTTAAGGTCTTTGAGCGTGCACACAAAGAATTCACTCGTGGCCGTTTTGGTGAAGCACGCAACCAATTTCGAATGCTGCTGGATAAGTTTTCACAGGTTTCAGAGGTAGCTGCACGAGCAAGAACCTATCTGGCAATTGCGGAATCACGGTTAAGGACTGAAAACATGCTCCCGCGCGACGCGGACTCTCTTTATGATCGCGGTGTCATCGAGTTGAACCGCGGAGAGTACGTAGCAGCACAGGAAATGTTTGAACGCGCCCTGAAGCGTGAGCCAGAGGCCGCGCACATTCATTATGGGCTGGCAGCAACAAGAGCCAGACTAGGCTCAATTGATCTGGCTTTGGAGTCTCTCCAGCGCGCGCTGGATCTGCAACCCAATCTGCGAGTGCGAGCACAGCATGATCAAGACCTGACTTCATTGCGCAATGATCCCGACTTCGATAAGTTGGTCTTTCAACCGCGTTTGTAGCCACCCCCCTGCATTTTCTCCCATCCCTGGCAAATCATTATATGGTTTGAAACCGTTTGTCTTTTAGGTATGATTTGGAGCGGCAACTCGCAAGTCAGCGAATAACGGGTCACGGGAGCCAATTCAACAGTTTGGAAAACAACCCCGGTCTTAATCTTGTAGCCATAGGTGGCGGCACTGGTCTGTCCACGCTGCTCGCTGGCCTTAAACGACTCGTTGGAAAGCCGGAGCAGGGTGGCCTTTGGATCGAGAATTTGTCCGCCATCGTCACCGTCTCAGATGATGGCGGTAGTTCCGGTCGGCTGCGAGATGAATTGCAGATGTTGCCACCCGGCG
>WNFV01010171.1_pt1 | contig 12656 bp, 13 predicted proteins | sample 5400101 | NCBI WGS metagenome assembly WNFV01 (sample SAMN13153361, study PRJNA577476) | soil metagenome | isolation source: 115 cm soil or saprolite under grassland replicate 1 | place: USA:California | collected 2016-06-15
AGCTGGCGGTGGTGTCTGGTTTCACGACATAGTTCCACCCTGTCTCGGGACATCGTTCCCACCACAGGTGAGAGGGGTGGGCGATGTCGCTCGCACGGCTGGTGGTCACGGCGGTCAGGCTGGAGGGGCGGACGAAGGCAGGGGTGGCCCGGGACTACAGGGCTCCGGCCGATGGGTCTACGAGCTCTGCCGACGCTTCGATGCAGAGGGCGAGGCTAGTCTGGAGCCTCGTTCCAGACGACCGCGGCGGAGCCCGCTCGGCACGTCGGCGGAGGTCGAGCAGGAGATCGTGGAGCTCCGTAAGCACCTGCTGGACGAAGGGCTCGACGCCGGTGCCCATACGATTTCGTTCCATCTGATTTCCGCCGCCACGGGACATCGCCCTCGGTCGCGACGATCTGGCGGCTCCTGTCCCGTCGGGGCTTCGTCACGCCTCAGCCGCAGAAGCGCCCCAGATCCTCGTTCGTCCGGTTCGAGGCCGATCAGCCCAACGAGCGCTGGCAGGCCGACATCACCCCATTGGAAGCTCCGAGGGGGCATGGAGGTCGAGATCTTGAACGTGGTCGATGACCACTCCCGGTTCCTCGTCGCTTCCCAGGCCCTGGGGGTGTTCAAGGCCGCCGACGTGGTGGCCACCTTCCAGACCGCCGCGGCCGCCTGGGGGTTTCCGGCGTCGCTCCTCACGGACAACACCGCGGTATTCACCGCCGTTCCTCGCAGGGGCCGGTGCGCCATCGAGGTGGAGACGGCCAGGCTGGGGATCCGCTACGTGCACTCCAGCCCCTACCACCCCCAGACCTGCGGGAAGGTGGAGCGGTTCCACCAGGCGCTGAAGAAGTGGCTCCACAGACAGCCGAAGGGTCGGGCCAAGGCGGAGCTGCAGGGCCAGCTCGATCGGTTCCGTGCCACGTACGGATGAAAGTCAAGTCCCCCCTGGACAGCTCACCCCCTTCGTTGCCACGATGGTCCGGGTGCGGGTGACCCCGAGCTAAAGAGCAGGGTTTGGGGCTTGTCCCTGCCGCGCTGCCTGGCCCTTGCGGGCCGAAGAGATGCGCGCCCCGGTGGCGGCACCCGCACCCTTCTTGACCGTTGCTTTGAAGTCCTTCACGAACCGCCGGTACGCCTTCTCGGCCTGGGCTCCGACCTCCCGCTCCAGCCGGTGCTGGGCCGGCGTGGCGAAGACGCGGACCGGGTTCCGGTAGCCAATCCGGCGGACCGCTCCCGCGGCCAGCTCGAGGCGTCGGACCTTCTGCCGAACCAGAGAGGGTCGGGCGAACGCGTAGTTCTCCTCCCGGGTGAGCAGATGCCAGCACAGCACGGCGAGCTTGCGGGCCACGGCCACGGTGGCGATGTTGGCCCCTCGGCGCGCGCGGATCCGCTCGCCGAACGCCCGGAGTGGTCCGGGAGTGCGGACGGCCGCCCACGCCGCCTCGACCAGGAGATGCCTGGCCTCGGAGGAGCCCTGCTTGGAGATGCCCCCGTGGCGGGCCGGTGACGATCCCGACTGACGGACCCGGGCATCCAGCCCGAGGTAGCCCACCAGGTGGCGGGGCGTGGGGAACCTCCCGATGTCCCCGATGGCCGCCATGACCCCCGCTGCGGCCGTGACCCCCATCCCCGGGATGGTCATGATCCGGCGGACCTCTGGCCAGGACAGGACCTGCTCGGCGATGGTTCGGTCCACCAGGCGGAGCTCACCATCTAGGAACTCGACGTGGCGGAGGCTGGCCTGCACGGTCTCGCGCTCGTCGGCAGGGAGGTCCTGGTCACCGAGCCAGGCCCGGCCTCGCTTACCGAACAGGTCGCTCGCGGGAGGGCGTCCCTTCAACGTGCGCTGGAGCACGGCGTGGATCTGGTTCTTGGCCCGGGTGCGCTGCCTGATGAGCTGGGCGTGCCGGGACACCAGACGCCGGAGGAGCCGGGTCCGCTCGTCGCCCAGCCACACTCCGGGGAGGAACCCCGCCGCGAGCAGTTTGGCCAGGGTCCGGGCGTCGAGCCGATCGGTCTTCGCCTTGGCCGATGCGATCGCTCGCACCGCCATGGGGTTGGCCATCACCACCCGGCCGGGCGTAGGGCTCGAGGATCCGGGCGATGGCCAGAGCTCCCCCCGTGGCCTCCAAGACCACCTGATCATCCAGACTCAGGCTCTGCCCGAACACCTCCAGGTCTTCGGGCGTCGAGCGGACCCGGGGACCGGACCGGCACGCGGCCCCCTCCACGACAGCCACCTCGCAGAAGTCCTTGTGGACGTCGAGTCCGATGAACCGCACTGCCTCCCCCTTTCCTCTCCTCGGTGGGTGGAGGCCAGGCGGGGGCGAACGACAACTACGGATGCGTGCTCGTGGCACAACCGGATCAGTCGCAGGGGCGGCCAATTACAACAGCGGGCTCACGGCCCATAGTGTCTCGACGGCCTGCCCGTCCTGGTTCTCCCGAAGTCCTACATCACCTCCGCGAAAGAGAATGGGTTCGAGGCGATTTGCAATCTTCATGCTCGCCCGTGACAACGTCCTCATCGCCGATGACCCGGCCAAGGTCACCTTCGAACGGGACGGGGTCTACACCGAATAGAGGATGGGCAAGCCCGTCGCGGCGACGACGCGCCATACCTATCGGGACGGAGAGGACCGATACCTGGTGTCGTTCACACGTACCCAGGACCTGTCGGCAACCCGGATGATCGACACCATCAAGGGAGTCAAACGCATCGGCGCCAAGCTGGCGCACTTCGACGGCGCCTACCTGCGATTCGTCGGTGACATCGAGATTTCACGGTATCGCGGTGGCGAGTGGGTCGAGACGCACAAAGACGACGCGATCTGGGAACTGATGTACTTCGGCCACCCCCGCGACCAGTAGCTCTTCGACCCTCGGCCTCCCCTTCTGAGAGGGCCCTTGCCCCGCCGCCCATTCTGAGAAGGCTCCGCGTCATACGCGCCGCCGAGGATTCCCGGAGAGCAGTCGACTGGCTAGTCTTCTTGTGTCACTTCGAGACGGGCAGAGGGCCATGACCTGTTCAAACTGCGGGACGGAGAACCCCCCGGGGAGGAAGTTCTGCCGGGAATGCGGGTCGCCTCTGGCCGTCGTGTGCGGCGTGTGCGGAACGTCGAACCCCGCCGGCGACAAGTTTTGCGGCGAATGCGGGTCGCCGCTGGTGCCCGGATCGGCCACGGCGAGCGGGTCGCCGAGCCGGACTGCGCCGTCGGTGTCTCGTTCCGCCCCCTTGTCCGAACGGCGCCTCGTTTCCGTCCTGTTCGCTGACCTGGTCGGGTTCACCTCCCTCTCCGAGACGCGCGACCCCGACGAAGTTCGAGACCTGCTCTCCCGCTACTTCGACACCGCCAGGCAGATCGTCCTGCGGTACGGTGGCATCGTCGAGAAGTTCATCGGCGACGCAGTCATGGCCGTGTGGGGAACGCCCGTCGCCCAGGAGGACGACGCTGAACGGGCGGTTAGGGCCGCCCTCGACCTGGTCCAGGCCGTTCGCTCCCTGGGCGAGGAGCTCGAGACCACAGGGCTGAATGCCCGGGCCGGGGTCCTCACCGGCGAGGCCGCGGTCACCCTCGGGGCAGAGGGCCAGGGCATGGTGGCCGGCGACCTGGTCAACACTGCCTCCCGCATCCAGGCCCTGGCCGAACCGGGAACCGTCCTGGTCGGCGAAGTCACGCGAAGGGCGACCGAGGCCGCCGTGGTCTACGAACAGGCAGGCGAACACGAGCTCAAGGGCAAGGCCGAACCCGTCTCCGTTTCCCGGGCCGTCCGGGTCATCGGGGGGCGCGGCGGAGCACTGAGAAGCGAGGGCCTCGAGGCGCCGTTCGTCGGCCGGGATCAGGAGCTCCGCCTGGTCAAGGACCTCTTCCACACCTCGGCCGAGGAGCGGAAGGCCCACCTCCTGCAGGTCATCGGGATCGGCGGGATCGGCAAGTCGCGCCTCGCCTGGGAGTTCTACAAGTACTTCGACGGGCTGGTCGAGACATACCTCTGGCACCGCGGTCGGTGCCTGGCCTACGGCGAGGGCGTGACCTACTGGGCGCTGGCCGAGATGGTGCGCGGCCGGTGCGGGATCGTGGAGGCCGAGGACCCCGCACAAGCCCTCGACAAGCTGAAGGCCACGACCGCCGACTACATCCCCGACCCCGACGAGCGGGCGTGGGTCGACCCGCGGCTCGCCCACCTCTTGGGCTTGGCCGAGCGAACTGCCGCCGAACCCGAGGACCTGTTCAGCGCGTGGCGCTTGTTCTTCGAGCGTCTGGCCGACCGCAACCCGGTGATCATGGTGTTCGAGGACGTGCAGTGGGCGGACGGCTCGCTGCTCGACTTCGTCGACTACCTGCAGAACTGGTCGCGCAGCCACCCAATCTTCGTCATGGCCTTGGCCCGCCCCGAGGTGTCCGAACGCCATCCCCAGTGGACCGTGCCTCGCCGGGGCACCACCGCCCTGCACCTGGAGCCGCTGTCCGAAGAGGACATGCGCCGGGTGCTGCAGGGGCTGATCCCCGGCCTCCCTGAGCAGGTCGAACGGCAGATCCTCGACCGGGCCGAGGGGGTGCCGCTGTACGCGGTGGAGACCGTGCGGATGCTGCTCGACCGGGGCCTCCTGGCCCAGGAAGGCGCGGTCTACCGGCTGACCGGTCCGGTAGAGAGGCTTGAGGTTCCCGAGACCCTCCACGCGCTGATCGCCGCGCGCCTCGACGGACTCGAAGTGAGGGAGCGCGCCGTCCTTCAAGACGCGGCCGTGCTCGGGAAGACATTCACCAGGGAGGCGCTCGGTGCCTTGAACGGGATGCCCGCAGCCGTGCTCGAACCGCTACTCAGGGCGCTGGTCCACAAAGAGGTCCTGTTCGTCCAAGCTGACCCTCGCTCGCCAGAGCGCGGTCAGTATGGGTTTCTCCAGGACCTCGTGAGGCGGGTGGCCTACGAGACCCTCTCGCGGAAGGAACGAAAGGCCCGGCACCTGGCAGCGGCCGAGAACCTGGAGTCCCAGTGGCGCGGCGAGGAGGTCGAGGTCGTGGAGATTCTGGCCTCGCATTACGTGGACGCCTACCGCGCGGCCCCGGATGCGACGGACGCTGCTGACATCAAGGCGAAGGCATTCGACGCGCTCTCCCGGGCCGGACAGCGCTCACTGTCGCTGGCGGCACCCCACCTTGCCCAGGGCTACTTCGAGCAGGCCATCGAGCTGACGGACGACCCCGGATCGCTCGGGCTGCTCCATGAGCAGGCCGGGCAGGCGGCGAATCGTTCCGTGCGCATCGGCGCCGCGTCGAACCACTACGAGCAGGCCATCGCCCTTTTCGACCAGGAGGGGCGATCGAGGGACTCGGCTCGCGTGGCGGCCGCCTTCGCCGATGTCGCCTTCGGTGACGGGCGTCTCGAGGAGGCGGGCGCCAGGATGCAGCAGGCGTTCGACGTGCTGTCCCCCGGCGAGCCGGACGAAACGCTGGCGAACCTGACCGCGCAGTGGGCTCGGATGCTGTTCTTCACCGGCAAGGCCGATGAGGCCTTCGAGCGGAACGAGCATGCCCTGACCCTGGCCGAGAAGCTGCAGCTCCCCGAGGTCTTCTCGCAGGCCATCAATACGAAAGGGGTCATCCTCGCCTATCGGGGCCGGAACGAAGAAGCACTCCTCCTCACGCGAGAGGCGCTGCGGATCGCCCTCGAACACGATCTGCACGCCGCCACGCTCCGTGCGTACAACAACGTGATCTCCATCAGCACAGGCCTCGAACGGTACGAGGAGGTGCTCCCTCTGCTGGAGGAGGCAACGGAGTGGTCACGCAGGGTCGGATCTCGCCTGGGCGTCGTGGGATTCCCCCTTTCGAAGGCCACCCTGTTCATGGTTCTGGGCAGATGGGATGAAGCCCTTTCCCTGGTCGAAGAACATGAACAGACAGTGGAGGCGAAGGACCTTCACTACGTGTCGGACCTCCTGTCGGCTGTCGCCGTTCACGCTCGACGCGGAGAGCTCGATCAGGCCCGCACCGCGCTGGAGCGATACAGCGCATTTGAGGAGAGCGAGGAGATCCAGGCCCGCTGGGTCTACAGCGTCTACCGGGCAGTGCTCGCCGCGGCCGAGGGTCGGCCTCAGGAAGTGCTCGAGGCGGCCGGCCGAACCATCTCAATGAAGGATGTCTTCGGGCCGGCGGCACTCGCTTGGGATGCACTCCCCGAAGCGGTCGAGGCGGCCTGTTCACTTGGCGACGTTCAGCGTGCGGAGGAGATCCTGGCCGAGCTGGAAGGGCTCTACCCCGGGGAGCTCACGCCGTCCATGCGCGGCCAGCGCGAGCGCCTTCGGGCGAAGGTCGATATCGCGAAGGGCCAGCACGGAGGGGTCGAACGGCGGTTGCAGAACGCCGCAAACGAATTCCGGGCGATCCCGATGCCGTTCTGGCTCGGGGTCACGCTCCTCGAGCACGCCGAGTGGTTGGTTGGGCAAGACCGGGGAGAGGAAGCCTCGCAGTCCCTGTCCGAGGCCGTCGACATCTTCGAGCGCCTCCGAGCCCGCCCGTGGCTCGAACGAGCGATCGAGGTGAGGGCCGGCGCGACGGCCGCGGACGTCGCCGGTGCCTAGCCTGGTGAGAAGGAGTTCAGCCAAGGCCGAGCTCTCGCCTCAGACCGGGACAAGACTCCGTCCCTGGGGCCGCCGCTCTCAGTCCTCCGCCGGGCCGGGGACAAATGGAGTTGAGGTCCCACCGCGACGTGCCGAAGCGGCCGCTCGGACCTCCTCAAGCGGAAGCCGCGCCTGCTCGCACAACGTGGCCAGGTCGAAGTAGATCCTCTCGCCAGCCATCAGCCCCTGGCTGAAGGGTACGACGTTTGCGAAGGGCACGGCGAAGGTGCCTCCGCCTGGAGGGATTCCGAGCCAATCCCCACGGCTGGGTTCCGTGCAGGATCCCCCATACGGCGATGACGTCGTCGCCGACGGCCATGCCCTGGTCCTCTGGAGCCAGATCCGGGAATGCCGTGAAGAACTGGGACTCGTAAGCGGCTCGGACTGACTCCCTGCCCTTGCTTCGGAGCCCGAGCGGCATCGTCTCCAGGAACGGGTCCGCAACGAAGGTCTCGAGGATGGCATCGATGTCGCGCGCCGCTTCCGCTTCACGGTGGGCTTCGAAGAGGCGAAGCATCTCGTTGCGGTCCATTCGTTCTCCCTCCCATTCGGGTTCCGGTGCCGAACTCGAGGATGCTACCGATTGGGAACGCGCTCTGGTTGATCGTTCGGCATTCGATCGTAGGTCTGCGGGAAAATGGTTCTTCGCTGCGGCGAGAGCCCGCCGTAACATCTGTTCCATGGCCGGCGACGATCACCTGGCTGCGGCATGGGAGGCGCTTCGACAAGGGTCGCGGGCACGGGCAAAGGCGAGCTTCGAGGAGGCCCTGCGGTCCGGTGAAACGCCCCAGGCACTCGAGGGCCTGGCGGAGGCCGCCTTCTGGCTCGAAGACGCGGCGACGGCCATCGACGCCCGGGAACGAGCGTTCCGTCTGTATCGCGAGGGAGGGCACGACGAGGGGGCCGCTCGGGCCGCGGCGATGCTGGCCGTGACCGCCCTGAACGTGCGAGGCGACTCGGCCGTGGCCTCGGGCTGGCTCCGGCGCGCACCGCAGCCTCTTGCAATCCAACCCCAACTCCCCAGTCTTGACGATGGTCGACGGCGTGGAGGGAGCCCTGGCCGGGGCCGAGCGCCCTTGTCTGCGTACGTGGTCGTCACGTCAAGATCCACGATCCCGACGCCTACCGCGAGTACGTCCGCCTCGCTCCGCCCACGGTTGCCGCGTATGGCGGCCGCTACCTGGCGCGCGCCGGGCACACCCAGGTCCTGGAGGGCGACTGGACGCCGAGCCGGCTCGTCATCCTTGAGTTCGACAGCGTGGCGCGCGCCAAGGACTGGCTGGACTCACCCGAGTACGGCGCGGTTAAGCACCTACGCCATCGCAACGCGACGTCTGACATGGTGGTGATCGAAGGGCTGGCCCAGCCGCCGTGACGGGCCGGAAGCTCGACACCTCCGTCTCTCTCGTGCCATTCCTCCGCTGATCCTGCCGGAGCGCGACCTCTGTCGAGAATTTTCGCCTGGCGCGGCCGTCGTATAGAAATAGCTTGACGACCTCATGCTCCGTGGAAGGAGGCTGCGATGCAGAAGATCACGCCACACCTTTGGTTCGATACCGAAGCCGTGGAAGCGGCTGAGTTCTACTCCTCCACGTTCCCGGATTCCCGGGTTACCAATGTGACCACGATCCACGACACCCCGTCGGGAGACACAGACATCATCTCGTTCGAACTCATGGGCCAGCCGTTCATGGCGATCAGCGCAGGTCCTCTATTCAAGTTCACCCCGGCGGTGTCGTTCGTGATCTCCTGCACCACGAAGGAGGAGGTCGACACGCTCTGGGCACGGCTCTCCCCAGGCGGCACGGTGCTCATGCCCCTGGAGTCCTACCCGTTCAGCGAACGCTACGGCTGGACGGCGGACAGGTACGGCCTCTCGTGGCAGCTCATGCTCGCGGGCGAAGAGCCGGGAGGACAACGAATCACGCCAACCCTGATGTTCGTCGGCGAGGTGACCGGCCAGGCGGAGGAGGCGATCACCTTCTACACATCGGTGTTCCCTAACTCGAAGGTCGGCCCGATCCTTCGCTACGGCGAAGGTGAAGACCCGGACGAAGAAGGGACGGTCAAGCACGCGAGCTTCCTGCTGGAGGGCCAGGAGTTCGCCGCGATGGACAGTGCCCGTGAGCACGACTTCAGCTTCAACGAGGCCATCTCCTTCCTCGTGGGCTGCGAGACCCAGGAGGAGATCGACCATTACTGGGACAGCCTCTCCGCGGTTCCCGAGGCCGAGCAGTGCGGCTGGCTCAAGGACCGGTACGGCCTCTCGTGGCAGGTGGTCCCCTCAGCCATGGACGAGATGCTGCGCACCGGCACCAAGGAGCAGATGGCGCGAGTCACCGAAGCGTTTCTCAAGATGAAGAAGTTCGATCTTGCAGATCTGCGCAGAGCGTACGAAGGTGCAGAGGCATGAGTAGGAGGTGAAGGATGACAAGGCTCCACGCGTATCTCAATTTCGCGGGGAATACCGGGGAGGCGCTCGACTTCTACCGGTCCATCTTCGGCGGTGAGTTCTCCTCGGTCGTCAGATTCAAGGATCTCCCCATAGAGGGCGTGAGCATTCCCGAGGAGGACCAGGGCAAGATCATGCACATCGCCCTGCCGATCGGGGAGGACGACATCCCGATGGCAAGCGACACCCTTCAGTCACTCGGACATGAGCTGGTGCAGGGGAACAACGTCTACGTGTCCGTCCACCCGATGAGCAAGGAAGAGGCCGACAGCATATTCAAGGCCCTCTCAGAAGGGGCTGAGATCGAGATGCCCATCGGCGACCAGGTGTGGGGGGACTACTACGGGCCTTGAAGGACAAGTTCGGGGTCATGTGGATGGTGAACTACAGCCCACCTCGAGACGACTGATGGATCCCCTCCTTCTGCTTCACTGTATTGGAGGAATTACATCCATGTAGGTAGCGTCCTCAGTCCCAGAGGTCGATCTGCGGTAGCCCAGCCATGCCGAGCGTCTGCGACAGCTCGCCGCAGTGGTAGACGTCGTGGCTGAAGACCCGCTGTAGGACCGAGCCGCGGGTGTGCACCCAAACCTCGTCGTCGAACTTGCGATGAATCTCTTCGGCGAGCATGTCCACGGTCCATCGCTCCAGGCAGCTTTCGGCGATGCGGAAGGATGAGTCCAGCCCCTCGACGAGTGCATCGGCGTTAAGCGGATGGTCGAGGTCGTCTGCGACCGTTCGGCTGAGTCTGAAACCTCCGTTCGCCCGCTCCGGGGGCGTTCTTCCGGCCGGCTCTCGGCCGCGCTGGTTCACGTCGCCGGCACCGAGCTGACCGCACTCCTTCTGCGCCCCGGGCACCGCCTCGTCGATCAGGGGCTTCGGCCCCCGATCCCGCGGCAGGCGCCCACCGTCCAAGGAGGAACGATGCAGCACGACAACATTGCCACGGTTCGAACCGCGTACGAGGCCTACGCACGGGGAGATTTGGAGGCGATGCTCGGATTCATCGACCCCGATCTCGAATGGACCTACCTCGACCCGAGCATGGAGGCACCGAAGCCTCAGGTCTGTCACGGTCGCGCCGAGTTGGAGCACACGCTCGACCACTGGGCCGGGCACGGGTTCCGGGCCGAGCTCGAAGAGGTCGCGGGAAGCGCCGATCGCGTGATGGTGTGCGTCCGAACGCCGGGGCTCGACGAACAGAGGCGAGGGAACCGGGCCGACCGCTTCTTCAATCCTTGTGGTCAACGCAGGTTGCCTTGCTACATGGCTCTCTGCGCGCAAGGACGATACGAGGAGGCCCTCCCCTCACGGAAGAGGCGGAGCGGGCGAGCATCGAGAACGACATCGACGCACAAGGTGCACTGGCGTCGCGTGCGAGCCACGATCCTGGCCCGGAGAGGCGAGGTCGAGGAGGCCGTGCGCCTCGCCACCGAGGCCGGTGGTCTCGTTCGCTCCACCGACGACCTCGACAAGCAGGGCAAGACCCTGATGGACCTGGCGGAGGTCCTGCGGGTCGTGGGCCGCACGCACGAGGCCGTATCCGTCGCTCGCGAGGCGGTGGACGCGTACGAACGCAAGGGCAACGTCGTGATGACCGAGGTCGTCCTGCGTCTGCTCCGCGAACTCGAGGCCCTCACGCAGCAACTACCCTCCGCGCACGGGCGTTGCGCGGGTCAGACAGAGCGGAGGCCGAAGGAACGCGCTCGAAACACAAAGCGGCTGGTCAGGTGGTGTGGGTGAGCGTCCGCGAATGGGGTCGGAGGGCGTGACGACCGACTGACGGCTTCCTTACGAGCCGCAGACGCGGCGGTGACTCGAGTGACAGGCCGCCGTGGCCGTCCCCGCGGCGGGTGAGGCCGTAGCGACGGTCCCCCCACGCTTACGCCGACCCAAAGCACACGCGCGTTCGCGGACCTGCGCATGCGATACTCGTGCGCTCGCTGAGTGCGGGCGGAGTGCTCGTCGCCATGAGGGGGGTCGCATGGCCGACCGCGGGACATCCACTTCGTCAGAGCCCATCGTGTATATCGACCATTCCGATATCCGGGAGGGTTCGATCGAAGAGCTCCGAGCTGGGGTCCGACGGCTTGTGGAGTTCATCGACGCCCGGGAACCTCAGCTGATCACGTACGGCTTCTACATCGACGAAGACGCGGGGAAGATGACCGTCGTCGCGGTCCATCCCGATTCGGCTTCGTTGGAGCTCCACATGGACATCGGGGGCGTGGAGTTCCGCAAGCTCGGGCACCTGCTCCGGCTGACCGGGATCGAATGCTACGGTCGGCCGAGCGAACGGGCGCTCGAGCAGCTGCGGCAGAAGGCGGCGGCGCTGGGAGACGGCGGCACGGTCGTGACCATCGGGCGATTCGCCGGATTCACACACCTCGCGCCGGCCACGACCTGAGCGAGCGTGCCCACGCCCTCGAAGCCCCTCTTCCCAAACCGGTCCGAGTATGGCGTCATGACCGCACGCGATGCGTCGGCTCCTCCCCTGACCTGGGAGGTGGTTCGGGGCTGGTTGGAGGCGTCGAAGTACTACTGGGTGGTCACAACTCGTGTTGACGGCCGCCCCCATGCACGATCGGTGTGGGGGCTGTGGCTCGAGCCTCGATTCCACTTTACGATGAGCCCCGAGACGGTGATGGCGCGCAATATCGCGGCGACCCGGTACGCCGCCGTGCACCCGGAGAGTGCGGTGAACGTCGTCATCGTCGAGGGAACCGTCCAGAGGACGGAAGGGCAGGCCTTGGCGGAGGCTGGCGATGCCTACGAGGCGAAGTAAATGGATCCCGACGATCCAGGCATGCCCTTCTACTCGGTCGAAGCCAGGACCGCCGTCGGCTGGATGGCGCACGGTCCGCGAGGCAGCGCCGTCCGCTGGACGTTCGAGTCATAGACGCGGCCGCTTCGATCCCGTTCGCCCCCGCATGGCCGTTCAGAACGTCATTGGGTCCTCAGGTCTCCGTTCACGCGTGCACGACACGCTGACACAGGCGGGGAAGGTCGAGAACGATGGACACGCGGTCGCATGCCGCGGAGATCGGGATCAACAGGACGGCGAACGAGCGACCACGCGGAAGCCCACCGCCTCGCACGAGGGAGACTCGCGGACCCGACACTACTCCCGGACGTTGTGAATCACCAGATCGATCGGAGCTCGTGCAAGGGGGCCGTCCGCGGTCACGATCTCTCCGCTGACTGCGACGGCGGCAGCGGCGTAGAGCGCATCGTAGGCGGAGAGGTTCTCGCGTAGAGCGAACGCGGCCGTAAGCAGCGGACGGTGTGACAGTCTCGTAAAGGGCCACGCGACCATCATGCCGATCGCCTCACCCGCCCGTCGTGGGGAGACGACGCCCTGGAGGACCTTCCGGCGGATGAAGGACAGCACCTCGGCATCGATGAGCTCCGGAGCGACCACGATCTCGTCACCGATCGTTTCCAGGGCTCGCTCGCCGAGCGGCGTGCCGAATAGCACCTCGGCGGCCGCCGAGGCATCGATGACGAAGATCAACCGCTGCTCCGAGCCTTCCCTCGAAATGGAGGGTCGAGTTCCTTGTCGCGCTCTCGACGGATCTCTTCGATGTCGCGGGC
>WNFV01007436.1_pt1 | contig 12655 bp, 7 predicted proteins | sample 5400101 | NCBI WGS metagenome assembly WNFV01 (sample SAMN13153361, study PRJNA577476) | soil metagenome | isolation source: 115 cm soil or saprolite under grassland replicate 1 | place: USA:California | collected 2016-06-15
CCGCTCCAACGAGACGCTCTTCTTGCGGAGGTTGTAGAGGCAGTTCAGAATGCCCCCCAGCGGATTGTTGATTTCGTGCGCGACCCCGGCGGCCAGTTTCCCGATGGAGGCGAGCTTCTCGGCATTGAGCACCTGCTGCTCCAGGCGTTTCTTCTCCGTGATGTCCCGCGCGATACCCAGCACCCCCACGATCTGCCCGCTGTTATCCCGAAGGGGGGACACGCTGACCAAGGCATTGCGCGGCTCTCCCGTCTTGTTCAGGATCTCCACCTCATAGGCCTGCTTGGTCCCGATATCGAGGGTGGTCCGGAGGCGCTTGCCGCGATGTCGCTTGGACATCAACGACAAGTACGGCCGGCCGATCAGGTCTTCCTTCCGGTAGCCCCAGCTCTCGACCTTGCTGTTCACGTAGGTGAACCGCTGGTCCAGGTCGAGCGTGTAAATGACGTCGTTGGCGTTCTCAAGCAGGTTCTCGAGATATGTCTTCGTCTCTTCGATTTCCCGGGTCCGCTCCTGGACCTTCACCTCCAGCGACTCGCTGTACTCCTGGAGCTGCCGCTCCAGGACCTTGCGTTCCGTGATGTCGCGCAGCTGCACCATGATGTAAGTCATGGGGCCGGCTCCGATGCCGGTGAGGTCCAGTTCCATGGAAACCGGCCGCCCGGCCCGATCGAACACCTTGACTTCCACCGTCGGCGTCTTGTTCGCCCCCTTGAGGACCTCTTGCATCAACGCCGCGACCGACGGCTGGTACTTGGGTAAGATGAGGTCGATGAAGCGACGCCCCACGAGCTGCTCTTCCGGATACTTGAGGATGGCTTCCTGGCGCCGGTTGGCCGCGATGATGCCGCCGCCGGGATTCACCATGATCACCGAATCAGCGGCCTCGTCGAACAGGATCTTGTAGCGTTCCTGCGATTCGCGGAGGTCCCGTGTCCGGCGCGCCACTTCGTGTTCAAGCCCTTCCGTGTGCTGGCGGAGACTGGCCGCCATCCGGTTGAAGCTGTCGGCCAGCTTTTCGATCTCATCGCCCGTCGTGATATCGAGACGGTGGTTGAGCTCGCCCCGACCGATCAAGGCCGCTCCCTCTTGCAGCACTTGGATCGGGCGCACGATCCGGCGAGCCAGGAAGCGGCCAGCCACGAGCATGAGGACGAACACCCCGATGGCTCCCGCGGAGACCTTCCAGACAAGCTGGTTCAGCGGCGCGAACGTCTCTTTCGGGTCCTGCCGGACGAAGGCGATCCACTGCACCCCGTTCCCGCCCAGGCTCTCACGGGCGAGGGCGACCGGAAACCGGACCGGCGCGTACCCGACGATCGCGTTCTTTCCCCCATGCGAGTCATCTTCGGCAACCACCCAGCCGGCCGTCGGTTGTGTGATCTGCCGCATCAAGGAGGCGTTGATCGTATGCCTGTCGGGGGAGAGCACCGGGCAGATCAACGGCCGGCCGGCCGTGCTCAAGAGCATCGCGTGCCCCTGTTCGCCGATCCGGACCTCCTGGATCGCCTTGAAGAGTTCATCGCGACGCAGGCGGACGTTCACGGCGCCGACTGCCACCTTCTGCGTGTCGTCTAGCACGGGCACCGCCACATCGAGCACGTGGAACCCCAGCTTCTCGTCGAAGACGAAATCGCTCACGTAGATCTGGCCCTTGCTCCCGTTGAAGGCTGCCTTCCACCACTGGGCCTGGCTCTGATCGTATTCGGCCTGAGGCGTGGAACTCACCACCAGGGCTCCCTGGCCGTCCGTCACGAAGATGGCGACGTATTCCGCTTTCCGGATCCGCAACCATTCGTTGAGATAGTCCGTCGCCATCTTGTTGATGAAATCCGGGTACTGCTCCTGGCGTGGTCGCATGGCCCACCGCCGCTCCCATTCACGGACAATCCGGCGAATGGCCGCGTGATCCCGGCCCGTATAGCTCCGGTTGGAATCGATGGCCGTCCCGCGCAGGATTGGAATCGTGGCCAGCTGACGGGCCTCGCTGACGCCCTGCATCACCTGTAATTCGACCTTCCCCGCCGCCTCGATGGCGATCTGACGAAAGTCCCTACCGATCACATCCCTGATCGCCTGGCGCTCTTCGAGATAGGTGATGACGAACGCGAAACTAAGAGGCAGGAGCCCGATCAACACCATGGCGGTGATGATCCGGCGTTGAAGACTCTGGCGTCGGCTGGACTGTTTCAATTTGGTAACACCGCGACGGCTTGTAACTATTTATTTTTCCTCGGAGTATCCTTAATTGTCAAGTGGGGGTAACACCTTTAACGTCGGCGGAGCAGCTTTCCCGGGGTGCCTTTCCAGAGGATGAGCAGGGGGCTGGCGACGAATACCGATGAATAGGTGCCGACGATGACGCCCAGGAGCAAGGCGAGGGAAAAGTCGTGCAGCACCTCCCCTCCGGCCAGGGTCAGCGGAATGAGGACCAGAATGACGGTCAGCGACACAACGACGGTCCGGCTCAGGACCTGGTTCACAGCATTGTTGATGACCGTCTCGAGGGGGTCCCGATGACGCGTCTTGAGATTTTCCCGAATCCGGTCGAAGACCACGACGGTGTCCGTCAGGGAGTACCCCGCCAGCGTCAGGAGGGCGGTGACGATCAGGAGGGTGATCTCCTTCTCCAACACGTAGAAAACCCCCAGCACGGCCAGCACGTCGTGAAAGGTCGCGATCGCCGCCGCAATCCCGAACCGGAACTCAAAGCGGGCTGCGACGTAGACGATGATGCCGAGCATCGAGATCGAGATGGCAATGAGCGCATCCTTCTGGAGCTTCTGCCCAATGGTCGGGCCGATCTCGTAACTGGAATCGACGACGAAGGGGTTCGACGGGAAATCCTTCTTGAAGATCTCCAAGACCTTCTCGGCAACTTTCTCCTCAATAGTCGTCTGGGCCTTGACACGGATCAGCAGCTTGTTGCCTTGGGTGATATCCTGGATCTCAACCTCCGCGAACCCGTGACGGCCCAGGGCCTGCCTGGCCTGTTCGATCGGAATCGGCTGGTCAAACTTCAACTGGACGGCCGTCCCCCCTGCGAAGTCGATCCCCAGGTTCGCCGCCCCCCGCCAGATCTGGACCAGCGCGATCAGGCCGACGAAGACCAACACGCCCGACAATGCAAAGGAGTACCTCCGCAGCCCCATGAAATCGATGGACGTTTTGCCGAGGATCTCCAACATATCCGCCTCTAGATGCTGAGCCGTTCCATCCGCCCCCGCCGGTTGAGCAGGTCATAGACGACCTTCGTTCCCACCAGAGCCGTAAAGAGGTTGATCGCAATGCCCAAGCACAGGGTGACGGCAAAGCCCTTGATCGGGCCCGTACCGAACAAGAACAATGCAAACCCCGTGATTAGCGTGGTCACGTGCGAGTCCACAATAGTCAGGAACGCCTTCTCATAGCCGGCGTCGACGGCCGGCCGGACCGGCTTGCCCGTCCGCAGCTCCTCCCGGATCCGCTCCAAGATCAGCACGTTCGAGTCCACCCCCATCCCGATGGTCAGGATGATCCCGGCGATGCCCGGCAGGGTGAGGGTGGCATTGAGCCCGGCGAGCGCGCCGATCAAACAGAGGAGGTTCAGCATGAGGGCTAAATCCGCGATGGCGCCGGATAGCCGGTAATAGACCACCATGAAGAGGACCACCAGAGTGCCGGCGATCACGGTCGACCGAACGCCCTTTTCGATGGAGTCCCGTCCCAGCGAAGGCCCGACCGTCAGGTCCTGAATGATCTTCACCGGAGCCGGCAAGGCGCCGGCCCGGAGGATGATGGCCAGATCGTTCGCCTCCTCCGTGGTGAAACTGCCGGTGATCTGGGCCCGGCCCCCGCCAATCCGCTCCTGGATGACCGGCGCCGAATAGACCGTGTTGTCCAAGATGATGGCCATGCGCTTCTTGACGTTTTCCGCCGTGATCCGTTCAAAAAGCTTGGCGCCGGTGCTGTCGAAGGTCACCGACACGTAGGCTTCCTGGAACTGGCCGATCGCCACACGGGCATCCGTCAACACATCGCCCGTTAGGACCGCTCGTTTCTTGACCAGATACGGAGTCTTCGTTACCCGCCCGGTCTGTTTGTCCACGTGACGCTCGAAGAGGATCTCATCCTCGGGAGGGATTTGTGGCCCGAATTCCTTCAGGACCTCCTCTTCCTTCCCTGCAGGAACTCGACTCGGCAGCTCGCGTGCGACCTTATGGTCCTCATCCAGCATCTTGAATTCCAGCAAGGCCGTGTTCTTGATGAGGGCCTTGGCCCGCCCTGGGTCTTTCACGCCAGGCAACTGCACGACGATCTGCCGAAGGCCCTGCTGCTGGATTAGCGGCTCAGCCACGCCGAATTGGTCGACGCGGTTCCGGACGGTTTCGAGGGCCTGGCTGACGGCCGCCTTCTTGATCCGTTCGGCTTCGTCGGGTTTCAGGGAAAGGACCAGCGTGCGATCACCGGACGACCGCCCGCTCAACATCGGGAACTGATCGTCGGTCAGGTTGAGGACAGCGTCCTTGGCCTCCGGCGTCGAGAGCGCGACCGTGATCTCGGTCGGGCCGGTCCGCTTGACGGTTTCCACCTGGAGCTTCTTCTCGGCGAAGAGCTCCGCCATGCTGGTGACGTCTCGATCTAGCTTGATCTCGATCGCGCGTTCGGCCTCTACTTCTAGCACTAAGTGGATGCCGCCCTGCAGGTCGAGGCCAAGCGTGATGCCCTTGTTGGGCAAGTGCTGTTTCCACCACTCCGGCATGGCGGAGAACAGCGGCGTGGAGGGCAAAAAGAACACCAGCGACACGAACACCGCGATGCCCAGCAGGAATAAGCGCCCCGCGACGGGTTTCATGTGCGGCGCCTGTCAGTCATCTGCGTCATCCCCGCGCACTCGGAGAATATGGTCCCGGGCAACCTTGATCTTGGCGTTTTCGGCCACCTGCAAGGTCACGGTCTCCTTGCCGACGTTCGTCACCGTCCCCCAGATCCCCCCGCTCGTCACCACCTTGTCTCCCTTCTTGAGCTGGCTGATCAGGGTCTGATGCTTTTCGCGCTGCTGCTTCTGCGGCCGGTAAATCACAAAGTAAAAGATGACGACGATCAGCACGAACATCGGCAGCATCTGGGAGAGCTGCTCCCCGACCGACGGCGCGGGTGCCTGGGCGGGGACTTGCGCGAGCACCATCAGGAACGTTCCGGTCATGTCTGGCACGCCTCCCGGTTCGCATAAAACTGGTCCCGAAATTCGGCCAGCCGTCCTTGACGGACCGCGTCCCGCAAGCCGGTCATTAAGGTCGCAAAGTAGTGGAGGTTGTGCAGGGTATTGAGACGAACCCCGAGCATCTCTTTCGCCAGGAAGAGATGGCGCAGGTACGCCCGCGAATAGGAGCGACAGACCAGGCAGGAGCAGGTCGGATCCACTGGCGATTCGTCCCGCGCATACTGGGCGTTCTTGATCAACACCCGCCCGAACGAGGTGAACAGCCAGCCCGTCCGGCCATGACGGGTGGGCATGACGCAGTCGAACAGATCCATGCCGCGGGCGACGCCTTCAATGAGGTCCTCCGGCGTGCCCACCCCCATCAGGTATCGTGGGGCGGACTCCGGCAACTCCGACACCGCGGCGTCAAGCGCGACGTACGTCACCTCTTTGTCCTCCCCCACGCTCAAGCCGCCGAGCGCATACCCGTCGAACCCAATCTCCACCAACGCGGCGGCCGCCCGCGCCCGCAACCCCGGATAATGCGCCCCTTGGACAATGCCGAAGAGGAATTGATCGGACCGGCGACGCGCATCCAGACTGCGTCGCGCCCATTGCGTCGTCCGCATCAGCGCGGCTTCGGCGGAGTCCTCCGCCGCGGGATACCGCAGACATTCGTCGAGGGTCATGGCCACATCGGCGCCGAGCGATTCCTGAATCTCGATCACGCGCTCGGGCGTCAGGTGATGCAGCGAGCCGTCCAGGTGGGATTGGAACGTCACGCCGTCGTCCGAAACCTTGCAGAGAGGCGCCAGACTGAACACCTGGTAGCCCCCGCTATCGGTCAAGATCGACCGCGACCATCCCATAAACCGGTGCAGGCCGCCCAGTTCTGCGATTAGCTGATGGCCAGGCCGGAGATAGAGATGGTAGGCGTTGCAGAGGACCATCTCGAAGCCCAGCCCGGCGAGGTCCTCTGAAGAGAGCCCTTTGACCGTAGCCTGGGAGCCCACCGGCATGAACGCCGGGGTCTGCACCACGCCGTGCGCGGTCTGGAGCTCGCCGACGCGCGCCCGTGAATGTCCCTCCCGCTGCAAGACCCGAAATCCGCGAGCGCCCATCACATCCTTTCGGGAGCGGATACGCCCAAGATGGCCAGCCCGTTCCGGAGGACGGTCTGGACGCCTCGGAAGAGGCAGAGCCGGGCGGCGGTCAGAGCGGGCGTCAGGGTTTCTCCCTTGCGCGTCTGCTCAGCGTCCTGAGCAGCAGGCTTCAGATGGTCTTGCCCATCCAGTTCGCGCTCCAATAGAGGAGGAAGAATGCGGTGCTTGTAATAGTAGGCATGGAGGCGAGCCGCCAGGTCCTGCAGGTAATACGTCAGGCGGTGCGGTTCGAGCGCCTGGGCGCTCGCTTCCACCAGCGCGGGGTATTCCGCCAAGGGCTTGATCAGCTCCAGGTCATCCGGCGAACTCAGCACGCTCCAGTCCACCTCGCTTGTGCGCTGTACAGGGACGCCCCGCTCGGCGGCGACCCGGAAAAGACTGGCGACCCGTGCATGCGCGTACTGCACGTAGTAGACGGGATTCTCGGCGGACTGCTGCTTGGCCAGCTCCAAATCGAAATCTAGCTGGCTGTCGGCCCGCCTGGTCAGGAAGATGAACTTCGCGGCATCCGCGCCGACCTCTTCGATTACCTCCCGCAAGGTGATTAGCTCGCCCGCTCGCTTCGACATCGTCACGCGCTGACCACCGCGCAGCAAGTTCACAATCTGCACCAGGATCACTTTCAAGCGGTCTTTCGGATAGCCGAAGGCCTGCACCGCCGCCTGCATCCGGGGAATGTAGCCATGATGATCGGCCCCCCAAATATTGATCAGCAGGTCATAGCCGCGCGCCAGCTTGTCGCGATGATAGGCGATATCGGATGCCAGATAGGTAAACTCTCCGTCCTGCTTCCTCACAACACGATCCTTATCGTCGCCGAAGGCCGTGGATCGAAACCATAGGGCTCCGTCCTGCTCAAAGAGATACCCATGTTGTCTCAACCAATCGAGAGCCTGTGTGACCGCTCCTGAATTGAATAGCTCCTTTTGTTCGCTAAACCATCGATCGAATCTGAGGTTGAACGCCTGCAGATCAGTCTTGATGTCATTCAGTAATTGTGAAGATGCCCATTCGGCCACTTCTGAATTGGTTAATCCGGTTCGCAAATCACCAGCTTGTTGCTTTTCCTGTAGCTGTTTTGCAAGATCGACGATATATGCGCCTTTATAGCCATCCTCAGGAGCACTAGTCGGATTTTGCACTGCCGTCACCGAGGCAGCCATGAGACGTACTTGCCGGCCGGCGTCATTGATATAGTACTCGGTGCTGACCTTGTAGCCCGCGCTGCGGAGCAAGTTGGCCAGCGCGCCACCAACAGCGGCGCCGCGCCCGTGCCCCATGTGCAACGGTCCTGTAGGATTGGCGCTCACGAACTCCAGCAGCACCCGCTGGCCCAGTCCAAGCGTCGACCGTCCGTACTGCTCCCCCTGCGCTTCGATCTCCGCCAAGGCCCGGAACCACAGATCCCGCTTGACCGTGAGATTAATGTAACCTGGGGGCGCCACCTCGATGCGCTCCAGCACTTCCGAGTGTGAGCGCAAGCGCCCGGCGATGATCTCGGCGATCTCCCGGGGAGACCGGCGCTCCGAGGCCGACAGGTTCATGGCCACGGTCGTGGCGAGATCCCCCCAGGTCGTCTTTTTCGGGACGTCAAGCACCAGGGCGGGTACGGTGGTGAGTTTCAGGTCACCCGACGCCCGCGCGTCTTCGAGAGCCTCCCGCAATGTGGAGAGGACTGTCTCTCTCACGACCCCCACCGACATCGACGAAACACCCCATACAACTGCGGCCCTCGAGAACCCCCCGAGGGCCGCCAAAGTGGGCAGCAATCTAACATAATCGTTCGCACATCGCAAGGATCAGAAGGGTTAGGTCTCGATCCATTTTTTCGCCTTGTCGAGATCCTCAGGTGTGTTGATGTTGAAAAACGAGCGCAACTCGGGGTCCACGTCCCTGAAGGCAGCCTCCGGAATCCGATGCACCCGGAGCTGTGGACTCATACAGAGGTTCTGCACCTTCAGGCGGCCAGCTTCGACCAGGGAACGGAGGACCGGCAGGCAGGTTTTCGCGTACGCAGCGTGCATGGGCTGGAGCTGCCCAGCCAGGTCCGGAATGACGACGTCGCCGGACAGGGCTTGGTCGAGGACGACGCGGATCGCGGCGGGCGAGAGCCACGGCATGTCGCTCGCAGCGGCGAAGACCCGGTCATGCGTGGCGAAATGCAGGCCCGTGTACAGCCCGCCGAGGGTGGCGCGCCCCGGAATGAGGTCCACGACGACCTTGGCACCCAGCGACATGAATGGTTCCGGCGCATCCGCGACGATCAGAACCTCCTTGAAGAGACCCTGAAAGGCATCGATGACCCGCTGGATACAGGGACGCCCGCCGATCTCAAGAAAGCGTTTGTCGACGCCCAGCCGGCGGCTCTTTCCCCCTGCGATGATCACTCCGGTCACGGGTTCACACCTTCCTCAATGAAATAAAAAAAGGGGGGTGGGCCAGCCCACCCCCCTTTGAATCAGCTCCCACCCGTTTACCGGGCAGCTCGGCGGCACATCACTTCTTCTTCATCGTCTCTCTTTTGGTGGCCCGCCGGCGGAGGATCCACCCTTCCGCGATAATCATGCCGACCGCCATCAGAATCGGATACACTTTCGCTTCAATGGGAACCGGCGGCTCCAGGATGGTGTAGTAGAAAGCCGACACCGCCATCTTCAGCCCGGCATCGCCGTTGTGGCCGTCCCAGGCGAAGAAGACAGTCGGAATGTACTTGCCCGTTTCGAACTGGACATCCGCGTCTTTGTCATCGGTATGAAGGGGGCGCGTCATGAGGACGGTCCACCGCCCATCCTTGAACTCGCCCTTGACCAGCTTCAGCTTCTCGGTTGCCCCTGGGCGCTCCTCCAGCGGCTTGTCCCACCCCGATCCGGTATAGGCCTTCAACGTCCCGTCGGCCTCCCACTTCCAGAGATCGACGTGGCGCTTCTCTTCCCCATGCAGGAAGCGCGGTTTTTCAGGTGGCGCGTACTCCTGCCATTTCGCCGGAAACTGGATAGCCACGGCATCGTTGTACACCGTGTAGGTATTCTGCTTAGCCGCAATCGAATTCGCCTCACCGGCCACAGGCGGCGCTTCCTCAATGGGCACCACGGTGATGCCCGGCTCGACCTGGCTCTTCGTCCGGTCGTCCCACCGGAAGAGGAAAGCAATCTCGTTCTTGTTGTACATGGACTGTATCCAGAGATCGTCAACGCGGTTGACAAAGTTCCTCGGCTTGTGGGTGATTTGTCCACCCATCCCGATGATCCGCCGAGGCCGATCGCGCCATTTTTTGTCATTGGGATCCGCGGGAATTTCTCCTTCGATGGGAGCGGAAGGCACGACAAAATTGGTTTTCGGTTTGGCCGTCTGCGGGTCCATCTCAAGCAACTTGGAGAAGGGATCGCCTTCTTTTTCACGCTCGCACACCGAATTGACAAAGTTGGCGATGTGCCACCGCTCCTCAACCGTCGTGTTGTCGGCGAAGGACGGCATGGGCGTCCCGTTCACGCCGGTCGAGAAGGTCCGGAAGATGTTCTTCACGTTGTACGGATCTTCTCTGCTCCCCCGGAAATTCCAGCACTTATGCATGTTCGCCGGCTGGATCGGGAATCCCCAGTCATCCTTGAGGTTAAAGGGGTTACCATCCCCGCGGCCCTCCACCCCGTGACACTCAATGCACCTCTTCTCGACAAAGAGGTTGGCGCCTTTTTCGATGCTCTCCTTGCTGTAGGGAACCGGCTTCAAGGCATCCTTGTTATTGATGTCCAGGATGCTGAAGGTCTCGGTCTTGTCGTCGAACTTCCGATCTTTCACGAGCTGCGTCGTCACGAACGACAGGACCTGCAAGCGCTGCTGCTCGGTCAGGATGCCATCCCAAGGAGGCATAGCCGAACCCGGCAATCCGTGGGTGACAGTATCAAACAAGTCATTCTGACCAGCAACCGGCTTCGTGGGATCAAACAGCGGTAACTCTCCGCTCGCCGTATGCCGGATCTTGAAGGTGCCCTGGGTGAAGTTGCGCGGACGCGGCCAGAGCCGATCGGCGCCAGGGCCATCACCCGCTCCATCCACCCCGTGGCACCAGACACATTTGCGGAAATAAATCTTCTTGCCTTCTTCAATCATGTTGGGGTCAGGCTTGGCAGGGTTGGTCCCTTTGATAAATCCAGGCGACAACCCGCTATCGGCCTTTACATCGCCGGTCGCCCACAGAACGGCGACGCCGGCCCCCAATCCGACGGCGACCGCCGCGATGGCGATCATGAGCCCTTTTCGCGTCCCTTTGAAGAGATAACAGTTCATTGCTCTATACCCCTAAGTTGGTAGGGATCGATTAATCCCACGTCCTTGGATAATAGCCTGTATGCCAGTATTCGAACAGGATGACCTTCCAGATCTCATCGATCGTCAGGTGCTGTTCCCACGGCGGCATGACCGAGGCCCATGGGAAGGCTTCGCGAGGAAGGCCGATTCCGCCCTTCGAGACACGCCAGAACACGAAGGTCTCCTGGAGCTGCGCGATCGTCCCGGCGTCCGTGAAGTTCGCCGGAATCGGGTTGAAGGCAAAGGCAAACATGCCCCGGCCGTTTAGATTATCGCCGTGGCAGAAGTGGCAGTTCTGGAAGAAGATCTGTCCGCCTTCCCGAACGTATTGCAAGTATTGGGGCGCCTTCTCGTCCCACGGATTGCCGTCAATGTATTTCTTCTGGACCACATCGGAGTATTTCCCGTCGTCATCCACGCGATACGGATTGCTCGCGGTCTGGAGGACGAAGGTCTTGCCGTGCACCTTGGTGCTGGCCGGTGGCGCCGGGTGTACAGTGCGCAGCTCGATCGGCTCATCGATGCTCGGCTTCATGTTGTTCCAACCAAGGAAGCCGACGAGGAAGGGCAACAACACAACAGAGACTGCCCGGATGATCTGCGTCGTCGGAGTCTTCGCATCGGCCACAGCGATGAGGGGCTTGCGGAAATCCTGCCAGGATGTTTCCGTGGAGGACACCCACATGAAGATTCCGATCAGAACATTGGTAGCGTAGATGGCTAGGACGCTGAAGGGCAGGGGCGGATAGATCCGATACCTGAAGTAGAGGATCGAATAGATGAACAGGCTGGAGGCTTGCACCAGCTTATTCACCTTGATCCCCATCTTCTTGTCGAGAAGATAGAAGATATAGATAAACAGCAGTATTTGTAGCCCCACTTCAACTAGCATCTGCATGGGCATGTAGCCCTCAACAAATCGCGGGAATAATGCGCTCATGTCTGATCTCCTAAATCTTGTGCACAGCCAGATCAGGACTCTTCTTACCGCCTACTCGATCTTCGGCGGCGCCTTGCCTTCTTCCAATTGCGACAGATAATTGATGACCTTGTTGAGTGCGGCCGCGTTGAGCTTCTTCCCGAAATCCTTCGGCATGACGTTGTCCGGGAACGGCTTTCCGTTGTCCTGCTTCGCGAGGTACATGCTCGGCGTCAGGATTGACTCCATGATGTATTCACGAACCGTGGTGGCCTTACCCTTGTAGTCCGGGTCCTTCAGACGCTTCGGCGCATTCGTCTTTTCCACGAGCTTAGGCCCCACGGCACCGACCGCCATGGGAATCCCCGGAATCGTGTGGCACGCAAAGCACAGCGCCTTGATGAAGATCTCATTGACCGGCTCATCGCCCGTCACAACCGGAGCGCCAGGTGCTGGGCCTGCTGGAGCCCCGCCAGGAGCGCCTGCCGGCTTCGGGCGATCAGATTCAGGAATGAACTTCTTATACGCATTCTCAATCTCCTCCGGAGTCGGAGGATCGGTGCCTTCGCGTGCAAAGAGCCAGGTATCCACCGCGATCAACTCGTCCAGAGACAGGGCGATCGGCGGTTTGTGAATCGCCGGCATGGGGCTCTCTTTATCATTCGTCCCCTTCACACCGAAGCCCACCACCACATAACAGTTAGGGCAGGCATGCGATTCCGCGATGTACTCAGCCGCCGTCTGTGCTGTCCCGCAGCCCGGACATGCCTCCTTCTGGACCGTGTCTCGCTTGCTGGGGTCGGCCTGGCTATACCGGGGATCCTTCAACCGTTCTAAAGCACGTGTCGGGATTCCGAAGAGGTTGGGCGCCCGCTCGCTCAGGAAGCCCTTCTGGAAGCCATGACAGAGGGGGCACTGGCCCTTGCCGATGGCGCCTTGCGTACCGCTCGCCCCGACCGCACCGAAGATGATCTTCTCGCCGAGGTCCGCTCGTTCCTGAACCGACATCTGACGGACATCCGCGGTCTTCTCCTCGGCGGGGGGCGGATCGGCTTTCACCTGAGGCAGCCAGTTCCCGAACCCGGC
>WNFV01015134.1_pt1 | contig 12652 bp, 9 predicted proteins | sample 5400101 | NCBI WGS metagenome assembly WNFV01 (sample SAMN13153361, study PRJNA577476) | soil metagenome | isolation source: 115 cm soil or saprolite under grassland replicate 1 | place: USA:California | collected 2016-06-15
GACCCGGCGACCGGCGAGAACACCCCCTACGGCGACTACCTCACCAACGCGCAGGGGGAGGACGTCGTGGCCGGGATCCGCAACACGCTGCCGCTCGCGCAGCTGGCCGAGATCAACCCCACCGCCTGGGACGAGCTCACGGCCAACATGGACACCCTCGAGCGGCACTACCGCGACATGTGCGACATCGAGTTCACGATCGAGCGCGGCAAGCTCTGGATGCTGCAGGTCCGGGTCGGCAAGCGCACCGCGTTCGCCGAGTGGATCATGGCCCACGACATGGTCGACGAGGGCCTGATCGAGACCGACGAGGGCCTGCTGCGCGTCGACGCGAACCGCCTGGAGGAACTGTTCAAGCCGGTCATCGCGGAGAAGGCCAAGGGCACGGCCGACAGGATCGCCACCGGGCTGAACGCCAGCCCGGGGGCAGCGTCCGGCAAGGTCGTGTTCACCGCCGACGACGCGGCCGAGTGGGCCGAGCGCGGGGAGAAGGTCGTCCTGGTCCGGCGCGAGACGACCCCCGACGACTACCACGGCATGATCCGCTCGCAGGGGATCCTGACCTCCGCCGGCGGGACGAACTCCCACGCCGCCGTCGTCGCGCGCGGCGAGGGCATCCCGGCCGTCTGCGGGGCCGACGCCATCCGCATCGAGCGCGCAGCGAAACGCTTCTCCGCGAACGGCACCATCGTCAACGAGGGCGACGTCATCACGATCGACGGGTTCGACGGCTCCGTCTACGTCGGCGAGCTGCCCCTGGAGGAATCCCGGCTGGAGCGGGCCCGCGCCGGGGACGCCGAGGCCCGCACCGAGAAGATCTGGCAGGCCTACGAGCGGTTCATGGCCCGCGCCGACGAGGTCCGTCGCCTAGCGGTCCGCGCGAACGCCGACACGCCCGACCAGGCCGCGAACGCCCGGGCCCGCGGGGCGCAGGGGATCGGCCTGTGCCGCACCGAGCACATGTTCCTCGGCGAGGAGCGGGTGGACGCGGTGCGCAAGATGATCTTCGCGGACACTCCCGAGGAGGAGCGCGCCGCGTACGACGCGCTGCTGCCGCTGCAGCGCGAGGACTTCGTCGGGATCTTCACGGCCATGGACGGCCTGCCGGTGACGGTCCGCCTGCTCGACCCGCCGCTGCACGAGTTCCTGCCGAACCACGTCGACCTGGCGGTTGCCGTGGCGGTGGCGGAGGCTCAGGGCGACGAGACGGTGACCCTGCGCGACGAGACGATGAAGCTCGACGAGGCGCGCGAGATGCTGCACGCGGTCGAGGCGCTGCACGAGGCGAACCCGATGCTCGGCCTGCGCGGCGTGCGCCTGGGGATCGTCAAGCCCGGCCTGTACGCCATGCAGGTCCGGGCGATCGTCGAGGCCGCGGCGCAGGTCAAGGCCGCCGGCCACGACCCGCAGGTCGAGATCATGATCCCGCTGACGGCCACCCGCCCCGAGATGGAGCAGATGCGCGAGGAGCTCGAGCCGGTGGCCCGGGAGGTCCTGGAGTCGGCGAAGGCCGAGCTCGACCACCTGGAGTGGGGGACGATGATCGAGCTGCCCCGGGCGTGCGAGACCGCCGGCGAGATCGCCGAGGTGTCCGACTTCTTCTCGTTCGGCACGAACGACCTGACCCAGACCGCGTTCGGCTTCTCCCGCGACGACATCGGGAAGTTCCTGGGGATGTACGAGGAGCGCAAGCTGGTCCCGGCCAACCCGTTCGTCACGATCGACCGCCCCGGCGTGGGGCGGCTGATGCGGACCGCGGTAACCGACGGCAAGGCCGCCAACCCGCACCTGCACCTCGGGATCTGCGGCGAGCACGGCGGCGACCCCGCCAGCGTCGTCTTCTGCCACGAGATCGGCCTGGACTACGTCAGCTGCTCCCCGTTCCGCGTCGAGACCGCGCGGCTGGCCGCTGGCCAGGCGGCCCTGGGAGAGGCCGAGGTCGCCTCGAAGTAGCGGTCGTGACCGCGGACGTGTCAGACCCGCGCGCTACGCTCGGTTCCGTCCTCCCCTTGAGGATCGATCGGGGAAGGTGGGACCATGCCTGTGGATGAACGTCGGCGGCACGCGCTGTTCGCGAAGCTCGAAGCGGTCCTCGGACCCCAGGAGGCGGCGACCCTGATGGAGCACCTCCCTCCCCTCGGCTGGGGCGACGTTGCCACCAGGCGCGACGTCGAGGGGCTTCGGTCGGAGCTCGACCACCTCCGTGAGACGAACCGGCTGGAGCACGCCCGCCTCGAGGAGGCCAGCAGGCTGGAGCACGCCCGACTGGAGGAGAGGATCGATGGCGCTAAGCACGAGGTGGTCGCCGAACTGACCCGGACGCTGCTGTTCACCATGTCCGGATACACGATCGCGGTCGCCGGCCTGGCGTTCGCGGCAGCGAAGCTCGTCTGACGGATGGCTGACGAGGCGCGGGATGCCCACGATCGGTCACTGACTCGGCGTCGCGGGGCCCGCTGCGTCTCGTAGGGAGGTGCTCCATCAGGACCGTGGCCTCCTCGGTCCCGAGGACCTCCTCGAGCCGCAGGTAGAGCCGGTGCCGTGCTCGCTCATCGATGGTCATGCTACCCCCCGTCTCCGGGGAGGAGGACTGAAGGGTACGACCCCTTACGACACGGGCGATCGGGGCGTAAGCTCGGGCACCCCGGCACCCGAAGGGACGTTCGATGGCGCTCACGCTGCTCGATAACGGCACCACGCAGTTCGACGAGACCACTGCGGACGGCACGCGACGGAGCGTCGTGACCGAGCCGGACGGGGCGATGACGCGGATCATCGATCGGGTCGACCCCTCCACCGGGTTCCAGACCACCATCGTCCGCCGTCCCGACGGCACCACCGACACCTTCCAGAAGGACCCCGGCGGGGCCCAACTGCAGACGACCGAGCACCCCGACGGGACCCGCGACACCATCCAGACCGCCACCGGGACCGACGGGTCCACGTTCATCCAGACCCGCTTCGCCGACGGCTCGGTCAAGAACGAGCGGATCATCACTGAGGCCGACGGCACCCGGCGCCACATCGTGAAGAACCCGGACGGCTCCACCGAGGTCGACACCTCGCGCGAGCTGACGCTCCCGGACGGTCGCGTTGTGCTCGACACGGTCGCGTCGGACGGCACCTCGATCACCGAGGTCAGCCGGCCCGGCAGCGAGGACGTCGAGCGGATCGTGCGACACACGGACGGCACCTCGGAGACGCTGTCGCGCGTGACGCAGCCGAACGGCATGGTCACCACGCGCGAGGTCGCGGCCGACGGCTCGGTCACGAGCACCCTCGAGCGGACGGCGGACGACGGGTCGGCGGTGCGCGAGGTGACGCACCCCGACGGGACGGTCGACGTGACCACCACCACCGAGTCGGTCGAGCCGGACGGGACCCGCCTGGCGATCGAGCGCGGGCCCGAGGCCGAGGTGATCAACCGGCTGCACCCCGACGGCACGCGGGATCTCGAGGTCAATCGGCCGGACGGCTCGTCGCTGGTTCGCTCCCGGACGCCCGATGGGACGCTGCGGCTGGAGGAGACGAACCCGGACGGCGGGACTCGGACCGCGATCCACACGACGAGCGCTGACGGGTCGGTCGTCAGCGCGAGGACGGACTTCGATGGCGTGTCGCAGTCGCAGACCATCCGTCCGGACGGTCAGATCGAGAGCGAGATGCGGTTCCCGGACGGGCGCTCGGCCGAGCGGTTGGTCGCCCCGGACGGCTCGACCACGACCACGCTCCACGCCGCCGACGGCACGGTCCAGCAGCGCCAGGAGCCGGCCGACCCGCGTCCGACCCCCGGTCCCGTCGACCCGAACCAGGTCGTGGCCGAGGGCGAGGCCGCGCTCGGCCCGCTCGAGGACATCGCGGGGACCGACGTCTCGCTCCCGTCGGTGGGGGACTCGCTGGCGGAGTTCGCGGAGTCGGCGCCCGCCGGCGACGGGGGTGGGCCCGGGACGACGCTGACCCAGGACGACACGGGCGCCACCACGCTCGACGAGCGGCTCGAGGACGGCACCCACCGCTCGACCATGGTCCTGCCCGACGGGTCCGTCTCGACCATCGTCGAGCGGACCGATCCCTCCACCGGCATCACCACCAGGGTCGTCCGCGGCCCCGAGGGCGGGATCGAGACGACGGTCGACTCTCCCGGCGGCGCCCGCCAGATCACCACCGAGCTCCCGGACGGCTCGCAGGAGGTCGCGCGCATCTTCCTCGGCCCGGACGGGACGATATGGTCGCTGACGCAGCACCCGGACGGGACCGCCACGACCTCGCACGACGTCACCGACCCGGACGGGACGCTCCGTCACATCGTCAAGAACCCCGACGGGTCGATCGAGGAGACGAGGTCGCGCGAGGTGACGGCCCCGGACGGGAGCCTGGTCCGGGGAACGCGGCACCCCGACGGCAGCATCTCCACGGAGACCACCCGCCCCGACGGGCGCGTCGACGTGATCACGCAGCACCCCGACGACACCGAGGAGTCCTCGGAGCGGATCCCGTCGCCGGATGGGTCGGTGCTCACCCGCGTGACGGCGGCGGACGGGTCGGTAACCAGGACCCAGGAGTGGACCGACCCGGACGGGCACCAGCACACATCGGTCCGGTTGCCGGACGGGACCGTCGAGGACAGCGAGGTCTTCTCGGAGCGGCTCCCGGACGGCTCGACGGTGCTGCACAGCACGGGGCCCGACGGCGAGTCCACGACGACCACCCGCCCGGACGGCTCCCTCGAGCAGACGAAGACCAATCCGGACGGGACCACCGAGACCCTGACCCGGACGAAGAACCCGGACGGCTCGATCGACCAGCGCGAGACCCGCGCCGACGGCGCCACCCGGGAGTCGAGCTTCTTCCAGAGCGACGACGGCAGCTTCTCGACCAGGACGCGCGACTTCGACGGGGCGCTGCGCTCGACCCAGGTGCAGCCGGACGGGCGGGTGAACGTGCTGGAACGGACCCCCGACGGCAGCCGCACCGAGACGAACGTCGCCGCCGACGGCTCGGCCCAGGTCGATCGACGACCCCGTGCTGTCGCCGGACGCGGCGGTGACGATGCCGGCCGGGGCGCTCGGGGACCCCGATCCCTTCCAGCCGGACTTCCCGACCGAGTACGTGGCGCCGGTCGACTACACGCTCGACGCCGACACCAGCGCGATCGAGCTCGACGACGGCGTCGAGCCGATCGACATGGACCCGGTGGTGGACGTCGACGTCGACCCGGTGCCGATCGACGGCCCGGTGGAGCCGATCATCCTCCCGGAGCCGTACCCGGAGGAGCCGATCCAGCCGCAGGACGAGCCGATCGACATGGAGCCCGCCGTCGAGTACGACCCGATCGGCCCCGACCCCGCGGTCGACCCCGGCCCGTAAGGCCGGGCTCCCTCCCCGGCCAGCGGCGCGCCCGCTCTACGGGCAGCCCTGGTCGCCCTGCTGGTACTGCACGATCAGCGTGCCCCGGTTGACGTTCACCGACGCCCCCGTGGTGGAGCGGACCTGGACCTTGATCTGGTGGCTGTCGTCGTCCTCGAAGGCGGAGAGCGCCCGGGCGAAGGGGAACGAGAACCCGGTGGTCGAGCCGGGCGCGAAGATCACCGGTCCCGGGAACATCACCGGCCCGTCGTCGGCCACCGCTCGCACGGATACCTGCGCGCCCCCGAGGCCGAGGCCGACGTTCGCGGCCACCAGGTTGTCCGAGCAGACGTTGACGACCAGCCCCGGCACGTCGACGAACGTCGTGCTCGTCGTGGTGAACCCGTCGGTCGTGTAGGCGAACCGCTGCCGGTTGACCTGCGCCGAGCCGGTCCCGGTGGCCGCCAGGACCCCGATCGGAACGGCTGCGGCAGCCAGCATGACGATCACGACGCCCCACCTGCGCATGGCACGCTCCCTTCGTCGGTTTGGGCACTTCTACCACCGCTCACCCCCACGCGACGGACGTCCGGTGGCTCGATCCGGTTCCGGATCCCCCGATCGGGGCGCGGAAACCCCCGGCCGGGGGATGGAGCGGCCGATCCGTCCCCGTATCGTCCCGAACGTCGGTTCGATCCGTTCGAGGTCACCTCCCTCGCTGGCGAACGGGAGGGAGGTGATGGGATGGGCGGAAGGCGACGAGCGGTCGTCGGGATGGCGGGTGCGCTCCTCGTGGTCGCGGTGGCGGCGGGTTCCGGGCCCGGGCTCGCGGCGGCGCGGGTCCGGGCGGGGGCCCGGGCCGCGGCCGGGGTGCGGGGGGCGCTCGCGGCGACGACCCTCCAGATCTTCCACGGCTCGCCCCTCCTCGTTCGGGCGGGGGAGCCGGTGATCGTCCCGGTGGACGTGGTATGCGTCACGGCCTCGGGGATGGCCTGCCCGGCGACGGTGTCGATCCGGGCGGGAGCGGGGCTCGCGCGGCGAGCGGAGGGGCCAATCCGGCAGGGACTGCGCTTCGACCTCACGGGGCTCGTGGCGGGGAAGCCCGCCGGGGCCGGGGAAGGCGCAGGGCCCGCCGGGCCCGTGGCCGGGTCCGTGCCCTTCGCGATCGCCGCGCGAGATCCCGCCGGGCGGACGGTGACGCTCCCGGCGGTCGGGGCGCTGCGCGTCTACGTGGCCGCGGCGATGCGCGCGGTGGCGGTGCCGGCGGTGCCGTTCGGCCGGCTCCGCGACGGGACCACGGTCCTGGCCCTGCCGTGGGGCCGCGGCGCGGCGGCCGCCGGGCTCGACCGCGGGCCGGAGCAGGCCACCGTCGGGCCGCCGGCGTTCGACGTCGATGCGGACGGGCGCGTGTACCTGCTCGACGCCCTGCAGGGGCGGCTGGCGGTCTTCGGCGGCGGCCGGCTGGTGCGCCAGACGGCCCTGGACGTCGCGCCGCGCTCGGACCTCTCGGTGGCGCCCGACGGGACGGCGTGGGTCCTGACCCGTGCCGTGGCGAGCGGGCTGGTCCGGCTCGTCCGGGTCGACCCGGCCGGGCGGCCCGGCGAGGAGGTGGCGGCCGGAGACGGTCCGCTCGGGCAGGTCCGGGCGGTGGGTGGCCGCGCGTACGCGCGTCTGCTGCCGATGGACGCCTGGGTCGCAGCCGGGCCTGGGGTCGCGGCTGCGGCCGAGCCGTCGGTCGGGCGGCCGCTCGGCGACGGGACGGCGCTGCTGCGCGTGGCCGGCGAGCGGACGGTGCGGCTCGGCATCGCCCGCGGCGAGCGGGTCGAGGACGCGGTCGAGCTGCGGTTCGCGTCCCCGGTGGGCGAGGTGGCGCTCGCCGAGCCGGATGGCCGCGGCGGCTACGTGATGGTCGCGCGCGTGTACCGTGAGGGCGCGAACGCCGCCGACCAGTTCCAGGTGGTGCTGGTGTCGGCGTCGGGAGCCGTGCGGACGTTCGCGGTGTCGTCGGCGGCGTACGCCGAGCCGGCGCCGTCCGGGCGGTTCCGCCTGGGCCCCGACGGCGCCCTGTACCGGATGACGTCCTCCCCGGAGGGGGTGCGCATCGTGCGCCACGATCTGGGCGGGACGCGATGAAGCGGCTGCTGGTGGCGATGGCGCTCTCGGCCGCCGCGGTGGTGGCCGTGCCGGGCACGGCCCTGGCGTCCTGGGTCGACGACAAGTGCTTCGTCGACGCCCACTCGGTCGACATGCTCGAACGGAGCCAGGCCCGTGCCTACGCCGAGTCGGGGATCGACGAGGGCTACGAGTACGCCGGCGGGTGCTGGGACAACGACGACCGGGACGACACGCCGGGCCAGCCAGACTCCGAGGGCGAGGGCCCGGACTGCTCGGGCTTCGTGTTCAAGACCTGGCACCTGCGCGGGATCATCGGCAACGACGGGTTCCGCTGGTACAACCGACTCCAGGACGTCCACGGGCCGTACTCGTCGTACACGTTCCACGACGGCGACCCCGACTACCCGTTCCGGACCCTCGCCAGCAAGTCCAACGCGCTGTACATGGACGCGTTCGCGAAGCACGGCCACATCGGGATGCTCTACACGGGGAACGGTCCGTCCGACGGGACCGACTACATCCTCGAGGCCTGGTGCGACGCGTGTGGGACCGGGGTGAACGTGCAGACCTACCGCGGCAACGCGGACTACGTCGGCGTCCGGCGCAGGGACTGGACGCCGGACTGCTACCCGCAGTGCCAGGGGCCCGCGGAGGTGACGCTGATCCGGCTGTAGCGGGTGTGACGGCCGCGTGAGCGCGGCGATTGGAGGCGCGATGCGAGGCGCGAGGTGGGTGGTCCCGGCGATCCTGCTGGCCCTGGTCCCGGCAGCCTGCTCGGGGTCCGGGCCGCCCACCCCGAGCCCGTCGGCGAGCCCGGCGACCGGTACGCCGGACGGGACCACCGGCCCCGGCCCGGGGGACGACCGCCAGGCCTTCGCGGTCTGGCCGGAGGACGTGCGCTCGTCCGCCGAGGCCACGGCGGACCGGGTGGCGGCGGGGGAGCTCGGCTGGCGGAGGCGGCCGGACGCCATGGCCGGCATGTTCGCCGGGAGGGTCCTCGGCTGGCCGGGCGCGGGCGTCGAGCCGTTCGAGGACGACGGCTGCGACGGGTGTTACCTGGTCACCCGCGCCGACGGCGGAGGCGCGGTCTTCGTCCGTTCGGAACCGCTGGTCGGCGAGATCTGGTCGGTGGTCAGCGTGCAGGCCGTCGAGGACGGCGAGATCGAGGACTACCGGCTGGCCTTCTCCGTCTCCGGCGGCCGGGCCCGGGGGGCGATCGACCTCGGGGACGAGCCGGGGGCCACCCTCGTGCTGGCCTACGGCGAGCGCTCGGCCGAGGTCGACGTGGCGCCGCCGGGGGAGTTCGACCTCGATCTGGGGTTCGAGCCCCCGACGAGCGGCCACTTCCTGGTGCTGTTCGGCGAGGACGGAGCGGTGTCGACGGCGGTCGCCGGGACGCTGCCGGCAGGGGACTTCGCGGCGTCCTGAGCACTGCCGGGGCCGGTGCTAGCCTCCGCCCGTGGCGTTCGTTCGCCGGCACCCGGTCTTCCTGGGGCTGGTGGTGCTCCTCGCCCTTGTCGTCGTCCTCGTCCTCGGGACGGGCGTCGCCGTCTGGCAGGCGGCCCACCGCGACGAGGCGAGCCGCATCGACCGCGCCGACCTGGTGATCGTCCTCGGCGCGGCCCAGTACAACGGCACGCCCTCGCCGGTGTTCCGGGCCCGCCTCGACCACGCCGCGCGGATGTACCGGGACGGGTTCTCCGAGCTGATCCTGGTCGTCGGCGGCGGCCAGCCCGGCGACGTGACGACGGAGGGCGAGGCCGGGCGCGGCTACCTGGTCGAGGACCAGGTGATCCCGCCGGAGGACGTCTTCGCCTCGAGCGAGGGGCGCAGCACGATCGAGTCCCTGCGCGGCGCGCGCGCGTTCATGGACGACCGCGGCCTGCGCTCGGCGTTCCTGGTCTCCGACCCCTGGCACAACCTGCGCCTGCTGCGGATGGCGGGCGACCTCGGCATCGACGGCCACGTCTCCGCCACCTCGTCGGCCGCCCGCACCCAGCAGACCCGCCTGGCCGGCTACGTCCGCGAGACCTTCGCCTACCTCTGGTACCGCCTCACCGGCCGCTGACCCTCGCTTGACAAGCCGGCGGGGCGTCCGGACGATGCCCGCCATGGGTGCATTCAGCGGGTTCTCGTGGTCCAACCGGGCCACCAAGTGGCTGTGGTTCACGGCGGGGCTCGAGTTGCTGCTGGCGGTGATCTTCCTGAACGTCGGCGCGTTCGGCCCGTCCGAGGCGAAGGGCGGCATGTACCTGACCGCGGCCATCCTGGGCGGCGTCGGGATCCTGCTGGTGCTCTGGGCGCGCTCCGCCACCAAGAACTACGAGCGGGCCCAGGCGCTGCGCCAGAGCGGCCTCGCCGGGACGGCCCGGGTCCTCTCCGCCGAGTTCACCGGGACGACCATGAACGAGGTCCCGTACATGCGGATGGACCTCGAGGTGACGATCCCCGGGCGCCCGCCGTACCAGGTCGAGCACAAGGACTACGTGCCGATCGGGCGGCAGTTCATGCTCGGCCCGCACGCCACGATCCCGGTGAAGGTCAACCCGAACGACCCGACCGACCTGGTGATCGAGTGGGAGGGCGCCAGCATCAACCCGGTCGTCGTCACCACGCCGTTCGAGTCCCAGCCCGCCGCCGGGGCCGGAGGCTTCGGCGCGCTCGCCGGGGCGATGCTGCTCGGCGCCGCGGCGGCCGCGGCCCCCTCCGCGGCCGGCACCGCGGCTTCCACGGCAGGCACCGCGGCGGGGGCGGCCGACGCGCAGTACGCCTCGCTGGTCGACCGGGTGCGGAGCACCGGGCTCGACGCGGTCGTCACCGTGAACTCGGCCCGGGACATGGGTGTCGGCGTTCCCGAGGGAGCGCTGTTCGACCTGGAGCTGACGCTGAACCTGCCCGGCCAGCCGGCGGTCGCGGTGAAGCAGCACGCCATCGTCCCGCCGGACGACGCCCCGAAGCTGAAGCCCGGCGTCAACCTGCCGGCTAAGGCCACGGCCGGCTCGCCGCCGCAGTTCGTCATCCTCTGGGACCGGGTCTAGTCAGACGCCGTCCAGTCAGACGCCGGCGGGTGCGTCGGAACCCCGTGCTACCCTGGCCCGCGTGAGCACGATCCGCGAGCGCTGGGAAGACACCGAGCGCCGGATCCTCTCCACGCGAGCCACGCTCGCCGCCGACTCCAAGGGCCGGGAGCGCGAGGAGGAACCGCACCCGTTGCGCACCGCGTTCCAGCGCGACCGCGACCGGATCATCCATTCGAAGGCCTTCCGCCGCCTGAAGCACAAGACGCAGGTCTTCATCGCCCCGGAGGGCGACCACTACCGCGTCCGCCTGACCCACACCCTGGAGGTGGCCCAGATCGCGCGGACCCTCGCCCGGGCCCTGCGCCTGAACGAGGACCTCACCGAGGCGATCGCCCTCGGGCACGACCTGGGCCACACGCCGTTCGGACACCTCGGCGAGGAGGCCATCACGCCGTTCCTCGGCCGCCCGTTCCGCCACAACGAGCAGAGCCTGCGCGTCGTCGACCACCTGGAGAACGACGGGGACGGGCTGAACCTCACCTGGGAGGTCCGCGACGGCATCGTCAACCACACCTGGTCGATGCCGGTGCCCGGCACCCTCGAGGGGCAGGTGGCCCGCCTGGCCGACCGCGCCGCCTACGTCAACCACGACGTCGACGACGCCATCCGCGCCGGCATCCTGACCGAGGCGGACCTGCCGGCCGAGGTGCACGCCGTCCTCGGGGAGACCCACGGCGCGCGGATCAACACCCTGGTCGGCGACGCCGTGGCGAGCAGCGAGGACCGCCCGGACGTGGCGCTCTCCGAGGAGGTCGGGAACGCCCTCGACGCGCTGCGCGACTTCATGTTCGAGCGGGTCTACCTTCGGGCCGAGGCGCACGAGGAGCAGGAGAAGGCGATCAGTCTGGTCCGGGCGCTGTTCTCGTACTACGTTCGCCACCCGGACCAGATCCCGCCGGAGTACGGGCGGGCGCCGGGCGACACGGCGACGCGGGTGGCCGACTACATCGCCGGGATGACCGACCGCTACGCGCTGCGGGACTACGAGCGGATCTTCCTTCCCCAGAGGTGGTTGCTCTAGGGGATGTCGGGCAGGATCCGGCAGGAAGACGTCGAGACGGTCCGCGAGCGGACCGACATCGTGCAGGTCGTCGGCCAGTACCTGCAGCTGCGCAAGGCCGGCGCCGACCGCTTCGTCGGCCTGTGCCCGTTCCACACGGAGAAGACGGCCTCGTTCGGCGTCAGTCCCTCGAAGCAGCTCTACCACTGCTTCGGCTGCGGCGTCGGCGGGAACGTCTTCCACTTCGTGATGGCCATCGAGAACCTCGGCTTCCCGGAGGCCGTCGAGCGCCTGGCCAAGCAGGCCGGGATCACGCTGCGCTACGAGGGGCTGTCCGAGTCCGATCGCCGTGACCTGTCCCGGCGCGGCGCATTGCACCGGGCCAACCAGCTCGCCGCCGAGCTGTACCACGCCAACCTGATGGAGTCGCCGGAGGCGGGGGCGGCCCGCGACTTCCTGGCCTCCCGCGGGCTGGCGCGCGAGGCGGCCGTGGAGTTCGGGATCGGCCTGGCGCCTGGCTTGCCCGACTTCCTGCTGCGGCGCCTGGCCGGGAAGCTGTCGGCCGAGATCCTGGTCGAGGCCGGCCTGGTGGTGAAGGACGCCCGCGGCGCGCTGCGCGACCGGTTCCGCGGACGGGTGACGTTCCCGCTGCACGACCTGACCGGGCGGGGCGTCGGCTTCGGCGCGCGCCTGCTGGCGGGGGAGGGCCCGAAGTACGTCAACACCCCCGAGACCGCGATCTACAAGAAGGGCGAACTGCTCTACAACCTGCACCGGGCGAAGGCTGCCATGGTCCGCACCGGGACGGCCGTCGTGGTCGAGGGCTACACCGACGTCATCGCGCTGGCGCAGGGCGGCGTGGGAACGGCCGTGGCCACCTGCGGCACCGCCCTGTCCGAGAGCCACTTCCGGTTGCTGTCGCGCTTCGCCGAGCGCGCCGTCCTGGCCTTCGACTCCGACGAGGCGGGGGCGAAGGCCGCCGAGCGCGCCTTCGCCTTCCACGAGCAGCACCCGGTGGAGGCCGTCGTCCTGGTGCTGCCGGAGGGTCTCGACCCGGCGGACTTCGTGCTGAAGCACGGCGCCGGGGCGTTCGAGGAGCTCGCCGCCCGGG
>WNFV01013578.1_pt1 | contig 12647 bp, 13 predicted proteins | sample 5400101 | NCBI WGS metagenome assembly WNFV01 (sample SAMN13153361, study PRJNA577476) | soil metagenome | isolation source: 115 cm soil or saprolite under grassland replicate 1 | place: USA:California | collected 2016-06-15
TAAAACGGCCTGACTTAAAACTTGTTGTTGCGGCCATTGAGAGAGACGTGACGACAATGGAAGCAGCCCTTGAAGCTGGAGCTGATGTAAACACATCGGTTGAAGGATTGGGTCCACCTATTGTGGCTGCTGCCCTGACCAACAACTATAAAGCCATTCAGCTACTCCTGGATAAAGGGGCTGATATTAACGCAAGCGATAGCATAGGGTATACGGCGCTAATAAACGCATCGCTAAATAACAATAGAGACATCGTGCAGCTATTGCTGTCAAAGGGTGCAGATGTGAAGGCACCATCCTATCTAACAATACATGGCAACAAGGTGCACATGACACCATTGATGATCGCAAAAGCGAAAGGCCACCAGGATATCGTAAAGTTGCTAATAGAGGCTGGTGCGAAGGAATGATAGCAACGGCCATCCAACAAGCTGTTGCACCTGCGGTGGTACCGGCTACTTTATTAACAAACCATAGTAGACAAGCGCCAACCCGAGGGTGTTTCTCTGCCGAAGAAGACAGGCAGGAATGCCTGTCCTACGCAATACCTACGGTCGCGCTGGTTTTTTATCCGGCGGCACCGCACGTGGGATATCACCGTCATCAACTGGAATCTGCGCGTTTTGCGGTTGCAGCTTTGGCGCGCTGCCGCGCAGCGATGGTGGGAGTCTTGGAGTGGGGATACTGACAGTAGCAATAGGGTCTGTACGCCGCAGAATCGCACCGCCGCGGCCCGCAACCCAGATGTTATAACCGCCGCGATAAGCAACCGAATAAAGCGGCGCGCTCGTTATGGTCGGCTGCATTTGCCAGGTAGCGCCGGCGTCGCTGCTGTGGATGATTCGCCCCTGCTCACCGGTGACGAGCACGTCGTCGCGGCCGACAACTGCCACTGAAAATAGATTAGTACTGATTCCGCTCTCGAGATCTTTCCAGGTTACACCACCGTCATCGGTTCGCAGAATTACGCCGCGCGCGCCCACAGCGTAGCCTCGTTGCCCGTCGGTGGCAAACACCATTGCGTACAGCCATTCGCGCAAATTCCTGTCAACATGTTTCCAGGTCTCGCCGGCGTCTTCCGTGTACAGAATGGTGCCGTTGGAGCCCACCGCAACGCCGTGCTGTGAATCGGCGAAGCTTACGTCTTCAAGCCAGCTGAACGTGTTGGCGTTTTGGAAGCTCCAGGTTTGTCCGCTGTCTTCCGTGTGTAAAATGACTCCGCGTGCGCCCACGATCCAGCCGCGCTCGGGCGAAACGAATTGGACGCTAAAGAGATCTTCTTTGGCCTCGATTACTACCGGCTCCCAAGTCACGCCGCTGTTTAGCGAGCGAAGAATTGTCCCGCCGTCGCCGACTGCAAATCCAATCTTTTGATTTACGAAGTCGATCGCGTTTAGGCGATTCGTAGTTCCGGACGGACGCACGGTCCAATTCTTTCCGCCCGAATTCGTGAAGAGGATCTTGCCGCGCGAACCGACTGCCCAACCGTGTGAGTTATCCAAAAAGAAAATATGTGAAAGATCTTCGCGGCCGCCTTCCGTCAAACGTCGCCAGGAAAGTCCACCGTCGTCCGTGCGTACGACCAGACCGTCGGCACCGGCGGCCCAACCAACCGACTCATCCGCAAAAAACAACGTCGTGAGTTTGGGACTGGTGCGAACATTAACAGGCAGCCAGATCGTACCGCCATCGCCAGTGGTTAATACTACGCCGCTATCTCCCGAAGCCCATCCGTGCATTTCGTCCGTAAAGAAAACGGAATACAGATCGGTCGTAACGAGGGCATCCAAAACTTTCCACGTCACGCCCCCATCATCAGTTTGCAATATCGTGCCTCGGTATCCGACAACTATGGCGCGTTTTGCGGAAACGAAGGAAACTCCTGTTAACATTAAGTTGCCAAGGCCACCATGCGGCCTCCACTCAGCACCGCCATTGTTGGTTACCAGCAGCGTGCCTCGGGACCCCACGGCAATGCCCGCCTTCGAATCGAAGAATGCAACCGAGAATAAGTGCGCTGTCGTGTGCGTGCTCTGCGGCTTCCAGGTCACGCCGCCGTCAGTAGTGGAGATGAGTGCGCCAAAACTGCCAGCAGCCCAGCCGTGTAACGGATCGTCTGGAGCGAAGGTAAGAGCAAATAAGTGATCTCTGGTACCGGTTGTTCTTATCACCCATCTACTGCCGCCATTCACTGTAGTCATGATGACACCCCGGGCTCCTGATATAACAGCCCGCGATCGATCTTTCACATAAAGACCGTAGAGTGTGGTGTTGGCCGGTGAGAGTTGCGAATCCCACTCAAAACCCCCATTGCGGGTGCGAAGAATCGCACCTTCGCTCCCAACCGCCCAGCCATGCTTCTTGTCAGCCGCGAACCTAACGGCGTTGATCGTATTACCCTGAGGTCGCGGATTTTGCCACTCCCAACCCGGCGAAAGCGGTTGCTGAGCCAGCAAAAGCGGAAGTCCAACCAGAAGGCAAACGAAAGTCAATAAGCCCGCGACATGGCGAGCGTATGCATGGAGCGGAAAAACCGACCTGATGATTGAGCGAACGAGAGCCATGCTTGCAGAAATTGGCAAAGTTTATCTGCAGGGAGATTTCAGGCTAACAGAAGGCAGAATTATAAGGATCATGCTTTGTGAAAGCGAATCGGCTATGCATGGCGGTACTGGTTCAGTTTGGTACGAGGGAGTGTTGCCCACAAATCCAGGGAGCAGAAATGGAGGCGCCGCCGCCACACAAATACGGAACCGGGAGCCGTAGCGACCGGGTCTGGTTGATTACAAATCTCCTTACGAGTGCGGCGGTTGTGTGTGTCGTAACGTGACCCGGTCGCTACGGCTCCCGGTTCCGTATTTGTGCGGCCCTACATTGAGCAGCACTAGTTCACTCGCGCCAAACTGAACCAGTACTTGACAAGGGCAAGCTATTTTATCGCAGGTGCGCGATATCCCCGGTCAACGCGCCAACCCTGCGAGCTGTGTTTCAATTTGGCGATAGTTAGAGCGTGAGGTCGCCCGCAAGCGAGCCAACGCGCCCGAAGATGTTTATGGCCGTGATTAAGGTTTTTCTGCGCCACCGCGAGCATGAAACTCTCGGTTATGTTGGCAGCTATGTTAGTGGCTTCCTCTACTCCCCCAGGCGGAATGCTCTCGGTGCACTCTTCAAAAAAGCAAACGTTCACAAACGCTGTGTGCCAGTCGGCGGTTGAGGGTGGCAGTATCGACTGCACACTCTCGATGACTAACTCATTGCCTTCGCAGTCTAAAGCCAGACCCGGTTCAACGATGATCTGTCCCGACTTAACCGTCGCGTTGAGGCCGGAGACTATCCCGAAGCCATGCAGACTGCGGTTGTGTCGTTTGAGTCTTTCGCTCGTTCCAGCGCTTCTGATTCGCCCATAAAGTTCAGTCTTCCTCGGCTTCGCTGAAGATGGCGAGTGCATCGGTGGTTCCCACTCTGTCGATCGCCGCGCGCAGAATCTCGTCATCGACGCGGCCGCTGGCAGCAATGCGACGAGCGGCCTTATCGGCGGCTTCCTGAATCAGATGGCCAGAATGTCCTCGCGTCCATTCCCATTTCACTTCGTGTTTCGCCGCCGCTTTGTCCAGCCGCTCCCACCATTCATGATTGGCTTTGCGTCGAAACCGGCCACTCATTGTCTCGACCACATAACGAGAGTCGGTGAAGAGGTGGACCCGACACGGTTCCCGCAACGATTCCAAACCCAAAGCTGCCGCCGCCACCTCAGCCTGCTGGTTCGTCGCGCAGCCAAGATACGTGCCCACTGCGCGCCACGCGCCTTTGTATCCAAGCAACGCTACCGCCGCCGCGCGCGTCGCCATTTGTCCATTGCCGAGACTCGACCCATCGCAAAAAATGGTTACGTGTTTGCGCGGTCGCACCTAGCCTATCACGTAATTGCAGGAACGAAACAACGACCGCCACCCCGGCGAAGCCTTGAATGAAGCCTTGAATATTAGAGATGTTCCTTAAGATGAGCGAGCTACTGGGAAACAAGCTAAACGCAAGTTTGTTATTCGCCGGACGAATAATCCGCAAGATCTATCGCAATCCTGGTGAGGCGATTTTACTGATGAGGATGGGCGCATGGATTATGGTGTTGTCCTCACTTATCAAGGTTCAGTCGTTGCCCCGTGCGTTGCAGTTTATTTCCACGCCAGTTCGCGGACCTTCAGCGGATGAGCAGCAAACGGCAACCCGGCTTGCGCAAGCAGTGGACCTTTTGTTGGCGATGAATATTCTGGTTTACCGGCCCTGTTGTTGGAAGCGTGCGGCAATTCTACATCGCTATCTGGCACTTCACGGAATTGACAGTCAGATTAATTTCGGCATGAGAAAAGAAGTTGATGGCACTCTCAGCGGCCACGCCTGGCTGGAAAGAGAAGGCGCACCAATACTTGAAACAACAGTGGCAAATTACAGTGTCACGTTTTCATTTCCAGCAGACGCCAAGCAAACTGCCTGCACATTTCCTCTCGAAACGTAATCTCTTTGAGCAAATAAAAAGACAGGAGAGGCATTTCCTTTAAAGTCTAATCTTTTACTTCTCAACCTCGCGCGATCGTGAACCATCGACTATGGACCGACGCCGGAAGGATTCAACTCTCCGGCGCAATCGTTCCCAGTCCACAAACACGATGTACATCGCAAGGTGGTAGGGGAAAAAGATGTTCATGAAGAACAGTGTTCCCAGGTGGAAGAATATACCCAGCGCGAGAATTATGAGTCGCGCGCGCCCGTAGAAGATCGCCAGCGGGAACAAGAGCTCCCACAGGACCAGCAGCGCGACGAAAATCGGCGTATACTCGCGGACCTGCGGCAGCCAGAAGGCCAAGCGAAAGTGAGTGTCATGCAAATTGTCGAGCGAATGAACAATGGCAAGGCTTGGCAGGTTGTCAGGGCTCAGGTAACTCAACCCCGCGACGCGAAACTTAATCAGGGCCGAGCTGAAGTAAGACCACGCGAGCAGGACGCGCATCAACAGAATCGGATAGCCGTAAACGATCCCAGACCGCCGTGGCCACGTCTTACCGCGCCAACTGTCGCAGGAGAAGGCGTCGCCGCAGGGACTGAGAGCCAGAACGATGAGGATATAGACCGCAGGCATCTCGTCGTGATTGAAGTGGCCGAAGCTGCGCAGTAGTCCTTCGTAAAAAACGAAGATCAGCGCGGAGGATTTCGTCGCTAAACTCGTTAGGCAGCCAATGGTCGCGCCGAATAGGGAAAGCGCCATCAGCCACTTGAGCGTAACCATCCCGGCAGGGGTCAAAAGCAGGTCGTAAAAGCGCCAGGAGAGAATTTGCATTGCGCCCGTGGGGCGCAGGAGTGTTGCGGGTATTCGACCGAGGTCGGAGAAAGAGGTCAGGAGGACTTCGCACAAAATGAAACCGCAGACACCCGCGCGCACCATTCCAAGTGCGGCGGCGTCCGTCGGCACAAGACGCTTTAGAGCACTGCTCTCCACGATTCAACGAAACGATCGTAATCGCCGTTGGTTCCTCCTTCCCACCGGTAAGCATCGAGTCGGACCGACCTCAGCCGCTGGTTGGACGACGCTGGTAACCGCGAATTGTAAATCGCGCCCCACGCGCGCAGAAGGTCTTCAAGCCGCGCGGCCCTTGGCAAGTTGTCCTTGCCGCCCCAGGCTGCCACCAGGCGGAGGTTTGCGGGGTGCGGCGAAGGGATGTTGAAACTCTTGTTCTCTACCGCGGCATTTAAGAGGCTCCAGCTGCGTCCGGTCAGCGCGTTCGTGAGCTTGATAGGCGGCAAGTCGATCGTTTCACCGCTGACAGTTTCGCCGCGCAGCAGGTAATAGTCTCGTCCGCTTTGTGTGTCTCTAATGCCGAGCATCATCGTAGAGGCGGCGAATGGGTAAAGGTTTCTGATTGAAGCGAAAGCAAGGAGGAGCGGGACGAAGAGAGCAGCAGTGAGCGCGGCGTAGCGCACAAGGGCGCGCCGATCTTCTGCGGTGTTCCGATCGTCAAGTTTCGTGTCTTGAGTCCGTCTCATTAAGTTAGACCATCTGGACATCCGTAAGTCGCGCGACTGGCGACTCAGTGCGATATGGCCAGACCTCGGCAGGCAGAAGAGGCCGTTCAAGGCGTGTGGGAGTTATTGAATCGTTGGTCAGCGTGTCGGAGGGCCATTATCCGTCGAAGAGGCTTCAAAGACATCGAGGACGCCACAGCGTCCTCGACAAAACGACCGGCGACCCGGGTAGAGACTCGAGAGCACCGGTCTTTCGTAATATCGCACCCCCACTGAAATGCCGGCGAGCTACGCTCCCCATCTCACGGCAAAAACCCTCCCCAGGCAAATTTCAGTTGGTAGCGCCAGTATCGACGGCCTGAAAGAAGGTCGTGGCCTCGAGCACGTCAACCGGCTGAGATATCTCCGGCTCGACAAACTTCTTTTTGTTCGAGGGCAAGGTTGTTTGGTTTTCGGTGATCTCGTTGTTCGCTGGAGATCCGTCTTGCGGATTTTGATCTTGATCTGTCAAGAGATTCCTCCTGGATTGAGTCAAACTAATTCCAAAGTTACGGGCGCCGCCCCTTCGTTGCGTGTTTCAGAAGCCAATTACGGAAGGGCCTCCATATTTACATATATCCTGAAATTACCTGTCTGCTGGATACCGACCAGAAATTGCACGTTGATGCTTGCTCCGTTGGCCAGCGGCGTGCCCAGTGTAACTGTGCCAGCACTAAGAGTGCTGTTAAAGCCGCCACCATTGGGTTGTGACGGTGGTTGCTCAAGTGTCGTTCCCTGCACGGTAGCTGTGCAGGGAGGCGTCGCCGGTGCGCCCGTCGCAGCACACGTAACAGTGTCATTGATACCCGCAACTACTACCGCGCTGGAGGTGCGTGGCCTCAGATCCGCGATACCGGACGGCGCAGGAAAAGTAGTCAGATCAATTACGCGGAAGCGCAACCGCGTGACGGCGGCGCCCGTGCTGTTCACAAATCTTCTGCGAATCGAAAGAGTGCCGAACGTGGAGTTATTCGCCGGGTCGCTGGTAAAGTCGCGCACGCGGTTTGGCGGACTGCTCCTGGTGACCGTGGCGTCGAGCAAATTTTCAGTAATCGTGCTGTTGCGCTGAATCGGAGACGAGAGATTCTGCGGGCCGGGCGCTCCCAGGCGTTGCCCGGCGCCGGCGGAGGTTCCGTTGGTGTCGACAAAAATGAAATCGGTTGCGTTGTTGTCTGTGTCCTTGGGCGTGCTAATCGGGCACGTCCCAAGAGTAGTAATGCTGCCGCTTTTGCCGCACTCATCGCGAACAAATGCATAGTCGATCGAAAAAGGCGTCAAGGCGGGATACCCGGTGCCTTCCTTGTAGAGAGTATTAGCTTCAGAGGTTGAGCCCACTGCGTCAAAGCGATTTGCCAGCGAAAAGCTGCCGCCACCAGTATTGTTGTTAAAGAGGGCAATGCCCGCGTTGTCCGGAATGTCCGTAGTGTAAGTGGAGTCGCCGGTGGCAGTAGTGCCGTTGCCTGACGGATAGGATGCGAGCGAATACCCAACGGAGTTGGCGCATAGGAAGTGACCCCGAGCAGGAATGACCGTCCCGTTCGGTAGCGAGCAGCGGACAATCCCATCGGAAGCCGCTACAGCGTAGCCCGTGCCCGAAATCGAAGCGACGGTATGATCCGCACCACTGTCGTTATAGATCTCAACGAACTCGTCGTTGGCACCGTTAGGGCCCCGCACGCGAAACTCACTGATGATTAAACTACCGGCCGCAGGCTTGGATGGGAGAACTGACCAGGGCCTCTTGCCATCGTTATCACCGCCGGAACTCCCAATGCCCGAACCACTGACTGTGGTCGACGTAGATGAGGAACTCGTCGCCCGCTGCGTTGACGCGGCCATGTTGACGAGCGTGTCGGTTGCGACCGCGGGCGACAGCACCGGGAGTGTGACAACTACCGGTACATTTCGCTGTACCGGAGCCATGAATATTACGGGCACACTTCGCGCCGAACGAGTTTTTCGCTTCGAGCTCTTCTTTTTAGCGGATACGCCAATCTGCATGGTGAATAGCACGAGTATCACGGATATAGCTATGATCGATATCCGAATTGGTCTAACCATCTTTGACTCTCCTTTTGCGTCTGCCAGTGGTTCCAAGCTCGCTTCTTAGCGGTTTCGAGGATGTGTTTGTCCTTGAGCTCCGCGAAACCTAAGCCTGCGTCTAACAAGTGAGTAAGTAAGTGGGGGGATGCATGATACTAATGGTCAGATTCCGCGTCAACGAGTTTCTTTGGTCATTTCTGATTTCGTGGTCCCAATAACTTTTGAGCGGCGAAGTGGCGCAGCGCCGTCTCAATACTGAACGTAGCCCGTTCCAGCGTCACGTCGTAGCGCTCAGTCATCTCTTTTGCGATGTGGCTGACAGGCAACCGTTTCTCAAGCCCACGCCAAATTAGACTTGCCGTCTCGTTGAGTTGGTAATACTTCTTCGTGTTCAAATCCACCAGCACGCCTTCGAGGCCATCAAGATCGGTGAAGATCACATGCTCGTACGGCAATGGAGGAGCTGGGCCATAGTAATCAGATTTGTTGAACGACATGCAAGATTCCTTTCAGACAGGTGCATTACCTGAGTACAGGTAGAGTCCTCTCGTTCAATGTTGGAGACGAGGAACTCCACGGGGTCTTGCCCAGAGTATTCAGACAGAAGAGACAAGGAGATCCAGTCGCCAAATCCGCCTTCTCGCCGGCGGCCGCCAGAGCAGTTAATGCCCTTATTCGATTCTCAGATTGCGCTGCTGCGATATTCTGCAAACGCGGCAAAGCAGATCTGAACTCTTCATGATTCAGATCCGCGATTATGTCTTCGTCACTCTTCCCGCCGCGAAAACCCGAGAGATTACAGCAGAGAGAAAGATGGCCGCGATAATTTATGTTGGCGCTTACTCCACTAAGGGCTGAGCATGGAGCCACCAGGTCGGTGTTGTAATAGCCCACGTCGATGCCGATACGCATTTTGAAGATTCGGGCCAGCAGGGCGATTTCGCGTTCCGCATCCGCGCGTTCCTCAAGGCTCAGGGCGGAAGCATCCGCGACTTCTATTGAAGTGGGCATGATATGGGCGAAACTGAGTCCCGCCGCGCCCATGCGCGCCGCAAAAAGAGCAATCGCCTCAAGCTGGGGCACAGTATCGCGACGAATTCCCACCTTCGCATTGAAAGGAAGGCGATTGGCCCAACAGCGCGAAAAAGCGCGCACGACGCGCTCAAAAGATCTCTCGCCGCGCCAACGATCGTGCGCCTCGCGCGTGGCGCCATCAAGACTGAAAGACACATGGGTCAGGGCTTCCCGATGCTCGATCAAGAGCGGCCAAACGCGTTCGAAATGCCAGCCGTTGGTCACAAAGCTGCATTTCAAATCCAGCGACGCGACTGCGGCAAGGAGTTTCCCGAAATCCGGATGAAGGGTTGGCTCGCCACCAGTGAACATGACTTGTTCGATGCCCATCGAGTTGCGCGCGTCCCTGGCCACCCGAGCGAAGAGTTCAACGGAAAGAAAGTTTGCGGGGCTGTGATAGAGGGCGTCTTCATCACGAAGACAGTAGCTGCAGTGTAGATTGCAGATGTTAGTCAGCTCTACGGTTAGCCGGCGTGGCCCGTAGTTAGGGGTTGATGTCCTCTGTGGTGTGACTTTCATTTTGCCAGTCGCGTGTAGCCCGCTATCAGGCTCGCTGCAGTCTCAGGATCGAGAAGGTCCCTGCCGGCGAGCAGAGTATAGCCCGTTGACTGTCTAACCAAAGCCGAAAGGATTGCCAAATGTTCAGCAGCCGTCGATCGGTCATAACAAGACCAGGGATTAATGCGAATGAGCCGCGCCATTGTCTCAGCAGAAGAAAGCTGCAAAACGCGGCTGCGTTCGCCGCTGCTTAATTCTGAGAAGAACAATGTTTGGGGAATGCACTGCTCCTTGAATTCCGAACTGAACACCCGGTGGGGAACAAATTGTCTTTTGTCATGTTTCTTGTCGGGGCGCTGCGCTTGCATGTCCTCGAGCGAGGCACGCGCCTGCAGAAAGTTACTGGCCGCAAAAGTCTCAGAGGTAATTGCGAAACAACGGCGCAGTGGCCACGCCTGGACCTCAGCGCCTTCGGCGCTTAACAACAACACGTCATCCGTCAGAAACGACCAGCCAGCCGCTGCGAGCTGAACCGTCAAAGTCGATTTTCCGCTGCCCGATGGTCCAATAATAAGCACTCCCTGTCCGCTTTGCGGATCAACCACAGCGCCGCTATGCAATTCAAATAGGCGACGACGACGCAGCGCGGCGGCCAGCGCGTAAGTCACCACCCGCGTCAACGCCGGTGATTGAATCTCGAGCATTCCATTTGTCCAGACCTCGACGGGGGTGTGGCCCGGCTTGCCGATAGCGACTACCGAACCTTCGAGGTCGATGTAAGACGTCTTACCGTCGCTGAAGCATGTGCCGCCCCCGGCGATCTCGAATTGAGGCCAACCGCGCGGTATTTCCGGAGGTTTAACCCCGCTTCTGATGACAATACTGGGAGATAATGACGCGTCTATTGACATGTGGCGGGTGGCAGCGCTGGGTGTCAGGTACCAGCCTGCGAACAACTTTTCGATAGCCCTGGCAGCCCAGGTGTCCTGCGCTTCAACCACGATAGTCTGAGCAGCGACCCGGTAGATCATTCGCTGCGTCGACTCTGCTACTTCGTGAATTGCTTGCATAGCGGCTTTAGATCAGCAGGCGGGCAATGATTCATCACTGATTCATCGCTGAATCGACAACTCTCGCGGGCGGTACCAGCGCGAGCCGAAGTGGTGTTCGTTGCGACCGGGTCAAATCAGCTCGAACATATAACCGGATATTTGCCGAGATTCTCGCCACAGCATCCTCAACCGGTGTGTCCTTAATTTCGGTGTCCACAATCTCGTTCGAGTCGTATTTGATTTCAGCCGGCACACCCAGCACTTCCGCGATCGTCATTACTACGACCGCCAAAGGCTGCTTCTTTGACTTGATAGTGAGATGATTATCGTCGTTCAGCTCAACTTGCAAAGGGTCGTCATCGCGCTGGACTTCCGATTGTTCTGCGGTGTCCTCCGTGTTTCCTTCGATTAGCATGGCCTCAGAAGAGCCCTGAACGACCGCGTTTTTGGCCGGGTCAGGATCATCCTGGCCCATGAGAAAGATGCCCAGCAGCGTTGGCTGCGCGTTCGCCCGAATTTCATAGTCGAGGTAAACACGGGGAGCCAACAGGCGCAGCGCCGGTTCGAGTGGCAAGTCGTAGAATTCTACCGTGATCGCCTCCTTACTCATGGTTGGTCCCAAAATCACACGCGCACCGAGACGCTTTGATAAATCTGCCGCGATCTCAGACATCTTTGCTTTGTCGGCCTTCAAAGAAACTCCGGTTATGTAGCCTTTGGTGATGCGCAGCCTGTGCTTCTTTTTGGGTGCCGGTTTGGCGGCGCCCGACTGCGTTTGGCCCTGAGGTCTGGCAGCCACGGTCAGGAAGGTTCCTGAAGTTGCTATCAGAAGAGCTAAAAACATGATTCGCAAGTAGAGTGACACCATCAACGCTGCGTTGGATCCATCAAAACCTTTTTGCGGTTGCAAGTGAGTCATTCCTGTCTTTCCCGGCCTCTGATTGCCGATTCTGAAATCGTGAAAAGAACCTACTATTGCGCCTAATAAAGTTCAGTCGGGCCGACTGCAAGTGGTGAGGCGCTCAAACTAGCATGCGCGGTCACATGCGTCAACAATCGCCTGGCGGGGATAGTGGTTCAGTTTCAATCGCCAGCATGGGTTAGGGTCCGAAGGACCGGCAGTTAGTAGCCCCGTCCGTGAGGGCGGGGAACACCGTCCTTTCGATAACCCAGAGGCCCCAAGGGCCGACACAAACCGTGCCGCACCTTTGGCGCTCAGATACCTAACCGCCGCATATACCCCGCCCTCACGAACGGGGCTATTAACTGCCGGTCCTTCGGACCTAAGAGCTCAAGATGAACCAGTACCCTGCGGGTCCCCAATTGGACCAATCTCTGTGCCCCCGTGTTCTCTGAGTCTCTGTGGTGAATATTTATTAGCGATTGCTCACCACAAAGACACCGAGAACACGGAGGGCGCACAGAGAAAACTGAAATTAGGACACTAGCGGGAGGGCTCCGTCATTCATCTTCCGCGGCCGTTACCAACAACCAAAGTCTCAATGTCGGCGTCCGTTGGCTGCAATAGTAGGCGACAATATCGCAGCCGGGAACGCCAGTCCACGCGCACGGCCCAGTTGAATCGAATAGTCTGGCTGATCGATGCCGGGGTCCGCCCAACAGCACCGAAGAGTCTTTTCAAAACTTGATTCGCGAGTGAGGCTACCATCGTGTCTGCCCTTAACTTCGACTTTACGTGCTCCGGTAAAGGAGCATCCAGCAGGCTATTTGCCAGGTGGAGTCCGAGGAATAACATTCTGTCATTTCCTGAGGACGCGGCACGCTCAAGCAGAACGGTCCAGTTTAGATCTGTCCGCGCCTTTACCAATTCAGCCACATCGCAAATCCAGGCGAGTCGTTCCCAGAGGTGCTTGGAACCGTGCACACAAAGCGATAGCAACAGATCCTCTGCCGACAAACTCCTCA
>WNFV01012955.1_pt1 | contig 12643 bp, 13 predicted proteins | sample 5400101 | NCBI WGS metagenome assembly WNFV01 (sample SAMN13153361, study PRJNA577476) | soil metagenome | isolation source: 115 cm soil or saprolite under grassland replicate 1 | place: USA:California | collected 2016-06-15
ATCCCACAACCCTTTTCGAATAAATGCTGGAAAAGATTGGGCGAACTCGCCTGCTATACATTGTCCTCGGCGTGCTGCTGTTGGTCGGGCTCTTGCCACTGGCCTTCGCCGGCACGCTTCTTTCCGGACGGAGCGCTGAACAACTGCGGTCTGTTGAGGGCCGTTATCAAGCGCAGCTGGTGCAAGACAAGGCAAGGCAGATAGAGCTTTACGGCCAGCGCTATCGCGACGTCGTCACCGGAATCGCCCGTGGCTTTGAGTTTGCCGGTGGAATCGAACTGCTCAATGACGTCAGTTATGATTCACGGCTACAAAAAACGCTGGAAGAGGATCCCAACCTGATTGGCTTGGCTATCTGGCCCGTTCGTGGCGAACTGCATCGAGCTTTTCAGCCAGACTTGATTCAGCGAGCGGAAGTCGATCAGCGAGTCAGCGAGGTGCTGTCAAAGATGAGCGACCGCGGCATTGTGGTGAGCAGGCCGCAGATAATTCGCTCTGGACAGGAAATGGCGATGACGGTCGCCGCTCCCGTAATGGGTGGCGAAACTGGTCACGAGGTGGTGGCGGCAGTGGTCGCGATCGTTTCGTTTCAGGAAGTTTTCAAAGCGGTTCACCAGTCAACCTCAAGAAGCGAACGGGAGTTGCTGGATGCTGGGCTTCCCGTGGTTTTTGTAGTCGATCAAAATGGGCGTGCGGTTGCGCATCCGGAGGCGAGTGTCGCGTTTTCGGAAAAACCAATGACCGACCTTAAGGTAGTCCGGGATTGGCAGGAATCGGGAAAGCAGGTCCAATCAGCGCTGGAGCCCTTCAATTTGGTAAGCGACGGTCGAAACGTGGGGATGCTCGGTTCATATGCCACTGCCGAACTGGATAAGAACTCACGGCTTGGTGTCATTGCGATTCAGGATGAATCGGCCGCGCTTGCTTCTGTCAGCGACATGAGGCGACAGACAATTTGGATCAGCATGGTTGCCGCGCTGCTCACCCTCATCATCGGTTTTTTCTTTGCGAAAAAGTTGACACAGCCGGTTCAGGAGTTGGCTGTCGGCGCACATCGCATCGCTTCGGGTGATTTTTCGCAACGCATCAACGTGCGGAGTCGAACTGAGCTGGGCGATCTTGGACATTCTTTCAATCTGATGACGGATCAGCTCGAGCATTACATCAAAGACTTGCAGCGTTCGGCTGACGAAAACCGGGAATTGTTTCTGGGAACTGTCAAGGGCCTGGCCGCGGCAATCGACGGGAAGGACCCTTACACGCGTGGCCACTCTGAGCGAGTATCGCGAATGTCGGTTGCGATCGCCCAGCGCTTAGGACTTCCGGATGACGAATGTGAAAAGATCAGAATCAGTGCGTTGCTTCACGACGTAGGAAAAATTGCCATTGACGATAACATTTTGAAAAAGCCTTCGGCGCTGACAGATGACGAGTTCTTGGTTATGAAACAGCATCCGCAGAAGGGCTACAAGATCATGTCGCAGATCAGGGCGATGAAAGAATTCCTGCCCGGTATGTACATGCATCATGAGATGATCAACGGCCAGGGTTACCCGCAGGGTCTGAAGGGTGATGAGATTCCATTGATGGCAAAAGTTGTCGCAGTGGCTGATACGTTCGACGCCATGACTACTGACCGTCCGTATCAGCAGGCGATGAAGTTTGAAGATGCCGTGGCGCGGATACAGAGTTTCGTAGGAACTCGGTACGACGCCAGCGTCGTTTCCGCTTTCGTGGAAGCTTGTGAAGAAGGCCAAATTCGACCGGGATCAGTCAAACTTAAAAGCCGCACCTCTCTAGAAACCAAAATAGCAGTGCCATCCGTTAAGACACCTCAGCTTGAGCCCGTCCCGGTTTCATAATATTGATTTAGAGTCCGAGCTTTAGCTTGCGTACTCTACCCGCCGCAACCTAAGAGTTGTACACTCAACTCCTAAGCCGCATTATTCCAGCAGCCGCGTCCTTTTTGTTAGGACGCGGCTGTTGCGCATATAATCAACATTTCCGTTACTAGCATTAATAGTTGATGGATCAAACCTATGGGGCTTTTCTGGAAACGTAAGAGCGGCGACCAGTTTGTTTCGCTCAAACTAAACGAACCGCTGCCTGAGAAGACGGCTACAAGCACAGCCGTCGAGACGCCTGAAACACCGGCCGATAAGGGCTCGCCCGCCACGGCTGAAAGTGTGTCCGCCACTTCTGTTCGCGAAGCGCAGGCACTCCGCCCTGATTTGCTAACGCCCTCTGCATCGGTGCCCGGGCTCGAACCTGTTCCAAGTGGCGCGGGACCGACGCCACTACCAACAGAACCAGTGACACCGAAAGTTCCGGCCGGTGAATCGCATCCACCAGTTTCGCCGCGTTTTTCTGAGGCAACGCAGGCCCAAGTTTCCAGGCCCAGGCCTGTTGCTCCTGTTCCCTCGCGCTCGCCTTTTGCTACTTCTGTCCTCGGTCTGAATCTTTCGATGGAAGAGTTGCAGGCGCAGGAGGCCGCCCTCGAGCAGGAGTTCTCGGCGCGTTTTCGCCGCGCGGTGGCGGCTACACGAGAGTCGCTGTCTGAGAGACTCGACACCGTATTTCAGGGCCTAAAACAAATCGATGAGAACCTGCTCGACGAACTTGAAGAAGCCCTGATCGCCGCGGACATCGGCGTCGCTACTACGCATCATATTTTGGAAACGGTGCGTCGTGGAGTGGCGCGTAAACAAATTAACGATCTCGATGCGCTCAAACAGGCGATTAAAGATGAGCTGTTGAAGATACTGCGACACTCAGAAAAGCAGGGCGTTGCCTCGGAAACGAACGTCCCTGAAAACGTTTCGCCTTACGTGATGATGATCGTCGGCGTTAATGGTGTCGGGAAAACCACGACGATTGGCAAACTAGCACAGCGAATCAAAGCCGAGGGAAATGACGTGCTGATCTGCGCCGCCGATACATTTCGCGCTGCTGCTTCGGACCAACTCGCCATCTGGGCCGAGCGTACTGGTGTGCCTTTGATTCAGCAGAAACAGGGAACCGATCCCGCTGCTGTACTTTTTGACTCTTTGAAGGCTTCGAAGGCGCGCGGTTCAGATGTTCTGATCGTAGACACGGCCGGCCGGCTGCATAACAAATCAAACTTGATGGCTGAACTGGAGAAAATGAAGCGCGTCGCAGCAAAGGAAGTACCGGGCGCGCCACACGAAACCTTGCTGGTCGTGGATGCTGTTACCGGCCAAAACGGTCTCGAGCAGGCACGGCAATTTCTCAAAGTCGCGGGCGTTACGGGCATCGTTTTGACTAAACTTGATGGTACCGCGAAGGGTGGAATCGCGGTCGCGATTGCGAACGAACTTAGTCTACCCATTCGCTATGCAGGAATCGGAGAAAAGGTTGACGATCTCGTCGTCTTCGATCCGGAACTCTACGTGAATGGCTTGTTCGAATAGAACTCAGTGCAAAAGACAGCGGCAGAAACAACGACAACAACTGTAAGTGTTGAAACTGGCTGGACCGAGACTGATCGGCGCCTTATGGGTCGCGCATTGGGACTAGCGGCAAAAGGTATCGCTCAGGTCAGTCCCGGGCCGCTGGTTGGATGTGTGATTGTTGATGCTCAGGGCGAGGTTGCGGGCGAAGGGTTTTATGTTTATGAGAAACTAAAGCACGCTGAGACTTATGCACTGGAGCAAGCCGGCGCGCGCGCGAAGGGAGGCACTGCGTACGTTTCGCTCGAGCCTCATGCGCATCACGGCCGCACACCTCCGTGCACTGATGCCCTGATCAAAGCTGGCATCGCGCGTGTAGTGGCCCCGATTGAAGATCCCAATCCGAAAGTCTCTGGAAATGGTTTTGAGCATCTGCGAGCCGCCCGCCTGGAAGTCTCAGTGGGTTTGTTAGCTCGCGAGGCCGAAAAACTTAACGAGAAATATCTGCATTTCATGCAGACGGGCCGACCGTTTGTGCACTTGAAACTAGCTACTTCCCTTGATGGCAGGATTGCGACTCGCACAGGAGACTCGCGTTGGATTACCGGATCGGAGTCGAGAGCACGAGTTCATGAATTGCGGCATGAGTATGACGCGATACTGATAGGCGCCGGTACAGCGCTGGCTTCTAAGCTGGTCAAGAGTGCAAACGAATCGCCCGTTATTATCTTTGCAGGGGGTTCCGCCACGGCATCGACAAGTGAACTGCTGCAGTCGCGCGCAGTCGAGGTGTTGCGAGATGCGGCAAACGGGCGGGACCTGCGCGCGGTTTTGAAAGAACTCGGGCAGCGGTCACTCCAAAGTATCCTGGTTGAAGGCGGAGCAAATGTGGCAGGCAACTTCCTCGATGCAGGTTTGGCCGACAAAGTTTCGTTCTTCATAGCGCCGATGATCATCGGCGGTCGCGAAGCACCTACGGCAGTCGGTGGCAAAGGGTCCGAGACGCTTCGGGATGCGTTCGAGCTTCAGGACGTTGAAATTACACAACGCGGGCCAGATATTGAAGTCACCGGCTATCCGCGCCCAAAGGTGAAGGATGAAGGATGAAAGGGAGGGAAACGGAGACACGGAGACCGAATCTAAGTCATCACATCATCGCCTGCCATCGTCAACGGATTCTGTTGGCACCTCATCACCGGTTCCCCGCGTTTCCGAGTCTCCGCGTCGGTCATTTCATCCTTCCAAACGTTTCGGTCAAAACTTCCTTACGGATCAAAGAGTTATCGATCGCATCATTGCGGCGTTTGAGCCGCGAGCTGACGAAACCATTCTCGAAATCGGTCCCGGCAGAGGGGCACTCACTGGGTACCTGTTAGAGAGGGCCGGCTGTGTGGTAGCAATTGAGTTTGATCGAAATCTCATACCGTTGCTCACAGAAAAGTTAGGCGCGAAGAAGAACTTCAAACTCGTACAGAGCGACGCCCTGGTTACCGACGTTTGTGATTTAATTCGTCCAGCGACACAAGCGCGGGTGGTTGCCAATCTTCCTTACAACGTTGGGACCGCAATTCTGCAGAGACTGATCGAGCAGCGCCGTTGTTTAAGCGAGATGGTCTTGATGTTGCAGAAAGAAGTGGTAGAGCGCATAACCGCCCCCGCAGGTTCAGGTGACCGTGGCTACCTTTCTGTGTTTGTCCAGGCTTATTGCGACACTGAGAAGTTGTTTGATGTTGCGCCGAGTTCATTTCGACCGGCGCCGAAGATCTGGAGCACCATCCTCAGACTGCGATTGCGACCACAACTGACTGTCGATGCGAAGGATGAGAAACTTCTGTGGCAAGTTGTCAGCGCGGGATTCGCCCAAAGACGCAAGACGATCCTCAATAACCTGCGAAACTCTTCGCCGCCGTTACAGGCGATCGTAAAGAGCAACGGAGGCGCGAGCATTGTGCTTTGCCAGGCTGAGGTTGATCTTCAGCGACGCGCTGAAACGCTTACACTCGAAGAGTGGTTGCGCATCGTCCGCGTGCTTGAGTAATCATTCCCTTCAACGTGACGTTAGGGCTTAGTGGATAGATCGGCGGGTTTGACTGCAAAGCGTAGTTCATATTCCATGAGCCGCACTTGAGGAACTTGTGTTGCTGCATAGCGCAACTTCTCAGAAATGCCTGCCGCGAGGACAACTCCAAAAAACCTTGTGTTTCGTCGATAAGTGTCGACTTACCCAACCCATGTAACGAAGAATTTGTCCAAGGGCTACGTCACCTCCGCGCCCAAGCTTGAACTCAAACACGTAGAAGTCACCGGCTGGGCTTGTAGCGAGAATGTCGATTGGCCCGACGTCCGTCTGAAACTCGACGCCATCTCTTCCATCTTCACTCGTGTAGACGGTGAGCGGAGCACCAAAGTCGCCAATGCTCGGTAAGTTCCTGGCGAGGTAATCACGTAGGTGACTTTCGAGCGCGAATGCGGATTGCTGCTCGTCCAATGCCGCTGGAGAAGCCTCGGCCTCAGCGGTCGCCTCCTGAGCTATGCGCACCACGAGCGCGCCATCGTCAGACAGCGCGATTTCCCAAAGTCCTTGACGCTCAGGATCGTACGGTGAAACTCTTCCTCTGCCTGTGTTGTAAAGGAAGTCATAGTTCTACTGTTTCCGCACAAATCTGGTGCCCGCTCTTCCTTCCGCTTTGGACGGCCTGCTCGATTCTCCTTGAGTGCTGTTCTTGTCAGCAAAATGCCAGTCATTCAAGCCTCACGCCGCTGCAGGAGAGATTTCGCGCTCTATACGCTTGGCGTTTTGTATCTCGGCGACGCGCAGGTCATAGGCCGCTTGCAGGTTTAGCCAGGAGCGCGCGTCTCCGCCAAAGTAGCGAGCCAATCTCATTGCCGTGTCGGCGGTGACGCCTCGCTTTTCGCGCAAAATGTCGTTGATGCGTGGTGCCGGGACTTTCAACGCTTTGGCCAAGGCGTTCGCTGTTAAGCCGAGCGGAATTAGATAGTCCTCGCGAATTACTTCCCCCGGGTGCACCGGCCGCATGCCATTTTTGAACATCTTCCTTACTCCTCAGTGATAGTCCACAATCTCCACGTCTTCCGGCCCGTCATGTGTCCAGCGGAAGCAAACCCGAAATTGATCGTTTATCCGAATGCTGTGCTGTCCCTGACGCCTGCCCTTCAGAGCCTCGAGGTGATTGCCGGGCGGAGAGCGTAGAAACTATAATGTTTGCGCCGCATCAAGTTGTGCCAGTTTACGCACTGCAATGCTTGCAATGCCAGAAAACTTCTTGCATTTTCCAGACTCGAACAATGCTTGCGTATCGGCGCAACGGAAGCTCCTGATCACTTAATCAGAGTATAACGAGCAACGTTTGAGGGGCAAGAGAGGTGGCTTCTAAGTCGGTCGCCGCTTCTCAATCCGCACCCTGATCCCATCCTTTGGGCGCAGCGACATTGCCGGCATCAAGGTGACCGGATGTTCAGGCAGAAGCGAGAAGCGGAATCGTTGGCCGATTGTCGCCAGTAACAGAACGATCTCCATCATCGCAAAATAATTGCCAATACATGCGCGCGGGCCGCCGCCAAAAGGGAAGTAGGCATACTTAGGTAAGGTGTTGTTGAAGTCTTCTGTCCACCGGTCTGGATAAAATCTTTCCGGTTCCGTAAAGAAACGTGGGTCGCGTTGCGTTACCCACTGGAACATAAATAGCTGAGATTTTGCGGGCACACGATAGCCGCCAAGTTCAAATTCCTGAATCGCTTCACGCCCAACTCCGTATGCCGGCGGATAGAGGCGCATTGACTCTTTAGCGATCATCTCTGTGTATTTCAAACGGGCCATATCGGAAACGGCGGGCGATCTACTGCCAAGCACCTCATCAAGCTCCGTATGAAACTTCTTTTCGATGTCTGGACTCCGGGCCAGAAGATACCAGGCCCAGGAAAGCGTTAAAGCCGTAGTTTCATGGCCTGCAAGAAAGAGAGTCATGACTTCATCGCGCAACTGCCGATCGCTCATCTGGCTGCCATCTTCATCGTGCGCCGCGAGCAACATCGAAAGAAGATCGCCCTGGTCTGAACCACTCGAGCGCCGCTCCGCGATGATGCGAAAAACAATCTCATCGATCTCCCTCGCTGCTTCGTTGAAACGCCGATGCGTAGGCGTTGGCAGGCGATTGTCCAGTATCCATTTCAGAGTGGCTTGCGAGGCGAAAGGCTTTACCATTTGTGCGAGCACCCGACCCACTTTGTCGGCATCACCTGATACATCGGCGTTGAAAAGGGTCTTAACAACGATCTCCAGTGTGAGGCGCATCATGTCGCGATGAATATCGCGGACTTCGCCATTGTTCCAGGCCGAAATCATTCGCTTGGCATACTCGACCATCACGTCGCCATAGCTGCTAATTCGTTGCCGGTGAAATGCCGGCTGCGCGAGTCGCCGCTGTCGCTTCCAGACTTCGCCTTCGCTGGTTAATAGTCCGTTGCCGACGAGACGTTGGAAAAAAGGTGAGCGCAGGGAACGCGACTTGATGAAGTTTCGCGCGTTTGTCGAGAGAATATACTCAATGTGATCAGGGTTGTAGATGAAGTGAACAGTGAGGTAGAGAAAACGCATACGAACCACATCGCCATAGTCGCGGCAGCGTTCGATGAAGCCGAGCGTGTCGCGGTTGAATTCCGACATGACACCGAGAATCAGAGTGCCTTTTGGACCCGGCGGCCAGGGTGAACGTGCATGACCTGCGCCTGGAATGTCTACTGCCTTATTCATCGCTAGCTCAAGAGATTCATGTAAATACTGGAACCACTATCGGGAATTACAATCGCTCCCACTGCTCGCTCGTAGAACTCGACTGGTCCGGCACACCCGATAATGCCGTAGACATAACCCATTTCTCGAAGTGCCCAAAGAGCGGCAAGCAGGAGCGCCTTGCCAATACCACGGCCCTGCATCTTTTCAATGACGCCGGTTGGCCCAAAGAATCCGCGCCGCGTGCATTCGTAGGCGGCGAAGCCTACGATTCCTCCTTCGCTTATCGCGATGAAGACAGAAACAGGTTTGTTTGCAAAGCCGACGGAGACCTCATCGGCCCACGCGACGGAATACTCACGCTCGATCAATTCGCGCACTCGTGTAATCTCAAAGGGCTGCGCCCGACGAACGACAAACCGTGCCTCACCCGATTCCAGCAACATGGGATCCAGCGCCGGCAGTTTCAAAAGATTTACCAACATGTCTGGCATTGATTCAGAACCTTTGCCGCATCGTAACATAGGATTTTGTGTTTCCTCACAATCGGGTCGGCAGGCGCTCACACTCGTCCACTCGATGAAGAAGGAGGCGCCGAAAAAACGGCACCCCCCCGACAAAGCTTATGCGTACGCAGTTGTTATTATGCTTTGTCGTCTGGCGGAATCACCAGTTTTTGTCCTACCTGAATCTTGTCCGGATCGCTGAGCTTATCGCGGTTCGCATAAAAGATGCGCATATACTCGTTCGCATTTCCGTAGAATTGTTTGCTAATCCTGGATAGCGTGTCACCTGATTTGATTTCGTAGGTTTGAACACCCTGAGTCTGACTACCGCCAACGGCTGCACCCATCGTCCGGCTTGAGTCGACACTGATTTCAGCCGTGACATCATCTGCGTTGGGATTTACCAGCTTGATCTGATCCCAAAACTTGTTCTTGGCATCTTCTGACGGGGCGATGCCTTTGATGTAGAGCTTATTGTCCTGTATGTGAAGATTCTGAAACTGAATGTGCTGCTGGTCGGCCAGATTCAGAACCGATTGATATTTCTGCTTAAGCTCGTTGAAGCGTTGCTGCGCGCCTTGTTGTTGTTCGGATTCCGAAGCGCCAGACCCGAACATTTTGTCAAACAAACCCATAGCTGTTTCCCCCTCCGTAATAATGATAAGTTGTATTCTCTTAGAACTCGCGCGGAGTTCGGCTAAACTGATAGCAACGATTGTACCGGGTCATCTATTTCAGGTTGGAAAATAATAAGCTTCGTTAAGACGTGTCGTTGCGCGGGCGATCAATATCCGGTGAAGGCTAGTCAGGATTTGAAATCGTACACGGTGTCTGGTTGCGCTTCGCTTGGCTCGTCCTCACTTGTTTGTGTTGAGGTTGTTCCAGTCCGGTCGAAGTAGACCATAGAAGAGCGCGTCCTGGATCTCTCCGTTTACTTGCCAGCGCTCGCGCAGATACCCTTCACGCTGAAATCCCAAACGCTCCAGTGTCCGAATCGAGGCAGCATTGCGCGGGTCTACATCGGCTTCGATCCGGTGGAAGTCGAGCACGTCGAAAGCGTAGGTGAGCAACGCCTTGAGCGTTTCATGCATGTAACCGTTACCCCAATGTGCGCGACCGAGGGCATAACCTATCTCGACTCTGCGATGGGTAAAGTCGGGCTTGAACAGCGTGACGCTTCCGATCAATTTGTCGTCTGTACGCAGCGCGATGCCCCACTTCAAGAGCTCGCGACGCTTGAACCCTTCGTGAATTTCACTTACGAGGCGACTCGCAGCGTTTCTGTCGGGAAGTGACGGTGTACTCCAATACCGCATCACTTCAGGATTGGAATAGATGGCGTAGAAATCGTCGACATCTTCCGCGGAAATCCAACGCAGCGAGAGCCGGTTTGTCTGAATAGTGGGTAAGCGTTCCCAGTCCATGAGCATCTTCTGAGCTGGATTGTATCACTCACTGTTCAGCAGGACGGAAGGAAGAGCGAACGGTAGAGTCAGAGAGCAGGCGCGAGTTGCGCAGATATGCCCAGGTTTAGGAGGCAATCGTCAACGGTTGATTTGTTGCAGCATTCAGTTGGCTCGCTAATCATTAGAAAAGTGAAGAGAACGATGTAACGGAACTCTTTTTCATCGACATCTTCCCAGGGGCAAAGTTTAGAAGGAAAGGGCTTGAGAGGACGGCACAATAGATCGCAGAAGGCTTCCAGGTCAATGCTTGAATGACCTCTTTCAATACCGACTACCCGCTCGCTTACCCGGTTCTGATGAACCCGCCTAAGTCGTTACTATAAACACTCGTGGTCAAGCTACTTCGCTTTGTACAAACCCGGAAGTTGCTTGCGCAGGTTCTCAAGCTTGGGAAGATCGTTGATGACGATGTAGGGCTGATCCTGATGATGAACGAGGTAATCCTGGTGATATCCCTCGGCGTCATTGAAAGACTGTAAGGCGGCGACTTGCGTCACGATGGGTTGCGCAAAAACCTTAGCGCGGTTTAGTTGATCAATATACGCTTGCGCCACGCGCTTTTGCTCGTCGTTCGAGTAGAAGATGGCTGAACGATACTGTGTACCTGAATCGGGTCCCTGGCGATTTAGTTGAGTCGGATCGTGGGCCACCGAAAAGAATACCTTGAGGAGTTGACCGTAAGATATTTGGGATGGGTCATACGTGATACGAACCGATTCGGCGTGACCCGTTTCTCCCGTTCCCACTTTTTGGTACTCAGCCGTAACCGGTGAGCCACCGGAATATCCTGACGTCACATCGCTGACGCCTTTTACATGTTCGAAGACGGCTTCGACGCCCCAAAAGCAGCCTCCTGCGAGCACGGCAGTCTGCTCACCTTTGGAGCTTGCCAGAGGTGCGTCCAGGGCCGGGTCTGGGATTGCGGTGGCAGAGGCGGTAACCGCACTGCAAGCCACCATTGTAGCGACAATGAGAAGGATTACGGCACTTAAGGCAAGATATTTATACATGGTTGATGTTCCCCTGAACGAATATACGTAATCATCTCCCAATTGGATTTGAAAGCAAAGTGAACAGCAAACAGTAAGCGGTAAGCAGGGAGTAGTCGGTAGTAAACGGAAGTTCGCCGTTCACGTCTTTCTAACTGGGACGACGCCGCTTTGGATAGATCGCCTTTACTGTCGACACGACACCCTCGATGTTCTTCGCCCCTGCATTGCCGAGTTTGCGTGCGTCATCGCTCGAAACCTTGCGCGCGCGGCGCACGTAAGCGCGGATCTCCGGTCGCGCGAGATCAGCCGGAGCCTTGAAAGAGATATGGCGAATGTGTTTGCCCGTGCCTTTGAGAATTCCCAATGGGTCGTCGAGCGTTGCGCCGTGGTTGAATCCTAGATTCACATGATTTGCGTAGACCGCGATATGAAAGACTCCGTCCTGCAAACGATCAGATGAACCGTAGCCAATCGCGACTGCGTTGTAAGCGTCGTAAATGTTTTCATAACACGGCGCCATCTCCTCGAGGACGAGCGAACGCAGCCCGAGCGCAAGATCCTGAATCCCGCGATCATACGGCTTGAGAAACTGGATGAGCGCTGCTGGCGGTGGATAACGACGCATACTAAATGTTTGTGAAGGCTATCTAGTTTTCATTGCGACCACGCGAAAACCGTTTTTGCGACTGCGATTTCCCGTCAGATCCCGGGATCGACTCTCCGCGCTGAGTGCGGACAGAGGATGTAAAACGATCCGCCGGGAATGATGCCGTACTTCTGAACTTCAGCTTGCAGCCATGGGCTGCCAGCAGTTGCGGCTCCGTTCGTAGTTGGATCTCTCGACTTCAACCGGCGGAATACAACTTGATAATGCGCTCGATAGCATGGCGACACACTGTGCAGAAGTGGTTAGTACGTGTAAACATGATGCAATCTATTTCCGGCCGGTAGTAACCCTTCGATTCATAGATCGCGCCCTCGAATGCGCCGACGTGTCCCACATACTTTTCTTTGGCAAACAGGGCTTGCTCAAACTTCAACTCCTCGCTAAAGAGTGCTTCCATTTCGCTTTCTGGACGTTTCTCCTTGCGCAGTTGCGTCCGGCGCTTTTGAATCTCGCGCGAATAATTTTCAAAGGCTTCTTTATTCCATGGAGTGGGAATAGGTGTGTCTGTTGAGACGAGGTCTTTCCATTTGAGGGCAGCACGTAGATCGCCCGACGCTCCAAAAATCCCAGGTTGAGAACTGAGCAGCGCCGTAGCATTTGGTTCCCACGGCTCAATACGCTCAGGCGGGGCTGTGTAAGCGACCGACGACGTGTAGTACTCGTCGGCGAGGCCCGCGAAATGGTGGCCAAATTCGTGAACGAAAACATAATTTGCGAAGGCGTTGTCCGCGGCCACGGTGCTGTAAAGATTAAAAATTCCCCCGCCGCCATACGTGCGATTGTTGGCAAGTATCTCGATGAACTCATAGGGAGCAAACTGCGCGACTCTACGAAGCGCGTGGTTATCAAAAG
>WNFV01011046.1_pt1 | contig 12642 bp, 10 predicted proteins | sample 5400101 | NCBI WGS metagenome assembly WNFV01 (sample SAMN13153361, study PRJNA577476) | soil metagenome | isolation source: 115 cm soil or saprolite under grassland replicate 1 | place: USA:California | collected 2016-06-15
GTAGTGCAGGGTGCGGTGCTCTCCTCGTGCGAAAAGATTATAGCAGTGGACACGCGAGCGAAGCCGCTCGATCTTGCGCGCGATTTCGGTGCGACTCACGGCGTTGATGCTGCGACAGAGAATGTTGCCGGGCTGGTGCGTGAACTGACCGCTGGCCGCGGAGCAGATTTCGTCTTCGATACAGTCGGCACGGCGAAGACTTTAACTTTGGCGTTAGCATCTGCCCGCAAAGGCGGCACCGTGGTGCTGACCGGCTTGTCGCGGACCGACGCGCTCGCCTCAATACCTGTCTTCCCTTTCGTGATGCAAGAGAAGCGCCTGATCGGATCGCTCTATGGGTCAGGGCAACCCTTGAAGGATATTCCCCAACTCGTCGCTCTCCATCAAGAAGGGAAGTTGAAGCTCCTCGAACTTGCCGCTCGCACCTACTGCCTCGACGACGTCAACGAGGCACTATCAGCCTTGGCATCGGGTGAAGGTGCCCGGGGCATCATCCGCTGGTGACACTGTAGCGACGGCTTATTACTACATTAAACCCTCGGTCGTGAGCGTTCGATTATGACATTGAAATTAGTACCCGCGGGGAGTGTCCCGAAAGCAAACCCGCCCTCACGCGCCAAACGCGAAGCGCAGAATGCATCCGCAACCTCAGACGGGGCATGGCGGACCAGAAGCGAGCCTTGCAATGCCAAAGCCAACAGCTCGGCAAGGCGCCGCGCATGGACTTCCAGTTGATTCGAGCCTTTTAGTTCGCATTCGAGCCCGGAGACGAAGCTATCGAACTGTTTGTTTCCGCCCTGGGCCGCGCGAATCTCTTGAAGGGTCATCTCCAGTGTTCCCGCATCTTTCTTCACAGCACGTAGCATTTCAAGGCACTGTACATTGCCGGAGCCCTCCCAGATCGAATTGAGCGGTGCGTCGCGGTAGAGACGTGGCAACGGAGACTCTTCGACGTAACCATTACCGCCGAGGCATTCGAGCGCTTCGGTAACAACCGCGACTGCACGTTTCGTGATCCAGTATTTGCCGAGTGCAGTGGCAAGACGCGTGAATCGGTGTTGTCCTTCATCATGCGGCGACTCATCGAAACCGCGCGCCAGGCGCATTGCAAGGACTGTCGCGGCCTCGGTTTCAATACACAGATCGGCCAGGACGTTTTGCATCAGCGGCTGGTCCAGCAATCTCTTCCCGAAGGCGTGGCGGTAGGCGCAGTGATGCAATGCCTCGGCAATAGCCCGCCGCATAGTGGCTGCCGAGCCAAACGCGCAGTCAAGGCGTGTGTGTCTAACCATTTCGATGATCGTCTGCACGCCTCGTCCTTCTTCGCCGATCATCCGTACGCGGGCGCCGCGAAACTCAACTTCGCTGGAAGCGTTCGAACGGTTGCCCAGTTTGTCTTTCAGTCGTTGCAGGAGAAAGCCGTTGCGCGTTCCGTCCGGTAGCAAACGCGGGAGAAGGAAACAGGACAAACCTTTTTGCGTTTGTGCGAGAGTCAACCGCCCGTTTTCAATGGGAAGGCACGGGTCGTGTTCGATTGCACATCGGAGCCGCCTTGCCGTTCCGTCAGAGCCATCCCGCAAAGAACGCCGCGTTTCTCCGCCGGCGGGATGAAACGTGGGTCATACTCCTCGGAAAGGATGCGCGGCAACCACTCTGCCGCTAGTTCGGGTTGCAACCTGAGCGACGGCACGACGGCGAAGGTCATCGTCAAAGGGCAACTCGCGCCCTCGTCCACCTGATGTCGCAACATGTTCAAGGCAGCGCGGGCGACGTGGGCACCCGCTCGCGGATTCGTCCAAGGCAGTGAGTGATGCTGGTGCGCCACGCCGATCCGCATCAACTCGTGCCATGCCGGATGAAACTCAACCTCATCTACGCGGTGGCCAAAGCGGTCGTGAGTGCGCAAAGTGGGAGGATGGCGGTTCGCCAGGTCACCTATACGCAAGGTCTCAGCGCGCCCCATCAGCGCCCCGAATTCACTGATTCTTTCTTCTGCCCAGTCGCCGCCTTCTCGTCGCAAAGCATCTCGCAACGGCACGTCATCGGCGAAGAGGTTGTAATCTTCGAGCGGTGGCGGTTGATTGAAGACCTCGCCGGGTTCACGATCAGCAGACCAGGACTGCGACATCATCGCTCCTGTAAGTCGGGCTCGCCGCTTAGCGCGGCCCGCAACATTGGTGGAATCTCTATTGGCTTCCCGTTTGCGATGACGACTACGGTCATCGTCCCCTCAATCGCGAGTTCTTCCTCCGCGTCAAAAACCTGATAGTCGTACCGGACTGAGGTGCGCCCCAACCGGCCCACGGTGAAACGCAGACGAAAAGGCATGTCGAGCGCGATAATCCGGCGAAACTGACACTCAATGTGGACTCGCGGAAAATCATAGTCGTGATGAGACTTCTGTGAAAACAAGGTTCTGAGCCCCAAGGGCGCACAATCGGAAAGCCAGGGGGCAAGCGACGAAGGAGCCTAGTCCCTGGAAAAGTTGCGCAAAACACCTGAGCCCAGAACTGCGTGAACCTAATAATCTCACTGCGAACTTAGCCACAAACATAGCACGAAATGATCTTCACTCCGTCTCGGAGTGAAATCTTTATAGACTGGAACACACAAAATGCCATCGCCGTTCGCAGGAGCGGTATGTTTCTAGATGGGTACCTCTGTACTTGAGTTCCGCTCCTGCGAACGGCGCCGGAGGATTTTCTACTCAATCTATAAACATGCGACCCCTAACGGGGTGAAGCCTGTTCTCCTCCCGAAGGAGCTGGAATAAAGGGTTTTAAGCGAGATTGCCCTCTCTTGAACCTGCGATGTGAAAGAGATAACCCCAGGCAAACTGATAACACGACTTAGAAGTCGTATCTTCAAGAGAAGGAGAGTCCCCATAAGTGAGAGACTCTACTTGAAGGAATTCAACGAAGATGAGTGCTGGTATGCCGCTACGGCTGTTCGCGTGTTCTCCGCTAGAAATTAAGGCGGACGCCCAACTGCATTTGCCGTTTAGGAAATGCAGAGGTAAATCCCAAAGGTTGGCTCGGAGAGAGCGCACTGTTGCCGTGGAGGTCAAAAGGTGGAGCGATAACCCCCACGACATTATTAACGCTCGCGAAGTTCGTGCGATTGAACAGGTTGAATGCCTCCGCAATCACTTGCAGAGTGGCCTTCTCAGTTAGTTTGAACCGCCGAGTCAACCGCATGTCGACATCAAAGTAATTCGGACCGATACCAGTGTTCCTGCCGGCTCCAGGTGGCCGGTCTGTGGTCGAATGTCTGTCATTATTAACATTGGTCCCCGCGAGAAGATTGAAGGGATGCGGACTGTTGTAGCGAAGTATTGGGGAGAGTTGGAAACCCGATAGTGCGCCTCTCCACGGGCTTTCAAGCACACCTGCCAGCACCAGCTTGTGACGCTGATCGAAAGTAGAAAGAGCGCGTTCTGCGGCTAGATTCGTTTGATCGTTCGGGCCATAGTCAGTATTGAAATCAGTTACGTCGTCTTCGGCTCGACTATAGGTGTAACTTCCCAAAAGACTTAAGTGGTTACTGAGCCGACCTTTTATTTCGAAGATTCCGGCATGATAAAGGGCCGCGCCCGCTGACGAATATTGGTCTGCCTGCAGGAGAGACGGATTGACAAAGCAGTTGAAGATGTTGGCACCCGCGCAGGGAAACGGGCCATTTGTACCGGGGAAGCCGGTGGTCGCCGTACTCCATTGCCGAATCGGGATGTTCGCAGGTCCGGCGGGAACAAACGGGGCCGGCCGCAGGTTGATGTCAATAGCAATGGGAAGTTTGAGCGTATGCACGTAGACATAGCTGCCGGAAACAGACAGGCCCTTAGCAATCTCTCGTTCAATTCCAATCTCCCCTTGCTGGGAGTAAGGACTCCTGTAATTAGGTTGACCGCTGAAAACAACAGATAGCGGCGGTGTTGGTCCGGTGTGCGTAATGGCTATACCAAACTGCGTCAGATCAGCCGGCGTTATGCAGGCTGCATTACCTGGCGCGGGAGTTGCGCATGCAACCTTTCCCTGCGCGAACAAGGTTTGAAAGACTGCCGCCGACGAAACTGGAGCGCTCGTCACACTGACAAAGACCTGGGCGATCTGCCGGAAACCGTTTTCAATTCCCAGCGTTCTGACAACGTTAGGAATGTTGTAGTAAATAGGAGCGTAGAAGATCCCATAACCACCACGAACAACCGTTTTATGATTCTTAAATGGATCCCAGGCGAATGAAAAACGAGGAGCAAAGTTGTTCTTATCACTGTTTAAGTTCCCGTATTGCGTGTCAAGTTCGTAACGGAGACCGAAATTAAGGGTCAAGTTATGGTGGGCGGTCCAGGAGTCCTGCCAGTAGAAAGCGGTATAGGGTCTGGAGTTGGCGTCGATGGGATTGTCAAAGCCCTGCTGGTAAAACTGGGGCAGGCCGAGAGAGACCGTCTGCAGTGAATCAAGAGCAACCGGAGAGACTCCAGTAAGTCCGCAGAGTGCTGGGACTCCCAGGCATGGACTCAGTAAGCTACCGGTAAGATTGCCAAAGACAAATCTGCCGGGAAAAAAGGTGTGCGACTCAGTATGATTGCCGCGGATCAACTCGGACCCACCCATTTTCATCGTATGGTGACCACGAATCATCGTGAAGTTGTCGGCCAATTCGAAGCGGCGCAGGATCGAAAGATTTGGCAGGAAGATGTTAGTTCCCAGATTCGCAAAACCAGGGATGTCGAGGCCGATCTGGCCTGGCGTATTTGGAATCACGTTGAAGCTTGTATAGTTCCATTGGGCACGAGCCTCATTCAAAGTGATGGGACTAAACTGGTGGAACCATGATCCCTGCATGGTGCTGTAGTACGCTTTGATGGAACTGCCCCGCGAGAAGCCCGTCAAAGATTGCACGTCAGGACCCTCTTCCAGATCGTGCGTATAGGTGTAAAGCGCAAAGACCTGGTTCTTGTCGCTGAAGCGATGATCGAAGCGAGCGGATGTCTGGTATTCGCGCGTGTCGAAGGAGAAAAGGCCGCCATTACTTTCCAACTGGTTAATGAGAAACGCATTCCTTGCGGTCACGCCTGCATTAAGTCCTGTCGTCGGAGAGATTGTTAAGGCGCTGGTCAGCAGTGAGGCACAGGTGGAAGCTGGGATTGCAGGCTGTCCAGTGAAGCACGGTACAAGGGCGCCACCGCGAGCTGTTAGCGCGTTCAGAATTGCTACCTGGTTATTCGCGGGATCGTTCTGGGGACGAAAGATGTTCGTATTCGTCAACAGGGGAACCGCATTCTGTGCGCTCTGCCTCAAGCCTTCGAAAGCCAGGAACAGGAAGGTTTTGTCTCTTTTGAGTGGGAAGCCCGCTGTCGCGCCGAATTGTTGGCGATTGAGGGAATCCTTAACCGGCACGCCTTGCAGATCCGCAGAGGTGGGATTGAATGTCTGGCCCGGCTGCAACGCCTGACTGAAGGAAAAGGGACTACGCGCATCCAAGCGGGTGAAACGGAAGAAGCCATAGACACTACCATGCAGATCGTTCGAACCCGACTTTGATACGATGTTGATGGAAGCACCACTTGCGCCGCCAAGCTCAGCCGTGTAGTTGCTACGATTAATCTGGAATTCCTGAACCGCATCCTGACTGAGGTTCAGCCGAACACCGCCGGTGTCGTCGTTGAACTCGCCTCCATCGACAGTCACACTGTTACCTCGGCCATTGCTGCCGTAGAAGGAAAGTCCGCTCTGCGGCGTTTGCTTGACTCGAAAGTCCTGATCACTAGCGACCCTGGTTGAATCCGAAACGCCAGGAACCAGCAACGTGTAGCTGAGATAGTCGCGGCGGTTGATGGGCAGATCGCGAATGAATTTTTCTTCGATGGTGTTGGCTTGTTGCCCTTGAGTTGTATCCACCACCGGCACAGCGTATGGCACATCAACTGTCAATACCACGCCGGTCACTTTTAACTGGAAATCCACGAGTGCGGTTTGCCCGATCCCGACAACCACACCCTTGCGCACCTCGGTTTGAAATCCACGCACTTCTGCGCTTACATCGTAAGTCGCAGGCGATAAACCGGGGACGACATACTGACCTGAGACTGTGGTCTCCACCGTGCGCCGCAAGCCTGTCTGAGTGGCCACGACAACTATTGTAGCCTTCGGCACATTGGCGGCATTGGCATCGGTGACAGTTCCTTTGATATTTCCCGAAGAGCCTACTCCTTGTGCGTGAACCACTGCTGCCAGGAGTACGGAGAACAATCCAGAGATAAGTAAACTGATGAGTGTCTTCATAGGTCCCTCCTTCGAGCACTCTGCGATGGTGTCGAACGATCAAGACGCTAGATGCTTTATGGCCTACGGCCGGAGAGTTGCTCAGTCAATGAGCTACTTCTGGAAAAGCTCAATTGACTGAGTCCGCAAGCGAGGTATGATAGCTACCGAACGGTCGGTAAGGTAGACTTAGTGGCAAAAAATGTCAAGCTTTATTTGGTTACTTAAAACGCCGCTTGTGACCTTTTTCTTTAGGTAAAACTTCGAGTCCTGAAGCAAGTAGAGTGTAGTGATCGCTCACGTCTGGTTGCGTGTATTCCCCCACCCGCGGAGGACAGTTAACCGCTTTACCAAAACAAAAGACTGGAAAGGAAACCTGATGACTGTTTCCCGTTCGAGGGTATGGTTTGCACTTTCGGTCCTGTTTGCCATTAACACCTTGAATTTCTTCGATCGCCAAATACTCGGTGCGGTCGGAGAAGCGGTTCGCAGAGAATGGGCGCTTAGCGACGGGGCGCTGGGCGCACTCGGCACAGCTTTCACTTTGGTTTATGCTTTTGTGGGACTACCTCTTGGACGCCTGGCTGATCGGAGTACCCGCAAATGGGTTCTTTCCACCGGGGTATTTCTCTGGAGTTTGACGACGGCCGCGTCCGGTCTGGCGGAAAATTTCTGGCAACTTTTTCTCTTCCGTCTGGGCGTAGGAGCAGGTGAGGCGTCATGCGCCCCTGCGGCAACTTCACTAATCGGCGATCTATTTCCGGCGCAACGGAGGGCAAAGGCCCTCTCCATTTTCATGCTGGGATTGCCCCTTGGCATTGCCTTGAGCTTCGCCTTGAGTGGAACAATTGCGCGCTCTTACGGCTGGCGGCTGGCCTTCTATGTGGCAGCCATTCCGGGCTTGTTGTGCGCTATCGTCGTGCTATTTGTGAGCGAGCCACAGCGAGGAGCGACCGAGACTTACAAGATTGGCGGCCGCGTGCGCGAAGGCTCGCCATACCTGCTCGTACTGGCGACGCCGACCATGCGTTGGCTCATCATTTCAGGCGCGCTGCACAACTTCAACATGTATGCCATTGGCTCGTTCATCACCCCCTACCTGATGCGTTACCACGGTGCTGATATCCGATCCGCCAATTTTGTTTCAATGGGTGTTTACGGGTTGGCTGGCGCACCCGGCCTCATTCTCGGGGGTATCGCGGGTGACGCGGTTATCAAAAGACGGGCCAACGGGCGTTTGCTCGTTGGGGCACTGGCGATTTTGGGTTCGATGCCGTTTCTCTTTTTTTCACTCGGTCGAGCGAGGGGCGACATCACGGGCTTCGTGGTCTTGATGGGGACGGGGTGCGCTTTGATGTATTTTTATTACTCAACCGTCTATTCAGCCATCCATGATGTGATTGAGCCGAGCTTACGCGGCTCGGCCATGGCGCTCTACTTCTTTGCGATGTACGTGCTCGGCGCTTCGCTTGGTCCCTACGGAACGGGACTAGCAAGCGACTTCTTCACTGCGCGCGCCGCTAGTGCCGCCGGGGTGACGAGTTTAACGCACCAGGCGCTCGAACCTTTTCGCGCTGGGGGCCTGCACTCTGCTATGTACATCATTCCCGTGCTCAGTGTCTTATTGGCTTTGGTATTGTTTGCGGCATCTCGCACCGTGACAAAGGACATTGAGAGATTACACAGCTGGATGCGCGGGTCGTCCATTGGAACCAGAGAACCGGAAACGGTAGCGACCGAGCCGAAGTACGTGTTTCTGCCAAAAACACCGTCGGGCTATTAGCGTTACTCTAGGTATAACTTGCCGGACAGCTTGGCGTTGGTAACGCGCATCTATGTGACAATACTGATGCCGGGGAGGAAGAACATGCCACACAGAATCGTTCAAGCATTCATTTTGTGTCTTACGGTTATCGTTCTGCCACTCACGGGTATCTCCACACAATCCCCGACTGCTCCCCGACAGCCGGATCATGGACCAGGGGGCAAGGACTACTCGCATAATCGGGTAATAAGAACTCGCTATGGTGAAGGTGCGCAGGAGTATTGGATTTTCGAGCCCGACGCGCCAAAGCCTCGTTCGTCGCCGCTGATCATCTTTCTGCACGGATGGGGTGGTACCAACCCGATGTACTACGGTGCATGGCTGGAGCATCTCGTCAAACGCGGAAACATAGTCGTCTATCCTCGCTATCAGTCGGATCTCCTCACCCCAAGAAGCGAATTTGTCCCCAACACTATACGCGCTATTAAGAACGCGATAGGTCGGTTACAAACGGAGCGGGGGCATGTGCGTCCTGATTTGAACAGATTTGCTGTTGTGGGCCACTCGCTCGGTGGCTTACTGGCTGCAGATGTAGCGGTGCTGGGTAGCGAATCAGGTCTACCACAAGTGCGTGCGATTATGTGTGTAGAGCCGGGGATAACCGAGTACCCAATAAGTATCCCGCTTGCCGACTTGGGAAAAATTCGCAGCGAAACATTGCTGCTCGCGGTTGCCGGAGAGCAGGACACGCTGGTGCGAGATACGGACGCAAAAAAGATCTATTATGAGTCAACCCGCGTGCCTGCGCGCAACAAGGATTTCATCACGCTTGTCTCTGACACGCACGGCACGCCGGCGCTGAATGCGAATCACCGGGCGCCGACGGCTCCTGATAAGAGCTACGATAACGGCGAGAGTACGACACGAGGCGGTGCGAAGGGCCCCGAGAGCGCAGGCGGTTTGCGGGGAGCGCTGAGTCAGGTGCTGCGAAGGTCGCGCCGAGGGCCGTCTGAATTACGAACCGCAGATGCGTTGGACTTTTATGGAACCTGGAAACTGTTCGATGGTTTGTGCGATGCGGCTTTTTACGGAAAGAACCGAGAGTATGCCTTGGGCAACACCTCTCAACAGCGTTTCATGGGAGTGTGGAGCGATGGTGTGCCGGTGAAACAACTAAGAGTCATTTCTACACCTTGAGTAGAATGCGGATGGTGACGTGTCAGTTCTGACAGCTATGCGACGTCGAACATTGTGTTGCTTCTTGTCCGCCACGTTTTATGTCCATTCCTGAGGAAGCACTTGATTTAGAAAACCGCAGCGTCGGTATAAACGGAAAGCCGACACTTGCGGCTGCTTATCAAATTTTGAAAAAGCAGTGGCGCAAGGGGGACCGTAACCGCGAGTTAGGATTGCATCTGATGTTTCTAGCTTGGTATGGACTGATTGAGCCGGCCCATCTGACCGGCTTTTGTCAGTCAGACAAGACGAGTGACTTGAATGAGACGCTTACAGAAGTTCACGCCTACTTTGAGTCACAAATCTATCAAGACGCAGAGATGTTGTATGTTGTCGGTTTAGCAGCTCATATGTTCTGGTTTATGTTTGAAGATGCTTCGGCGTGGCAAAAGCGCGGAATAGAATATCGACAGCGTTATCGCGCTCTTGCACCTGGCGGTATTGATCCTGCAATTTTTCAAGGTCGCGGAGCCTACGGGGATTATTACGGCGGACAGTCGGCAATCGAAGGCGGATACTAGTGAGGTTCGCTGAAGCGCATCACCGTTGGGCCCCTCCGAGTTATGTCAGTAAGCACTTTTACAATTCAAGAAGAGTTGCTTCGCGCCCTTGAGAGCGTGGGCTGGCAGGTCGAGCGCAGCACATCAAGTGACCCGCTGCTTCCGGGAACAATTCGGCTTCGTTATTTGCTTCTGTCCGAAGAAGTAACAGGTTTTTTGAGTAGTCTCGATTTATGTACGAATCGTGATCAGACCGTTTGGTTTATGTGCCGAGAGGATTATGTGCAAACCGATGTGCAAAGATTTAGTTGGGATTTCTGCGAATCACTCAACTTGGAAACAGCCGCGAGAGATGTCGAATGGCAATCGCAGATTCGTTCATTCTGGGATAAACATTTTCCTTTCATGCTTGCAGTTCATTCTGATTACGATTATCTAGCCATCAGTTTGGATGAGGATTCGAAGGGTTCAATCGTGCATGGCTTTGCGCCCGATTTTGAATTGCCATCTGTTGTTGCTTCGTCCTTCGCAGAGTTTCTCACTAGGTTTAAGGATGTGGTTGAAGGACGAAACGATGAATACCCACTGTCGCTTTTCTTGTGAGTTGCGGAGTTCTCTCTTATTGTAAGTTGCTGCTTGGAAGTGAAGATCACACCGCACACGAGTCACAGTGACATGAGGTCAGTACCGTCACACGGTAGCGTCGGGTCGATGTTCCGACGACGCATTCTGATCGATGAGGTTGACCCGACGCTACCGCGTGACGGTACTGACGTCCTCCCATTGCAGTTCGCGTTTTCACACAATCTCTGTCGTTGGTGGGATTCTTGGCTTCCTGAGGGTGTTGCTTCTGGTAGGTTGGATCTGAACCATCCACCAACTGCCGAAGCTGTGAATAAATTGACATGGTCCACAATACCCGAAACGTCAGTTGGGGGATCCTTCAGTCCAGCCTACACTCAGCTAGGTGTCGAAAAATGAGCCTTTTAGCCCTTCGTTAGGATTGAGCCAGCGGCCGAGGGCAGAATCCTGGACGATGATTGTTTGCGATCGTTCTGGTCCCGTGGAAACCAATCCAATTTCCACTCCTATCTGTTTCGATAGAAACTCCACATAGCGACGCGCGTTAAGGGGGAGGGAAGTCATCTGGGTCACTCCCACCGTCGAGCTTTTCCACCCTGGCAGTGTTGCATAAATTGGTTCACTGCGACGCAAGTCCTGAGACACCGCAGGTAAAGACTGGCACAATTGGCCATTAAGGCTGTATCCGGTACAGACCTTGATCTCATCAAGCGCATCAAGCACGTCTAACTTCGTCAGCGCCACTGAGGTGAATCCATTAATTTCAGCAGCATACCGTGTCGCAAAGGCGTCAAACCAACCGCAGCGGCGAGGTCGTCCAGTTGAGGCGCCATACTCGCGACCTCGTTATCGTGCTCGATGATGTGACAAACGGATAAGTGCCGTGATCGACATCCAGTAACGTGGCCTGTGCGCCTTCCAGCAGAATGGATTTGCCCTGGACCGCGGCCAAGTTTAAGAAATGCGTAGTATCGCCAACATAGGGACTCAGCCTTTCTGTGAGACATGACATCTCCTTGAAGATAGAGTCAGCATCCAGCTTTTCTCCGCCATAAGCCATGATAATGCGGTTCGCGTCTTCCAGATTTCTCTCGATACGAGAACGCAATACGTCTGGAACCAGGGCGTCCGCGGTGCGAATGCCGCGGCGGCCTGCTTTATCTTCGTAGGCCGGACCGATGCCCCGCAGGGTGGTTCCTACTCTCTCATTTCCCAGACGTTCTTCGCTCGTGTGGTCCAGTGCGCGGTGGTAGGGAAGTATCAGGTGAGCACGCGAGCTGATCTTTACTCGTTCAGGGGAAACCTCGATCCCCTGGGCCACCAGTCGATCGGCCTCTTCGAAAAACGCTTTAGGATCAATGACCATGCCGTTGCCGAGCACACACGTTTTGCCAGAGTGCACGATACCTGAGGGCAGCAGGTGCAGCACGAAAGAGCGATCTCCGACCTGTACAGAGTGTCCAGCGTTGTGCCCACCCTGATAGCGCACAACTATCTCGAATCGCTCAGCCAGGAGGTCGACAATCTTGCCCTTGCCTTCGTCTCCCCATTGGGCGCCAATAACCACTACAATCTTGGACATAAGTTTGGATGCTGGTTTTGGGTCTTGGTTCTTTGATTTGGAACTTGGAACTTTGAACTTAGAACTTAGAACTTTGTGCTTTGAACTTAGAACTTTGTGCTTTGAACTTAGAACTTTGTGCTTTGAATTTGTTTTCTTAAACGTTGGAACTTGTTTTTGCCAGAGGCGGTAAAATCAGACCGACCAACTAAGTACAAAGCACAAAGTTCAAAGCACAAAGTTCAAAGCACAAGGTTCAAAGCACAAAGTTCAAAGCACAAGGTTCAAAGTTCGAAGGCCAGCAGTTCATTTCAGCTTGCCTTATTTAGCCTAATCGGTTTCTCAATGAAGTAATAACTACAAGAGCCCCGCAGTTCTCGAATATCCCGCTGTTCGATGGGAAATAATCGGCAAGAGTTTGGCCGGTTTTCATAAATACCGCAAAGGCTCATGCCATCTGAAGGTTTCTTGAGGAACGGGCATTTAAGAAGCAGCTCGCAACAAGCGCCGCAGCGGTTACAGTCGCCACGACGCAGCGAGAGAGCAGCTACCATCTCCTGCTTCCGGAAATTCGTGTTGACAAAACGACGAATCTTTCCCCGTACCTGTCGGGCTCGCAGTTTCGCATCCTCGACCTTTCGCGAACGAAGCCGCTCTGCCAGTCTCTCTTCAAAGGAGCGCTGTCTGGCTAGTTGCCGCAAGGATTTCATTAGGGAGATCTTTTTTGGCGGAAGTGTT
>WNFV01025861.1_pt1 | contig 12641 bp, 11 predicted proteins | sample 5400101 | NCBI WGS metagenome assembly WNFV01 (sample SAMN13153361, study PRJNA577476) | soil metagenome | isolation source: 115 cm soil or saprolite under grassland replicate 1 | place: USA:California | collected 2016-06-15
CCCGCCGCTATCTATCCCAAGAGTCCCTCGAACTCGTCCTGGTCGACGAGCCCGTCACCCAGGAGGCCACCCAACTCACCAAGGCCCTGAGCCGCCCTACGACGATCCTCAGCTACACCACGTCGTGCGACTTGACTCCCTACGACCTGCACGCGATGACCAGAGACGAGCAGGATCGCGTGCAGCTCCACTGCAAGCTGGGCACCTACTACCACTCCCTGAGCACATCGGAGTGCCTGGACCCTGAGCTGCTGGAGGCATACGCGGCCTGGCCGGACTCCCGGCCGGAGCAGGTCTGGCCGAGGCTGGAGCGGCGAGCTTGGCTGCACGAGCGTGTGCCCGATCCGGTGGCGGACGGCCGCTACCGCTCGGCGGCCATCGGTGTCTCCACCCTGACGATCGTGCGGGTGCGCAACCGGACCTTCGACGGCTACAAGATGTTCTTGTCGCCCCGCTCGGTCACGGTCGCCACCCAGCGGCGCCGCTACCACGTGGTGCCCTCCGGCATGTTCCAGCCGTTCATCCCGGGCGACTCCCGCGACCTGCTGCAAGGTCAGTTTTCGGTGGCCGACACCGTGATGCGCGAGTTCGTGGAGGAGCTGTACGGCGTCGAGGAATTGGAGACCGGCGACGGCCGGGTCGACCCGCAGGCCATCTACCACCGCAGAGAGGCCCGGCTACTCTCAGACATGCTCTCCGCGGGTGATGCCGCCCTGCTGTACAGCGGCGTGGCGGTCAACCTGCTGGCCCTGCGCCCGGAGATCTGCACGGTGCTGATCATCCACGATCCCCGCTGGTGGGAGCGGGAGTGTGGGGAGCTTCGGATCTGTGACGAGTACCTCCAGCAGTGTGAGCAGGCGGAGCTGCTGCCGGACCAGCGCTGGGTGCAGCTGATCAAGGGGGAGTTGGACTGCGCCTGGGCCGCCCAGGCGTATGCCGCGCTCGGCTACCCGGTGGTCCCGATGCATGCCATCCGGCCGGGGTGCGGCTGCACCTGCCGAGCTGGCCCGGCCTGCCCGGAGGCGGGCAAGCATCCGCAGCTGGCCGGCTGGATGCGGCTGGCGTCGACCGACCCGGGAGTGGTGGGGCGGTGGTGGCGGCGCTGGCCCCAGGCCAACGTCGGGCTGGTGACCGGGCGGCGGTTGGACGTGCTGGACCTTGACGGCGACCAGGGAGTGGAGGCGCTCCGCGCCGCTCTACAGATCGCGCCCCAGGAGCACCCAGGGCCGGTAGCGCGCACCGGCTCCGACGGCTGGCACCTGCTGTACGCGCCCTCGGGCCTGGGCAACCGCGTCCGGCTGCTGCCGGGGGTGGACTGGCGCGGCCGCGGCGGGCTGATCGTCGCCCCGCCCTCCCAGCACGCCAGCGGCCGCCGCTACGCTTGGGTGCGCCCCCTGACCGCGACGCTGCCCGAGCTGCCCGGGGTGCTGCGGCGGCTGCTGGCCCCACCGCCAGCGACGCGGGCCACCCGCCCCCCCAGCATCCCGACCTGCCGGCGGGAATGGTGGCCGGGCCGCACGGTACGCCCAGGTGCGCGCCGCGCCGCCCGGGACCTGTAACGACACGCTGAACCGGGCGGCGTTCAACCTCGGCCAGCTGGTGGCTGCCGGGCCGCTGGACCCCGAGCAGGTCCACGCGGTGCTGCTGGCCGCCGCCCTAGCTGCTCCCGCAACCGGGCACACCGACCGGCAGCGCAAGGCGCAAGCAACGATCACCTCGGGGCTTCGCGGTGGGGCGGCCAAGCCCCGCCAGCGCCGGGACGGAGCGGCATGAGCTGGGCCAGCTCCGTGTGGGTGGCCGGTTCAGGCGGGCTGCTCGGTCCCGCCGTCTGGCTCGACGCCTTGACGGCGAAGCAGCTCCCGCAGGTGCTCCGCCTCGCGGTGGAGTCGCTGCACCTCATCGTGGAGTCGCTGGTTCTCCTGGATGACCGCCTCAAGGTCCACCGCGGCCGTCCACTCCCGCTCCCGCTCCGCCAGCCTCCTCAACAGCTCCTTCTCGGCGTCGCGCAGCGCTGCGGCGCGGCCGAAGTCCTCCGCATCGATCGCGGCCTCCTTCTGCCGGCGCAACTGGTCGAGCTGCTCCTCAGCCTCGCGAAGATCATCAGGCACCGTCATGCGCACCAGCCGCGTCCTAGCGACTGCCTCGGGGCCGCCGGCGTAGCCGCTCAGCAGCTGGATCACCAGCCCGCGGGCCCGCGACAGGTCAGCGCTGAGCTTGACCAGCACCTGCGCGGCCACGCCCTCGCCCTCGCGGATCAGCCCCAGCAGGACATGCTCGGTGCCGATGTAGTTGTGGCCCAGCTGCTGGGACTCCCGCAGCGACAGCTCCAGCACCTTCTTGGCCCGCGGGGTGAACGGGATGTGCCCGCTCGAGGCGGCCTCGCTCTCGCCCCGCCCGATGATCTCCTCGACCTGAGACCGCAGCGCCTCCAACCGGATGCCCAGCACCTCCAGCGCCTTGGCGGCCACGCCCTGGCCCTCGTGGGCAAGGCCCAGCAGCAGGTGCTCGGTGCCGATGTAGTCGTGGTTGAGCAGCCGAGCCTCCTCCTGGGCCAACACCACCACCCGCCGGGCCCGGTCGGTGAACCGCTCAAACATCGCCCCTCCACCCTTCCGAGGTCCGCTGGGAGCCGACAGGCCTCCCAGCAGCTCCTGGACCGCTCGCCCGCGCCCCCGCGCCTGCCGGCCTTCCGGCTTGCCGCACCTGCATTGTCCACCCCCTCGGGTCACGTAGTGCGGGGTGGGGCGTGAGCGGCGACCACCGCGACGACCGCGGCAGGCCGACCTGGACCGTGACGGCGTGCCGCTGCCGACCGAGCCGCCCGGCGAGCTGGCCGAGGTGTACCCGCTGCACCCACCCACTGACGGCCACGGCCTCGGGCCATCGGCGGCTTGGCGGGGTGGGCTGGTGGTGGAGGACCTGGGCGCGGTGCTGGACCGGGTCGAGGCCGCCGGCCCGCCCGGCTGGCTGATCGAAGGGCTGTGGCCGGCGGATGCCTACGGGGTGCTGGCCGCCGAGGACAAGGCCGGCAAGACCTGGGCCATCCTGGACCTGGCCGTCTCGGTGGCCGCCGGCCGCCCGTGGCTGGGCGCCTTCTCCTGCCCGCAGGCGGGTCGGGTGCTGGTGTTCCTGGGCGAAGGCAACCAGCGCGCCATCGTCCGCCGGCTGCGGGCCATCTGCGCCCACAAGCACCTCCAGGTCGAACAGCTGGCCGCCCGCATCCGGCTGTGCTTCCGCGTCCCCCGCCTCACCTCCGGCGCCGACCTGGCGGCGGTCGCCGGCGAGCTGACCGCCGCCCCGGCGGCGCTGGTGATCCTGGATCCGCTGTATCTGGCGGTCGGGGTCGCCGGCGCCGGCGCCGACCTGTACGCCATGGGTGCCGTGCTGTCGGCCATCCAAAGCGTCTGCCAGCAGGCCGGGGCGGCGCTGGTGGTGGTGACCCACTGGAACAAGACCGGCGAGGGTCGCGGCGCCAAACGCATCTCCGGGGTCGGCCCCGGTGCCTGGGGGAGAGTGCTGGCCTCGGCCGCGGTCGCCCACCGCACCACCAGCCCCGACGGCGCCTCCACCGTGGTGCTGGGCTTTGAGGTGGTCGGTGGGGAGTTGGCTGACACCGCCTTTCGGGTGCGCCGGCGGGTGTGGGCCACTGACCCTGCCGACCTGGCCTCGCCGCTGCACTATCAGGTCGAGGTGCTGGCCGATGACCCGCCTGGCGACCAGGCCGGCGAGCCGCCCGGTGCCCGCCAGTGGCTGCTGGCGGCGCTGCGGGCTGGCGGCCCGCACCAGACCGTTAAGCAGCTCGGCGACGCCACCGCCGCCCAGGGCCACCCGCTGCGCAAGCGGACCATCCAGGAGGCCCTGGCTGAGCTGGAGGAGCGCGGCTTGGTGGTCGGCACCGAGCCGGCGCCTGGGCTGCCCCGCTACTGGTCGGCCACCAGCGCCCTCGACCCCGGCGACCAGCCGGCCGGCCCGGTGGGTGGGCAGTGACCACGCGGCCAGGATGTGCCGAGGTGCGTGGCGGGGTGCGCGGACGGTGCGCGGAAGTGCGCGGACCGCGCACCTCGCCCCATGGGTGGGGGACCGCGCCCAGCCACCCCGCGCACCTGGATCGGCGGGCAGCCGTCCGCGCACCCCGCCGCGCACCCCCCGGGGGAGGGGTGGCTCGCTCCAGCGGCGGAGAGGGACACCGGCGGGGGACTGCACCCTCCGAGCGTGCCCGGGTGTCACGTTATCCAACGAGAACGCCCCAGCCGCTCCGGGCATGTTCAACACCCGCACTCGCCAGTGTGTGGGCGCCAGCGGCCGTCTACGGGCCGGGCCGAGGGTCATCAGGGCGGTTGCCCTCCTACGCGCTGGACCCTACGCCTGCCAGTGGCGTACCCCTATCCGCCTGGACGGCGGATCACCGCTGGCCATGCCCTTCGGGGGGCCAGTCGCCCGCACAACCCGCGGCCAACTGGCCCCCCTTGGGGGAGTGGAGCGGCCGCGATCTTGGGCGGCAATCCAAGCCTGACGAGGCTGCCACTCACCGTGATGGTGCTAAAGCACGGTGACGCTGGCCAGGGCTCATCGTCATCGGTATTCAGGCAAGACGTCGATCGCTTTGGCTGGCCAGCAGCGGGCAAGAGGAGGAAACGGAGCTTCCCCTAACGCAACGCGGCGCACACATCAACCGCAACGTGACCATGCAGGGACACCGAGGTAATGCTCCCGTCCGCAGCCCTCGACCGCGTCGAGGCCCCCACGACCACGCTCACGGAGGGCAGCCCGAAGCGCGCCGCGTTGGCTGGCCCGAGGTAGAGCTCGTTGCGTCCCCTCTCCAGCGAGGTGGAGGAGCCGTCGGGAAAGAATGTGGTCTTGCTAGGTCCCGAGATGTTCTCGGTGATGGTCTTTCCGGTTTCCAGGTTCGTGTACGAGGCTTTCACAGACCCGGTGGACAGCACGATCATGGTCCCGTCCGAGGCCTTAAAGATCTTGGAGTACTCCCTGTTGACCAGGGGGGTGACCCGGATTTCGAACCCGCACCATTCTGCGGGCAGGGTCACCGGCGACTTGGGCTGGAACTGCCATTTGGGCCCCCGCGCCAGCGCCGGGGAGGCCGGCACCACCGCTCCGAGCATACCCAGCAGCGCGCCGAACGCCACGATTGCTCCCAGTCGCCTCATGGCGATCACCTCCACTTCGCGGCCACCACGGCGCGGCCCAGCGTCGGGGATCATCCTGCGGCCCCTGAACAGGGTCAATACCGGGCTCAAAGCATCTTGGCGACCTGCGGCAGGCCTTGACCGGCGGCGCCGGTGCTGGGGTCGTAGCAGCCGGGTTGAGGGCAGATGCGGCTTATGGCGACGTGTGCGCGTAGGTGACGGTAGTGGAGATCATGGCGGTAGAGATGGACGGGCAGACGGTGCTGATGCAGGACTGCCCGCAGTGTCACGGCCGCGGCGCGGTGGTCCGCCGCTACATCCCGGGCCATCGCCCGATTCAGAATCTCGTCGACCTCGGTGTCCCGGTCGGCACTACGCCGGTCCCGTTCATCGGCGATCGCATCACGCTGGTCGGCCGCGCGGTCCCGGCGGTCGGCTGCGGCGTCCCGCTCGTCCGCCTTCCGATCTCGCTCGTCCGCGGCTCATTCTCGCTCACTCAACCGACGCTCCGCTCCGTGATGGCTTCCCATCCCTCCGCCGCGCAACCCGCGTCGTTCTTCGCCCGCTCGCGATCTCGTCAGGCTATGCGCAGGCCAGCACTTAGGCGGTGAAGCCCAGGTCGCGCAGGAGGTCGAGCACCAGGTGGTTCCTGGGGTCGACGACAGCGAGCGGCGTCTTGTTCTCGTTGTTCTCCGCGTTGGGGTTCGCCCCGGCGTCGAGGAGGACCTGGATGCAGTCAGCACCCTGGTCCAGGGCCAGCGCGTCGTCGACGTAGCGCACCAGGTGGAACATGGCGGTCTCGCCGTTAACGTCCGTGGCGCCCACGTCGGCACCGTTCTCCACCAGTGCGGCGATGACGGAAGGCCGGACGTCGAACGACGTGCCGAGACCAATCACGGCCCACATGAGCGCCGTGCGGTCCGCGTCGTCACGGTCGTCGATGCGCGCCCCGGCCCGGACCAGTGGTGCGACGTTCGCGGAGGTGTCGGACCCTCGGTGGAACTGGGTGTCGACCATCCACATCAGCGGCCGCTTCTTGTCGCGATCGCCGAGGTTGGGATCTGCGCCGTTGTCGAGCAGCAGCTGGATCGACTCTCCGCCCCGGCCGCTCGCGGCGAGGATCAAGGCGGTCTCCCCCAGGGCGGCTTGCAAGTCGACGGAGGCACCCGCTCCCAGCAGCACCTCCATGATCTGGATGAAGCTGCGCATCGACGCCGACATCAGGGCGGTCCGGCCCCCGGGGCTTCGTGCGTCGACGTCCGCGCCGGCCTCCAGCGCGGCTTTCACGGCCTCGAGGTCGAAGGCCTCAGCGGCTGCCAGCAGTTCCTCGTCGTGAGCAGACATGGGCGCCTCCTTCGCGGAGTCATGACAGCGACGAGCGTGACAGATCCGCGGGGTATGGTCGACGGACCTACCGCGCAGGAGTCCGCTCGGCTCCCCCAGGTCGTCTCGAAGCCGACGATCCTCTGCGGTCGCTCAGCTGCCGTCGCTCGGCCCCGCAGGCGTCACGCGAACAGCCGACCGTACCCGTCGACCGCCAGTTCGGTCCGGGTAGCGGCCAGGACGGACCAGAGCAGCACCTGGTTGGACTCGAGCCGGCTCCGCCCCCCGAGCCGCTACCAGAGGTGACCGCGGCCGACGTTCACCTCATCTGTTGGCTGGCCGTCGTGCCCTCATCTGGAGGGGACTGACCCGCCGGGGCTGACCGAGGGCGCCCTACGTGAGCGGCTAAAGCTGGCCCGGGAGTACGAGACGTCCAGTGCTCGTCGCGGGTCCGGACGGAAGTCCAAGGCCCGCCGTGACTGGCGCCGTCGGCGGGAGGTCGTAGGGGCAGAGCTTGAGCGGCGAGGCCGGCCGCTCTGACGCACAGCCACCGGTCGCGTCTTGCTTGCTTCACGCCGACTCCCGGTCACGCCTGCGACCCGTTCGGCAGATTGTCTACCTGGCCCGTCCATCGCGCCCTGCCCTCCCGGGCCAAGCCCGTGGGTCGCGGCCCGGCGGGACGCTGGGTGTCATGGATGTCATCCCGAGCAGCAGCCAACGCCGCGCTGGGTCGGGCTGTACGAGCTCGGCCTGCTGCTGCACACCGCCAGCGGCCGGGTCCACCCGCTGGCGGCCTACCTCGGCTGGCTCCACGACGCCGGCTTCGAGCCGCCCGCTCGACCAGGTGCAGGCGGTGCGCCTCGTCGCCCGCAACCCCGCCGACGGATAATGTCCGAGCCACTCCAGCCCGGCGCCGCCCAGCCGATCTGCAACTGAGCCCATAACTGGGCCACCCCTGACGGATGAAGATGGGCAGCACAACACGGCCCCTGGGCCGTTGACTGCTCCGCGGAGGGGGCGAGGTCCGCGTCGACCTTGGTAAGTACCAGGCAGTTTGCCACCGCGGCCGGTGATCTTCACCTGAGGATGAGGTCAACTGCCAACTAACCCTGGTGATCCACCTTCCTCATCATGGCGTCCATCTTCCTGTCCCTCTTCTCTCGCGCACGTTCATCGACAACGACGTTGTAGAGTTATTGGAAGTACTCCTGCCAGCGAACGTGATCGGCGCGTGCAGTCTGCGCGCGACGGAGCCGTTCAGCCTCAATGAGGCAGCAGTTTCTCCCACACGTCGATGACCGAGCCGCCCAGGTAACCGGCCACAAGCGGCGCATCGACGATCTTGTGGATTACGAAAGCGCCTAGTACTCCAACCGTAGATCGTTACCTGGCTGCTCAGGGACGGGCCCGGTGAGTAGAGCAGGGCGGCCACCGTTGATGATCCGGTGTTGTGCACACAACCGAAGATCAGACGGTGGCCGCAGGCCACAGCGTAGACGTAGACCCCGCCCGCTGGCAGGCAAGGCTGGATGCGTTGCTGGGCCGGGTCGCGGCCCGGTTCGGCCGGGTGGAGCCACGACGACGGGCCAGGGCGTTCGTGCTGGGGCTGCTGGCCGATCTGCCGCGCAAGAACTGCTGGACGATCGCCGAGCACGCCGGGGAGCCCAGCCCCGATGGGATGCAGCACCTGCTGGCCCGGGCGGTGTGGGACGAAGATGGCGTGCGAGATGACCTGCGTGCCTATGTAGTCGAGCACCTGGGTGACCCCGAGGCGGTGCTGGTGGTGGACGAGACCGGGGATCTCAAGAAGGGCACCACCACGGTGGGGGTGCAGCGCCAGTACACCGGCACCGCGGGCCGCGTCGAGAATGCCCAGGTCGTGGTCTTGCTGGTGTATGCCAGTCCAGCTGGGCACGCCGTGATCGACCGGGAGCTGTACCTGCCCCGATCCTGGGCCCGTGATCCCGAGCGCTTGCGGGCCGCCGGTGTCCCCGCTCAGGTGGGGTTTGCGACCAAGCCCGCCCTGGCCACCAGGATGCTGGTGCGGGGGTTGGACGCCGGGGTCCCGGCCGCCTGGGTGACCGGTGATGAGGTCTACGGCGCCGACCCCCAGCTACGAGCCGAGCTGGAGGGCCGCGGCATCGGCTATGTCCTGGCGGTGGCCTGCGACCACCCAGTCGTCGCTGGTGGCGCTCCGCACCGCGCCGATGCGCTGCTCCGGCGGGTCCCGGCACGCGCCTGGCAGTGCGTCTCGGCCGGCACGGGCGCCAAGGGCCACCGCTACTACGACTGGGCGTTCATCCGCCTGGATCCCAGCGACCCTGCACGCGGCGGCCAGCACTGGCTCATGATCCGCCGCAACCACACCACCGGCGAGCTGGCCTACTACCGCTGCTGGACGCCCCGCCCCACCCCGCTGGCCGTGCTGGTCACCGTGGCGGGCCGGCGCTGGAGCATCGAAGAGCGCATCAAGACCAGCAAGGGCCTGGTCGGCCTGGACGCCCACCAGGTCCGCCGCTGGCGCTCCTGGTACCGCTGGGCCACCCTGGCCATGCTCGCCCACGCCTTCCTGGTCGTCGCGGCCCTGACAGCAACACCCGCCACCCACCACCCCTCGAGCTGATCCCCCTGACCTGCAACGAGCTCCAACACCTGGTCGCCGCGCTGCTCGCTCGCCCACCGGCTGCGCTGGTCGGTGTGGCGGCGCCGACAACAGGCCCGCGCCCGCACCTGCCACTACCACCGGCAAGCCAACGGACCATGAAGATCACGATCTACGGTTGGAGGACTAGGTTGTCGTAGAACCAAATCAGGTCACGCACCTGTCGCCGCTGGTCTTCCGGTAGTCCAGCCAGGCCGGAGCCGAGATCACTGTCAGACAACTGATAAATCACCAAGCTACGTGCTTTGGCGAGATAGTCACTGCGGTGTTCGCGGAACAGATCGACAAGTACCGGAATCGAGTTCGAATGTTGCGACAACTGAATCTGTCTCCGCACGGCGGCGACAGACACTAGCAAGGCCAGGATGGAGATCCCCAGCGCCGCTAGCTGCATGCTCGCCTCCTCCATACCAGTAACGCGTTGATCGAGGTCACAGCACTCCGCCAACCACCGGGATCCACCGTGGCCAACTATCGCGATCAGTCAGACGTGGTCATTCTGTCCGGTCACTCCTCCCAGCCGTAACGCGGGCTAGTCAGAACCGTGCTGGATGGATGCCACGCCTGACCTGAGCGGCGAGGATGCGATCTGACCGTATGGGGCGGAGGGCGGCCGGTCCACTCGTAATCGGCAGATCGAGGAGTCGGATCGCTGCCAGCTCCCCTCCGCTTTCCCAGCGCTGGAGCTGTCGAGGTACTTGATCATCCCGTTGATCATCCAGACGATCCGTCTGGACCCGTCTGGACCCGACGCAGCCGACGGCCCATCCCACCTGAGCAGGCCAGATCCGTCTACAGCCGACCAGATCGACGCGGAGCACCAGGCTACGGATCTGGCGACTCAAAGAGGGATACTGCATGCATGAGCCGCCGACCCTCCGCCGCCACCGCCTCGCCTACCGGACGAGTCACGCTCACCTTGCGCGGTCCCATCGGTGAACTCGCCACCGCCCTGCGAACCTTCGCCGATGCCCTGGACCACGAGCAGGCCACCAGCACCATCACCTACACCGCCACGGTCGAACCCCAGGCACGCGGGCCGGCACCGGGCGGGATGACCGCCATCCTCGCCGACCGGTTCGTCGCCCAACTCACCCGAGCCGCCATCAACGTCGTGGAGCTGCTGCGCCGTAACGCCCCCGAACTGACCTCCGAGACGCTCCAAGCCGAAGTCCAGGCCCAGCTCGGCATCAGCCGCGACCAGCTCGGCGGGGTACTGACCTCGCTGGCTGCCGCCCGCAAGCGGCTGCCCTTCGACGTGGATTCCCCGATCAAGCGAGACAGCGACCTGCGACGCTATCGGATCGAGCCGGTCGGCGCCGAGCTACTCCTGGGTGCGATCGACCGCGCTCGCCGCGCTGGGCTGGTCACCGACACCACCTGATTCGGCGGTGAACGGTCGCACCCGTCCTGCGGAAATGCCGCTTCGCACCGCGCTTTCTTCGGGCTGCTCCCAAATCAGATGCGGTCGCCCAGGGAGAGACGACGATACGCGTCAGCCGCTCGATCGGCTGCGGCCGTCTTGCCGTACCGGTCGAGCATCGCTCGGCTGCGCCAGCCGCCCAACACCATCAGGTCACCCTCGTTGCCGCCGGCGGCCCGGAAGGCATGTGCCCAAGTATGGCGGAAGGTGTGCGGATGCAGGCCCGTGATACCGGCCGCAGCGCCGCGGCGCTCCAGCATCGCGTCGATGCCGTAGGCTGAGAGGACCGGCCGGCTCCCGCTGCCAAGCCACAGCCGAGGGGTGTCCGTATACGGATGGCGCCGGCGCTCCCGCAGGTAGCGATCCAGTCCCCTGGCCGCCTTGATCCCAAGGGGGACGGCGCGATGCCGGGGGCCACTTCTGCGGCTCGCCTTGCCGACCACGTACACGATCCGGTCACGCAGGTCGACATCGGTGACCTGGAGGTCGGCCAGCTCCGACAGCCGCAGCCCGCCGTCCAGGAACAGCATGATGATGGCGGTGTCCCGGCGGGCCGTGAAGTCCGGACCGGCGCATACGGCAAGGAGACGACGCAGGTCCTCATCCGACAGCACCGGCGTTGCTGGATCGCCTGGCGCGGGGGTCCTGATCCCTGCGGTGGCGTCCCGGTCGGCCTCGCCCTCGGCTTGGAGCCAGCGGGTGAAGTGCCGGACCCCGGCGAACCACCCTCGCGCGGTACTGCTGGACCGGGTCTCGCGGAGGTGGACGAGCCACCCCCGCACGTGGTCCTGGTTCAGCTCAACCGGCCCTACATCGGGATGGTGCTCAGCGAGCCAGCCGGCGAGGCTGCGGACGGCGTTCTGGTAGGCCTTGACGGTGTTGGCGGCGTAGCCGTCGGCCCGCGGCGTCAGCTCCCAGAACACGGTGAGGGAGTCGAAATCGGGGTGCGACATGGCCGACATTGTCCGGACCAAGACGCGCTGTGCTTCAACCCTGCGGCAGCACCACCGGCACGTCGGCGCTGCTCAGCAGGTCCATGAACTGCTGGGCGTTGGTGGTGGCGTAGTCCGAATAGCAGTTGTTCATCAGCACGTGGACCTCGCGGGCGCCGTCGGCGAGGTGCTCGGCCTTGGGCACCCACTCGCGGAGCTCGGCCTCGTCGTAGCGGTAGCGGAAGCGCTCGCTCACGGTCTGCTTCTCCCACGCCTTGGGGTCGCGGCCGTGGAAGCGGACCACGGCCAGGTCCGGCGAGGTGACCTCGGCGACCGGCGGCAGCGACGAACGGAACCCCTGCGGCATGTCCACGCAGACCAGCGGCAGCCCCAGCTCCGACAGCAGCTCCAGGGTGCGCTCGCGGTCGCGGCCCTCGGCCATCCAGGTGCCGTTGCGGAACTCGACGCAGACCTGGTAGCCGGGCAGGCGGTCGCGCACGGCCCGCAGCTCCTCCCGGTTGGAGCGGCGCGGGGTGAACCACTCCGGGTACTGCAGCAGCACCGCACCGAGCTTGCCGGCGGAGTCCAGCGGCAGCAGCGCCTCCTGGAAGCGGCGCCACACCTCCGCGAGCCCGTCGGCCGACAGGTGCGAGGCGTACAGGCGCTGCTTGTCGCGGTGCTCCGGAGCGACCTCCTCCAGCAGGTCCTCCGGCAGCGCCTTCCGCCGGGTCGGATGGCCGGTGAGCATGCTGAACGCCTTGATGTTGAAGACGAAGTCCGGCGGGGTCCGCTCCACCCACAGGCCCGCCTGGTCCTCCCGAGGCAGGTAGTAATAGCTCGCGTCGACCTCGACGATCGGGAACTGGGTGGCGTAGAAGCGCAGGCGCGCCTCGGCGCTGCTGGCTCCCTTCGGGTACCAGCCCGACTTGATCAGCGTCGGGTCGGTCCAGGACGCCGTCCCGACCCGCACGCCGCCCTTGCCGCTGCGCCCCTTGGCCATGCGCAGCAGCATAGCGGCTGCTACCGTCACCGGTCGTGAACGTGCGCGTCTGTCCTCGCTGCCAGACGCCGGTGCAGGCCGGCGGCAAGGTCTGCGAGCGGTGCGAGCAACCGGTCGACGGCCCCTCCTACGTGGTCCGCTACAACCCGGCCGGGTT
>WNFV01007443.1_pt1 | contig 12638 bp, 11 predicted proteins | sample 5400101 | NCBI WGS metagenome assembly WNFV01 (sample SAMN13153361, study PRJNA577476) | soil metagenome | isolation source: 115 cm soil or saprolite under grassland replicate 1 | place: USA:California | collected 2016-06-15
GATAGGGCCGCTGCGGACCCGGAGGCCGTGTCGCTCGAGCGCGGCGTCCAGAGGGCCGCCGGCCGGGAGCGGCCGCCGCGAGCCGTCGGGACCGAGCAGCTCGGTCGCGACGACGACGTCGCCCGCCTCGAGCGAGGGGTCGACGGCCCCGCACAGCCCCGCCACCAGGATCGTGTCCTCGCTCCGCTCCCTCAGCTCGATCGCAGCCCGCCGCGCGCGCGCCTCCCCCATCCCCGTCCGCTGGACGTGCGCGCCCGGGACGGCGCCGCGGAGCGCGGCCGCCTCGACCGCGAGCGGAGTGAGGAGCACGAGGCTCATCGGCCGCCTCCGACGAGCCGGCCGAGCGCCATGACCGGAAAGACGAGCCGGTACAGGTGGTAGTTGATGTAGAAGTCGCCCGGGAAGCCGGTGCCCGTGTACCAGGGCTCGTCCCAGGTCCCGTCCGGCAGTTGCGTCCTGGCGAGCCACGTCAAACCTCGCTCAACAGCCTCTCCGTGCGCGCCGGCGGCGTGCAGGGCGAGCAATGCCCACGCGGTCTGCGAGGCGGTCGAGGCTCCGCGCCCCCGCCAAGCCGGATCGACGTACGACCGGAGATCCTCGCCCCAGCCGCCGTCCTCGTTCTGGACGGACTCGAGCCAGGCCACGGCGCGCCGGATAGCCGCGTGGTCGGCTGGAAGCCCGGCGGCGACGAGCGCCGGGACGACCGCGCCGGTCCCGTAGACGTAGTTCGCGCCCCACCGTCCGAACCACGAGCCGTCAGCCTCCTGCTCTCGCAGGAGCCAGTCCACCGCTCGCTCGTGCACGAGCCCTTCGGCGGCGAGCATCTCGACGACATGAGCGGTGACGTCGGCGCTCGGCGGGTCGATCACCTCGCCGAAGTCGCAGAACGGCAGCTTCCTGCAAAGGGCGCGGACATTGTCGGCGTCGAAGGCTCCCCACGCGCCGTCCTTCGAGCGCATCCCGAGCGTCCACGACACGCCGCGCTCGACCGCCGCCTCGAGGCCGGGAACGGCGCCGGGCGACACGCGCCGGAGGGCGAGCACGACCTCCGCGGTGTCGTCGATGTCGGGATACCAGTCGTTCGCGAACTCGAAGGCCCAGCCACCGGGGGCGAGCTTCGGCCGCCGCACCGCCCAGTCGCCGCGCGTCCGGATCTCCTCGCCGACGACCCAGCGTGCGCCGCCCACGAGGGAGTCGTGGTCGGCGGGAAGCCCCGCGTCCGCGAGCGCGATCATCGCGAGCACCGTGTCCCAGACCGGCGACTGGCACGCCTCGAGGCGGCGCGTCCCGTCTTCGACGACCGTGAAGCCGTCGAGGCCGCGCAGCCCCCTCTCCATCACCGGATGGTCGAGGCCGTAGCCGAGCAGGTGGAGCGCGATCAGCGACCAGACCCACGGCGGCTGGATCCCTCCCCACGAGCCGTCCGCCTCCTGGTGCTCGACGATCCAGCGCTCGAGTCGCGCGAGCGCGCGGCGCCGCAGCGGGCGGAGCGGACGACGCTCGTAGCGATGCAAGGCGCCGTCGAGCGCGAAGAACGCGCGCGCCCAGCCGCCCGCGGGCCGTGGTGGGCGCGTGCCCGTCAGGAGCTCCGGGATCTCGAACGTGACGGGGCGCGACGGCCTGAAGGCGCAGACGACGGCGAGCGCGCCGATCGTCTGGCGCGCCCAGCACGCGAAGTCGTAGAGGTTGAGCGGCGCCCACTTCGGCAGGAAGACGAGCTCCGGCGGCAGCACCGGCGCGTCCTCCCAGCGCCAGAGGCCGAAGAGCGAGAGCCACATCCGCGTGAACACGCGCGTGTGCTCGAGCCCGCCCGCCTCGCGCACGAATGCGGCCGCCGCACGCATGTGGGGGAGCTCGGGGGCGTCGCCGGCGAGCCGGAGCGCGACGTAGGCCTCGACGGTCGTCGAGAGCTCGCCGGGGCCGCCGTAGAAGTTCGCCCAGGTGCCGTCCTCGCGCTGCTGCGAACGGATCCAGGCAGCGCTCGTCCGCGTCTGCTCGTCGGTGCGGATGCCGAGGAACTCGCGCGTGAACAGGTCCTCGGCGTCCATCGTCACGTTGGTCTCGAGCTCGCCTTTCCACCAGCCCTCCGGCGACTGCAGCGCGAGCAGGTGGTCTCGGGCGCGCTCGAGCGCGATCGCCGGCGAGGCCTCGGTGCGAACGACCGTCACGCCGCGACCTCCTGTGCGACCCGCCGGGCCGCGTCCTCGAGCGCCGCCCGCGCGGCGGCGAGGCCACTCCGCACAGCGCCTTCCATCGTCGCCGGCCAGCCGGTGTCCGTCCACGCGCCCGCCAGGTAGACGCCCCGGACCTGGGTCCGCGCCGGCGGCCGCAACGCCCGCGTGCCGGGCGCCTGCCGGAAGGTCGCGCGCTGCTCGCGCGTGACGAAGAACCGCTCCACTCGTGCCTGCGCGGCCGCCGGGAAGAGCTCCGCGAGAGCCGGTACGAACTCGGCCCGCAGCTCCTCGACCGAGCGGCCTGCGTACGCGTCCGCCGACGAGAGCGAGACCGCGAGCAGCTGACCGCGCTCGAGCCCCGAGGAGCCGGTGCGGTCGAAGACCCACTGGACCGACGTGTCGAGTCCCGCCGCGAACGGAAGCCTCGTCACCTGCCGGTCGTAGGCGACGTGGATGTTGACGATCGGCGAAGCACCCAGCCCGGCGAGATCGCCCAGAGAAGGAAGCAGCGCGGCGGCCTCCTCGTGCGGCACCGCGAGCACGACCGCGTCGGCGGTGAGCGTCTCCCCGTCGAGGCGGACAGTCGTCCCGTCGAGCTCCTGCACCTTCGTGCGTACGTGCACTTGGGCGCCGAGCTGCTCGAGCCGCCGCGCCGCAGCATCGGCGTGGAGCCGTGAGAGCGGCACGTTCGCGTAGCCCACGTCGGCGGCGGCGCTGTCGGTGAGGAGCCCGACCTGGAAGACCGTGCCGGCGAGGGTCAGGGAGGCCTCGGCGGCCGGAAGGTTCACGGTCGGAAGCGTGAACAAGTTCCAGAACCGCTGGATCGCATTCGGAGACTGGCCGTGCTCGGCGAGCCAGTCGCCGAAGGTGCGGCTGTCGACGTCGGGCTCGTCGAGGTCGAGGCGCGCGAGCCGCAGACCGGCGGCGGCGGCGCGGGCGCGCTCGCGCGACGTCAGGCCGGGGAACCGAGCGAGCGCGCGGCTCAGGTGGAGCGGCGCCGGCAGCGACCCGCGGCGCAGGTGAAAGACACGTCCACCAGGGCGGACGAGCGGAATCGAGAGACGATCCTGGAGCAAGACGTCGCCGTCGACTCCGAGGCGCGCCAGGAACTCGCGGTAGGCAGTGCAGCAGCGGAGGAAGACGTGCTGTCCGTTGTCGAGCCACAGCCCGTCCCGCTGGATCGAGAACGTCGCGCCGCCCAGGCGTGGGCGCGCCTCGAGGAGGGTCACTGCCGCGTCCGTCTCCGCGCATTCGATCGCGGCCGCCAAGCCCGCGAGTCCGCCACCGACGACGACGACGCTGGGCCTGCTCATACACCTCCCGCCGTCAGGCTCCGCACCGCCACCCAGCCCTTCTCCCACCCCGCAATCGACACCCGCTCGTCGCCGAGCACAAGCGCCGGGTCGCGCTCGATCCGAGCCAGCACCCGCCCGTAGATCCCGGCCATCGTTCCCACGCAGGCGGCTCCCTGCCGATCGAGCAGCGGCAGGACCTGCAGGCCTCGATGGAGCCACTCGCGCGCCCGCTCCGCCTCGAAGCGGATCAGCTCCGGCAGCGGGCCGCCGAGCTCCGGTTCGAGGCGGCAGCCGAAGCGGTCGAGATCCTCCTTCGGCAGGTAGACACGGCCGCGCGCCAGGTCTTCGCGGAGATCGCGGAGGATGTTCGTCAGCTGCAGCGCGACGCCCAGCTCGACGGCGTGCTCCTCGGCCGGTTCCCGGTCGCGCACCTCGAGGACGCCGAGCGTCAGCCGGCCGATCGAGCCCGCGACGCAGCGGCAGTAGTGGGCGAGCTCCGCGAAGGTCTCGTACCGCGTCCCGCGCACGTCGAGCTCGGCGCCGTCGACGAGGTCGGCGAAGGCGTTCAGCGGAATCGGGTACCGGCGGCTCGCGTCGGCGAGCGCGACGAGAACCGGATCGTCCGGGTACGCGTCGATCGCGTCGAGGTCGTCGCGCGCACGAGTGAGCTCCGCGAGCTTCACGTCGTTCGCGAGGTCGCCGTCGGCGATGTCGTCGATCCGCCGCGCGAGCGCGTAGATCGCGCAGAGCGCCCGCCGCCGGCTCCCGGGCAGCAGGCGGATCCCGTAGTAGAAGTTCGCCGCATTCGCGCGCGTCACGCGCTCGCAATGGCGATAGCTCCGCTCGACGTCGACCGGGATCACCAGAGCGTCTCCCGCAGCAGCCAAAGGACCGCCCGTCTGCGGGCCCCCGGGAGAGCCCGTGGTGACGAAGCGAGGACGCTGTAGCCGGAGCGCTCCACCGCGTCGAGCGCCGCCGTTCCGCCCGCGACATAGCCGGCCACGAGCAAACGCGCCCGGCCGCGGAGCGAGCGGACGAGCGGCCGGCCGTCCCCGAGCAGCGAACGGGCACGGGCGACCTCGAACTCGATCAGCCTCCGAAGGGCAGGCGTCGGCTCCGCGCGGCCGAGCTCGTCCTCGTCGACGCCGAAGTCCCGCAGGTCCTCGGCGGGCAGATAGACGCGCCCGCGCCGGAAGTCCTCGCCGACGTCCTGCCAGTGCTCCGCGAGCTGCAGCCCTGTGCAGACGCGGTCGGAGTACTGGATCCGCTCGGCGTTCGACTTGCCGAGGATCTCGAGCACGAGGCGCCCGACGGGGTTCGCGGACAGGGCGCAGTACTCGGCGAGCTCGTCGTAGGTCGCGTAGCGCGTGACGCGCTGGTCCCACAGGTTCGCCTCGATCAGACGCAGGAAGAGATCACGCGTGAGGTCCAGCTCGCGCAGGCTCGGTGAGAGCTGCCGCAGCACGGGATGCTCGGCGCGACCCTCATAGGCGCGATCGAGATCGGCCCGGATCCACTCGAGCAGCGCTGCCCGACTTGCGCGCATTTCGTGCGCGACTCGATCGCCCTCGACCTCGTCGCCGACGTCGTCGACGAGCCTTGCGAAGGCGTAGACGGCGAGCAGGTGGCGGCGGGCGCGGCGCGGGAGGAGCAGCGGCGCGACTCCGAAGTTCTCCCGCGGCGCCTTCGAGGCGACCTCGGCGAGGGTCGGAAGCTGTGCGGTCTCCGTCACTCCCCCAGCACCTGGATGAACACCTTCCGCGGCCGCGACCGGTCGAGCTCGCAGAAGAAGATGCGCTGATACCGCCCCAGGACGAGCGCACCGTCGACGACCGGGATCGCCTGCGACGACGACGCGAGCAGCGCCGCGCGGCAATGCGCGTGCCCGTTCGGCGGCTCGTCGGCGTGACGGGCCAGGTCGAACTCGTCGTGTCGGTACTGCCGGTCGAGCGGGGCGAGCCGCTCGAGCAGCTCGCCGAAATCCTCGATGAAGCCGTTTTCCGGCTCGTTGATCAGCACCGCGCAAGTCGTGTGCGGCGTGTACACGAGCGCCATCCCGTTCGCCACGTCACTGCGCTCGACGGCGTCCAGGACGTCGTCGGTCACGTCGATCAGCTGGCCGCAGCGCTCGGTGACGAGGTCGTGGTTCTCGAAGAGGTGTCGCATCTTCCCCCCGCGCTATTTGTCGTTTCTACACTGCCTCGCCCCGTAATCCAACACGACCGGCGCCGGCCACGGGCTAGTTGCCCTCGACGGCCGCGCGCAACGCCGCCGGAGCCTTGAGCCAGTAGCTCTCGCGGAGCCATTCGAGCGCCGCCTCGAGCGACTCGTCGTCGGTCACGTCCGCCGTGATCCAGCCGTAGCGACCCACGTACTTCGCTCGGCGAACGAACGGCAGCAGATCGGCGATCTCGCGCTCCTCGGTAGTCAGCTTCAGAGTGAGATGGACGACGCCCGGCTCGACGCTCATCGCGGCGAACATCCGGTTGTCCCCGACCTTGAACACCGGGTGCCCCCACGGCTCGTCCTCGTAGGTCTCCGGGAAGGAGAGCGCCAGGGTGCGGATCCTGCCGGCCAGCTCGTCAGCCGTCATGGCGCCAGTTTACGACCGCGGCGGTCGGGTACCCGCGCGGGACCGACGCACGGCGATCAACCAGGAGGGAGCCATGCCGAACAAACGACCGAGCGTCAAGAACGAGAAGCAGTACGAGGCACTCAAGGAAAAGGGCATGTCGAAGGAGCGCGCTGCGAGGATCGCGAACTCGCCGGGTGCTTCGAGCCGCGGCGGCAAGAAGTCGGGCTCCGGCGGCAACCCGTCCCAGGGCGGCACGACGGCGCAGAAGAAGGCGGCCGGCCGCAAGGGCGGGCAGGCTACGGCGCGGAAGCGCTCCTCTTAAACAGAGGATGCGCGACGACTCAACCGTTCTTCGACTGCTAGCGCGACGACGCCGATCGCAACCGCGAACCAGAGCGTCGCGAGCCTGATCAGCACGGTGCGGCCGCGGCGTCGGCGCGTGCCACGTCGAGGGCGCGCAGCAGACCCGCCATGCCCGCGTCTGCAACGCCGAGACCTCCCGGGAGCAGCGAGACAGCGCCGGCCAGCGTCGCGACCGTGAAGACGACGGCCGTGTCGGCGAGCGAGACGTCCAGCCCCAGCCCGCGGATGCAGAGGTAGGCCGCGAGGCATTCGAAGAACCACGAGATAGCCGCGACGACGCTCATCGCCAGCGTCAGCCGCGCTCCGAGCACCTCGATCGCCGCGGTGCGGGCCGTCGCGAGCCTCGCGGGCATCGGCGCGCGCACCGCCGCGGCGAGGCCCACCGCTCCCGCCGCTCCCAGGCCGAGCAGAAGCCAGTGACCGCCGGCGCCGGTCCAGAGGAGGCCGACCGCTGCGATGATCACGGCGCCGATCCCGTCGGTCACCCGCTCGGCGAGCACGATCGGCGCCGAACGCGCGAACGGCGTCCCGAAGCTCCGCCGCAGCAGCCCCGACTTGAGCACCTCGCCGGCCTTCATCGGCGTCAACGTCATCGTCAGCCCGGCGACGAAGATCGCCAGGCTCCGCCCGCTCGGCACCGCAATCCCGAGACGGCGGAGATAGACCTCCCAGCGAACGAACCGGATCAAGTAGTTGAGCGCGGTAAGCGCCAAGGCGCCCGGGAAGTACGCCCAATGGAAGTCCGCGAGCGCGTTCTCGAGGTCACCGAAGTCGGCGTAGAGGCCGAGACCCAGCGCGACGAGAACGCTGAGCGCGGCCGCCAGGATGAGCGAGAGCTTCAGGAGAGCACGAGGATCAGCGCCGCCGTCAGCGCCCACGTCGCGACCGCGGCGATCAGCTGGCGGTCGGCGAGCAGGACGCGCTCGGGCTCCTCGCCCAGGTCGTGGTTGTGCACGAGCAGGAGGTAGCGGAAGACCCCGAAGAGCACGAACGGAATCGTCGCCGGCATCGCCGCCGCCTCGTTCTCGATCGCGTAGAGGCCGTACGCAATCACCGTCGCGGCGGCGACGACCGAGAGGAGCTGGTCGACGAGCTCGAGCGAGTAGCCCTCGAGCACTGGGCGGCCGGGCGTCCGCTCGGCGCCGACGAGCACGAGCTCGCCGCGACGCTTCGCGAAGCCGAGGAAGAGCGCGAGGAGCGCTGTGCAGAGGAGCAGCCAGTCGGAGATGTCGACGTCGACGGCGACGGCCCCGGCTGCAGCGCGGATCACGAACAGGGCTGCGATCACGAGCACGTCGACGAGTACGACGTGCTTCAGCGCGACCGAGTAGAGGCCCTGGAGCGCCACGAAGCCGGCGACGAGGCCGAGCGTCTCGAGACCGAGCGCCGCGCCGATCGCGAAAGCCGCAGCGGCCAGAGCGGCGGCGGCTGTCAGTGCGGTGCGGGACGCGAGCTCGCCGCGGGCGATCGGGCGCAGACGCTTGAGCGCGTGCAGACGGTCGTGCGGCGCGTCGACGACGTCGTTCACGAGATAGGCGGCGCTCGAGGCGGCGCAGAAGGCGACGAAGGCCGCGAACGCCTCGACCCACCGTCCCGCGTCGCCGACCTTCGCCGCGAAGACGATGCCGGCGAAGACGAAGAGGTTCTTCAGCCACTGGCGCGGGCGCAGCGCGACGAGGAGCGCTCGCGCGAGGCTGCGCCGCGGCTCTAGCTGAACCGCTTGACGACTGCGAGCGCTCGCTGGTTCCACGGCACGCGGTGGGTGACGCCGGCCCCGGCGAGCCGGCTGCGGTTGGCGAGATACCAGTCGTACGTCTCGATCAGCGCCTGCTCGTTCGAGAGCCGCGCCGTCCAGCCGAGCAGCCGCTCAGCCTTCGAGACGTCGACGAACGAGTCCTTGTGTGCGGTCTTGTAGTGCCACTCGGCGAGCGGCGAGAGGTGGGCGAGCTCGAGGGCGCGCAGAACGAGCTCGGCCGGCTTCGGCGGGATCGGGCGCAGCCGCGCATGCGAGCCGGCGTGGTCGATCAGCGCCTGCAGGTCACTTCTGACGGTTCCGAACTCCTTCGCGCCGACGTTCAGCGCCTCGCCTGCGACCGGCGCCTCGGCCGCGCGCACGACGGCGTCCACGAGATCCTCGACCGCGAGCAGCTGGTAGCGGTTCGAGCCGTTGCCGAGGATCGGGATCCGACGGCCCTCGCGGATCCAGTCGAACAGGATCTCGAAGACTCCCAGCCGCTCCGGCCCGATGAACGTCTTCGGGCGGACGATCGTCGTCTCGAGTCCGCGCCGCGCGAAGTCGAGGCAGAGCCGCTCTCCGTCGATTTTGGATTCGCCGTAGTGGCCGACGCCGACCAGCGGGTCGTCCTCGACGATCGGATGCTTCTCGGGGACACCGTAGACCGCCGTCGACGAGATGAACACGACCCGGCGCACACCGGCCTCCGCCGCGGCGGCCAGCGCGTTGGCCGTCCCGTCGACGTTGACGGAGCGGATCGCTTCGCGCGAGGCGAGGATCGGGAGGGACGCGGCAGCGTGGACGAGCACCTCGGCGCCGTCGACGAGGCGGCTGCACGCGGCCTGGTCGCGGACGTCGCCCCGCAGCTCCTCGACCGCGCCCTCGAGCGGGGCGTCGTCGAGCGGTGCCAGGTCGAGCGTCCGGACCTCGTGCCCGTCGGCAACGAGCCGCCGGGCGAGGTGCAATCCGAGGAAGCCCGCCCCGCCTGTGATCGACCAGCGCGCCATCTAGGCCACTGAGCTCTGATCCTCGCGGACGACGGCGGGCTCGAAGAGCCGGAACTTGTCGTGGACGACGCGAACCGCACGCTCCACGTCGGCCGTCTGGACGACGCAGGAGATCCGGATCGAGGACGTCGAGATGATCCCGATGTTGATCCCGGCCTCGGCGAGCGCGTCGAACATGTCGGCGGCGATGCCCGGGTGCGTCTTCATGCCGGCGCCCACGAGCGAGACCTTGGCGACGTCGGTATCGGTCGAGACGCCGCCTCCGCCCACGTCCTCCGAGATCGCCTGGAGGATCGGCTCGGCCTTCGGCAGGTCGTCCTTCGGCAGCGTGAACGAAACGTCGGTATGCCCAGCCGCCGAGACGTTCTGGACGATCATGTCGACGTTCACGCCCGCGTCCGCGAGCGGACGGAAGATGCGAGCCGCCACCCCCGGCTGGTCGGGCACGTGCTGGAACGTCACCTTCGCCTCCGAGGTGTCGTGCGCGACCCCCGAGATGATCGCCTGCTCCATCGACTCGTCCTCCTTCCTGACCCATGTCCCTTCGCCGCGGTGGAACGACGAGCGGACGTGGAGCGTCACTCCGTGGTTGCGGGCGTACTCGACCGAACGCGCCATCAGCACTTTCGCGCCGGACGCGGAGAGCTCGAGCATCTCCTCGAACGACACCGCGTCGAGCTTGCGGGCCTCGGGCACGATCCGCGGGTCGGCACTGTAAACGCCGTCGACGTCGGTGTAGATCTCGCAGACGTCGGCCTCGAGCGACGCGGCCATCGCGACCGCCGTCGTATCGGAGCCGCCACGTCCGAGCGTGGTCGGATCGGCCGTCGGGGAGATGCCCTGGAAGCCGGCGACGATCACGATCTTTCCCTGAGCGAGGGCGTCGCCGACTCGGCTCGAGCGCACCTCGACGATCCGCGCCTTGCCGTGGCTCGTGTCGGTGAAGATCCCCGCCTGCGAGCCGGTCAGCGAGACCGCGTCGCGGCCGAGATCCATGATCGCCATCGACAGGAGCGCGATCGAGATCTGCTCGCCCGCGGTGAGGAGCATGTCGAGCTCACGGTCGTGCGGCAGCGGCGAGACCTGGCGGGCGAGGTCGAGCAGCTCGTCGGTCGTGTCGCCCATGGCGGAGACGACGACGCACACCTGACGACCCGTGTCTGCCGTCTCCACGACCCGGCGAGCGACGCGCTGGATCCGCTCCGGCGTTCCGACGGAGCTCCCCCCGTACTTCTGCACGACCAATGCAACAGCTCTGTCCGTCATCGGCGAAGAGCGTAGATGCTCGCTCCGCCCGACGCGCCGGCTCTCGACGCGCTGAGGGGAGCGCAGCTCGCGCTCCCCTCACGCTCCTCCGCCTTACCTCAGGCCGATGTTCACGTAGTACGTCTGGCCGTCGTCGAGAGCGACACCGACGCGCCAGTAGTAGCCCACCTGCCCCTTGGACGTTCCCCAGTTGTAGATGTACTGCTGTCCGTCGACGCGGTACTGGCCGCCGGCCGTCGGCGGGTCGCTGTAGAGCGACTCGTCCACCGTCGCCGTCGTCGGGCTCCCCTTCGCGGGCGTCAGCCATGCCGGAAGGGCATTTGCCAGGAGGATCGACCCGTCGGCCCGCTTCAACTGGAACTTCGCGGGCACCGTCGACCCTGCCTTGAAGATGCTGACGTTCTGGTCGACCTGGTGCGCGGTGTCGTTGATTGGCTGCGTGAAACCGTCCCAGCGGTAGATGACCTTGTAGCTGCCGGTCTTCGTCGTCGTGTTCCCCGCGTTGTCGGTCGCCGTCGCCGTAAAGTTGAAGGTGCCGACGCCGTTCGCAAGCCCGCCCGTCACGTTGAGGCTGCACGGACCCGTGAGTCCAGAACCTCCATCGATGGCGGAGCACGACGCCGCCGGAACCGCTCCGAGCGTGTAGAGGCCCCCACTTGCGATGCCGTTCAGCGTGATCGACGGAGCGATGCTGTCGATGTTGATCCCGCCGACTGTCGTTCCGGTGGAATGGTCGGCCCTGTCGACCGCAGTCCCGTTGACCGAGAGGTTCGTGCCGTTCGCCGTCAGCATCTGGTCGGCTGTGCACGTGGCGATGCCGGAGAGCGCATCGGCACAGGTGAACTTCACCGTGACGGGCCCGCTGTACCAGCCGTTCGCATTCGGGCTCGTCGTCGGCGCACCGCTGATCGTCGGCGGCGTCTTGTCGAGCTTCACCGTGACGGAGTCGGTGCCGGTGTTCCCGGCGAGGTCGTCGGCCGAGCCGTTCACCACCGTGGCCGCCGTCTCAGCCGAGAAGAGCTGGTCGGGCGTGACGGAGCTGACGTCGAGGCCTGATCCACCAGGATCGTCCTGGGCGTCGAAGTGCACCAGGACGTTGGCCTTGTTCCAGCCTGCTGCGTTCGCCGGCGGCGTCAGCGTATGGGTGACGGTCGGTGCGATCGTGTCGTACTTGATCTCCACGCCGCCCGGCGCCTCCAGGTTGCCGGCGTTGTCGACCGCGAGGTAGACGACGTTCGCGACGCCGGAGCCGTTCAGCGGGATGTCGATCGAGGCCGAAGCGCCCGCCTTCGTCTGCGACGCGCCGCCGTTGACGCTGTAGCGGATCTCCTTGACGCCCGACAGGCCAGCCTGGTCGCTCGCGTTGAGCACGAGGGTCGCCTTGTTCCCGCGGCAGTAGCCGTTCTTGGTGTTGCACTGCAGGTCCGAGTTCGTCGACGGCGCCTGGCTGTCGATCTTGATGCCGTTAACGCTTGCATTTGCCGAGTTGTCAGCCTTGTCGGTGGCCGTTCCGCTCGCGCTTTGGCCGACACCGTCGGAATCCAGCACGACATCGCTCGCGCATTCCTGGATACCCGAGAGGACGTCGTTGCACGTGAACCGCACACGGACAGCGCTGTTGAACCAGCCGGCCGCGTTGGCGCTCCGAGGCGAGCCGTCGTCATTGACGGTGGCGCCGCCGATCGTCGGAGGAGTTCGGTCGATCCTGATGCCGTTGATCGATGCGGACCCGGGGTTGCCGGCCTTGTCCGAGATGGTGACCGGACCGGCGCCGAGGTTGGAACCTTCGCCGGTGATCACGCTGTCTGCAGGTTGGGTGGCCGGATCGATTCCCGAGAGGCCGTCCTGGCCTGTCCACTTGATCGTGACGTTCGCCTTGTACCAACCCGCCGCGTTCGCGTTCGTCGTCGCTGCGCCGCTCAGCGTCGGGTTCGTGAGATCGATGTTGACGTTTTCGACCTTCGCCGAGTTCGTGTTGCCGGCGTTGTCCGTCGCCTGGCCGATGTAGTACTGCCCAGCGCCCTCGTTCCCGAGCGTGGTGCCAGGGTCGCAGCCGGCGATGCCGGATTCGGCGTCCGAGCAGTTGAAGGTGACGAGAACCTCGGTGTTGTTCCAGCCGAAGCTGTTCGCCGCCGGCGCCCGGTCGCCTGTGATCGTCGGCGGGATGTCGTCGATCTTGAGCGTGATCTTGTGACCGGGCGACGTCTTGTCCTCGACGTTCCC
>WNFV01007446.1_pt1 | contig 12636 bp, 15 predicted proteins | sample 5400101 | NCBI WGS metagenome assembly WNFV01 (sample SAMN13153361, study PRJNA577476) | soil metagenome | isolation source: 115 cm soil or saprolite under grassland replicate 1 | place: USA:California | collected 2016-06-15
ACTAGCGAAGGAGGGCCGTGATGGTTCGCCTCTTTGTGCGTCACAACGTCAATGACTATGCGCCGCAGCCGACCTCCACGGGCACATCCGGCGGCGGGGTGCTGACCCTCCCGCGGAGCTGACGATAGAGCGGAGCGCCCCGTCGGGATGTCCGGCGTAGCCACGTAGTCCGTCCCCCCGACGTCGCGCCTGGCCTGCTCCCCGCCGGAGTTGACAGGCTAGGCCGCCTGTTTTTGTAGTTCCTGTTGATCCTCCCAGGTCCGGCGCACCTCGTCGGGCGTCCGGTAGTCGAGCCCGCTGTGCGGGCGGTGGTGGTAGCGGTCGACGTAGCCGCCGATCCCTTGGCGGGCGTCGTCGAGGGTTTTGTACTCGTTCAGCCACACCTCCCTCTCTTTCAGTTTCCCGAACCAGCTCTCGATGAAGGCTTGGCTCTCGGGGTCGCGGTAGCCGCCGCGGCGGTGGCGAATCCCGAGCTCGGCGAGCCGGGCGCGGAAGCGGCGGGCGGTGAAGGCCGAGCCGTTGTCCGAGCCGAGCACCAGCTCGCCTGCCTCGATGCCGTAGGCTGCGGCCGCGCGTTCGAGCAGCGCGATCGCTTCGTCGGCGCGGCAGCGCAGGCTGAGCTGCCAGCCGACGATCTCGCGCGTGCAGCAGTCGATGACCGCCATCAGGTACGTCCAGCCGTGCTCGACGACCCAGACCGAGGTCATGTCGAGCTGCCACAGCTGCCGCGGCCGCTCGACCCGGAAGAAGCCGGGCCGCTTACTGCGCTCGAGCGGACGACGGCGCTGGATCAGCCTGTGCTCCCGCATCACCCGCAGCACTCGCTTGCGGTTGACCGCGACGCCGAGCCTGCGGCGCACAAACGCGGTCACCATCCGGTAGCCGTCGGTCTGGTTGTCGGTCGCGACCTCGACGATCGCCTGCTCGACCGGATCGACCGCTGGCCGCCGCTGCGGCGGCCGGCGCGGCGTCGGCGTCCGGTAGAGCGCCTGCCGGCTGATCTGCATCACGCGCGCCACGGCCGCGGCGGCGAAGCCGCGCGCGACCAGCTCGCGAGACCGGGCGACGCGCTCGCTCACTCCCAGCCTCGCAATGCTTCCCCCGCGATCTCGAGCTCGTAGGTCTTACGACCCAGCGCCCGCTCCAACTCGCGGATCTTCCGCCGCAGCTCCCGCTCCCCGCTGCGCTCCTCCTTGCCCGCCAGCGCCTCGCGGCCGCCCTCGAGCAGCTTGTCGCGCCACGAGTAGAAGAGCGTGTCCGAGATCTCATGCTCGCGGCAGACCTCCTTCACCGATCGGTCGCCGCGCAACCCGGCGAGCACGATCTCGATCTTCTGCTGCGCCGTCCAGCTCCGGTACTTCCTCTGCTCGCTCAACCTCGTCTCCTCGTCGGTCGAGCGGCCCATCCTGAGCCGGCCGCCGGACGGTCTCTCCGGGGCTCCGCCCCTCCGAGACCGCCCGGCGCTCCAACTCAACTACCTGTCAACGCCGGACCGGGGAGCGCGGCACGCCGATATGAGGGGGCAGGCCGCAAGGCCCCCTCTTCCATCGCCGGAAAAGAGGAGCGAGGGTCCCAGTTTTCGAGTCGTTCCAAGTGGGCCTAACCCGACTCCTGCCCAAGAGCTCAGAAGGGGCCGAAGCTTCGGTCTACATCAGGGCGTGACGGCCGGCTCGCCCGAACGCGGCAGGCCGCACGAGCGATCCGCGCGATTTGCGCCCCCGAAGCTCGCTGATCTGAAGGCCTTTTCAGTAAAGGGTGAAGATCAGCCCCCTTTGGGGGCAAAGATCGACTCGGCTGGCTTGTCTAGGACGGTTCCAGGACGACGTCGGCTGGGGGCGGCTCAACCTGCGTGCAGACGAACTGAAGTAGGTCCGCCACGGTTGTCTGTTCGGTGACCAGCCAGTCCGAGCCGTCGATCCGAACGACGCTCCCCACGACGAGTGCGTTGCCTTGATGACTGCTCACGCCGTTCGCTGGCGCTGCTTGGTCCACCAGGATCGAGCGTGAGTGTCCCGGCGACTCCCGAAAGACGATCTGGAACCTCGGCACCGACTGAACCTCACGAACGTTGCTCGAAAGACAAAACCGACGAAGAGGCACCGTGCTTGTCGGAAGCGCGCGGTGGTAGCTCGAAACGTAGTCGAGCCCGCGAGCTTCAGCAACCACTCGAAGTGAAGGGCGGGCGCGATCGCGGTTCGACCGCACCCCCTCCACGTTCACCCGCTCTGCCTTCGGTAGCGCCGGCTACTCCGGGTTACATGCTCGCCCGCGGGCACCCCATTATCAGGCGCGCGAGCCCGAATGGAGGCGTGCATTGATGCACCGGATGATCGTCAGCTGGTTCGGGAGCCCTTGGGAATGGCCGGCCTTGCGCACCAGGCCGCGCTCGACGACACCGCTCGGCAGCAGCTGCATCCACTGCGAGCAGCAGATCCTCATCGGCGACCAAGGCCTCGTTCTCTCGGACGCGCCAGACAGGCCGCTGCACCGAAGCTGCTTCTACGCCTTCCTGTTCAACAAGCCGCAGCGACGCGCGCAAGCAAGCCGCCAGCAGCAGACGTTGAGGCTGCCGCGGGGCCGAGGTGCGGACGCAGTAACGCCGCCCCGCACGAGACGGCTCTAGGCGAGGGCAACGATGAACGCCAGCGGCCTCTTTCGGGCCGCTCTTGGAAGACTGCGACGAGGAAGGCTGCGGCTTCGGTCGGCGTCGCGCACCGGGCCGCTGGATGCCGCGGAGGAGCTGAGTTAATCGAGAGGCATGTTGCCGGTGAAGCCTCTATTTGAGGGTCCCCTCCCAACCCGACTCCTCCGGGATAGCCGCGGATCTACTCTCTCGCCTCAACGCGGTGGCGTACCCCGACCTTTGGTCAAGGCCCGCGTCGCACGTTCGTAGTATCTGCCGCAAAAGGCCCCCGACGTGGGGACCGGCGTGGACGAGGCTCCTGTCAGGTTCCGGGGTGCTGCCGGCTGGCGAGGAGCGTTAGGGCAAACGTGAGGTGGCGCCACGGGGAGGGTCGCTGCTTGCTCACTGCGCGAATGGAGAGGGCGGCCTGCCACTAGCCGCCCTCTCGTGAGCGAGAAGCTGCCGCCGGTTGCACTCAGCAAGTCAGGGGGAAGGGAAAGACGTTCCGACGAGGCTAGCTGTATCGACCGGCGACGGAGTGCGACGTCCCCCATTCGGGAGACGAAGCTCCGACTCCCTGCCCGCCTAGTCAGACAGGAGCATCAACGGAACCGGCGCCGGCACCGACGACCATCCCGCCCGTTCACCGTATCGGCCGCTGGTGTCTCGGGATGAGCAGCCCGTGCGCCAAGGCAAGCCGCTCCCTACAGGCCGGGCATTCGGCTGTCGGCGCCTCGGCCAGCGGACGACACACCGTATGCCGCATCGGAAGCGCGCCACTGCTTCTCGTTTCTCGGCCTCGTTTGAGACGGGAATAAGTCAGCGCCGGTTGGGGTCGTCTCGGATCGAACCGGCTCTCACGAGGAGGGCCGCCGACGAAAGGGGTCCACGATGACGACGCTCATTGCGCGCCGCCGGCTGCCAGGAAAGGCGAAGGCGCTCGCCGCGATCGGCGCGGCCTGCATTGCGCTGATCGCTACCGGCACCGCCTCGGCAGATGACAAGAACAGAGATCCGTGGGACAGGCCGATGTGCTCGCTGAAGGTGTACAACGGCACGCTTTGGTACCGGGAAGGCGAGACGGTCACTATCAACCACAGCGACGGCAGCAAGGAGGCACTCCGCTGCAGCAACGGCAACTGGGTCAAGGCGAGAGTGATCCAGCCGCAGCCGACCTCCACGGGCACATCCGGCGGCGGGGTACTGACCCTCCCGCGGAGCTGACGGAAGAGAAGGAAGCGGCTAGCCGAGACGCCCAAGGAAGTGGCGCTCACGGGCGCCACTTCCTGTCTCTGCGGCCCTGCCACCATTCCAGGACTGCGCGATCGGCTCCAACGCGATTCCCGCGGTGTCCGCCACGAAGCGAGCCACTGGCGCCCCAAACCGCGTTCGCCTAACGTCTCCTGCGGCCGGCAGTACGGGGGAACCTGACAGGAAACTCCTCCGCGCTGGCCCCAACTCCCTAGTGACAGCCGCTACGAACGTGCGAGCCGGTTCCTACGAACGTGCGGCCACGGCTGCGGCGGCTCGCGAGAGGGTAGGCGGTGTTCGGAGGAGCCGGGATGGGAGAGGTCGACGAGGCTGCGGCAACCCTCGCCGGTTCTGCGGCAAGACCCGACTCCTCCGGACAACTCAGCATAGAACCGGTGGCCGCGCCGAGCCACGTCGTTCCGCGGCGTTCGAGCTGAGCGTCAAGAGCCGTACGACTGGAGCGCCGAGCCGAGCTTCCGGCTCCTGAGGCTCGGATCCCGTCTGCCTGCCCGCTCCGGGAATCCGACCGGGCACTACACGATCAAGGAGCGGCGCAGCGCCGTCGCGACCGCCTGCGTCCGGTTTCTGGCCTGGAGCTTCGCCATCGCCTTGCGCACGTAGGTGCGCACGGTCTGCGGCGAGATGAACAGCTCCCTGCCGATCTCCTCGTTGCTGCGGCCGTCGGCGATCAGGCACAGCACCTCGCGCTCGCGCTGGGTCAGGTCGCCGCGCGGCGACTTCTTCTTGCCGGCTTCGATCAGCGGCACCGCCAGCGTCGGGTCGACGTACACGTCGCCGCTCGCGACGGTCTCGACCGCGCGGATCAGCTCGTTGACCGGAGCGTGCTTGAGGACGAGCCCCCGAACGCCGGCGGCGAGCGCCTCGCGCAGCAGCACCTCCTGGCCGCAGCCGGTATAGAGCAGCACGGCGGTCTGTGGGCTCGAGACTGCCGCTCGGCGGGCAACCTCGATCCCCGACAGGTTCGGCATCGAGAGGTCGAGCACCGCGAGGTCGGGACGAAGCCGGACGATCCCGTCAAGGGCGTCGACACCATCAGCGACCGTCGCCAGAACCTCGAACCCCCGCTCGAGCAGCAGCCTGCCGACGAAGCGGGCGACGGCGGCATGGTCGTCTGCGACCAGGCAGGTCTTGATCGAACCGGACGGGGCGGCGCCGCAGTCGACCGGCGTGAGCATCGATTCAGCATCGACCGGGAGCGGTACAGCTCGTCACCCGTTCGGGGGTTCAGATCGAACGGTTCGCGGCACCCGCACCACCCACCTAAGGGAGGGGAAGCCGCCTTGAGACTACCCTGGACGGGGCGATTCCGACTCATCCCCTTGTCTACTAGGTCAACCGTTGAGGAAGAAGCGACAAGTTCGAGCGGGTGCTTTAGCGATCCGGTGGCCAGCCGGCGCAGCTGCGCGAGCAGCCGGGCGAGCAGGCCCACGCCGCTCTCAACGAGCAGGAGCACACACGATGGTGGCTGCGTCTGCCCGAGTTTCCTGAGGCACCACCCGAAGAGCGGACACAGGCCGAACCACTCCGCCAGATCGCCAACTCCCACAGCCTGGCGGAGTGGCGGTTGACCTAGAAGACAACGAAGGTGCCCGAAATTCGCCTCCCCGCCCCGCCGTTTCGAACCCTCCGTCAACCTTGTCCAAAGTTGCCTAAACTCGTGCGAGCTCGTCGGCACGCCGAATTGTCCGGCGCTCAGCTCGTCGAGCAGGCGGAGCGCGTGCTCGCGCCCGTCGCGGTCAGGTATGCGGAGCACGGTCACGTATCCACGCAGAAGTGTGGTCGACTGGCTCGTGCGCGAGAAATCGTCCGGCTTCCGTCCGCACCCGGCCGGCGACGGGCCTCCGAAGCACGTCGCAACGAGTTAGCCGTTTGGACGGGCCTTGCGCCGCCCAGGCGCCTGGGCTGGTGCGGCGCGAGCCACTTGTCTTCGATCGTCGCAGGTCGCGGAGCCGCTGATGTCGCTCCCTGGATGGGGGACACGGTTTGGGTTGGGAATCCGTACCGTTCACACTCCCGGAGCGGGACGCGGCACAGCTCAATATGACAACTTTACGAATGAGGAGGTCTTGACCGAATTCCCAAAGACGCGGCGCGTTTGGCGTCGGTGCGGCACATACACGCTCTCTGATCCTTGCCAAGTCGGCACGTCTGATGGCTGAGACCAAGACGATCCTGGAAGCGGCCGAGGAGGCACGACGGCTCGTGATCGAGAAGATCGCCGCGCGCGAGCGAGCGATTAAGACGCTCCGCGAGATCGCGAGTCGCGGAGCCGATCATGGGCATGCTGCGATCGTGCCGCTGCATGTGGTGGAGAGAGAAGCGGAGATGCTGGCCGAGTACCTCGAGAAAGATGACGGCAACGGTTTTCACTTTGCCGAGGCGATGGGACACGCGCTCGAGCTCGCCGGGCTAGCCAAGCTCGCAATGGAACCGCAACCGCTGGCGCTTCCTGAGCTGGCACCCGAGACAGTCCCAAACGGATCCCGCACGAACTACCTTGCGACCCAACCCGCAGGCCAGCCAGTCGGGCCGGTCTCCGGGCTCTGTGGGCAGCCTCGAACATAGGTCGTCAGTTCGCTCTCAGCCAAGAGGAGCCTGATGGGGTCAGGACCGCACCGCCACTCTCCGAGGATCCTCATTTGCGATGACGAACCGAGCGTGCGGGAGCTGCTCAAGATCGTGCTCGGCGACGACTATGAGATCGGCGAGGCCGCGGATGGAGTCGAGGCGCTCGAACTCGTGCGGAAACTTAGGCCGGATGTCGTTGTCCTGGATGCCATGATGCCGGGCCAGACCGGTCTGCAGGTGCTTAGCGAGGTGCGTCGCGACCCCGGGCTCGCGGACACGCCGGTGATCATGATCACGGCCTGGGATCACGTCGAGCTGGCGGCGCGCGAGGCCGGTGCCGACCGTTTCCTGCTCAAGCCGTTCGCCGCCGAGGAGCTTCGGGCGGCCGTAGAGGAGTTGCTGAACGACCGATGAGCAGTCCTGTGCAGGTGGCGGCCGACGTGGCGGCTCACATCAAAGCGAAGCCTGTTCGCATTGCGCGCCTCAACTCGCTCGAGACCCGCGTGGTCGCCGCGAGCGCGCTGCTCGCGATCGTCGTCGCCTCTGTCTTCGGGATCCTGCTCATCGCTGTCTCCGACCTTCGCCACGCGACAGCGCGTGAGACGCAGTCGAAGGATGTGGTCGGAGCGACGCTTGCGCTCGAGAACATCGTCCTCGATCTGGAGACAGGCGGGCGAGGCTTTGCGCTGACCGCAAACCCGCGGCTCCTCGATCCCTGGCGTGCGGCCCGCCAGGGGCTGATCCCCGCAATCGCGAAGCTCGAGCGGCTCGTCGCCGACGACGAAGAGCGGCGCGGGCCGGTGCGAAGCCTCGTCGAGTTGATCCGGGACTACGAGGCCGACTACTCGATCCCGCTCGTCGCGATCGCACGCGAGAACCTCGCTGCGGCTCGCACACCGCTCGCGATCGCCGAGGGTCAGCGCCGAAGCGAGGAGATCCGGGAGCGCTTCCGGCACCTGCTCGCCGCCGAGGGCGCCCTTGCGGTCACGGATGCGGCCGAGGCGAAGCGGACGGCATCGCGCGCGCTCACGCTCGGGTTCGCCGGGATCGGCTCGTGTGCCGCGATCGCGCTCCTCTTCGGCGCCTATCTGGCGCGCGCGATCGTGCGGCCGGTGCGCGAGGTCGCGGCGGGCGCGAGCCGCCTCGCGGCCGGCGATCTGAGCACGCGGCTCGCCGAGGCCGGATCCGCCGAGGTCGGCAACCTGACGGCTTCGTTCAACGCGATGGCGGCCTCGCTGCAGCAGAGCCGCACGGAACTCGAGGCGCGCAACGAGCGGCTGCGCGAGAGCGACCGGCTCAAGTCCGAGCTGGTCAGCATGGTCTCCCACGAACTGAGGACGCCGCTCACGACGATCATCGGCTTCACGGAGATCCTGCTCACCCGCGACGTCGACGTCTTGTCGCAGAGGCGCTACCTCGGGATCATCGAGTCGCAAGCTGAGCGGCTTTCCAACCTCGTCCGCGATTTCCTCGACGTCAGCCGGATCGAGGAGACAGGGCTGCAGCTGAAGCGCGACTTGGTCGACGTGGCAGCACTGCTGCGGGAGCAGGCAGACGCGGTCATCCTCGACTCCGAGAGCCACATCCTCGAGGTAGAGCTCGCGAACGAGCTGCCGGTGGTCGGCGACCGCGAGCGCCTCACCCAGGTCGTCACGAACCTGCTCGCGAACGCCGTCAAATACTCGCCCGAGGGCGGCACCGTCGGCCTCACCGGCACCGCCAGCGACGGGATCGTCCGGGTCGAGATCCGCGACGAGGGAATCGGCATCCCCGACGACCACCAGCAGCGAATCTTCACGAAGTTCTACCGCGGCGAGGCGGCCGAACGAGGGATCCCCGGAACCGGCCTCGGACTCACGCTCACACGCCAGATCGTCGAGGCGCACGGCGGCAGCATCGGCTTCACCAGCGCGAGCGGCGAGGGCTCGACCTTCTGGATCGAGCTGCCAGAGGCCGAAAACGCTCGACCGAAGAAGAGATGACGGCTACGCCATCGACCCGGCAGCCGCCGAGACCTGAGGGAGGAAAGATGAGCCCGGCGTCCGCTCCGACCAAGACTTGGCTCGTAGCAGATGACCACCCCGCCGTCACCCGCTTCGTGAGCGCGCGGCTCCTCGACCGCGGCTTCGAGGTCGTGGCCACGGTCGGAGACGGCAGCGACGCACTCGACGGGATCGTGCGGCTCCATCCCGACCTCGCCGTGCTGGAAATCTCGCTCCCACACCTGTCCGGAATCGAGATAGCGCGCCGCGCCTCCGTCTCGAGCCCCGACACCGCCGTACTGATCTACACCGCCCAGGGTGAAGAGGCGGTGCTGAGAGACGCGCGCGAGGCCGGCGTCCGGGGGCTCGTGCTCAAGGACGCTCCGGTGATCGAGCTGACTCGGGCGATCGAGGCAGTCGCGAGCGGCAACGTCTACGTCGATCCAACCATGGCCGTGCCGCTGACAGGAGCCGGCAAGAAGCGGTCGCGCAAGGCGCTGACACGGCGCGAGCGCGAGGTGCTGCGCCTAATCGCCGATGGGATGAGCAACGAGGAGATCGGCAGCGCGCTGTTCATCTCGCCGCAGACAGTCCGCACGCACGTCCGCAGCGCGATCAAGAAGCTCCAGGCAAGGAACCGCACGCAAGCAGTCGCGACCGCGCTGCGCCGCTCCCTGATCCGCTAGCCACCCCGTAGCTGCGGTACTCCGGCGACAGCGAAGTCCCCTCGGAGCGCTGCGCCTGTTCGAACTGCGAGCCGCGACCACTTGCCATTAGAGCGCATACGCGGGTGGGTTCGAGAAGTAGTCGGCGCACTGCCTAGACTCGAGCCCAACGAACAAGAGCCGCAGCTGCGCGTACAGGGCGCGGTCGCGCTCGAGTCGCCGCTCAACGTCTTCGCTTCGCCAGCGTTTGCGCAGCCGTGCCAGCAGAGCCAGATCTCCGCGGTACTCGCGCCGCAGGGTGGCCAGCGTCAGCGCGATGATCTGTCGCTGCTTTGGTGGCCGCGAAAGCGCGTTGAGTCCAGCGAGCATCCGACCCGAGATCCCCGCTGACCCTGCCACTAGCTCGAGCACGGTTGTTCGCGCCGAGCGCTCGGATCGGACGCGAGTCGAGTCCAGCAACGTTCGCCGCTCGCGTCTCGCCCGGCGACATACCGCATCCGCTCCCTGCGCCCATGACGCCACGCCAGCCCCAGAATGGTTCGGCGGGGGCTTCGGACGCGCGGCCGCGCCGCTCGCGTGAAGGGCGAGCGCAGCAGCGGCCGCCAAGGCGGCGAGGCGACCAAAAACCGCCATACGCTCACTATCGTCCTCTCGCTAAGCCACCCACTCCCCCAGAAGGGGATCCTCGAACCACGGCTCACTCGCTTCGCCGTCGATGCGCGGGCGCCTCAAACATGCCGCGCGAGCGGCCGGCACCCGACGAATCATCTTGTCGACTGGTCGAGGCCTCGTCTCTCATCCGGAGCGGTGCAAACGTGGAAGGGCTCGCGGCCGCAGCGAACTCGTCCCTACGCCCCAGCGACAAAGCGAAAGAGGAGGAGGTCACTCCGCGGTCTCCCCGGCAGAGCAGTCACGGTGAGTGTGCCGCGCACGTTGCTGGAGATGTCCGTTCCCCCGAGCACGGCGAGCTGGAAGAGCTCCTTGTGGAGCATCGTTCCACCAACGACGATCTTGCCTCGCGGAAGCACGAACGTTCCCGTGCAGGTTCTCGAGATGCCGCCGGTGAACGTACAGACCAGCTCCCCGTGCCCGATCGGCTTGGGCGTGATCCGTTTGTTGAAGAGCAACCGGCGCGTCACCTCGACATCGCCGGCGGTAAGCCCGCGCCGTCCAAGGTCAACCCGGACGCGACGAATCTCGTTCGCGGTGACCCGGATCACTCCCGGCCCGGTCAGCCCAAACGCGATCCGCGAGCTATCGATCGCTAGGACAGCAATCCCGACGAGCGCCGCCAATGCACCCGCCTTGCGCAACATTCCGATCCCTTTCGCCGTGCCCCGCACACCTCCTGCTGTGGGAGCGCCGGGAGTCCCTGCACCCAGCCCCGCCAAGCGACCACTCTCCCACCACGAGCAGGTGACGCCAAATGCGGGGTTCTGGGTTCGCCTTTCGCCGGAGCAGACGGCCGCGTCACCCTCGCCGGCCGGCCCATCGCCTCTAAAGCTCCCCGGCCTTTCAGCGCTTGTCTTCTTCCCCGTTGGCTTATAGGCTCGCAGTCGGTCAGAGGGGGAGCGGTGACTGCGGACGAACGTCAAGCGGCGGCGACAGAGCGGGCTGGAAGCGCGACCTACAGTCCGCCCGCGCTTAGACAGCTCGCGCCCGCGAGCGAAGCCGCATCGTTGGGCGTCGAGGAGGAGGCTTGGCTGCGCAACCTGCTCGCCGCTTGCCACCGGGCGCTCCACGACCTGCGCCAGACAGGCAGCGCCGCGGCGCAGGCGCCCATCACCGATCTTGAGCAACTCCGCGTGAAGGTTCAGCGGCACCTCGACCGCCTCGCTCCGGCCGCCGCTCGAGGACGCTCGTGACGGCGCAAACGGCGGCGCTATCGACGAAACGAGCAGCGGCCGACTGCAACGGCAGTGGCGCGCTTCCGGTGCCGCATACGGTGCATCGACCACCAGCAGAGGCGCGGACAGCGGAATGCCCGGCCTGTCGGAAGCGGCTCATGTTGGAGAGTGGGCTGCTGATCCCAAGGCACCCACGGCCAACGCGGTAGACCGACTCGCTCCGGGCGGGACGCCTTCGAGCTAGTCGTCGTCGAACTCGCGCGCAGCGCTCCGGACAGAAGAGGCCAACGTCACCGTCGACTGTAGGTAGCGTCCGCCACTTTTCCCGCTCGTCGATCCAGGGACGCGCGCACTTGTCGCAACGCTGAGGTTGCGCCGCTGATTCCTGCCGCTCGTCGCGCTCGTCCATGGTTGCCCTGTTGGCGGCGAGGCTAAGCGACGTGCGCGCGGGCGCGCAAGTGGCGGAAAGGGCCGAGCGGACTGGCCCCACCCCCGAAGGCGGGCTGAGCGCCCGTTGTCCGCTCGGCTAGCGCGGGGTTTCCTCCAAAGCGGAGGCGTCCAAACGCGGAGGAGCCGGTGGCCGCCAATCGGACGGAAGCGCCGTGCGGGACCCTTTCCGTCGCGAAACCGGCTCCAGTGGGGGGAGGGGTCGGTGGGAACCTACGCCCGCTCGTCCGTCAGGACAACGATCGTTCTGTGGCGCCCTATGGTGGAAGTCCTCACAAATCTCAACCCCTCGGACGGCCGACGCGCTCCCTCTCTGCCGTTGTAGGGGCCGGCGCGGAGGAGATTCTCCTGTCAGGTTCCCCCGCATACCGGCCCGCAGAAGACGTTAGGCGACCGAGATCGGACGCGCTAGTGTCCCTTCGGTGCGGCGAGTGCAGTTCGCTAAAGGGGGAGCGATGCCAACCTACGTCACCTTGATCAACTGGACGGATCAGGGGGTGAAGAACTTCAAGGACACCGTTGATCGCTACGAGGCCGCGCAGGAGGCGATGAGCCAGCGCGGCGTTTCCTTCCGGGACATCTACTGGACGCTCGGGCCCTATGACATCGTCGGGATCGTCGAGGCTCCAGACGACGAGACGGCGATGGCGGCCCTCGTCTCGGTGGCCGGGCAGGGAAACATTCGCACGACAACCCTGCGCGCCTTCAGCGCCAGCGAGACGAGGAGCGTGATCGAGAAGGCGACCTAGCAACGGGTAGTAAAACAGCCACGTTGCCAAATCTGTTAAGCGGGCAGCCAAGCCGACCCCACCGCCGGATCGTCAGTAGTGCCCGCCAACGTTCACGGTCGTTGATCCAGAGGCACCCACACTCGTCGCAAACCTGAAGTTGCGCCTCCAACTCGCGCCGCTCGTTGCCCTCGTCCGCCATGGTTGCCGGTGGTGGCGACGTGACTAAGCGAGCGCGGACGCGCAAGTGTCCGAAAAGTCTGAGCGGACGCCGGGAGTCTGAGAGAGCGTCGGGGCGCCGCTGGATCACAACGCCCCGGCCCACTTGCTGGCTACTTCACCTCCACCCAGCCGTACATGTTGAACCCCGCAAAGTGTGGCGCGAAGTTGCAGAGCACCAGGTAACGCCCCGGCTGGTCGAAAGTACCGCCGGGCGTCGTCCACGTCGCCGTGCCGGTTGCGGCGCTTACCGCGGGTCCGATCGCGAGTCGGGCCTCGGGGTCG
>WNFV01007450.1_pt1 | contig 12635 bp, 10 predicted proteins | sample 5400101 | NCBI WGS metagenome assembly WNFV01 (sample SAMN13153361, study PRJNA577476) | soil metagenome | isolation source: 115 cm soil or saprolite under grassland replicate 1 | place: USA:California | collected 2016-06-15
CGGATCGACTCCGGCGCATGTGATCGACACGCATGGTATTCTGCCGGCAACCCGGCTGGCGATGCAGGTGGCGCTGTTGCGCCTACCCAAGCCGGCCGACGCGCTGCTGATCGACGCTGTGCGGCTCGAAGGCTGGCCCTGCCCGCAGCAAGCGCTGATCAAAGGCGATGCGCGCTGGCTCTCGATCGCCGCCGCCTCGATCGTCGCCAAGGTCGCCCGCGACCGGCTAATGTCCGAGCTTGGATGCCGCGCGCCGGCCTATGGTTTCGAGCAGCATAAGGGCTACGGCACAGTACTACACGCGCGGGCTCTTCGTGCGCATGGCCCTACCGAGCAGCACCGGCGCAGCTTCCGCCCGCTGGCCGTTTTTCTGGCGTGCGGGGAGTGGCCGGAACGCGTGGCAAGATGACAAGATGACAGGGTGACAAGATGATATTCTACTTTCACCTTGTCATCTTGTCATCTTGTCAGGAATAATGGAGAGGAGTGAGATCATGCTACTTGAGCTCGGCGTTGCCGAAAAGGTCAAGCAGCTCCGTCGCGAGGGCCTGCGCCCGTCGGAACAGCTGGCGCGCTCGATCACCCGCTCCGAGCACGCCGCAGTCGGCCCGCTGCTGCTGCTGGCAACTGATGTGGAGCTGCTGCACCAGCCAGCGCCGGAATGCTTCGCGCCGATCCACGCGCTGCGGCTGCTCGGCGAGCTGGGCGCGGTCGAGATCATCGAGCCGCTACTGCGCCAGTTTCCGGTATCGCTGGCTTACGATGAGGAAGAGCTGCCGCAGACCTGGGTGAATGAGGTAGCCCAGATCATCGCCCACTTGGGCGCGCCCGCCGTCGAGCCGCTCTGGCGAATCGCCGACGACGAAAGCTGGAATATGGCCGCGCGCAGTGGCGCGCTGACCGCGCTGGGCTATGTCACCGTTGTGGCTCCCGAGACCCACGATGCGATCATCGCCGGTATCCGCCAGCGTATGGAGCGCAGCGAGGATAAGGTGCTGACATCGCACCTGGCGATCGCGCTGGCCAACCTCGGCGTGAGCGATCTCTACCCCGAGCTGATGGCCATGTACCGTGCGGGCAAGCTTGATCAGGAGATCCTGCCGGCCGCAGCCGCCCGCCAGCTGCTGCTTTCCGACAGCACCAAGCGCCTGGCTTGCGCCAAGCACCCGCTGTGGGAGCGCTACGATCAGCACGGACCGTTCCTTTCGGAAAATTGAGAATGTAGAATTGCAAATTGCAAATTGAGAAATCACGCCGCATTCTCAATGCGTGTCTTGAAGCTGCTGTGCCTTTTGATAGGCGCGTAGGACATCTCCTGGATTGGTGAGCAGTTCCTTGGTCTGCGCCCACACCTCAGCGTCAACCTCGTCTACGCGAAAATGGGGGGCGTTGCATTTGCCTTTTGCCAAGTTGTTTATCTGCGATGAGCAGCGGTAGTACAGAGTATCATCGCCGTCTTCCCTACGTGATTTGCGCGCCCTTCCCTGCATAGCATAATCACAGATACAATTGAGGCGACTACGCATCAGGTATTCATGTTTGACATTGCGCTGATGGTCGCCTTTGTTGGCAAGCTTCTGTTGCGCGCGTTCCCATATATCACGGCTAACAAGCACCGGCACCTGTACAGGCTGCCATTCCTCGCGCGGGCGCTTAATAGATTTGCTTTTGCCTATCCTCTTGTATTTGAAGGCATGCCACACGCCAGCATACGTTTCATCGGTAAGAATGTCATACACTGTTGACTGATACCAGATCCCATCGGGCCGGCGGCGGTTGCGGTTAATTGCTTCCCCTGGGGTTGGTATGCCCAGGTCGGTTAATCGCTGGGCAATCGCCACCGTTCCTATACCCTCGAAAACACCGAATGTCCCAGGAAATGGCAGGGAGTGTACAGGGACACGTCATCTGGAACACAGCGCTACGAGGGCGGTAGTAATTGTGGTAAGATAGCAGCCGGGCGCTCTTGCTCTGTAGCATGGAAACCTCGGCTAAAGGGAAGCACCATGCATGTCTCACCGCTGACATCCAAATCCCAGATGGCCGCACTCGCTTATCTACGGGCGGCCCCCTATCGCAATGCGTTGCCTCTTTCGAATATTACCCAGCTGAGAGGCCGCTGTGATGTCTTGGTCGCCGAAGAGCACGGGCGCGTACGCGGCGTTGCGTCCACCTACCACGATCTGCCGATCCCCAACCTGACCTTCGCGGTCGATACAGGCGACATCGCGGGAAGGCTGATCGCGAGCCTGGCCGAACGCACGATGCGCCTGCGCGCCGAGCCGGTATGGGCACTGTTGCCGGCCGAGCGGCACGCCCAGCTGGGGCGCCATGCGCGCATTCTCGATTCCGAGATCGAGTTCCAGATGGTGGTCGAGCCCGAGGTGCTGCGACCGTACGCGGGCCGCCCGGTGCATCGGCTGACCACCGACGACGTGCCGGAGATGGATGCGCTGGCGCGCGCCGCCGGATTGAGCGTGTGGCACGGCAGCGCACTGGCCCTCGGCCCGGCGTACGGCTGCTTTGTCGAGGATCGGCTGGTGGCGATGGCGGCAACCCATTTCACGACGCCCGAGGTGATCGAGATCGGCCATGTCGCCACCCACCCCGACCATCGCCGGCAAGGCTACGCATCGGCCTGCACAGCCGCGCTCACGCAGGCGGCCTTCAAGCTGGCGCCGCGCGTGTTTCTGATGGTGTTGGAACATAACACGCCCGCGCTGGCGGCCTACAAACGATTGGGCTTCCACATGATGGAGCGATTCTATATGACACGCTTTGCGCTCTAAGAGTGACGAGTGACGCGTTATCTGCAATCGGGTGCCCTCTGGGCGAATCTGCAATTTCGCGACCCCCAACCCCTCTAACCCTATGCGCCTACGTACCCACATTCTGACATCCGCACTGCTCGGGGTCGCTGTGTACCCACGCGCACCGCGTAAGGCCGCGCTGCTGCTGGCCGGCGGCGTGTTGCTGGATGCCGACCATTACCTGCTATACGCGCTCCGCAGCGGGAATTGGAGCCCGATTAGCGCGCTGCGCTACGATCGCTGGCGCAACCAACCGATCGCGGTCGGCGATCGGCGGCGGCGCTACGGCTCGCTGCGATCGATCTTCCACACCGTGCGGGTCACCATCCCGCTGGTCTGGCTGCTTGGCTGGCGCTGGCCGGCGCTGCGCCCGTTGGCGATCGGCGTGACGCTCCACCTGGCGCTGGATATCTCGCCGCTACGCCTGGATTGGCGGGTCTGGCGGCGAGCCGGCGGGCGCTGCGAGCGCTGCGGGCGGCCGAGCTTGAGACGTGGTGTTTATTATGTAAATCTCCCGGGCACGGGTGGGTCGCGCTGGGCGCTGCACAACCGCGCGGCCTGGTGCTACGATTGTGCGCTGGCCGTGCGCAGTGCGACGGCGGGACACAACGACGCGCCGCGGGAGGGGGAGTGAGAGCTATCAACTTCTGTGCCAAAACATGTATTCGTTGTCCGCCGACTTCATCTGCCCAGAGGAATGCGGCGCGCCGGGCGTGCGAAAAGATACGCCAGCCTCATAGTTGCCGCATCGCCTCGGCCAGCGCCATAATCCGCTGGCCATACTCAGTCCCTGGCACCGCCCAGCGGCCATTCAGTCCCACTATCGTCGGCGCGGAGCCACGGTAGCTGGCCGGCAGCGAGCGATAGCCGAGCGCCTGGGCGATCAACGTCTGCTGCGTGAGATCGCCCATGTCGGCGGGCAGCGCGTAGGCCAGCAGCCGCCCGAGGTGCGCCGGTACAGCATCGCTGCCCCAGGTGGGAAAGGACACGCCTTCGAGCCAGCGGCTCAGCTGATCGTTCCAAGCCCACGCCGGCCCTGGCGCAGGGCCTGATGAGCCATCCGGCAAGCCGGCGCGCCACGCGCCGGTCACGCCGATCCCGGCCAGGTTGCGGCGCGGCGGCTGCGACCACCACGAGGTCAGGCTGCCGGTCTCGTGCGCCATCTGGGCGATCGCCAGGAACCAATCCAGCCCAACCAGCTCACCGATGCGCTGGTAGTCGTTGACGATCCGCGTGATATCGTTGCTATAGATCGCGCGCGCGGACAGCCAGGCGATCGCCTGCTCGGCGCTGCCCGACGCCGACCCCAGCAGCGGCGCGCCAACCAGCAGCGCGCTGGCTCGCAGCAGCGGCATGTAGATCTGCTGGTCGGCCTGGGACGCCGCCGGAGCAAATGGCAGCGCTACCGGCGCTTCACTCGACAGCACAAACGGCAGCAGCACCTGCTGGAGCGCGCGCGGCGTATCAGGCGCGGCCGATATCGGCGCGGGCGTTGGCACAGGCGCGGGCGGCACAGCCTGCGGATCGGCCTTGGTAAACACTGCCCTGGCAGCCGATACCAGCAGCGCGGCCAAGGATAGTTGCAGAAAATGTCGGCGTGATCGCATAAATATGGCGATTAGGGGCTAGGGACTGGGGATTGGGGGTTAAGATCTACTCCTAGTCCCCAGTCTCCAGTCCCTAATCTCCAGCTTAGCGCGGGGCCATTCGAATCGCGCCGTCGAGGCGAATCGTCTCGCCATTCAGCATCGTATTCTCGACGATCTGCTGCGCCAGGGCGGCGTACTCATCCGGGCGGCCCAGCCGCGGCGGGAAGGGCACCTGCTGGCCGAGCGAGGCGCGCGCCGGCTCGGGCAAGCTGGCCAGCATTGGCGTATCGAAGATACCGGGCGCGATGCTGACGACGCGAATGCCGTAGCGCGCCAGCTCGCGGGCGATCGGCAGGGTCATGCCGGCCACGCCGGCCTTGGATGCGCTATAGGCCGCCTGGCCGATCTGGCCGTCGAAGGCCGCGACTGAGGCGGTGGTGATGATCACGCCGCGCTCGCCCTCGGTGTTCGGCGCATTCTTCGTCATCTGCTCGGCCGCCAACCGGATGGCGTTGAAGGTGCCGACCAGATTGATCTGTACCACGCGCGCGAAGCGCTGAAGATCGAGCGGGCCATCTTTCCCCAGCACTTTATCGGGCGGCGCCACGCCGGCGCAGCAGGCCAGGATGTGCAATTCGCCATACGCGGCGATTGCGGCATCGATCGCCTGCCGCATGGATGCATCATCGGCCACATCAGTCTCGACGAAGCGCGCGCCCAACTCCTGCTCTAGCGCCAGCCCGGCTACGCGATTCAGGTCGGCGATCAGCACGCGCGCGCCCTGGCCCGCCAGCCGCCGCGCGGTGGCCGCGCCCAGGCCGGATGCGCCGCCGGTGATCAGCGCGCTGCTGCCGGCAATTTCCATCGATTACTCCTTCTTCGTGCAGCCTGCGTTTGTAGCGAGGTTTGGAGGGACTGTGTCCCTCCAAGATTCTATTACTTGTGGGCCGCTCACGGCGGCTTTGCCGCCGTGAGCGGCCCACAAAAGGGGTCTCGGGGCGACGCCCAGCGGGCACCCGGCCTCCCCGAACCCCACCATCGCGTCAGCACTGTGATCACTCGGTGCGTTTCACGTAAATCTCGCGCGCGATCCGCCGGTCGAGCGGGTGGATGGCGCCGCTGATATTGAGCGAGAGCGGACCATCGAACGGCGCGCTTGCGACCACCGTGATGATCGCGCCCGGCACCAGACCCATGTCGGCCAGGTAGCGCAGACGATCGGGGTGCTGGTCGCGCACGCGCGTAATAGAGCCAGATTCGCCGGCCACGAGATCGGCCAGATGCGCATCCGAGCCGGCGGGCAGCCGGCCCTCCAGCGTCGGGATCGGGTCGCCGTGCGGGTCGAACGCCGGCTCGCCCAGATGCGCCGCGATCCGCGCCTCCAGCTTTTCGCTGATATGATGCTCAAGCCGCTCGGCCTCGTCGTGTACCTCATCCCAGCCGTAGCCGAGCGCCTCGACGAGGTAGAGTTCGATCAGCCGGTGGTGGCGCACCACCTCCAGCGCGATCCGCTCGCCGGTGGTCGTCAGCTCGACGCCGTGATAGGGCGTGTAGGCCACCAGCCGCAGATCAGACATCGTCTTGAGCATACCGGTGACCGAGGCCGGCTTGAAGCCCAGGTGCTCGGCCAGCAGCGAAGTCGTCACCTGCGGCTGCGTGCGCCCAAGCGTATAGATCGCCTTGAGGTAATCCTCAATCGCCGCGCTGAAGCGCTCTTTGGTCTTAATGGCCTCATCGGCAGGCGGCATGATGTTCCCACTTTCGATCAGACAAAACTCATTATTCGCGCCACCTAATTTCCAGTCAAGCCAAACTATACCTGAGCGCGCGGTGATCGTCAAGCACCTGCCGGTGTTGATAAGGTGTTGGGTCTTGGGTGTTGGGTGTTGGGCCTCGCACCGCCCCCCACCCGATACCCATCACCTATCACCCGTCACCTATCACCTATCACCCGTCACCTATCACCCATCGCCTATGCTGAGCGCTCATGCTCCGGCGGCGCGCTTGCGACGCGTGGAGCGCTGCCCATTGGTCGCGCCAAGCGCTGTTTCTTCGAGCACCGTTTCTTCGATCGCCTCAGGCGCCACCGGCAGATCCGCGGCCAGGGCGGTTTCATCAGCGCCCGATATCGTCGCATCAACCGTCGCCTGGCGTACAGCAAAGCAATAGGCGGCGAACGGCTCTAGCGTGAGCCGCAGCGACAGCAACTGATCACGCGACCAGTAGTAGCTCGCACCTTCAACCCAGCGCGCCCGGCCGAACAGCTCATACAGCTCATATTCGCCCTCGGCCAGGCCCAGCTGATCAACCGGCACGCTGATCACCACCGTCTGCTTGTGTGCGCCGACATTCAGCAGCCCGATCAGCTGCTGGCCCGCATGATCGTACAGCACCGAAAACACCCGCGCGCTAGAGCACGGCAGCGCGTTGTAGCGCGGCGTGCCATAGCGCAGCGCCGGGCTAGCCGCGCGCGCGCTCAGCAATCGCTCCAGAAAGCCCCGCTCATCCTGCTCCTGGCCCGATCGAATCAGCGGCACAAAGCCACACAACACCATGCCGGCCAGCAGCATCCGGCTGATCCGCGAGCCGCGCAGGCCATCCGCCAGCGGGTTGGTCAGCCGCGTGTGGTGACTTTCCACGAAACAGGCGCGCACTGCGCCGGCCGGCAGCGCGCGGCCGTGATCTTCCAGCCATTCGCCCAGCTCAGCCGGCAGCACCCGATCAAGCGCCATGTGAATGAACATATGGTGCGGCAACTCGTCCAACGCGAAATCCTGGTTGGCCATATAGGCTGGGCCAGAAAGCTCACCCAGCAGCGCCGCATCGTGCTTAAGCAGCTTGAGCTGCTCACGCAGCCGCTCGATCAGCTGTAGCACTGCCAGGCCGCCAGCGCTGGCATGGCCGTGTGGCGCACGGGTCCAGTTCGGCATCTCGATCCGCGGCACAACCAGCCGATAGCCATCCAGATCGTACGCACGGACCTGCCCCAGCGCCCAATCAAGCATATATTCTTGAAGATCGGTGTTGGCCCAATCGAATGCGACCAGCACCTCCTGATCAGGCACGCGCGCCAGCCGGCCGCGCTCGGTGTAGCAGAACCAGCTCGGGTGCTCATCCACCAGGCGCCCGTCGTCGGCGCAGCCGAGCAGCGGCAGGTCGATCAGCACGCGCAGATCATGCTGATGGGCGACCATAAGCAGGTGGCGCAGATCTTCGGCGGTGCCCAATGTTGGATCAAGCGATTCGAAATCGCGGATGGCATAGGGGTTGCCCGACGCGCCCCAGTTGCCATCCCAGAGCCGGCCGCTGTGATTAGCAAATGCCCAGATCGGCAGCAGGCAGATCGTATTCACACCCAGCGCGCGCAGATCAGGCAGCGCAGCGGCCAGCCCGGCGAAGCCGCCAAACTGTGCGGCGTGAACCTCGAAGATCGCCGCATCGCGCACCCAGGCTGCCGGCTGTTCGAGCGCGTGCAGGCCACACAGCGCCCAGGTGCGCTGGAGCGCGGCCAGCGCCGCGGGCCATGGCTCGTGCAGCAGCAGAATATACTGCGTGCCAGTCGTCAGCGCGATCTCGCTGCGCAGCCAATCGGCCACCGCGATCTCGTGCGCCAGCGTGACCGCCTGATCGTTGCCTTCGACCAGCGGCAGCGCCGACTCGACCGCGCTGTAGTACCAGCACAGCAACGCCTCATCGGTCTGCGGATCGTGCAGCGCCAGCAGCCCGGTCGCCTGGGTCGGCGCGCGCTCCAGCGCTCGGCCATCGCGCAGCCCCGGCGCGAAGAAGCGGCGCGGCAGCACATCCAGGCGCTGGGCCGCTGCCACCGCCAGCGGTACATGCGGGCGCACGCTGGTGCCGGGCGCGTCGAAGCGGCAGGTCTCCAGCGCACCCACGCGCGCCCACGGCAGGGCCAGCCGCACGCCGTGCAGCCGCACTTCGTCCTCGCCGACATTCTCGAGGCTGACGCGCCGCGCGATCAGGGTGCCGGTGATTCGGTAGCGGTCGTACACCTTCAGCGGGCCAACCCCGATCACGATCACCAGCTCGACCACATCATCGCGCTGATCGACAAAATGGTTGAGATAGCGGATAAAGATCCGGTCGGCCAGCCAGCGGCGGTCATCCAGCTGAACATCGATTGTGGCGCGGGCCACGCCATAGCCAAGCACATTCGGGCCGCCGGCGCGCTGTAGCACGCGCATGCCACCATCATCGCGCGAGAAGGCAAGCGTGATCTCGCTGGTGACGACTGTGACGAGCTCGTGATTCTGGCTGGTGGTGAAGGATGGCATCCATGTTTCCCTTGTGTGGCTGGCTGTGCGAAGCCGCCGGTATTCTAACACACCAAATAGATTTTATTGGAACTGCGGGAGCTTGACTATCGCCTACGCGGCGCGGCGGCAAGGGGCCGCCGCGCCCCTGCACCCCCTTATTCGGATCGACGCTGGTCGCCTACGCGGCGGGCGGCAAGGGGCGACCGCGCCCCCTGCACCCCCGGCCATGGGCGTGTGCCCCTTGGAACCCCGATTTGATGCACTCGTCTGGCAAGTGCCCGGCGCGCATGCCTCTCGGCAGATGTATGCGGCAGCTGATGATCTGAGTCTGGGCATACCAGAGGCATGCGCCGCTGCATTGCACCGGCGCATGCCTCCATTGCCGGGGGTCTGGGGGGCGGCGCCCGCATCCATGCGCAACGCACACTGTCCATGATCAGGGGCGCGAGGGCAGCGCCCACCCACATCCTAACGGCAGGTTATGCTGTCAAATACCATGGGACATTAATCACCACCACTCGCTGATCCCCGCGCAGCAGCAGCAGCGCCTTCAGAATCGACGCGCGCTGGTTGTGGAGCAGGTAGTGGTACCACCGATGCTCGATCAGCTGTGGAATGATCACTGCGATCTGCCGATTGGGGTGGGAGTCCTTCAGCTGGGTGATGTAGGCCAGCAGCAGTGAGAACAGGTGCCGATACGGCGACGGGATGACCACCAGCTGCGGCGCCGGCAGCCCGGCCGCCCGCGCGGGCTGCTCGACATAGTCCGCCCAGTGCGCGCGCAGGCGCTCTTGCGCATCCTCATCGCAGATCTGCACCACATACACCTCGGGCGAGAGCTTGAGCGCGAAACGCAGCCCTTTGCGTGCGATCATATCCCAGCCCTGGATCGGCACAACCACAATCGGCTTCGTGAGATTTGTCAGGTCAAGCGGCGTCTCACAGGCGGTTTCGCGCGCGACCTGCCGATAGTGACGCCGCACCCGCCTGAACAGCACCAGCAGCCCGGGAATGAGCAGCAAGGTGATCCAGGCGCCCTCGGCAAATTTCGCCACCAGCACCACCGTCAGCGTGCTGGCGGTTGCCAGCGCGCCCACGCCGTTGATCAGCAAGCTCTTACGCGCGTGTGGGCCGCCGACGCGCCACCAATGCGCGACCATGCCGGCCTGCGAGAGCGTGAAGGCCAGAAACGCCCCGATCGCAAACAGCGGAATCAGCCGGTCGGTGATGCCGCCAAAGATGATCAGCAGCAGCGCCGCATAGGCTGTCAACATGTAAATCCCCAGCGAGAAGACCAGGCGCCGGCCACGCGTCGCGAATGCATGCGGCAGAAAATCGTCCAGCGCAATGATCCGGCACAGCCGTGGAAAGCCGGCGAAGCTGGTGTTGGCCGACAGCGCCAGCACCGTCAGCAGCGCGCCGATCGTCACGTAGTAGAACATGCTGTGACCAACTACAGCGGCGACCAACTGCGAGAGCACACTCTCGTAGCCCGTCCGGCCTGGCTCGGTAGCGCCGATGCCATAGGCGCGCGCCAGGTAGGCGATGCCCGCCAACAATGCCACCAGTGTCACGATAATCACGGTCAGCGTGCGGCGCGCGTTCCGCACCGGAGGCGCGCGAAAGGCGCTCACACCATTGCTGACGGCCTCGACACCGGTCATGGCCGTGCAGCCGCTTGCGAAGGCGCGCAAGATCAGCCACACGCTAACGGCAGTAACGCCGGCCGGCAAGCGCGGCGGTACATCGACCGGCAGCGGATGCCCGCCGTTGAGCAGCGCTCTGGCCACGCCAATCGCCAGCACCAGCAACATGCAGCCGATAAACAAATAGGTGGGGATCAGAAACACCAGCCCTGACTCACGGACGCCACGCAGATTCACGAGCGCAATCAGCACCAGGATCGCCAGGTACAGCGGCAGCGTGTACGGCTGAAGCCCCCTCAGCGCCGAGACCAGCGCGCCGACGCCGGCCGAGATCCCGACCGCCACGTTGAGCACGTAGTCGAGGATCAGCGCCGCGGCGGCCAGCAGCCCGGCCGATATGCCCAGGTTCTCGCGCGCGACCGTGTACGATCCACCGCCGGTCGGGTAGGCAGCGATAGTCTGCCGGTAGGAGATGTAGACGATCAGCAGCAGGCCGATAATCACGCTCGTGATTGGGACAATGTAGGCCACGCCCAGCGCGCCCAGCGGCAGCAGCAGCGTCAGCGCCGCCTCGGGGCCATACGCGGATGAGCTGAGCGCATCCAGCCCCAGCATCGAGACTCCGGCGATTGGCCCAACCCGCTGCGCCTCCTCCTCATGCGACGCGAGTCGCCGCCCAAACAGCCGATCCGTCAATGCCATAGTTGTTCCTACATAACCTGGGTGCTAAAGAGTTGAAGAGGCTGTATTATACCTGATTCGATGGATTTTTATCCTTTGTGTCGTTTTTTCGCCCTGTAGGGCGAAAAAACGACACACAAAAAACGGAAAGTACCATGCTGCCGTACATCCTGAGCCTGCCAGCCCTGAGCGTGTCGAAGGGTCGAAGCCACGTCCTGAGCTTGCCGAAGGGGGCAGGCTAAAACTGCTGCGTGCGTACATGCTCATAAATAAAGATGCGGGGGCTTGCGGCCCCCACATCCACACATAACCTGGAAAGGCAGACTATAGCGCAAAGATGCTCGATCGTCGCGATTCGTGCAGCAGGAGCGTAACGACCGGCGTTACCAGGCAGAAGGCGCGAATGATCAGAATCGCGTCGTCGATTGACCCTTCGGACTTGCCAAGAAAATTGAGATTCCTGCGAATCTGGTAGCAGTCCCACTTGATCACGCTACGGTATTTCGACACGCTGAATGGGCTAGCGGCATTAATAAGCGTGCCAGCATCATCCAGCGGCCGGATCACCCAGCTCTCAACTTCCGCTGCAGGATGCCAGGTCGTCGTGCTTTTCTGCGTTTCGGTCACTTCGACCACCCCTTGCAGGAAGGCGTCCATATCGGTGAGGCTATATTCGGATGTCACGCCGTAGATCTCCTTGAGCTCGCGGCTGCTGCGACCGATCATGCGGTTGGTCGCCGCGTTGGCCGGCTCGCCATTCTTGAGCACGGCGATGTTCTGCAGATCGTGATCCTCCAGCAGCGGCGGGCTCAGAACGCGCGCGATCTTTGCCCGCTCGTCTTCGAGCGGCGCCCGCTCAGGGCCGTTCCTGGCGAAATCGGTATAGGCCGCCGCCGTGTAGATGTGATCGAAAGCCTCCCAGAGGATCGAGTAGGCCAGGAACAGCTGGACATTGCGATTACCCAACGAAAACGGCGCTTTGCGCGCGCTTAGTTTCTCGGGCGCGATACCAAGCGTATCGTACAACGTGCTGGCCGCATGAAAGTACTCACGCGCGGTCAGCGCGTACTGGCGGCGGATCTCATCGATCGCTGCGCGCTGCTCATCGGCGAGGCCGATGCCCAGCCAGTGCTTCTCGGCGAAGGCGCGCACCCGCTCTTTGCGGCTACGCCGCGCTGGCTCAGTGTTGTGATTCATGGTACTTCCCGTATTGGTGGGGGTGCGGGGGCGGCTTTGCCGCCCCGACAGCAAAAGTGCAATATATGTTTGCCCAGAATACAAGGAGCAAAAATCCGTATCATAGATTCAGCCGTGCAGCACTTGCACCAGCGCACCGAAGGTGATCAGCCCGACGATTACCGCGAGCACGATCAGCACCACCTGCCAGGTTGGCAGGCCAAACTGGCTGTGTCCCCCGCCGTCGCCTGCGCTGGTCTCCTGCTGTTCACGCTCGGCTTGCAGCGCAGCCACATCCACCTGTTCGGGATGCTGCAGCGCCTGCGCGAACGCCTCCATCGACGGCCAGCGTGCGTCGGGGCTGCGCCGGATGGCCTTCAGCACGGTCTCCTCCAGCGCCGGCGGCACATGCGGGGCGAACTGGCGCAGCGGCGGCGGGCTTACGGTGACATGCTGGCT
>WNFV01007451.1_pt1 | contig 12634 bp, 19 predicted proteins | sample 5400101 | NCBI WGS metagenome assembly WNFV01 (sample SAMN13153361, study PRJNA577476) | soil metagenome | isolation source: 115 cm soil or saprolite under grassland replicate 1 | place: USA:California | collected 2016-06-15
CCTCAAGCGTTGGGAAACCAGGACCGCAGATCGCGAAGACGCGCAGGTCAGCGCCGTGATCTGAATTAGTGCACCCCACAGGATCCGTCGCCGCAACGTGTTGGGCGGGCCTGATCCATGAGTAACTGGTCCGATGCAGCTTGATGTCAGGGTTTTCGCGCCCTACAGGCAGAAGAGCACCGGCGGATGGTACGGAGGTGGTGGTCAGCAGGCGAATCGAGGTTTCCGCGCCCTACACTAGTGTCGAAACCGAGTTTGCGCGCGGCTCTGCGCTGAACTATGCTTTCTAAGGATTGTAACTAAGTCAGCAAGTAAGAGCTGGCGTACAAGACTTCACGTCGGCTTAAGGAGGTGTCGGGATGGCGTCGTCGCCCACGCGTTACTCCTGTCCGGTTGAGGTCACCATCGACGTGATCGGCGCCAAATGGGCTCCGGTGATCCTCGCCCATCTCAAGCAACAGCCGTTGCGCTATGCGCAGCTACGCCGTCTCATGCCGCGAACGAGCGAAAAGATGCTCGCCCAGCGTCTTCGTGAGCTCGAGGCAAGCGGACTCGTCCGACGCAGAGCGGATGATGTTGTTCCTCCCCGCGTCGACTACTCGCTCACAGGTCAGGGTCGGACCCTTGCTCCCGTTCTCCAGGCACTCTACGACTGGGGAGCGGAATGGGCAGAAGAGAATGGCATCACCATCGAGATTGAGAACCTGTGACGGAAGGCTCCCGGAAAGCCGTCCTCCGTGGTTCTTCTCGGCGTCGTTTGCGGCACTTACCGAAAAGTGCGTTCTTGTCCGTCCGGTGCAGCAATGCTTACATCACAACGTCCAACCAGCATCTCCACTAGCCGAAAGGTATTGGACGTGACGCAGCATGGGCAAGCCGTCCTCGACCGCCTACGGCAGCCATCCCCTGCGACCGAGCTTGGTCGAACGACAAAGGGTGCCGAGCGGCAGCATTCGCTCGACAGGCACCGGACTAGGGGGTTGAGATGACCAAGGTGATCTTCGACATCAGCATGTCGCTGGATGGCTACATCTCTGCACCAAACGATCGACCCGGCGAAGAGCTTGGTGACGGCGGCCAGCGCCTGCATGCCTGGCTGTTCGACGAAGCAACCGACACGGATCGGGAAGTCGCCGAGGAAACGTCGAACGGCGCGGGAGCCGTCATCTCGGGCGCGCGTACGGTCGACATCTGCTTGGATGTGTGGGGCGGCAAGCCTCCCTCCGAGCTCCCGTGGTTCGTGCTTTCCCATGACAAGCCGGAGCGATTTGCCAAGGCTAATAGAGGGTTCAACTTCGTCTTGGATGGGGTCGAGAGTGCCGTCGATCAGGCGAAGTCGGCGGCCGGTTCCGGCTACGTCTTGGTGATGGGCGGCGCGAGTGCGGGCCAGCAGTGCCTGCAGGCCGGACTCGTCGACGAGATGCAGATTCATCTCGCACCTGTGCTGTTCGGCAACGGGATTCGGCTGTTAGAAAACATCGATGCCGAGCGCATCGGACTCGAGACCACACGAGTTATCGAGACCCCCGCGGCGACACATCTGCAGTACCGCATCGTGAGGCATCCGTCATGACAGCGGGCGAACGGGCCCACTTTCTGGTCGCCAGCGATGGGTCGCGCCCGGCCCGACCGGATCGGAGCCAGCTGATGGGACGCGGTTGGAGGTGGAGATCGCAAGGAAAGTGGATGACTCTGATGGGGCCGGGCAAGCGATGAGGAGGGGCGGCGAGTTCGTCATTGCCTATATGACGTTGACGGCAACAGCCGGGGCAGCGGAAAGGGACAACATGACCACGGTAGTGACTGGACATTCGACATCGCTCGATGGGTTCATCGCTGGCGCCGACGACAGCCCGGAGCAGCCACTGGGAGTCGGTGGCGACCGACTGTTCGATTGGTTCAGCGACGGAGACACGCCGAGCCGGTACTACCCCGAATTCAAGATGTCGGCCCTCAGCGCGGCGTTCTTCGATGAATACGCCGGCCGAGTCGGCGCGGTCATCACGGGGCGCCGCACCTACGACGTGTCCGAGGCGTGGGGCGGGAGCGGACCGTTGCCTGGAGCCCCCCTGTTCGTCCTGACCCATCGCGTCCCCGACACGGTGCCGACGGGTGATCCACCGTACACGTTCGTCACCGAGGGTGGTATCGAACGGGCCGTCGAGCAAGCGCGGACGGCCGCGGGGGGTAAAGACGTGGACCTAATGGGGGCGACGACCGTTCAGCAGTGCCTCCGGGCTGGCCTGCTCGACGAGCTCATCATCCACCTGGTTCCTGTCGTGCTCGGTCGCGGCGCTCGCCCGCTGGACGGCCTCGAGCCCGGGAGCGTCGAGTTCGACCTCGTCCGGGTCGTCGACGCCCCGGGCGTCACGCACCTGACGTACCGAGTCGTGAAGTAGTCCGCTGGCTACGGCACCGCGACGTGCCGTGGAGCGGGGGAGGAGGACGCCGTGGTCGTGGAGTACATCCGCTACTTGATTCCGGCGGCGAAGGCTGTCGAGTTCGAGGAGGCCTACCGCCGAGCCAGCGAAGTCCTGGACGAGGACGAGCATTGTCTGCGGTATGAGGTCGCCAGGGGCGTCGAGGAGCCTGATCACTTCGTCGTGCGCATCGAGTGGGACTCGCTCGGAGGCCACGAGCAGGGGTTCCGGTCGAGCCCTCACTTCGCTGAGTTCTTCTCGGCAGTTCGGCCGTTCTTCTCCCAGATCGAGGAGATGAAGCACTATGAGGTGCGGCACGGTGGCTCGTGAGGAGCAGCCGAGAGGATGTCTCGAGAGGAGAACTGCCACGATGCCCAACGATCTCGTTCGCGGATTCTACGAAGTGTGGAACCAGCGCGATCCCGAAGCGGTTGCGGGGCTCTTCGGCGCGGGCGCCACGTACGTCGACCCGCTCATACGCGCGGACGTTCGAGGCGAAGCAATCGTTGCTCATGTTCGGAGGTTCGTCGGCTCCATCCGCGACCTTCGGTTCTCGGCCATCCGAACCATCGCGGATGCGAGCTGCGCGGCTGTCTCGTGGACTCTCGACGGGACCTGTGATGGCGAGCTCAACGACGAGCTGAAGGCTCAGGGGTTCCGCTTGCGCATGGACGGCGTCGACCTCTTCGACTTCGCCGAGGGCGGAACCTCGCGCGGGTGCGTCGAACGTTCGATCGGCGCGCACTCGCGGACTCGCTCGGGCTACAGACCATCGTTGAGCCCTTCGCGGACGGCACGATGACCCTCGGCTACTCGGTGCGCGATTGGATCAGCACGGAGAAGCCGAGTGCGCTGGGCGTGACATGGATCCTCGCGCGTGACGAGGCGGAGAAGGCTGTGATCCGGGGGCACGCGCGGCGAATCGTTCAGCACTTCCACGAGGTGCCGGGGTTCATCGGGATAATCACTGGCTTCGTCGGGCTTCACGGCTTCACGATCACCGCTTGGGATTCCGAAAGGCCTCCGGTTCGGGACGTATGAGGTGCCGCATGCTCGGGCTGTGAGGGGAAGGGGCTAGCAAGTGAGTGTTGACATACCCCAAGCCGGACGTCGCGAGTGGCTCGGGCTGGCCGTGTTGGCCCTTTCCGCCCTCATGCTCTCCGTGGACATCAGCGTGCTGTTCCTCGCGCTCCCCCAGTTGAGCGCGGACTTGGAGCCCACCATCACCCAGCAGCTGTGGATCTCGGACATCTATGGCTTCATGATCGCGGGCTTCCTCGTCACGATGGGCACGTTGGGTGACCGGATCGGCCGGAGACGGCTGCTGCTGATTGGCGCGGCAGCCTTCGGGATCGCTTCGATGGTGGCCGCCTTCTCGGTGAACGCGTCGATGCTGATCGCAAGCCGAGCCGTTCTGGGAATCGCCGGGGCGACCTTGGCGCCGTCGACGCTCGCGTTGATCAGCAACATGTTCCGGGACCCCAAGCAGCGCGGGGTCGCCATCGCCGCGTGGACGAGCTGTTTCATCGGCGGTATCGCGCTCGGCCCGGTGCTCGGCGGGCTGCTTCTCGACTACTTCTGGTGGGGTTCGGCGTTCCTGCTCGGTGTGCCGGTGATGGCGGTGCTTCTCGTGGTGGGGCCGATAGTGCTGCCGGAGTACCGGGACCCGAATGCCGGGAGGCTAGACCTTACGAGCGTGGCGCTCTACCTGGTCGCAGTGCTGCCGGCCATCTACGGTCTCAAAGAGATCGCCAGGAACGGCTGGCAGCCGGTGCCGATCGCGGCCATCGGTGCTGGTGTCGGCTTTGGTGTGCTGTGCGTCCAGCGCCAGTGGCGCTTGGCGCACCCACTGTTCGATCTCCAGCTGTTCAGAAATCGCATCTTCCGCTCCGTCGTGACAATCTTCCTGCTCGTTGGCGTGATTCAGAGCGGGGCCTTCCTGTTGATCAACCTGTACCTGCAGCTGGTCGAGGGACTCTCGCCGCTGCAGGCGGGGCTGCGGTTGCTACCCGCGGCCCTTGCGATGATCGCCGCCACCATGGTTGCGCCACGGCTAGCGAGTCGGATCCGCCCGGCGACCGTCATGGCCTCCGCGCTCGTGATATCAGCGGGCGGCTACCTGGTGATTTCCCAGGTCGACCCCGCGGGGGGGCTAACCGCTCTGATGGTGGGCCTTGCCATCATCAACGTGGGCGTCGGCCCAATCGTGGCGTTGGGCTATGGCCTGGTTCTTGGTTCCGCGCCGCCGGAAAAGGCTGGGTCGGCAGCCTCCGTCAACGAGACCGGGGGCGAGTTTGGCGTCGCGCTCGGGATCGCTCTCCTCGGGAGCCTCGGAACTGCGATCTACCGCTTCCAGATGAACGACGCGGTCCCAGCCGGCGTGAATGGCCGCACCGCCGATGCCGCCCGGGAAGGCATCGCTGGCGCCGTGTCGGGGGCCGGTCACCTGCGCGCTCGGCTTGCCACGGATCTACTCGATGCCGCCCATCAGGCCTTCACCACAGCCCTCAACACGGTCGCCGGAATCAGCGCAATCGTCTTCCTTGGCCTTGCCATCCTCGCGGCTGTCGCGCTCCGCGGGGTGCATCCCGTCGGTGAGACCCAGGCGAGAGATGCCGAGGAGGCCGGTGGCGTGCCTGCTTCCCTGTCCGGGATCGCGATCAGTTCGATGGAAGCGCATACACCGTCATCGGACTGATGTCGCCAGCGAGTGGAGTCTTCGTCGTCGGTGCACAGATCAATCAACGGGCCAGAGCGAATGGCGGCGATCCGTCGGATAGCTGCCAAGAACGCGCCGACCAGCGAGACCGAAGGGAGGGAACATTGGCGGAAGAAGAGAAGACGTGGCGTAAAGCAAGCGTCCTCGTGGGGTCGTGGGCGCTGAGCTGGTAAGGAGGAAGATAGTCCTCTATGAATAGGAGGTTCCATATGGCAAGCCGAGACATAGCAAGCGTAAAGCAGCTCCTTGACCGCAATATCAAGGCTCTCAACGCAAGAGACATGGAGGGGTTGCTCGCCAACCAACATGCGGATGCTGAGCTTCTGATCCCTGGTGGAGTTACTCTACATGGGCACGAACAAATAGCGCAGTACACCGAAGCTCTTTGGAATGCATTTCCGGATGGCGCTTTCTCCTTCGCAGGCCAGGTTTTGGCCGATGATGCAGCGGCCACTGAGCTCGTGTTTACGGGGACGCACACCGGTCCGCTGGCCACACCCAATGGGGAGATTCCCCCCACGGGAAGGCGTGTCACGATTCATTCGGTATCAATCCTACGATTCAAGGACGGCTTAATTGCGTCAGAGCATGCCTATCTCGACCAGCTTGAATTCATGACGCAACTGGGCTTGACGCCGGCTCCTCCCGGCGCCACAACCAACTCCGACAATGAATAGGCCCGGATCGTGTTCGGTGGCCGGGTCGTCCGATGAGTCCGTGAAGGGTGCCAATGCTACGATCCATCACGCCGCAGTCTCGTTTTCATGGATCAGGCCACCCAGGAAGTCTCTGCGCCGGAGCTTCAGGGGGAACTGGGCGCCCGCGACTCCAAGGTGGCCTCCGTCCGGGGTGGCGAGGTCGAGTCCCGGTGCGGCCTGCTCGAGTTGGAGTGGGCGGTGTAGGTCCGGAGCACTTGCTCGAGGTGCCGTCGGCCGCGCACGAGCGTCCAGTCCAGGCATTCGGCTCTCACCGTGCGGACCCATCGCTCGGCGAAGGCGTTCGCCCGGGGAGTTCGAAACGGAGTCCTGACCACGTCGACCCCTTCCGAGCCAGAACACCTCATCGAAGGGCCCGGAGAACTTCGAGTCCCGGTCGCGGACGAGGACTTTCGCCGTCTCGAGTTGACCGTCGATGGCGAGGTTCCTGGCCTGCTGGTGACCCAGGCGGATCCGTTCTTCCATCTCGAGCCGCGACTCTAGCAACGGCGACCTCTCCGGTGGAGGCGCCGTAGAAGCCGCCGTAGCGGAGCGCGATCCCGCCGGCGTCGGTCACCGCTTGGTCGACGTGGGCCATGGCGGCGACGCTCTCGCGCATCGATGCCGGCGGATCCGAGTCCAGCGGGTCTTCCTCGGTCTTGACCCACCCGCCCTGGCGCGCGTACCGCGGGCTTGCGAAGCTCTGGGCGATGAACCGGTGCACTCTGGCCTCGCGCGCCGCGGCCAGCAGGGCGTCGGTGCCCTCGGTCCGGAGCCGGTTGGTCTGGGCGAAGGTGCGGTCCATGTTTCTGGAGAAGCCGATGTCCGCCAGCGCGGTGGCCTCGTGGACGATCGCGTCGGGCTTGGCGTCGAGGACGGCCTTGCGCACGGCGGCGGCGTCCAGCAGATCGAGGGCGAGGGGCTCGGCGCCGCTTGGACCGCCATCCCGCGGGTCAGGTCGAGCGCTTCAACCGCAGCAGAAGCCGCTGACGCGGCCGGACAGACTTGCGGAGGTCTGGTCCGACTCCCCCGTGCGCCACGAGGCGCCATGAAACCGAGAGGAGATGAAGGAGCTCCTCCGCCGGACTGTCGCAGCAGCCCGGTGAAGCTGGGGGCAGCCTGACCTCGGAGGCGCGAGGAAGGGCGGGAGCAGCCCCGACAACGTCGGGACGGGTCGGCACCGCCAGACGGTCCGGGTCCGGCAAGCGAGACGGGAAGGTGTACGTGCAGGAACGAGCGACAAAGCCTCTCAAGTGGACCACCGGCTCAAACCTGGCGGGTAGGGGCCGGGAGGCAGCGCACGCCCGCTGCGGCGGGCGACTCCGAAGCCGGGGCGAGGGTTCCCGACCAGGAGGCCACGGGGAAGGACTGCGGCGTACCCGTGGCGATGCTGCAGGGGCAGAGTTCGGCACCTCCCCCGTCGACTGGGAATGTCAACTCCCCATGGCCCCACTGTGATGACTTGATCTGGCCCCACCCCCGCCCCTGTTTGGAGGGGATCAGGCCCTCTTTCGTCCTCCCTTCTGGCGCTTGAGCGACTGGCGGAAGCGCCACGACTCGGTCCCGGTCTCGATGATGTGGGCGTTGAAGGTCAGCCGGTCGACCACCGCCTTGCACAGGCGGGGCTCGGGGAAGACCTTCGTCCACTCCCCGAACGGCAGGTTGGTCGTGAGCACGATGGAGGAGGACTCCGTCCGCTCGTCGAGGACCTGGAACAGCAGCTCGGCCTCGGGGGCGGCGAGCGGCATGTACGCCAGCTCGTCGAGGACGAGCAGCTCCACCCGGCCGTACCGGGCCACCACCCGCGACAGCGTCCTGTGCTCCCTCGCCTCGAGCAGCTCGTTCACGAGGGCCGCGGTGGTGGTGAACCGGACGCGGCGTGAGGCCATGCACGCGGCGAGGCCGAGGGCGATGGCGAGGTGCGTCTTTCCCGTGCCGGACTCCCCGAGCAGGATGACGTTCTCCGCTCGCTCCACGAACGCGCACGTGGCCAGCTCCGCCACGGTGGCCGCCGGCACGGCGGGCGCGTCGTCGAAGGAGAAGTCCTCCAGGCGCTTCAGGCGGGGGAACCGGGCCTCCTGCACCCGGCGGTGGCGCCGGCGCTCCGCCCGGTCCTCGAGCTCGGAGTCGAGCAGCGCGCCGAGGAACGCGAGGTGAGTGGCCCCGCCCCGCGCGGCCTCCTGCGCGACCTGTGGGGCCCTGCCCGCCACCGTGGGCAGGTGGAGCTCCTTGCACGCCTGGCGGACCTGGGCGAGGGTGGGCGTGTCGGAGGTGACCCTCATCGCCCCGTCCCCTCGAGCAGGAGGTCGTAGCCCCCGACATCGGGAAGCGCCCGGTCGTAGCGGTGGAGCTCCCCGACCTCGAACGGCGGGGTGCCGGGGCGGGTCGCGTCGGACAAGTGTCGGCACAGAAGGGCAACCGCCCGGGCGTCGGAGACCCCCAAGCGGAGCGACCCGGCGACGGCCTCCGCCACCACGGCGCGGGGATGCAGGCGGTGCAGGAGGAGGACGTCCACCATCTGCCGGGTGCCGTCGCGGTCTCCCCACCGCCCCACGAACCGCTCCCACATCTGCTGGTAGGTCGCAGGGAACTCTCCCCGCTCCCGCTCCTGGTGCAGGGCCTCCGACCCGGCGAACGCCCCGGGGCGCTCGGCGAGCAGGTCGAGGTAGTGGTCGAGCACGAGCCGTTCCCGGTACCGCAGGTACAGCCGGGGATGCCGGGCCACGACCTTCCCCCCGAAGACGACCTCGACCTCCACCGGGTTCACGCGGATCCCGACCAGGCGCCCGACGAGGTGCACCGGCACGGAGTACCGGTTCGTCTGGACATTGACCCGGGACTTGGTGTCCACCCGGACCTGGCCGAGCTCGGCGACGTCGAAGTGCTCGGCGGGGAGCGGCGAAAGGAGCTCCCGCTCCCGGTGAAGGGCCTCCCCGACGGTCTCCCCCCGCCCGGCGATGCGGCGGTCGAGGTCGTGAACGCAGCACTGCAGGAGGTAGTCGTTCAGCTCGTCGTAGGAGGCCATCTGCGGCACGGGGACGAGCCACCGCCGGCGGAACCGACCGACCTCGCCCTCCACCCCGCCCTTCTCGTGGGCGCCTCCGATCCCCGGCGTGGTGAAGCTCGAGCGGAACCCGTAGTGGGACCGGAACGCCACGAAGCGGTCCTGCTCCTGGCGGCGCCGTCCCTCGAGCACCCGGGCCACGGCCTGGCGCAGGTTGTCGAAGCGCATCACCTCGAAGACCCCGCCCATGAACTCGAGACCGTGGGCGATCCCGTCGAACAGCGCCGACTGCGTCTGGCTGGGGTAGGCCCGGTGCAGCGAGGCCCCCGAGGCCTCCGAGCGGGTGGTGATGACCTGGGCCTTCTCCGTCACCGTGGGGAACCGCACGGCCGCCTCGTAGAAGTCGACCTCCGCCTGGTAGGCGTCGGGATGGTGCTGGGGGACGAAGGCCTCGACGCCGACGCCGAGCTCGCGACGCCGCTCGGCCACGTAGGCCCGCACGGTCGACTCGGCGAGTGTCGCCCCGTGCTCGGAGCCCAGCCGCTGCCAGATCCGCCGCGCGGTGTGCCGCTGCTTGCGGGGAACCTCCTTGTCCGCGGTGAGGACCCCGTCGATGAAGGTGGTGATCTCGGCGGTGAGGGCCGGTCGGGCCCGCTCGGCGGTCTTGCGCTCCGGCGGCACGGACGAGGCGATCGCCTGGCGGACCGTTCGGCGGTGGACCCGGTGCTTGTCGGCCAGCGCCCGCACGGACATCCCGCGACGGGCGTCGGCCCTGATGAGCTCGAACAGCTCCACTCTGCGCATCCCTTCTCTCCTCCCGGGGCCAGCCCGGAAGGTAGGCGTCGGAGGGGACGGGTGGGGCCATTTCAGGTCATCACTTTGGGGAGAAGTGGGGCCAGTTCAGGCTAGCGTTCCCACTGCCTCTGGCTGCCCACCGATCGCCTCACTTGCCTCCAGGAGTTGCTCCATCTCGAGGGCCTGACGCGCGGCCTGCAAGCCTCGGGCCACCTCGACTGGACGGAGGTCGGCGCGGGCCAGGTTCTCGGCGAGTTGGAGGAGCCGCCTGGTCGGATCCGGAACGGGATCGGGGCGGACGATAACGGGCGGAGCTGCGAAGTGATCGTGTCGGCGACCTGTCTCCCGTCCGATCCGAAGAGCCCGGAGCCTGCGCTCGCCGGCGATCAACAGGTAGCGGCTCTCATCGATCCGTTCCACCACCAACGGATGCAGGAGCCCCAGTGCCTCGACGCTGTCGGCGAGCGCCTCCAGCTCGGGACGGGGGGAAGTCCTCTCTCGGCTCGGCGGTGTCCGCCTCGATCTTCTCCTGCGGGACCGCCACCAGCGATGGCGAGCTCCCGCCCCGCCGGCGCCTGTACCGTCCGAGAGATGAATTCTTTAGTTGACACGGGTGCTATGTTTGAGGATGGGTGCGAGGGGAGGGAGGTAGAAGACGGTGGCCGCTCGGAGGCGTCTTGCGTTTCTCGTAGCCACTGCACTCGTGGTGTTTGGCGTGAGTGTTGCGGCTGATGCGTCGCCCGCGCCTACACCCTCAGAGGAAGCGGTGTCCGCTTCCCCGTCCCCCCTTCCAAGCAGTATCCCCCCGGGTATCTATACCTACGATGAGGTTCGGTCGATGGGCTACGATCCGGGGATGCGACCGGAAGATGTAGGGCTCCCGCTTTGCCCTTACGATCCCGGGTGGGAGGGGCTGGGGCCGGGGACGGGGCCAGTTCCAGAGGACGCGCCCGTTTGCGTCGCCGACGTCACGACATTCGACTTTGGTTTCGGCATCGGCATTCCTCACGCTAGCTACCATCACAATGGTTCATTTACGAACTCATCCGAATACGCTGGAGGGAAGGTCGAGGTGGAGGTACGGAACCCCTCCGTCAGTCACGTTAGCGGAATCACGGAATTCGTCTCGAATCGCGTCCTCACGCAGCGGCCCAATGACGAGTGGCTTGAGACCGGATGGGTTGAGTACAGCGATGAAGGGGATGCTCAGTACGTCTACGGCTACGACACAGAGGAGCACTCTTGGAACTTCGCAAAGCAATATGACCTCACGTTCGGGCACTACTACGCCTTTCGAACGCGAGGATGCACGCTGGGGGGGGACGATCGGCAATGCGGGGAACTGTATTGGAACGGCCTGTGGGAACTGATTAGGAATAGTGATACGGCTGATTGCCGACCAGCTTCCACACCGATATGCCACGTAGAAGAGTACACGGAGATATTTTCGAATCAGACTTCGAGTCCGCATCCGAATCTCACTACGAATCAAGGAGACGGGAAGATTCATTGGCGAAACACGGAAGTCCGCAAAGACATCGGTGGATCCGCTCAATGGGTAGCTTGGAACTCGACCTTCTCGGATGATTGGTATAACATCACGCCTTACGATACGTGTGGAGAGTATCGATACTTCCAATTTTACGTCGTGAACACCGGCCAAGCTACATGCGGATAGCGGACCTTGGAAGATCAGGCGTACACCAATGAAGACGCGCGCTTCAACGCCCCTGAGGCGATCGGGAAGAGTTGCGTTCCTTGGAGGCGCGGCACTAGGGCTCACCTTGGGAGCCTTGGTCGCCATGCTTCTCAGTCTTTTCGGCCAAAGCAAGGACATGATTGGGGTCCCCAACCTGGTTGGGGCGGGTCGCGGCCAACGAGTGCGGGAAGTGGTCTCGGAAATTCTACAGCCTGCTGGTCTGAAGCTGGGGGACGTTTCGTATCGGAAGGTAAACGACTTGGAGGATCTGGGCACGGTGGTGGCTCAGCGACCCAAGGCTGGAGAGAAGGTGGAATCGGGTTGGACGGTAGACCTTGTGGTAGGCATAGTGGGGGGTGAATCTCCAAGCATCGATGCGGTCGCAGTCCCAAGCGTCGTAGGGCTTCCTCGAGAGGAAGCGGTAGCTTCCCTCATAGCGGTGCGACTTCTGCCTGAGGTAAACGCGCTCGGTGGCGATGACGGCATCGTGACAGCGCAGCGGCCCTCTGCCGGGAGCATGCTCGGTATTGGAGCGAAGGTAGTGATAGATGCCCGATGCGAGCCGGCCCCTTGTCCTTTCAAGCCGGGCACCGAGATATTCGACCCCTGCTCGTGTTCCGCCCGCGCGGCTTGAGCCAGTGTTGGAATTGTTAGTCAGGGCTGGTCTGTGTGGGCGTCCGCGATCCAGGTTGACACCGCATACTCATCCGTGCGGTCGTGAATTCGCCCCGGGTTTCATGGAGACCCTGATGTTCCCCCACTTCGGTGGAGTCGGTCTGCTTGAATCTCCATGCCGCGCGACCCCTCGAAGGAGGTCGGCATGGCAGGCAGGTACCCACCGGAGTTCCGGCAAAAGGTCCTCGATCTCGTAGCGTCCTGCAGGCCAGTGGCCGAGATCGCCGTGGCCCTCGGCATCAGCAACCAGACCATCTACAACTGGCGCGCCCAGGACCTCATCGACCGCGGTGAGCGCCCCTGGTCTGCGAACCGAAGAGCTCGACGAACTGCGAACAGCACGCCGTCGCATCGCGGAGCTCGAAGCCGAGCTCGCCGCCACCTGACTGGCGAACGACCTGCTGAAACAGGTGGTGCCCCCAAATGGCCGGTTCCAGGCAATCGCCCGAATGGTTGAGGAGGGCCACGGCGTCCAGGTCGCGGCCCGCGTGCTCGAGGTCTCCGAGTCCGGGTACTACGCGTGGCGCACGCGGCCCCTGTCGGCCCGCCGTCCGCCACGCCTGGCTCACCGACGTGATCACCGAGGTCCACCTGGCATCGAGGGGAACCTACGGAGCTCCGGGCGGG
>WNFV01018755.1_pt1 | contig 12634 bp, 14 predicted proteins | sample 5400101 | NCBI WGS metagenome assembly WNFV01 (sample SAMN13153361, study PRJNA577476) | soil metagenome | isolation source: 115 cm soil or saprolite under grassland replicate 1 | place: USA:California | collected 2016-06-15
TCGTCCCAGTCGACCAGTGCGCCGTTCATCCAGATCTTCTCTGTGGCCTGCATTCAGAGGGCTCCTTTTTCGACCGCGGCTCCAGCTGCGAATCGTACTAGTCGGCGGTGACGAGGTCGGCCGGCGCGGCTTTCGTGAGGCGTATCAGCTCGCGAACCGGAAGGGTGGCCAGGTGGCGTGTCGACCCGGCGCCGATCCACACCTCGTCTTGCGCGAGGAGCACGCGGTCGATGAGCACGCGGTCGATACCGCGGAGCGGGAACGGAGCCACGGCGCCCGGCGCGAAGCCGGTGAGCGCGGGAACTTCGCGTGCGTGGGCGATTCGTCCGTTCGCAGCCCCGACGGCATGCGCGATCTTCGTCGTGTCGCCTCGCCGGTCGCCGGGCACGAGTGCAACGACGGGCCGGCCGTCGCACAGGACGACGAGCGATTTGACGATCTGTCCGATGTCGCAACCGACGGCGTGCGCAACGGCGTCTGCGGTCGCGGTCTCGATCTCGAACTCTTCGATACGGGCCTCCGCACCGCACTCGCGCACGAACGCCGCTACGCGCTCGACAGCTTCCGGCCAATCCGCCACGGCGAAACTCTACGCGGCTAGGTCACCGCAAAGAAATGAAGCGGGCGTCGTCGAAGCCCTCGCCCTGCAAGCGCTCGACGAGTTCCTGTGGCGCGGGCGAATCGATCGAGAGCGCCATCAGGGCCTTGCCGCCGCGACGCGTGCGCGACACCGTCATGTTCGCGATGTTGACCTCCGCCTCGCCGAACAGCGTGCCCACGCGACCGATCACGCCGGGCACGTCGTCGTAGCGGAAGACGACGAGCAGGGGCGCGAGCTCCATCTCCAGCTCGAAGCCCAGCGCGCTCACGAGCCACTGCCGGTGCTCGCGGCCGATCGTCGTCCCCGCGACGAGGATGTCGTCGACGCCGACACGGATCAGGTTCGTGAAGTCGCGCGACGAGCGCTTCCGCTCCTCCGCGACCTCGATGCCGCGCTCAGCCGCGACGAGCGGCGCGTTGACGTAGTTCACGGGCTGGTCGGTGCGACCCTGGAACGCGCCGTTCAGCGCCGCCACAGAGAGCAGCCGCGTGTCGTACTGCGAAAGCGCGCCGTAGTACGTCAGCTCGATTCGCTCCGCGCGCCCCTGTGCGAGCTCCATCGCGAGCCGGCCGAGCTTCGCCGCGAGCGGAACGTACGGCGCGAGCGCCTCGATGTCCTCGGCACGCAGCGTCGGAATGTTCACGGCGTTGGTCACGAGCCCGCCCTCGAGCGCGGCCACGATCTGCTCGGCGACGATCAGTCCCGCGCGATCCTGCGCTTCCTCCGTTGAAGCCGCGAGATGCGGAGTGGCGACGACGTTCTCGAGCTTCAACAACGGCCCCGAATACGGCTCGGAGGAAAACACGTCGAGCGCCGCCGCCGCCACCTTGCCCGAGCGCAGCGCCTCCACGAGCGCGTCCTCGTCGACGAGCTCGCCGCGTGCCGCATTGACGAGGCGCACGCCGTCGCGCATCTTCGCGAACGCGTCGGCGCCGATCGATTCGCGCGTCTCGTCCGTGAGCGGAAGATGAAGCGTCACGAAATCCGCGACGTCGTAGAGCTCCTCGGGCGTCTCGGCGCGCTCGACGGCCAGCTCCCGGAATCGTTCCTTCGCCACGAACGGGTCGTAGGCGACGACGCGCATCTCGAGGCCGAGGACCCGCCGCGCAACCTGCTGTCCGATCCGCCCGAAACCGAGGACGCCGAGGGTCTTGCCGGCAAGCTCGATGCCTCCGAAGCGAGAGCGCTCCCAGCGGCCCTGCGCGAGCGCGGCGTGCGCCTGCGGAATGTGGCGCGAGAGCGCCAGGAGGAGGCCGACCGTGTGCTCCGCGGCGGAGATCACCGTCGACTCCGGTGCGTTGGCTACGACGATCCCGCGGCGCGTGGCAGCCTCGACGTCGACGTTGTCGACGCCCACACCGGCCCGACCGATCACCTTCAGTCGCTCGCCGCGCTCGATCAGGTCCTTTGTGAGCTTCGTCGCGGAGCGGATGACGATTCCGTCGTAGCGCCCGATGATCTCCGCGAGATCGGAGTCGCGATCGACATCGACGTCGAAGCGTTCGCGCAGAAGCTCGATCCCCGCCTCCGCGATCTGCTCGCGAACGAGAACGCGCACTAGGCGTGGATGGGCTGTTCGTATGCCTCGAGGGCCCGCGTCACCGCCGCGCCGCGCTCGATGTCGGCGCCGAGCTCCGTCAGCGCGAGCTCGACGGCGGCGAGCGCCGTCGCGATGTCGAAGACGTCGAAGTAGCCGATGTGACCGATCCGGAAGATCTTTCCCTTCAATGCCCCCTGCCCCGGCGCGAGCGTGACTCCGTGGCGGTCACGCAGGAGCAGCAGCAGATCACCCGCGTCGACGCCGTCCGGCGAGTGCACGGCCGTGACCACCGCGGCGCTGTCGTCGTCCGGGGAGAAGAGCTCGAGCCCCATCGCCTTGATCCCTTCGCGGCAGGCGCGGCCGAGGCGCAGGTGCCGCTCGAAGGCGGCGTCGAGCCCGCGCTCGAGCAGGATGCCGAGCGCGACGTCGAGGCCGAGCACGAGCGAGACCGCCGGCGTGAACGCCGCGTCGAAGATCTCCTGCGCCTTGCGCGTGCGCTCCCAGTCGAAGTAGAACCGCGGCAGCGTTCCGCGCGCGTCCCAGGCGCCCTGCGAGACGGAGACGACCGCGAGCCCAGGCGGCGTCATCAGCGCCTTCTGGGAGCCGGAGACGACAACGTCGACGCCCCATTCGTCGGTCTCGAGGGGAACGGCACCCAGGCTCGAGACTGCATCGACGACGGAGATCGCGCCCGCCTGTTGCACAACCGCCGCGAACGCGCGGACATCCAGGACAACGCCGGTCGACGTCTCCGAGTGCGTCAGCAACACGACGCGCGCCTCCCGCTCCGCGAGCCGCGAGGCGAGGTCGTCGGCGTACGGCGTTTCGCCCCAGGCGTACTCGAGCCGGTCGACCTCGCAGCCATATGCCCCCGCAATCGCAGCCCAGCGGTTTCCGAACGCACCCGCGCTGACGACGCACACGCGCTCGCCTGGGACACAGAGGTTCGCGATCGCGGACTCCATCGTCCCCGTGCCGCTCGAGGCATACAACAGCACCTCGTTTTCGGTGCGAAAGACCTCCTTCAGGCGCGCGAGACAGCGCTCGTAGACGATGCGAAAATCCGGCCCGCGATGGTGAACCATCGGTTCGGCCATCGCGGCGAGCACCTGCGGCGGCACAGGCGTCGGCCCCGGCGTGAACAGGTAGCGCTTCTCGGTCACCGCTCTGAGCCTAACGATTGAACTCGGCGAGCCTAATACGCTCAACCGCGTGGAAACGCTGCTCGCCTTCGCGGCCGCCCTGATCGCGCTGCGGCTCTCCGGTCGCGTGGCGACCCGCTGGCGCGCGCGGCGCGCGCCGGAGCTCCTTGCCTGGAGCGCGGCGCTCTTCTCGTACGCCGTTGCAGCGGCCGCGCTTGCGTGGGGCGCGGCACACGGCTGGGACTCGCGGTCCTTCCGCATCTACTACCTCTTCGGGGGCTTGCTCACCGCGCCACTGCTCGGGGCCGGCTCGCTGCTTCTGTGGAAGCGCCGGGGTGCGGCGCCGGCGGCGCTTCTCTACACCGGGCTCGCTGCGGGTATCGCGGCCGCCGTTCCCGTGCACGGGGCGTTCGCAAGCGCGGGGATTCCGGCGGCACAGGAGCACCTCGACTTCTTCCCCGCGCGGCTCGTGGCGGTTCTGGGCAACAGCCTCGGCACGGCTGCGGTTGTCGTCGTCGCGGCTGCCACGTTCCGCCGGCGCCCGGTGGGGAACGCGCTGATCGTCCTGGGCGTCGCGATCGCCGCAGCGGGGAGCGCGCTCGCGGGGCTCGGCGCCGCCGAGACCGCCGCCTTCGCCGTAGCTGCCGTCGTCGTGCTGTACGCAGGTTTCGTTGCGCCTGCGCGCTAGCTCTCGCCCACGCTGCGCTTTACAGAATCCTCATTACGTCTACTTGCGGGTACAGCCGTTTGCTACCTTGCCGCGCCGGACGTGCGGATCCTGCGGACCTTCTTCCTGGTTGTCCTTTGCGTGCTCGCGACCACGCTCTGCGTCGGGCATCGCGGCTCCGCCGCGACCAAGCGCGTCGTCGCGCCTGCCGACGCGGAGATCGTGCGCGTGATCCGGCACTACCGCGTCACGACGCGCCAGCTGCGGCACGTGATGGGCAGGGCGGCCGTCGAGTTGGATCCGGTCTCGCACGCGAGCCTCGAACGCGCACGCGCCGTCTGGCGGCGGCGGGCTGTCGTGACACGCCGGCATTTCCTCGCGGGGCCACCGCACCGCCGCGCGTGGCGATGCATCCACCGCTACGAGGGCGCGTGGAGCGACCGCGGGGCGCCGTACTACGGCGGCTTGCAGATGGACCTTGAGTTCCAGGCCCGGTACGCAGGCGTCCTCCTGCGCGTGAAGGGAACGGCCGACAACTGGACGCCGCTCGAGCAGATGTGGATCGCCGAGAAGGCATACCGAGCGGGCCGGGGCTTCTATCCCTGGCCTAACACCGCGCGCTACTGCGGGCTCATTTAACTGCCGGCGCTACGGAAAGACGTAAACGCTCGTCCCTACGCCCCAGCGTGAGTAGAGCCCAGGCGCGAACCAAAGCGGCGTGCGTACGCACCCGTGGCTTGCCGGGTACGAGGGCACGGAGTAGTAGCCGTGGATTGCGAATTCGCCGACGAAGAAGAGCGAGTCGTACATGCCCTTGGCGTTGAAGCCAGGACCTTTCGCGTAAACGTGCCAGCGTCCGAGCGGAGTATTCCCCGTGGCGCCGGTCGATACGTGCGAGACGGAGACAACCTCGCCTTTACGGACCTCGAAGAGGACCTGGCGCGTCTTGTCGATCTCGATGTGGTTCCCCGATCGGATGCGCGCGGACGGTGGCCCTGACCTTCGAAGGACTTCCCAGAAGCGCCGATCCACGGAGCCGGTACGTGGCAGCCCATGCACCTTCTGGAACGCGAGCACCGCATCGGCGGTCGCACCGTCGTAGGCGTTGTCGACTCCCGGAAGTGCGTAGTGAGCGAGGCGGTGAAGGCTGTACTCGAGCCAGTCGACGGCCGCACCGCTCGAGCCGATCGTGAGCGGACGGAGCTTGATGCGGACCGAGTACCGCCGGTGCCAGGCGACGTAGCCGGCCGCAGGCCGAGGCCGAACGATCGGGTGATAGCGGTAGAGCCGCGTCGTCGTGAGCGTTGCCCGGAAGCGTCCGGCTGGTCCCACGCTCACTCGCAGCACGCGATCGCCCTCGGTCAGCGTCACCCTTCCGGCAACACGCGGCAGCACGCGCCCGAACAACTTGAGGCGCGCGCCTATCCTCCTCGAGCCGCGAAGGAACGTGACGACGCGCGGACGGACCCGCGCGGAAACCGGCGCCGACTCGACGACGTTGCCGACGGCGTCGACTGCCTGCGCGACGAAAACGCGGTGAGTCTTGACGGCCTTCGCGAGGGAAAACCTTCCAGCCGCATTCGTGGTTGCGTTCCCAACAGGCGACAAGCCGTTGCCCGCCTGCACGTAGATGCCGACCCTCTCGCCGGCGACCGCAGGCGTGATCGCACCTGAAATGACGGCTCGACCTCCGTAACGGACCGGGTTCGGACTGAGACGCAACGTGACCGCGTCGGCAGCGAGCGCAGCGCCTGGCAAAACGAAGAACAGGACCACACCGAGTACGAGCGAACGCAGCGCCAACGAAGACACACAACGTGACACACCAAGGATTTTCTATCGCCGAGCTTCGGCTCCTACCTTGGGCGCAAAAGGCGCCGTGCCTTCACGCCTCGAGCTTCTTGCGTACCAGCTCGTTGACCACACGCGCGTCGGCCTGGCCGTTCGTCGCCTTCATCACCTGGCCGACGAAGAACCCGAGGAGGCCGGTCTTCCCGGCACGATAGGCCTCGACGTTCGCGGCGTTCGCGGAGAGCACCTCGTCGATGATCGGTTCGAGCGCTGCGGTGTCCGCGACCGCCCTCTGCTCGACGTACGGATCGGCGCTGAAGCCGTCGTCCCCCACGTGCGCGATCGCCTCGTCGAAGGTCTTCCTCGGGATCTCGTCGCGCGCGAGCCCTCCGGTGACCAGCGTCTGCGCGGTCGCCTGGCCGAGCTCGTCGCGGAGGCGCACGATGCGCATTCCCGGGAGCTCCGACAGCTCTTCGCGCAGGCGTTCGACCGTCTCGCGCTCGGGTCGCACCGGCACGAGATCGGGCTCGGGGAAGTAGCGGTAGTCGTCAGCCTCTTCTTTCGTGCGGTGCGGCGTCAGCCGGTCGGTGCCGGGCTCGTAGTCATAGGTGTGCTGCTCGATCGTCGCGCCCTGGTCGTAGAGGGCGACCTGGTCGCGCACCGCCGCGTCGATGCCGCGGCCGATGAACGTGAACGAGTTCATGTTCTTCAGCTCCCAGCGCGTGCGCAGCTCGTTGCTCCCCGGCGGACGCACGGAGACGTTCGCGTCAACGCGCAGCGTCCCCTTTTCCATCTCGGCGTCGGAGATCCCGAGCTCGACGATCGTCTGCCGGAGCAGGCGCAGGAAGCGCACCGCCTCGTCGGCGGAGCGGATGTCCGGCTGCGTGACGATCTCGACGAGCGGCGTGCCGCCGCGGTTGAAGTCGACGAGCGAATGCGCGGACCCGATTTTCCGTCCCGTCGCGCCGCCGACGTGCACGGTCTTCGCGGCGTCCTCCTCGAGATGCGCGCGGACGAAGCCGATCTCGCGATCCCCGTCGGGCCCGGGCACGAGCAGCGAGCCGCCTGTGCAGAGCGGCTGGTCGTACTGAGAGATCTGGTAGCCCTTCGGCAGGTCGGGATAGAAGTAGTTCTTGCGCGAGAAGACAGCCTCCTCGGCGATCTCACAGCCGAGCGCGAGGCCGAGCTTGATCGTCCACTCCACCGCCTTGCGGTTCGCGACGGGCAGCGCGCCGGGGTGCGCAAGACAGACCGGGCACGTGCGCGTGTTCGGCTCGGCGAAGTACTCGAGCTCGCACCGGCAGAACATCTTCGTCCGCGTCTTCAGGTGGACGTGGATCTCGAGGCCGACGACGGCTTCCCAAGCGTTCACGGCTGTCCGATCCTTCGTCGCCGGGGCGCGATGGGCGGTGCGAGGCAAGGACGCAGGGAGCCCTCGGAGTGGAAGCCTACGGGGGCGACCGAGGACGCCGCATTCGCGCGGCCCGGCGCGGTCCGACGGCACAAGCGTTCGGGCAGCCGTGGACGCCTAGCCACGGAGTCGCTCCTTGGCTTCGCGCAGCGCGCGCTCGATGTCGCCCTTCACCTCGACCATGCCGAGGCGATGCTCGAGCGGGCCGTGCATCTCGATCAGCCACAGCTCCCGCTCCCCCGCCTCGAGAGCGAGCTTCATGTCGCCGACGAGCACTGCGCGCGAGCCGTCGAGCACGCGCGCGTTGCCGAAGATTTGCCGGGACGCGAGCACGAACTCGGCGGCGGGATCGGCGAAGACCTTCACCGCAACCGCTCCGGAACGGTGTCGAAGCCGAGAGCGTGCTCGAGGGCGTGCCCGACTCGGAAGAGCGTGTTCTCCGAGAGCTGTGGGCCGACGAGCTGCAGCCCGACGGGCAATCCCTCGCTGAGACCGCAGGGGATGTTCAAGCCCGGCAAACCGGCCATGCACGACGGAATCGTGAGCAGGTCATTGAGGTACATCGCGAGCGGGTTCTGCGTCTTCGCCCCGAGCTCGAACGCGACCGTCGGGGAGGTCGGCGACACGAGAACGTCGAAGCGCTCGAACAGCTCCGCATGCTCGCGGATGATCAGCGTGCGCACCCTTTGCGCCTGGCCGTAATACGCCTCGTAGTAGCCGGCCGAGAGCGCGTACGTCCCCAGCATGATCCGCCGTTTCGGCTCGTCGCCGAAGCCCTGGTCGCGCGTGTGCTCGTACAGCTCGGTGAGGTCGTCGTCCGGGACGTCTGCGCGGAAGCCGTAGCGAACGCCGTCGTAGCGCGCGAGATTCGAGGAGGCTTCCGCAGGCGCGATCAGGTAATAGCACGCGAGTCCGTAATCGACCGAGCGCGGCAGCGAACACTCCTCCACCTCGGCGCCGAGCTCGGTGCAGCGCTCGATCGCACGATTCACCGCCTCGCTGACGCCCGCTTCGATCCCCTCGGCGCCGTTCAGCTCCTTCGGCACGCCCACACGCACTCCGCGGAGGTCTTCTGCTGAAGGCGGCTCCACCGCCGGCACCTCGACCGTCGTCGAGTCGCACCGGTCGTGCCCGGCGATGATGCTGTAGAGGAGCGCCGCGTCGCGCACCGTCTTCGCCGTCGGCCCGATCTGGTCGAGCGACGACGCGAACGCGACAATGCCGTAGCGCGAGACGGTCCCGTAGGTCGGGCGCAGGCCGACGATTCCGCAGAGCGCGGCCGGCTGCTTGATCGAGCCGCCCGTGTCCGAGCCGAGCGCCCACGGCGCGAGACCCGCCGCGACCGCCGCGGCCGAACCGCCGCCCGAGCCGCCGGGGACGCGCGTCGGATCCCACGGATTCAGCGAGGGGCCGTAGGCCGAGTTCTCGGTGGACGAGCCCATCGCGAACTCATCCGTGTTCGTTTTGCCGAGCAGTGAAAGGCCTGCCTCCTTCACGCGCGTGGCGACGGTCGAGTCGTAGACAGGCACGTAGCCGGCGAGAATCTTCGATCCGGCCGTCGTTTCGACTCCCTTCGTCCCGATCACGTCCTTGAGCGCAATCGGGATGCCCGTCGCGCCGTCGTAGTCCAGTCGCCTCAGGTACGCGTGCACGTCGTCCTCACGGGCGGCGTACGCGGCATGCAGCTCCTCGGCGCTCACGTCGCCGCGCTCGAGCATCACCATCGCCTCTTCGGCGGTCAGGCGCAGCGTGTCGATCATGCGCGCCCAGCGCCCCCTAAGGGGGCACGAAAGCCCCCAGAGGCAGCATCGCAAACCCAGACGCGCGCGCCTGCACCAATTCCGCGCCGAGGGTGCACGTTCGTGCTCACGTCGGCGGCACCCGGAACGCGCCGTCCTCGGCCTGCGGCGCGTTCGCCAATGCCGCCTCGCGGTCGAGCGAGGGGCGCGGTTCGTCGTCGGCGAGCACGTTCACGAGGTCGAGCGGGTGCGACGTCGGCGGAACGTCGGAGAGGTCGAGCTCGGAGACCTTGGAGACTGCATCGAGGATCGCATCGAGTTGCGCGCCGAGGCGCTCCAGCTCCTCTTCCGTCAGCGCGAGGCGCGCGAGCTTCGCGACGTGAAGCACCTGCTCTCTCGTGATTGCCATTTCGCCGGGGATCCTCCCAAAAAGAACGGGCCCCTTTCGGGGCCCGTGGTTCATTCGGTTCCGAAAGGAAAGCTAAGCGGCCTGCACGTTCGCGGCCTGGGCGCCCTTCGGCCCCTGGACCACTTCGAACGACACGCGCTGGCCTTCGGTCAGCGACTTGTAGCCCTCCATCGTGATCGCGGAGAAGTGCACGAACACGTCGTCGCCACCCTCACGCTCGATGAAGCCGTAGCCCTTCTCGTTCGAGAACCACTTCACGGTGCCCTCTGGCAAAAGAACTCCTCCTTACAAAAAAACAAGCGACGACCCGGGCACCGAGTCGCCGACCGGTTGTTACAGCGGCAGAAGAATAGCTCAGCCAGCCGGAAACGCAAGCGTTTTTGTGCGAAATTGCGCAGCGCGGACGGTGTTTCGCAACAAGCAGGCGATCGTCATCGGCCCGACGCCGCCCGGCACGGGGGTCATGTGACCGGCGACGTCCATCGCCGCAGCGTCAACGTCGCCGACGAGCCCGGCGTCGGTGCGGTTCATGCCGACGTCGATCACCGTCGCTCCGTGCTTGACCATGTCGGCCGTCACGAGGCCCGGTTGCCCCGTCGCGACGACGAGCACATCGGCTTCGAGCGTCTCGCCCGCGAGATCCCGCGTGCGCGAATGACAGATCGTCACGGTCGCATGCTGCTGCAGCAGCAGAAGCGCGACCGGCTTGCCGACGATGTCGCTGCGGCCGACGACGACGGCTTTCGCGCCCTTCAACTCGATGTCGTACTCAGCGAGCAGAGCCATGATCCCGACCGGCGTCGCAGGTACGAGCGTCGGCCGGCCGAGGTAGAGCAGGCCCGCGTTGAGCGGATGGATGCCGTCAACGTCCTTCTGCGGCTCGACCGCGCGGATCACGCGCGCCTCGTCGAGATGCTCCGGAAGCGGAAGCTGCACGAGGATGCCGTCGACCGCCTCGTCGTCGTTCAGGGCCGCGATGCGCTCGAGCACCTCCTCCTCGGCCGTCTCCTCCGGGAGCCTCATGTCGTTCGAGCGGATGCCCGCCTCCTGCGCCGCCTTGTGCTTGAGACGGATGTAGATCTCCGAAGCCGGATCGTCGCCGACGAGGATCGTGGCCAAGCCAAGCCCGCCGCTCACGGACGCGACCTCGTCCTTCACCTCGGCGCGAATCCGCTCCGCGAGCGCTTTGCCGTCCATCACGGTCGCCACGGCTGCAGACGTTAGCCTGTTGTCGGTGGAAACCGAGCAGCTCGCGCCCGAGGCGACCGAAGACCGCAGCGCGTACGCGGGCGTCCTCCGCTACTACGACCTCGCGAAGCGCGCGGAGTGGCAGATCCGCGACATGCCGTGGGGCGACATACCGCCGATCCCGGAGTACAAGGGCTCGCCGCAGAAGCTCGCGCGCAGGCGCGACCTCTGGCGCTCCGTGATCATGCAGCAGCTCCAGGCCGACATGTTCGCGGTCGAGATGTCGTCGCAGCTGCTGAACGGCACGCCCCACCCGGAGGCGAAGCTCTATTACTCGACGATGGTGCAGGACGAGTCGCGGCACACCGAAGCGTGGCTGAAGCTCGCCGACGAGGCAGGCGGCGAGGCCGAGCGCGACCCACATCTGGACAAGCTCGCGGCGATGTTCCTCGCGCTCGACACGCTCGAGGAGAAGGTGTTCCTGATGCAGGTCTTCTTCGAGCGGCTGATCATCCCGCGTTTTCGCATGATCGCCGCCGCGTCACCCGGGACGGTGCTCGAGGATCTTTGCAACAGGCTGACGATCGACGACGGGATCCACCACAGCTCGGGCGTCGCCTACGAGCGCGTGCTGCTCGAGGACGCATCGCCGGCGAAGCGGAAGCAGCTCGTCAAGATCGCGAACCGGATGCTGCCGATCTTCGTCGACCACTCCCTGTGGCGGCCGAAGGCTCGCGCGTCGATCGCGGGCTTGATGCGCGACCGGGACATCAAGATGCTGCAGGATGACCTGGAGCAGGGCGTGCGGCTCGCAGGCTCGCTCGGGATCGACGTGTCCGATCTCGAGCTGCCCTCCTTCTCGTAGCTTGCACCCGGTTGGCTGGTACGAGATCGCCGAGCGCGATCACGAGCTTCAGAATCCGACCAGCGCCGAGAAGATCCGGCTGCTCGGCGAGTACCTGCGACTCGGCCGCGAGAGCCGGATCCTCGACATCGCCTGCGGCAAAGCAGGTCCCGCCCTCGTCCTCGCGACGGCGTTCGGCTGCCGCGTGGTCGGCGTCGAGCTGCGCCCGCAATTCGCGGACGAGGCCCGGGCACGCATCGCCGCGAGCGGCCTCGAATCGCTCGTCGACGTGCACACGGCGGATGCCGCGGACTTTCCGCTCGAAGCTGCGGCGTGGGACGCAGCGCTCTGCCTCGGCGCGAGCTTCGTGTGGGGCAACATCGGCGATGCGGCTGCAAGGCTGGTTCCGGCCGTGACGCCCGGCGGCTTCGTCGCCGTCGGTGAGCCGTACTGGCGCGAATGGCCGCTGCCGGACGTGATCGACGACGAGGGCTACGTCGGCCTCGCGGGCACGGTTGCGCGGTTCGCCGAGCAAGGCGTCGGGGTGACCGGGATCATCGCCGCCGCCGCCGACGACTGGGATCGCTACGAGAGCCTGCACTGGCGCGCGCTCGAGGAGTGGCTCGCAAGACATCCCGGAGCAGACGACCTGCGCGTACGCCACGAACGCTTCCGAAACGACTACTTCAACTTCAAACGAGCCCTGCTCGGCTGGGCGATCTTCGTCGGCATCACTCCGCACTAAGCTCCCCGCATGCAGCTCAAGCGCTGGCCGCGCAAGAACGACGCTGCCTCGATTCGAGCGCGCCAGGAGGCGCTCGGGCTGGACGGGCTCGTCACGTCGATCGACCTCGAGCAGTTCGCCGGCGCGGCGGAGACGGTAACGGGTGTCGCCATCATCGCCGTCTCGGTCGTCCCGCTCACGATCGAGCTTGGAGACTACGAGCTGGACGACGCGGGATCGGTGCGGGAGAGAAGCCGCTCCACGGAGACGATCCATGTCCCGCTCGCGCACACCGAAGGCGGCCTCACCGCGTCGATGACACGCGGCGCGAAGGCGGCGGGGACGATCAGCACGCATGTCCTGCACGACCGCATCACGCGCGCGAGCTGCTTCGTCTGCTCGACCGCGGCGGAGGCGATCGCCCTCGCGCACTGGCTCGACGGCGAGTTCGACCCAATGCGCGCCTGGCTCGCGGACTCGGACGATCCCTTCGTCTCCCGCTACGCGAAGCTTCGAGAGGTGACGACGCACGTCGTCGGGCCGATGTGCCACGTCCTCTGGGCGTGGACGACCGGCGA
>WNFV01007453.1_pt1 | contig 12633 bp, 7 predicted proteins | sample 5400101 | NCBI WGS metagenome assembly WNFV01 (sample SAMN13153361, study PRJNA577476) | soil metagenome | isolation source: 115 cm soil or saprolite under grassland replicate 1 | place: USA:California | collected 2016-06-15
GCGATCGACTTCCCCTTGAAACGCACCTCGAGCGTCTCGCGGTTGTAGCGCTTGCCGCCGCACGTCTCGCAGGGGACGTAGACGTCCGGGAGGAAGTGCATCTCGATCTTGATCGTCCCGTCGCCCTTGCACGTCTCGCAGCGCCCGCCACGGACGTTGAACGAGAAGCGCCCTTGCTTGTAGCCACGCACCTTGGCATCGGGCGTCTGGGCATAGAGCTCGCGGATCGGAGTGAAGAGATCCGTGTAGGTGGCGGGGTTCGACCTGGGAGTACGGCCGATGGGCGACTGGTCGATGTCGATCACCTTGTCGAAGCACTCGATGCCCTCACAACCCAGGTGCTCGCCGGGCTTGACCCGCATCCGATGGAGGCGGTTGGCGAGAGCCTTGTAGACGATCTCGTTGACCAGCGTGGATTTGCCCGATCCGGACACCCCCGTGACGGTGATGAACTTCGCCACGGGGAACTCGACGTCGATGTTCTTGAGGTTGTGCTGGCTCGCTCCGCGCACCCAGAAGGAGCCGGCATCGTCAGTACGCCGTTCCGGCACGGGAATGCTCCGCTCTCCGGAGAGGAACTGCCCTGTGACCGACTCCGGATTCTGCTCGACTTGCTCGGCCCGGCCCTCGGCGACCACATGTCCCCCGTGTTCGCCTGCGCCCGGACCCATGTCCACCAGCCAGTCGGCGGAGCGCATCATCTGCTCGTCGTGCTCGACGACGAGCACGGTGTTGCCGAGATCGCGGAGCCTGTCGAGCGTCGCGATCAGCTTCCCGTTGTCGCGCTGATGCAGGCCGATGGACGGCTCGTCGAGTATGTAGAGCACCCCGACGAGCTGGGAGCCGATCTGCGTCGCGAGCCGCAGCCGCTGCGCCTCGCCGCCCGACAGCGTCGAGGCCGCGCGGTCGAGCTGCAGGTAACCCACGCCGACGTTCTCGAGGAACGCGAGCCGCTCGCGGATCTCCTTGATGATCCGCCGGCCGATCAGCTCCTCTGTCTCGGTCAGCTGTAGGCCTTCCAGGAACTCGGCCGCGCGCGTGACCGACATCTGCGTGAACTCGTGGATGTTCCTGCCGCCGACCGTGACCGCAAGCACTTCGGGCTTGAGGCGTGCCCCCTTGCAGACCGGGCAGGGCCTGAAACTCATGTACTCCTCGATCCGCTCGCGCTGCCCCGCCGAGTCGGTCTCGCGGTAGCGACGCTCCAGGCTCGGGACGATGCCTTCGAAGGCGAGCATGTAGGCCCGCCTGCGCCCCATCCGGTTCCGATAGGTGACGTAGACCTTGTCGCCGTCCGTCCCGTAAAGGAAGAGGTTCTGCTGCTCCTCGGTCAGGTCGCGCCACGGCTTGTCGATGTCGATCTCGTAGCGGTCTGCGATCGCCTGGATCACCGACTCGTAGTAGGTCGAGTTCCCCACCGACCACGGCACAAGCGCTCCCTCGGAGATGGAGAGCTCGGGATCCGGGACGAGCAGGTCGGGGTCGATCTCCTGCTGAGCGCCGAGACCGGTGCAGCGAGGGCAGGCGCCGTGCGGTGAGTTGAAGCTGAAGATCCGCGGCTGGAGCTCCGGGAGGCCGACCCCGTGCTCCGGGCAGGCGAAGCGCTCCGAGAACGTCTGCTCCTCGCCGGTGTCCACGAGATCGATCGTCACCAGCCCGTCCGCGAGGGCGAGCGCCGTCTCGATCGAGTCGAAGAGGCGGTGCCGGATGTCCGGCTTCATCGTCAGCCGGTCGACGATCACCTCGATCGTGTGCTTGAACTTCTTGTCGAGCTCGATCTCCTCGTCGAGGAGCCGCTGCTCGCTGTCCACCTTCACCCGCGTGAAACCCTCGCCGCGCAGCTGCTCGAGGAGGTCTTTGTACTCGCCCTTGCGGTCGCGGACGACCGGCGCGTTTACGGTGAACTTCGTCCCCTCCGGAAGCCGCAGGATCTGGTCGACGATCGCTTCGATCGACTGACCGGCGATCGGGCGCCCGCAGACCGGGCAGTGAGGCTGGCCGATGCGCGCGTAGAGCAGTCGGAGATAGTCGTAGATCTCCGTGACCGTGCCGACCGTCGAGCGGGGATTCCGCGAGGTCGTCTTCTGGTCGATCGAGATGGCCGGCGAAAGCCCGTCGATCGAGTCCACGTCGGGCTTCTCCATCATCTGGAGGAACTGCCGCGCGTACGCCGAGAGCGACTCGACGTACCGCCGCTGGCCCTCCGCGTAGATGGTGTCGAAGGCGAGCGAGGACTTTCCGGAGCCGGACAGCCCGGTGACGCAGATCAGGGCATTGCGCGGCAGCCGAACGGTGACGTTCTTGAGGTTGTGCTCCCGCGCACCGTGTACAACCAGCTCTTCAGCCGCCATGGATTCCAGTCTAGCCCGAGGGTCGGATCGAACAGACGTTCTGTTTCTAGGGTTCGTTCCAGCCCGGCGGCACAGCCCTCACTTTGGAATGAGCTCTTAGCGCCAGTCGAGCTCGATTGCCGTCAGCGGCAACGTGACGGCCCGTCGAGGCCTGTCGCCCGGATAGACGTAGACGAAGCTCTGCGAGGCAAGAGCCGTGAAGCGCTCGTCCGGCGACCAGGCCACGGCTGTCGAGCGCTCCGCGCCGGACGGAAGCGCGAGGTTGCCTGGCCGGCGACTGTCGAAGACGAACATGCTCCCGCCCACACGCGCGCCGAAATAGCGCCCGTGCGGGCTGGCGACGAGACCGCTCAAGGAAGCTCCCACGCTATTGAAAAGCGAGATCGCTCGCCCGTCTCGCTTCACGAGCAAGGACCGGACTCCCTGCGGCCCGGCGATGACGGCAAAGTCGTTCTCCCCGAACCAGACGAGCTCCTGCACGAGCGAGGGCGCCCCGCGCACCTGCCTGGGGCAGCGGTCGATCTCTCTGAGCCCTCGGAAGGTCACGGCCGTAGCCCCCGCCGGACAAGCCGAGGTCCATTCGTAGACGCGCCCGTCGCGCACGAACGTCAACGTCCCACCCGGCTTGAACGCGGGCGAGAACCCAGGAAACCTGAAGCTCCAGATCTCGGAGGAAACCTCGATCGTCTCCGCGCCGACCTGCTCTGCGGCCAGACCGGAGCGCTCGCTCACGATCGGACGTCCGGCTCTTGGGCAATCCGGCCCGGGCAGCCCTTGTGCGGTCGTCCACACCAGTGCGGGCAGCCCGAGCAGGTAACGGCGGCAGTTGACGTCCGTGAGATAGAGGACTCCGCCTGCTCCGAGAGCCTGCAGCTCGGCGGCCAACCGGGCCTTGTCGGCGATCTGCGGAGGCTTGACGACCGCCGGAGGTGGGTCGCGCCGCGTCTCGAGCGTCTTGACGGCAGGGCTTGAGGCCGGAGCCTCGTCGCCGCGCAGCGCATCCCGCGCCGCAAACAGCCCGATGAGCGCAAGCGCTCCGATGACGACCCAGGTCCCGAGCGGGCGCATCGCGCCCTCACCCTACTCCCAGGACCTAGCCAGCGAGACTGCAGACGCGATCGGGATCCGGCACGAACGGGATCTCGAGGTCGCCGGCGATCACCGTCCCGTAGCCGCAAATCCGTCCCACCACGCTCTGCTCCATCTCCACAGGACCCACCCGGGCCAGGCGCACCGCTGCCGCGCGTCTCTGCGCGATCCCGTGGACGACGAACAGCTTGTCGGTGGTGAGAATAAGGTGGGTGCGATCCCATCGCCACACGGCTGCGAGCGCATGCAGGGCCGCTGCCGCGAGGAGCAGAGCGCCGACGAGCCCCAGCGAGGCCGGTGCGAGGAGCACGAGGATCCCGCCCACGAGGGCGAGGAACACGGACCACCCCAGCGGGCGTGCGAGCGCGGCCGCATGAGGCCTCTCCTCAAGGCGCACCTGCTCACCCGGCTCCAGATACCCAAGCATGCGGAGGAGTTCTCCGCGGGCGCGTGGATATCCTCGTTTCCGCAGGCACTATTACGGCGAGAATCCCCGAACATGAAGGACACAGCCCGCAAGGCGTTCGTCGCGGCGCTGATCGTCGTCACGGTGGTCGCGCTCGCGCTCGCGCTGTGGAAGCTGCGCATCGTCATCGCGCTGCTCTTCCTTGCCTTCATCATCGCGGCGGCCATGCGCCCGAGCGTCGAATGGCTCCATCGCTACCGCATCCCGCGTGGAATCGGCGTCCTTGCCCACTACGCCGTCTTGCTCGGAGTGATCGCGCTGCTCCTCTGGGCGGTTGTACCTCGGGCGATCGACCAGGTCGACAACGCGCTCGGCGGCATTCCGACCTCGAGCTCCGAGCTGCAGAAGGAGACGAAGGCGTCCACCGGCGTCAAGCACGAAATCCTCAAGCGGGTGCAGGCCGGCCTTGACGAGCTCCCGGCTGGAAAGGACATCCTCGATCCTGCCCTCTCGGTCACCTTCACGGTGTTCGAGGTGTTCTTGGGGATCTTCTTCACCCTGGCGTGCGGTGCCTACTGGATCTTCGAGCGCGACCGAGCAGAGGGCCTCGTGCTGTCGATGCTCCCCCGAGAGCGCAGACGCGTGGTCCGGGATACCTGGAACCTGATCGACATGAAGCTCGGCGCGTATGTCCGCGGCCAGCTCCTACTCATCTTCTTCGTCGCGTCGCTCTTGTGCCTGGTCTTCTACTTGATCGGGCTGCCGTTCTGGCTCCTGATCGGGATCTTCGCCGGGCTCGTGGAGATCGTCCCCGTGATCGGGCCGATAGCGGCAGGAGCAGTGGCGATCGGCGTCGGCCTCACGCAGTCGTGGGAGCTCGCGCTGGCCGCCGGCCTCGCTGTGCTCGGCGTGCGACTACTCGAGGACTACGTCGTCATCCCGCGCGTGCTCGGCCACGCGGTCGGACTCACTCCGCTGACGGTGCTCGTCTCCGTCACCGCGATCGGGATCCTCTTCGGAGGTTTTGCCGTGCTCCTGGCGATTCCCGTCGCGGCCGTCTTAGCGACCCTGGTGGACGTCATCATCCGTCACCGCAATCCGGCCGACGAGGACGTGCCCGCAGTCCTCTTCCCCGCCAAAGAAGCCGAGGAAGGCTAAGCCCGGCTTAGCGGGCGCGGCGTGGGCGCCAGCGGCCGAAGATAAGGCCGCCGGCGGCGAAGCCAAGCCCGAAGGTTCCGAGGGCAAACCCGCCGATGGCGATTGCCTTGCGCCAGGGCGCCAGGCCCTGCCACCGGCCGATCGCCTCTTGCTCCTCGGCGGAGAGCGGCTCGCCGCGGCGCTGCTTGCGCCCGGCGGCGCCGGCCCGAAGGCCCAGATACATGTCGTCGAAGATCTCGGCAGGCTCGTCGACCATGGCTCAAACTATAGTCTCCCCGCCTGATGCGACACCTACGCGTCCTGCAGGTCTCCGACCTTCACGCAGGAACGCAGGAAGAACCCGAGGTGGAAGGTGATCTCCGCACGCTTGTGGCCGAGAGCCGCCCCGAACTCGTCGTCGCGAGCGGTGACCTCACGCACCGGAATACCCAGGCCCAACACGACCGAGCGGCCGCCCTGCTGCGCTCGCTGGACGCCCCGCTCCTCGTCATCCCCGGTAACCACGACATCCCCCGCTGGCCTCCCTGGCGCTTCACGCGGACCTTCGACGAGTTTCGACGTTGCTGGCCGGAGCTCGAGCCGGTCTACCGGTCCGAACGGCTCGTCGTCTGCGGCCTGAACTCCGTCCGGCCTTGGAAGCAGCAGGGCGGCGCGGTCCGCGGTGCCCAGCTCGAGCACGTGCGCCGCGTCTTCGCGGACGCGCCGGACGCGGCGCTGCGCATGGTCGCCCTCCACCATCACCTGCTCGGCGCTCCCTGGCGCACCTTGAAGCGGACGATCGCCAAGCGCTCCACGCTGCTCGGCTCGCTGGTCGACGCAGGAGCCGAGCTGATCGTCTCCGGTCACGTCCACCAGAGCGCGGTGAGCGAGCGGCGCGAGTTCGAGGTCGTCGGCAGCCGGGTGAGAGGAACGACCGTCGTCACCGCTCCCGGCCTGGGCCAGCCGCGTCCCAAGCGCCGGGGCGAGGCCCGCGGCCTCCACCTCTATGAGGTGGACGAGCGCTCCATTCGGGTCCTTACGTACGCCTGGGCCGGGAACCAGTGGGCCGAGATCGCCGACCGCCGCTTTCCCCGAGGGCTCGAGCCACTCGGAACAGTGGGCTAGCGCGCCAGCTGCGGCAGCTCGCGGTTGAGCTGCTTCACCGTGGGGAGCAAGGCGACCGCGGGCAGAATCGGCAGCCAGAACGTGAAGAAGCGGTAGACGAGAACGCTCAGGAGGGCGGGGGCGAGCGGCACCCCGACGCCGTGCAGGCTGAAGGCGAGCGCCGCCTCGATCCCACCCGAGCCACCGCCGGGAAGCGGAAGCGCCGTCGCCACGTACCCGGTCGCGAACGCGAGTACGAGGGCGGCGAGGACGAGGCGCGTCTCCGTGAACGCGCGCAGGGCCGCGTACAGCGTGAGGAGATGCCCGAACCAGTAGAGCGCGAAGCCGAACACACCGGCGGGATGGGCGCGCGGGTGCGTGACCAGATGGCGCACGACCACGACGCCGCCGATCGCATCGGCGAGGCCCTTCCGCGCCTTGGCGAGAAGCCATCGCGACCACCCGGCCAGACCCCCGCCCCTCTTTGGTGTCGGGCCTCCCAGTTCCGTCAAGCGGCGCCACCGCTTCGGCGAGCTGACCCACGCCGCCGCGGCGGCGAAAAGAGGAACGCACACGATCCAGGGAAGCGTCATCGCCAGGGGCGCTCCCTCCCCTCTTCCAGCCAGCACGAAGATCGCCGCGACAGCCGCGAACGTTCCGAGCAGGGCCCATTCCAGGGTGTTGAAGCCGAGGACCCTCCGGGCCGACTCGTGCGTTCCCGCGCCGGCTCGTCGTAGAGCCCAGAAGTCGACCGCGAGTCCGCCCGCGGCGGAGCCGAGCACGTTGGCACCGAAGCCGATACCGACGATTCGAGCGACCGTCCAGAGGGGAAGCCGAGGGCCACCGTGCATCCGTGCGACCTCCCGGTACCCGAGGATGTAGCCGACGTACGCGGCGACAAGGCCGGCGAGGCAGATAGGGAACCACGTCTTGTCCGCCTCCCGCAGAGCGTCCGTCAGCTTGCCGAAGTCTGCGATCTTGCCGACGAGCCCGACCGTGCCGGCGGCGAGGAGCAGCGCGATGGCGACCGAGAGGAGAGCCTCGCGCTTGTCGAGGCCGAGCGGGTGGTCCTTGCTCATCCGAGCGGCACTTGCCCTACGGCGAGGGAATCGAAGCGGGGAGCCCGCCGCGCGGCGCGACGGGCTCCCTTGAGAACCGCTATGGAGACGGAGTCAGCGTGGGGCAGTTGGGCGCCGTTGCTCCGTTGGAGTCCGCACAGTTGATACGGCCGTCGGGGAACGCGTTGACGAACGGGCTGATCGGCGTGTTGTCAGTGATGTAGTCCGCAGTGACCTGCTCCATGATGTCCTGCGAGGTAGCGCGGCTGAAGAAGTTCGGATAGCCGTCGCCGCCGTTCGCCATGAAGTCGTTCTCGGCGATCTTGTAATTCGTCGCCGCAGTCAGATCCACAGGCGTTGTGGTGCAGTTCCCGCTCGCGTCGGTCGTGACCGCGGAAAGGACGCGGCTTTCGGGGAGTAAGCTGATGTCGTATGTGAAGCAGAGCCCCGAGACCTGCGGGAAGCGTCCGTCGACGGCGGGCATCCGCGAGACACCGTTCTCGAGCATCTGCTTGAGCTCCGCCCCGTTGACGGTCACCGTCATGACGATGTTCCCGAAAGGCAGCACGGTCAGGAGCTGACCCCTTGTGATGGGATACGGCGGCGGCGTGTAGGCCGGACAGAAGTCGTTAGGGTTGTCCGTCGTCGGGCAGGTCAGGTCGGCGCGGAGGCCGCCTGAGTTCGTGATCGCGAACTGCACTCCGGTCGGGTCGTACTTCGTCCGCATCGAGTCCGCGACGACGTTGCCGACCAAGGACTCACACGTCCGTCCATTCCCGTTGCCGCACTGGTCGGCTCGCGGGACGAATTTCGTCGAGCTTCCGATCTCCGTGTTCAGGATTGGCCCTAGCTGTGCGTTTAGCTCGTCGATGCGCTCCTGGATGGCCGGATCGGGCGTGACGCCGATGTCCCATGGCTTATGGAAGTCGGCCGTCTTGTAGACGACCTTGTTTGTCGCCGTGTCGATGATCAGCCGCACGCGCGTGAAGCGGATGCCCTTGCTCCGGTTCTCCGTCACGAGCACGCCGTTCGGCCGGTGGGTGAGGACCTGGAAGTCGGTGTGGTCACCAATCACGGCGTCCACGTTCGCAACATTGTCGGCCAGGTCGACGAGCGGGCCGGTTGGGGCGTTGAGAGTTCCGGCGGTTGCCCCAAGATGGCCGATCGCGACAACAGCGTCGATTCCCGGCTGGTTGCGCAGCTGGGCAGCACGCTTGTTCACGGCGTCGGTCGAGTTGGTGACCACGAACGGGACGAGGCCGGCCGGGTTGATGAGCGTCGGCAGGTCGTCGTTGGAGAAGCCGATCACGGCCAGCCTGACCGAGCCGAAGTCGACCGTCCGCGAGGGCGCCCATTCCGGTGGTGTCTTACCGGAGGCCGGATCGATGATGTTCGCCGAGACGAACTTGAACTTCGCGAGCGGAATCAGCTCGTTGCGCAGGTATTGCTGCCCACGGTCGAAGTTGTGGTTGCCCAGCCCGTCGAGGTTGAAGCCCATCTCGTTCATGAGCTCGATTGTGGGCTTGTCGCCGAAGAAGCTCGAGATGGGCGGCGTCGCACCCACGGAGTCGCCCGCCGCCACGGTGATGGTCGCGCCGGGATTCTCGCTCCGGTACACATCGAACCACGGCTTCAGGAACGCCGCTCCGCCGATGCCGAACGTCGGCCCGAGCGTGTCCGACGCCTCCGAGAGCGGGATCAGCTGTCCGTGGTAGTCGCTGATGTCGAGGATGTCGATCTCGCGCAGGTTGGTCGTCCCGTTGAGGAGGTTGAGGAGGATCTTCCCGCGTGCGTTCTGCGGCTCGGGGATTCCGAGAACGTAGGACAGGGTCGGAGCCACGTCGATCGCGCGGATCCCCGAAACCGGAGCCTGCGGACGGAAGGCCGGGCCCGAGGCCAGGAACGTGGCGTGCATGTTCACGTTGTGGGCGAGATCGACGAGGTTCGGCAGATAGCCGTGCTGGCCGAAGAACTGCGAGAACGCGATCGCCACGCCGCTCGTGGCCGCGTCGAACTGGTACGGCGGGCGGGAGACGACGACCACGTCGCCGCTCCGGTTCGGATGGAGCGAGTCCGAGCCGTCGACGTTGCGCAACTCCTCTTTCCGCATGATCCGGTCGACGACACGCGCCCCGCCGCTGTTCAGTCCCTGGAATGCCTCGATGACAGCCGTCCGCACCTGCTCGTACGTAACACCGCTCGGCAGAGTCGGATTGACGTAGATCTGCGCGGTGCCGCCGGCCCAACACGCTTTCGTGAGGTCGTTGGGTGCAGTGGTCGAGGTGCGGCAGTTGGCCGTCGGCGTCGCCCCGCTCGCATGCAGGCTGACCGGCCCGGCCGAGCTGGAGACGGTCTTGTCGAACAACACCTTGCGCGCGTTGATCGCCTGCCACTGAGGCGCGAAGCCGTGGTCCGAGGTGGCTACAACGTTCGTTTCCGATCCCATCAGCGAGCGGCCGAGCGCGAGCGTCTGGTCGGCCTCCTCGTACGCGGCGCGGATATAGCCCTCACGCTCGGTGATACGGCCGTCGGGGATGTTGTCGTCCGTGACGTCGTCGAAGTACGGATTCGGATTCCCGTCCATGTCCGTCGGGGTGACAAGCGCCATGAACTGGTGGCTGAACTCGTCCGTAACAGGCACGCCGAGCATGAGCAGATCGGGCCTCACTCCGAGCGTCTCGATGATGTAGCGAAGGTAGGCCCAATGGGCGTCCTTCCACTTGAGGCCCTGTTCAGCGTAGGTGTCCTCGTCGATGATCCCGGCTTCGAGGGGCGCGAAGTCACCCGCCGTCGGCGACGGAAAGTCGTGGTTGAGCGTCTCCTCAAACGCGGCGGAGGGCCCGCTGCCGAGAGCGTTATAACTAGCGTTCGCCCGCGCGATCGACGCGAAGTAGATCCGGAACTTGGAGAGGTCGCCTGCCACCTCGATCGCCTTCATGTAGAAGCCTGCCGTCTGGCCGGCCCGAGCACCGGTCAGCGTCACCTTGATATCGGCCCACTCGCCCTGGGCGAGATCCGCCACAGCCGACGCGCCGTTCTTGCCGGCCGTGGAGGGCACCACCAGGACGCTGTCGTAGTTGGTGATCGAGTCGTCGGTCGAGTCGTAGATGTAGAGGTCGTAGAAGCGGTCGACGTTGTCGGAGCTCGGGAACGCCGTGTTCGTGACCTTGAGCTGCTCCTGCCTGGGCGGGCTGTAGGAGGCTGGGACGTTGCTCCACCCCGAGGCCGCGTCCAGGTCGACGCGCTGGTACGAGACTCCGAACGTGTTGGCTCCGGCCGGCTGACCCGGCAGGTCGTAGTTGAGGAGAACCCCGCGGTTCGAGAGGAACGTGCGGAAGTCGACGACGGGGCCCTGCATCGCCGGCACGAGTCCACGCGAGCCGACCCATTCCATCGAGACGACGGTCTTCCCCGCTCTCTCGGCCGCTTGCTGGATCGTGTCAGCCTGAAGAATCCCGGTGGCGGCGAAGCTCGTCGAGTTATTGAAGTTGCTTTCGCCCGTCCGGTGGAAAGTGTTGTTCGTCGACCCGTGCTCGCCGGGCCACGCACCCGTGGCGAGCGTGAACCACCCCACGCCGGTGTTGGGCGGGAAAGCCTGGGTGAGTCCATTGTTGCCGCGGACGCCCGTCGCCATCAGGTCGGCGTAGCTCGGCATCAGGCCGAGTCCCGCGTAGCGCTCCATCAAGTCGGGGCGCATGCCGTCTGACGAGAAGAAGATCGCCTTCGGGCCGGCGAGTGCCGTAGCGGGCGGCGCGCTCGAAGCGACGCTTCCCTGGCCGATTGTCAGAACAAAAACGAGTGTGAGGGCAGCCAGGAAAACGGGCCGCAAGCGACGCCTACTCATTGCAAGGACTCCTCTCCCGGGGAATCGCCGATCAAGCCAGCCAAGCCTATAACTGACTAGTGCCTCACTCAACCCCGCGCGGTCAAGCGGCTGATTGAGCGGCCGCCTGGAGCTCCCGCCGGAGCTCCTTGATCTCGTCACGGAGCTTGGCCGCGTACTCGAAGCGGAGCTCCTCCGCGGCCGCGTACATCTCCTCCTCGAGCGAGACCACGAGCTTCTCGATTTCCTCGGGACGCATGCCCTCGACCTGCCGGCGCCCGCGGCGGCGCCTTCCGGGGACGGTCGGCGACTCGAGAGAGAGGAACTCGGCGATGTCGGAGACGCCCTTGATGATCGACTCCGGCGTGATTCCGTGCTCCTCGTTGTAGCGGAGCTGGATGTCGCGGCGGCGGTTCGTTTCGTCGACGGCGCCCTTGATCGCCTCGGTCAGCTTGTCGGCGTACATGACGACCTTGCCGTTCACGTTTCGCGCGGCACGGCCGATCGTCTGGATGAGCGCCGTCTGGCCGCGGAGGAAACCCTCCTTGTCCGCGTCGATGATGGCGACCAGCGACACCTCCGGTAGGTCGAGCCCTTCGCGCAGGAGGTTGACGCCCACTAGCACGTCGTACTCGCCGAGACGAAGCTCCCGGATGATCTGGATCCGCTCGAGCGTGTCGATCTCGGAGTGGAGGTAGCGCGCTTTCACGCCGGACTCGAGCAGATAGTCGGTCAGATCCTCCGCCATCTTCTTGGTCAGCGTAGTGACCAGAACGCGCTCGCCCGCCTCCTCCCTGCGCCGGATCTCGTTGAGGAGGTCGTCGATCTGGTTCCTCGACGTCCGAATCTCGACCTCCGGATCGACGATCCCGGTCGGCCGGATGATCTGCTCCGCGATGTTCGTCGAGTTGCGGAGCTCGAAGGGGCCGGGCGTCGCGGAGACGAAGACGAGCTGCGGCACCTTCTCGATGAACTCGTCGAAGCGCAACGGGCGGTTGTCCAGCGCCGACGGAAGCCGGAAGCCGTACTCGACGAGCGTCTCCTTGCGGGAGCGGTCGCCCTCGTACATGCCGCCGAGCTGGGGCACCGTCTGGTGCGACTCGTCGACGAAGACGGCGAAGTCGTCCGGGAAGAAGTCCAGGAGCGTGTGCGGAGCCGATCCAGCGGGACGACCGTCGAGGATGCGCGAGTAGTTCTCGATCCCGTTGCAGTAGCCGAGCTCGGCGAGCATCTCCATGTCGTACTCGGTGCGCTGCCGGATCCGGTGCGCCTCGAGGAGCTTGCCCTGCGACTCGAAGAGCTCGACCTGCTCCGCCAGCTCGTGGCGGATCTCGTCCAGGGAGCGCTCGATCGTCTCGCGCGAGGTCACGTACTGCGTCGCCGGGAAGATCGCCAGGTGCTCGAGGCGAGCGTAGACCTCGCCGGAAAGCGGGTCGAAATGGGTGATCGACTCGACCTCGTCACCGAAGAGCGAGATCCGGTAGGCCGACTCCATGTGGGCCGGCTGCACCTCGATCACGTCCCCGCGCACGCGGAAGCGCCCACGTCCAAGGAAGGAATCGTTGCGCGAGTACTGGATGTCGACGAGCTTGCGGAGCATCACGTCGCGGTCGATCTCCATTCCCGTGCCGAGCAGCACGGTCTTCTGCTCGTACTCGACCGGTG
>WNFV01009458.1_pt1 | contig 12627 bp, 14 predicted proteins | sample 5400101 | NCBI WGS metagenome assembly WNFV01 (sample SAMN13153361, study PRJNA577476) | soil metagenome | isolation source: 115 cm soil or saprolite under grassland replicate 1 | place: USA:California | collected 2016-06-15
CCCGCGCCTGTGGGGAGCGAGTTGTTGGCCGCTGCCCGCCAGCGCTGGGTACGAGGTGGCTGCATCTTGCATGCTGCAATACTCGGGAAATTGAGGTTTGGTGGACATGAGTGAGCGCACGATCAGATCGCACGATGGAACCCGAATCGTCTACGAGCAACTCGGCAGTGGCCCACCTCTCATCATGGTTCATGGAGGTTTGGTGGACCGCACGTTCTGGGGTCCATCCATGCCGCTGCTGGCGCAGCACTTCACCGTCTATGCAATGGACCGGCGCGGGCATGGGAGCAGCGACCCATACCCCGTCGATCACGATATCGAACGGGAATATGAAGATCTGCTCGTGCTCATCGCGGCCGTTGGCACGCCCGTAGCCCTGCTGGGGCATTCGGCCGGCGCGCTGGTGGCGCTACATGCCGCTCGGCGCTCGCCGCTTGTTCGGCAACTGGTGTTGTATGAGCCTCCGCGCTTCGAATCCGTCACCCCTGACGTGCGGGGCCCGACTACACGCCAACCTGGCGGCCGGGGATCTCGATAACGTCCTCGCCACGTTTCTCATCGACGTCGTGGAGGCGACCATGAATCCCAACCTGCCGCCCGAGGCGCGGCAACAAATGTTGGTGGGAATGCGCCAATCTCCCGTCTGGTCGGCAGCACTGCGCAACGCTCAGAGCATCCCGGCTGAAGTGGATTTTTACGCTACCTACACATTCGATCCGGCCGAGTTTCGCGACTTTCAGACCCCGACAGTGCTTCTGCTCGGCAGTACCAGCAGCCCGGTCATGAAGGAGTGGGTGAAAGGACTCCAAACCTCACTTCACGGCAGTCGCATCATGGTATTGGAAGGCGAGGCGCACGGTGCAAATTGGGCCGCTCCAGAACTGTTTGCTCGCACCGTGTTAGAGGCCCTCGACTGGACACGAGGCAATTGAGACCCGCGCTGAAGGAACCGGAAGCACATGAGGGTGCAGCCGAGGCCGAGGGAGAATCGTTGCGGGCGGCCAAACACGCGTGCCGAACCAACAGAACGTCATGCAAGAAGCGGTTTATTTGCCTTGGCATGAACGCAACGCGGACGACTCCAACTTCCATCATCGCATGCGCCACCGTCGCATGGATTTTCGATCTCAAAGGGGCCTAGCCCGGTACATCCGTTGAAGGTGCCGGTCCTGCAAGGGCGCACCGTGCTCGATTACGTACGGCACGTCATCGACCTCGCCGACGTCCTCTATGCGCTTGCCGCCGTTTATCGGCAGAGGCGGCAATCGTTCCGCGTCGGGATCGGCTCGATCTGTCGCCGCGCACAAGCCCCTGAGATACGACGGATCGTCACAGCCATTGCAGCAGCGCTACCTCGAATTCCTCTGCATCTCTTCGGCGCCAAGCTCGAAGTTCTGAAGGGCTGGGGAAACCGTCCACGAACTGTCATCTCATGCGACTCTGCGGCATGGAATGGCCGCTTCGGCGCTGGTATCGAACGGTTCGACGCCGAACAAAGGAGACGCGGGATGTCTCAGCGTCAATTCGCAATCCGCGTCATGCTGCCGCGATATGCGGCGCGCGTTGAAGCAGCGTTCTGCCAGGGTCTGCTCCCACTAGAGCGCGAAGACCCTGACTGCAGTAAAGGAGCATAGGCAATGACGACGCCCCACACCTCACCTCGCTTTCATCTGACGCCGAGTCACGCTTGCAGCTGACGGTTGAATCCCCCACCGAAATTCCGGTCTTGATCACGTCCCCCGCCGGGCCCGCGGGAACACGCGGCGAGCCAGACAACGTGACCCTGCTCCGGTCAGTTGAGGCTCGCGTGTCGCGCGCAGCATCAACGAGCGGCGTTGCCGCACCTACCATCGAGCGCCTTCCGTTTGATCTGTCGGTCCTCGACGAAGGCGGCGTATTCGTCAACGTGGATGCGCGGAACTTTGGACTGCTCGATCGCCGACTCGATTGGCAGACATTGGGCATCGCGCTGCCAAGAGATACGGACCTCGCGTTCCGCGCGCCAACCTGCGGTCTGGTGCCCGACAAGTATCGCCTGCCTCTACTTCGCCTCCCCGGCACAGGCACATTCGGCGCTGCACCGATATAGCTACCGGTTCCAGCTCATCGAAAGGGTGTTTGAAACCCCCTCGCACCGCTGGTCGCTTGCCCTGGAAGGCATGGCGTTCGCACAGCAGTCCGAACAGGGTCTGGCCCTGCAACGCCGGGTCGTCCTCGAGCAACCTGGCGATCCACGGCCAGTCGTCGGCAAACGGGTTAGGCCGTGAGCGGTAGGTCCGCAGCTGTTTGAGTTGGCTGGGTAGCCGAGCACGGCGTTCATACGCCCGCGCCATGCGCACGCTCATACCCGCACGCGCGGCAGGTTGTTCCTGGGTTCGGCCTTTGGCGCGTTCGCGCAGCATCATGAGGACCTCCGCGTCCTGCTTCATCGCACTCCCATCGTCTTGGAGCACGATGTTGCTCCGGCGCCTCAGCCCCGCGCTTCAGGCGGCAAGTCTGATTGACATGCTCCGGTAGTTTTCATCGTCGCTGAACACAGATGTGCCAAACGGCCCCATCCACTCCCATCAAGAAGACTCCGAGATCTCCAGGCGACCGTCAGCGTTGCGGCCAACCGGTGCCCGCCACATGTCACCGGCGAGACTGGCGTGGCCTGCGGTCTACCACTGCTGCGCCCCCTGCACCGTGAGGACGTGGACAGGCCCCATATTTTCGGTCAGCACCGGATTGGCCTTGAGCTTTGCATTCAACGCCCGGATGTCGTCGGGCAATCGCGTATTGTCCATCGCGATCCTTAACCGCGTACGCAGCGGCTCGCTTCCGCTCAATAACGCTCTGTCGACGGCCTGGAATGGCGTAGCCTCAAGAGGCCGCATAAGCGTTGATCCGTCGACGCGACGTGATCTATAACAGCGGTATCCTGCGCGCCCGCCAGACCGCGTACAATCCGCTTCAAGAGTACTTGCGACTGTGCGGCCCTCGTGGGAGCACGGCGCGTTTGCATCCATGTTCTACGACGTGCCGCTTGCAGCGTTGTGAACACAAGCCAGTGAAGTTTGAGCACAGCCTCAGCATCGCCGATCTTCGCTCGTGCGGGGTTCTGCCGCCCCCACAGCTTCACCAGACCGCGACCGGATCGATCATCGAGCCGGTCGTGCCGGCGATCTTGGTTGGCAGGGCCACGAACAGGAACTCGTACTCCCGTTCGCGCGCGAGGTGCTCCAGGTACACGCTCTCCATGATGTAGATGCCGTGGTCGATTAGCAGCTCCGTATGGACAGGCTGCGGGTTGCTTGGGTGGCCCGGGTCGGGCGCGGGCTGCACCTCGTACGTCTCGGTGTCCGAGCCAGTGGCCACGACGCCGCGCTCGACGAGCCAGCGCGCGGCGCTCAGATCGGGACCCGCACCGCGATGGGCCGCCAGTTGCTCGGGATCGGGCCAGTAGCGCAGCAATCCGGTGCGGATCAGGACCACGTCCCAGCGTTCGACTGACACCCGCTCGGCGCGCGCCACCGCCTCGAGTTCGGCGGCAGTCACAGGCGCGCCCTTTGGCAGCGCGTCCACGCCACGAAACGCAGGCACGTCCAGAAACACGCCACGGGTGACAATTGGCGGCAGTTTGGAGCCATCACCGCGAGTTGGCCCGAAGTCGCCCAGGTGCTCATCGGCGGTCGACCCGCCATACCATCGCGCGTCGGCACCTATCGTCATGTGGGCCAGGGCGTCGATGTGCGCGCCAGAGTGCATAGTGCCCGAGACGACCTCGGACATGTAGCCCAAGCCGATATCGTTGTGCGATCCCCATGGCGCATCGCCGCCGACTCGCAGGCCGCGCGGCGTGCGAAACGCGTGTACTTCGAACGTGGGATGGCCCGGAAACAAGGGCATGCCGCGGAACCGGGGCACGGCCAGATCGATGACCTTGCCGTGGCGCACCAACTGAATCGCTCGCAGCACCTGGGATGCCGGCAGGTCCCTGATCGGCCCAACTTCGGCGGCCTGAGAGGCGATCACGGCCGGCTTGCCTCGATCCAGGACACGATGCGCTCGGGCGTCATCGGTAGCTCGTTGACGCTGACCCCGAACGGCCGCAGCGCATCCTCCACGGCAGACGCGAGCGCAACCGGCGCGACCATACGTCCGCCTTCGCCCCCACCTTTCACACCGAACTCCGTATACGGCGATGGCGTCTCCTCGTGGACCACGCGCACCGACGGCGGCACGTCGAAGGCAGTCGGCAACAGGTAGTCCATGAACGTGGACGTGGCCAGTTGGCCGTGCTCGTCGTAGACGTACTCCTCGAGCAAGGCGGCGCCAATGCCCTGCGCGATGCCACCTACCACCTGGCCCTCCAGTAGCTTCGGATTCATCACGGTCCCGCAGTCATTGACCGCCAGGTAATCGAGCACCGTCACGCGTCCGGTTTCGGGGTCTACCTCGACCACGGGCACGTGACAGGCATGCGAGACAATCGGGTAAAAGGCGCCCATATCCGTGCGATCGTCGGATGGCCGAGTCGCGAACGGATGATCGTACGTGAAGGTCGCGGCGAGGCCGCTCTCTTCGTCGGCCGGAATGTCGAGCTTGAAGAGGTGCGCCTTAAGGGCGACGTCGGCAATGCTCATCGCTCGATTCGGCGCGCCCTTGACGCGGACCGTACCGTCTCGCAACTCCAGGTCGGAGGGCGCCGCCTCGAGCAGGTGCGCCGCGATGCGGAACATCTTCTCCTTGACCCGCCGCGATGCGCCGCGCGCCGCGCCACTGAGCATCACCGTCAGTCGGCTGCCGCCCGGACCGGCTGAGAGCGCGCCGGACTGCGAGTCCGCATAGTTGATGGCGATCGTCGCGGGGTCGATGCCGAACTCTTCGGCCACCACTTGCGCGGCAACAGTGCTCGGACTGTTGCCCCAGAAAGGACAGCCTAGCGTGAGCAGGAAGCCGCCGAACGCATCGATACTGAGCTTCACGCTCTCCGGTGTTGTCGTAAGCGGCAAGGGGGGCTTGTCGTACCAGAACCACCATTCGGTGGCGCTGTACGCGCTCCGCTCCTGACAGCTTGCCAGGCCAATACCGATATATCGACCCTCCTGTCGCAGGCGCTCCTGCTCGCGGCGCCAGTGAGCGAGATTCGACTCAGCTAGCGCACGATCGAGGACGCGGCCGTAATTGCCACTGTCGTACACGTTTCCCGTCGGCGTCCTGTACGGGAACTGCTCGGGTCGAATGAAGTTCTTACGGCGCAATTCGGCCGCGTCGATGTGCAATTCGTCCGCGGCGGCATCAACCAACCGTTCGAGCGCGAAGTTGCCATGGTCGGAACCTGCGCCGCGGAAGAACCCTTGCTGCACCTTGTTAGTCAGCACACACTGGATGCCGTACTCGAGCGCGCCGATGCGGTACGGGCCCGTTGGTTGCGACAGCGCATTGCCGTGCTGACCCTGGGCGAACTGAAAGTAGGCGCCATAGTCGTCCACGATATTCAGCCGCAGTCCGAGAAAGGTCCCGTCCTCCGCCACAGCTAATTCGGTGTCATAGAACCGATCCGGGCCCACATTGTCGTTCGCGGCCAGGTTGTCAATACGATCCTCGATGAATTTGACCGGCTTGCCGGTGGCTTTGGTCAGCGCGCCGGCAATAGAAAAACACTTCGTGATCAGGTGTTTGCTACCGAAACTACCGCCGACCAGGCATGGGATCATCTTGAGTCGATTTGTCGGCACTTTGAGCAGATTGGCGAACACCCATGGGATGTAGTTGTACATGTTGGTGTTCGACCAGACGGTCATCGTTGCGGAGTACGGATCGAAGCTGGCGACGGCGCCCGCGGTCTCGATCGGCTGGGCACCCATGCGGTGCCAACGCAGCGAGCGCTTGACGATATGCGCGGCGCTCGAAAAAGCTCCCGCGACGTCGCCGAAGCGCAATGTGCGCTCGAACACCACGTTGCTTTGCAGCGTCTCATGCAGCTTCGGCGCATCGGGTCGCAGCGCTTCTGCGGGGGTACTCAACGCCGGCAGCGGCTCGTACTCCACGCTGATCTGCTGGCAGGCGTCCTCGGCAGCATAGCGGCTGGTCGCGGCGACCGCCGCCACGGCCTCGCCGACGAAGCGCACCCGATCGATGGCGATGGCGTGCTGGACCACGGGCTCGGCGCAGAACGCGGGCATCGGCGTCACGAATTCGAGCGCCGCGGGGCCGGTTAGCACCGCCACGACTCCGGGCACCTGTTTCGCTGCGCTGGTGTCGATACTGTTGATCCGCGCGTGGGCGTGTGGACTGCGCAGCACGGCCGCGTGCAACATGCCGGGCAGTTTGATGTCGTCGATGTACACACCACGCCCGGCCAGGATGCTTGGATCTTCGCGGCGGGCGACGCTCTTGCCGACCCAGGTACGTTCCTCGACTACCATCCTGAACCTCCTTGCCGCGTCAGGCCGGCACGGCGGGCGTCGCCGCGGCCGCGGCCATCGTCTCGGCTGCGGCGCGGACTGATCGCACGATGTTCTGATAGCCAGTACAGCGGCACAGATTGCCCGAGATCGCGGCGCGAATCTCCTCCTCATCTGGCGCTGGGTTGGCCCGCAAGAGTTCGTAGGCGGTCATCAGGAAACCGGGTGTGCAGAAGCCGCACTGCAAGCCGTGCTCCGCCATGAACGCAGCCTGAATCGGGTGCAGCGACCCGTCGGCGTCGGCGAGACCTTCAACCGTCATAACCGAGTGGCCCTTGGCTTGGACCGCGAACAGCAGGCAGGAGCGGACCGTTTGTCCGTCCAAAAGCACGGTGCACGCGCCGCACACGCCATGCTCGCAGCCAATGTGCGTGCCCGTGAGGCCGAGATCATCGCGCAGAAGATCGACCAGTAGTCGCCGTGGCTCGACGAGTGCCTCGTGCTCCTCACCGTTCACGATTACGCGGAGCGCGACCTTGCGCGCTGGTTTCATCTCAGTCATGTCGGGCTCCTGCTCGCTGGCCGGCCAGCTCGATGGCTCGCCTGGTCATGACGACCGCCAGCTTACGGCGATAGGCGGCCGAGCCGTGGATGTCGGAAGGTGGATCGATCTCGTCCAGAACGCGCTGTGCTGCCGTAGCGACAGCCGGTCCGGACGGCGATTCGCCGACCAGTGCTTGCTCGACCTGACGTGCGCGAATCGGGCCATTGGCGACCCCGCACAGCGCGATGCGGACGCGGTCGATGCGGCCGCTCGAGTTGAGCGTCACGAGGGCCGCGGTACCGCAGACGGCGAAGTCACCGGCGCGGCGTGCCATTTCCAGAAAGGCGCTGCCGGTGCCGGGCGGTACTCCTGGTACCCGGATCTCCGTCAGTAGCTCGTCATCGGCCAGCGCAGTCGTGAGATAGCCGGTGCTGAGCTCCAGTGCTGATAGCACGCGCGCGCCGCGCTGGCTGCGCACAACCACCTCTGCCTCGAGCGCAACCATGGCTGCCGGTAACTCGGCCGCCGGGTCGGCGTGGGCGAGGCTGCCGCCGACTGTCCCGCGATGGCGGATAGCCGGGTGCCCGACCAGCCCCGCCGCTTCGACCAGCAGTGGCATGCGCTGCCTGAGCAGGTTGGCGCGTTCGAGTGTGCTCTGGCGAACCAGCGCGCCGATCGTCACTCCGCCGTCCCATGCGGCCAGCCCGTCGAGCCCCTCGATATCGTTGATGTCGACGAGCACCGCCGGACCCGCCAACCGCATATTCAACAGTGGGACGAGGCTCTGGCCGCCGGCCAGCACTTTTGCCGCGCTGCCGCGCTCGGCCAGACGTGCTATGGCCTCGTCGAGCGAGTGCGCCGCGACATAGTCAAACGCTGGTGGTTTCATTTCGTACCCCACCGCACTGAGTCAGGTCCGCACGCCCGCCTCCGAGCGGTGCTGCAAGCGTAGCTCAATCGTGTGCGACAAGCACGTGGTTCCCTCGCCGCCTCGCGGATCGACATGTGGCCATCTAGGCTTGGCGTAAGGCCGTGCACCTCGGGCACTCGACACGCCGTCAGTAGTTCACCCACCTCTGGCACGCCCGGCAGACGTGCTGGACGTTGTCGAGCAGAAACAGTGCCCGCTGGCCGCGCAGCGTGTCCTTGAGCGCCCTTGTCAACGTAACGTCAACAGCCGCGCGTGCCGCTAGGCAAGCGCTACACGCGGCGTATGGTGCGACTCAGACACTCCTTCCGGTTGAGTGTTCGCGCGCGCTTTTTCGACGACGCCGTCCACGGGTTGATAGTGGCGCATGTACCATCTGCTCAGTGATCGCCGTGGATCCCCGCTCCGCGGCGGTCTGCGAGAGCGTTGCGCTTACGAAGCCCGAACGTCGCTACGGATCCGAAGTCATCGTCGACCTGCTCAAGCACTTCGAGATTCCGTACACGACGCTGAACCTGGGCGCCAGCTACCGCGGTCTGCACGACTCGCTGGTCAATTACGGTGGCAACGTCATGCCCGAGCTCATGTTGTGCCAACATGAGGAGATTGCCGTCGGCATGGCCCACGGGTTTGCCAAAGCCAGCGTCTGGCCGATGGCGGCGATCGTTCGCGATGTCGTCGGCCTGCTCCACTCGTGTGTGGCGATCTACTACGCCTGCGTCGATCGTGCGCCAGGTCCTCGCATGTCGCTAGACAGCTACATACGCGCGGCGCCAAAGGCCGAGTTGCATCTGCATCTGGAAGGCTCGATCCGGCCTCACACGGTGCTCGCTCTGGTAGAGCGAAATGATGTCGCATTTCCCTACACAACCGTCGAGCAACTGCGCGAGTGGTTCCGCTTCCGAGACTTCGGCCACTTCATCGAAGTCTATGGCGCAGTGAGCCCCTGCCTGCGGACGCGCGAAGACTACGAGCTGATCGCGTACGAGCTGGCTGAGGAGTTGGCTCGGCAGAACGTCCGCTATGCCGAGGTAGGGTTCTCGCCAGCATTCCATACTCGGATGGGCGTCGCCGACGCGACATACCTCAGTGGCCTTGCCCGCGCCCGAGCGCGAGCCAGGCGAGAGCTCGGCGTCGAGTTCAGCTGGATCTTCGATCTGGGTCGAGCTTGGACCGGCGGGGAGGTAGAGACGCAACGCTGGGCTACCTTCACCACGGACCTGGCGATCGAGGCGCGCTCCGAAGGCGTTGTTGCGCTGGGCCTGGGTGGACCGGAAGCCGGCCACCCACCCGAGCCCTTCGCTGGGTTATTCGAGCGTGGCCGAGCAGCGGGGCTGCACAGCGCGCCACACGCCGGCGAGCACGCGGGGCCGAGCAGCATCTGGGGCGCGCTGAACGCGCTCGGCGCGGAGCGGATCGCACACGGAGTTCGGTCCGTGGAGGACACCAGGCTGGTGGAAGAGTTGGCAACCCGGCATATCGCACTCGACGTCGCGCCCAGGAGCAATGTGTGCCTGGGCGTTTACCGGAGTTTGGCCGAACACCCGCTGACCGACTTGCATGCCGCGGGCGTACAGATCACTATAAATACCGACGACCCGCCGCTGTTTGGGACAAGTCTCAACGACGAAGTCGCATTGCTGGCCGACCCGTTTGGCTTGGAAGTGACGGCAATTGACGAGATTCTGCTCAATGGTGTGCGGCACAGCTTCCTGTCCACGCAGGCAAAGCAGCGGCTGGAACTGAGCTACCGTGCAGAACTCGAGGCGCTGAAACGCAGCCACCTGATCGGCCAGGTTTTCTGAATGTCACCCATAGCCGCCGGCTCGAGGACCTAGAGTGCTGTGTCAGGCAACTCTTGCCCTGGATTCGAGGAGTCGGATGCGGCTGTTGTGATGGTCGGTATTGCGCCTGCGGAGGTAGCGACGGAAAGCGACGGCTACGTCTGCGTGGCTGGCGTAGTCGGAGGCATTTAGCACGAATTCGCGCAAGCGTCGGAAATGACACTCGATCCGATTGAGATGGCTGGCCGAGGTCGGCGTCGGCACCAGGTCGACGTTGTGCGCCTCGGCCCACGCGCGGATATGGCGTGTCCAGTGCAGCGACAGGTTGTCGTTGACCAGGTAGATGCGCACGTGATCGGCATAGCGGCGGCGCATGTATTTGTAGAAGGCCAGCACCTCAGTCGTGCTCTTGGCCAAGCGATAACCGCCGAACAGCACGTCGGCGTGTACGTCGTACGGGCCGAAGAAGTAGCCGACGCCACCTCTGCGGACATACGTGGCTCGTCGCCGCCAGGGCCGCTTGCGTAGTAGCACCACTCTTTGTAAAGAGAGGGAGTTGGGGCTTTTGAGGCAGTCGGACGTCGGTCGGAGGCGACCACAGGTTCGTCCGAGCGCCGGCAACTTCCATTGCGTTCGTCCCGCCAGTACTGATCACAAGCGGCAATATGAGGATTCGTATAATCCGGCGAGTCATCGCGCGCTCCCACTGCGGAATGCGATGGCTAGGCCGGCAGGAATCGAAGCATCGGGCCATTCCTGCCAGTGTCCCCACGTATCTGGTCGGACGTGATGAAGACGACCTGATCGCGCATGGCGCGCAGCGACTGGCGCGCAGCAGGGTGTTCGACGGGCACGATTACCTCCACGCGTTGCTCGAGGTTGCGTTTCATCGAATCGGCTGAGCTGATGAAGTACTCTTCGGTGCCGCCGTTTCGGAAATAGTAAATGCGCGCATGTTCCAGGAAGCGTCCGACGATGCTTACTACTCGCACCGTTTCCGATACACCGGCCACACCCTGTCGCAAACGACACGTGTCGCGCACGCAGAGGTCGATCCGTACACCAGCCTGCGCCGCACAATACAAGGCGCGGGTGATTTCGGCATCCTCGAGCGTTCATTTTGAATTGGATCATAACGTCGTCCGGCGCCGTAGCCCGTGGTCAGGTAATTGAACAGCTCGCCGACGTCGCCGGCGATCGTCGGGTCTGTGCTGAGTAGGCCAACATCCGAGTAGATGCGTGCTGTCACCGGGTGATAGTTGCCGGTGCCCAGATGCACGTAACGGCGCAGCCCGTCGTAGTCGCGACGGACCACGAGCATCATTTTGCAGTGTGTCTTCAGTCCCAGGACGCCGTAACTAACGTGGATACCGGCGTCCTCCAAACGAGTGGCGAACGCGATGTTCGCGGCCTCGTCGAAGCGGCCTTCAGCTCGACCACAACGGCGACCTGCTTGCCGTTGCGCGCAGCCTGCATGAGGTAGTCCACCATGCGCGCATCGCGCGACGTGCGGTAGAGCGTCATCTTGATCGCGTGGACTTTGGGGTCTTCACTGGCTTCGCGCAGAAACCGCTCGACGCTGGCTCCGAACGATTCGTACGGATGCACCAGGAGCAACGTCCCGGCATCGCGAATGGTGTGGAAGATGCTCCGCCCGGCCGGCAAGCGTGTCGGCTCGAGGGGTTGGAACGGTGGATCGTGTAATCGCGGATCGTCGATCGCGACGAGCTCCATCAAATCGCGCATGCCCAGCATGCCGTCCGACTCGAAGACGTCGTCGGGATCGTTGAGACCGAGCTCGCTGATCAGCATCGCGCGTCGCGTTGCAGGCATACCCGGTTCGAGCTCGAGTCGTACGATTGGCGCAAAGCGTCGATCGCGGACCTCGGCCTCGATCAGCTCGAGCAGATCGTCCGCCTCTTCCTCGTCGCGTTCGGTGTTCGCGTTGCGCGTGACGCGAAACCGCTCGCATGAAGTCACGGACAGTCCGGGGAACAACATCCAGGGTGTGTGCCATGACCTCTTCGAGGCGGACGAAATGCGCTGCTTCACCAATCCGCACGAAACGTGGGATGCCTTCGCCCACGCGCACTTTGACGCGTGCCACGATCGGCTCGCTGCGATCCAGGGCCTGACCGGTCACCAGCAAGTTGAGCGACAGGTTCGACACGAACACGAACGGATGCGCAGGATCAAACGCGAGTGGCGTCACCAGGGGAAAGATGTCGCGCAAGTAGTACTCGCGTAGTTGCGCTTGTGTTGTGCACTCAGCTGGTCCCAGGCGCAGAATGCGAATGTCATTCTCGGCGAGCAGCTTCAGGAGCTGGCGTTCGCACGCGACGCGTTCCACGACGAATTGGCGTACGAACGCGCTGCATTCGGCGATCTGCTGTTGCGGCGTGCGGCCATCGACGGTGGGCTCTGCGACGCCGGCGGCGACTTGCCGCTTGAGCCCGCCGATACGCTTCATGAAGAAGTCGTCGAGGTTCGAACCGGTGATCGCCAGGAACTTGACTCGCTCGAGGAGTGGGTTGCCCTCGTCCTCGGCCTGGCGCAGCACGCGCTAGGTGAAGGCCAGCCAGGTCAGCTCGCGGTTGAGGTACAGACTCGGGTCAGTCAGGTCGTCGGCGATGGCGTTCGCACCGGCGGCCGTGCCATTCGCGGTTGGCGCGCGAACAACGCTGGTGGGCAATGCGCTGGTGCGGCGAGGGTCGGCAGACATGGGCGTAGCTGGCTGGTCAACCAGTCTAGCCCGACTGTGCGGCGCCTGGGCCGGCTAGACGCGCGTGAAATCGCGCCGAGATGGTGGGCGCAAGGGCCCATGACGCCAGGCAGATCAGGCCAAACACGGCTGGGCCGGCCCACTGGTCAAGGCCATCCAACCGCGAGGTGTAAGGCGACGGCGCCCGCGTACGTGAAGGCCGCGCCCGCATACGCCCACTCGTTGAGCCGCCTGCCAGATCTCCGCGAAGTCGCGCATGA
>WNFV01022068.1_pt1 | contig 12627 bp, 10 predicted proteins | sample 5400101 | NCBI WGS metagenome assembly WNFV01 (sample SAMN13153361, study PRJNA577476) | soil metagenome | isolation source: 115 cm soil or saprolite under grassland replicate 1 | place: USA:California | collected 2016-06-15
AGTCGTAATCACGTCTTCGACCACCAGCACCCGCTCGCCTTCCTTAGCTGTGAGCCCGCGTCTCAAGGTCATCCTACCTTCGTCGCGCTCCGTCCAGATGAATCGTGCGCCCAATTGCCGCGCGACCTCGTAGCCAATCACAATACCGCCGATCGCCGGTGACGCAACGGTTTCGATCTGGGCAGTTTTATAGTTTTCGGCAATTGCAGCGCCAAATTCCATCGCCACCTTCGTCGATTGCAAAGCGATCGCGCACTGTAAATAAATCGGACTGTGTAAGCCGCTCGACAAAATGAAATGCCCTTCGAGCAAAGCACCTGTGCGCTTGAAAGTTTCGATTACTTCATCAGGATCCATTGCTGAGACTCTCAAAAGAAAGGAAGTTAACCTACGGCCACGTCAATTCTACCGGTGTTTCAAAAAATCGGTTCAATGTTTACAATGGATGCGATGTTAATTCCGGAAAACTTGGTTTCGGATTCGACGCTGCTTCAGAACACCTTAGATCATTTAAAGGCCAATGGTGGTCGCGCAAGTTTCGCTGACATTGCTAATACGGTTTTTTGTATTTCACACGCAGACGAGAACCTTGCTGTTAAGCTCGTAGCCGATCTAGTTCGTAACGATCCTCGTTTCGTCTTCGATAATACACATCTGGCAGTTAACGCTGACTCGCAGGAACTGCGTTCCCTGGCGGAGCTTGAGTTTGTTGTCCTCGATGTCGAGGCTGTTACGGTTCGGTCTCTGCCGGCCCGAATTATTGAACTCGGCGCGTATCGTCTTCGAGGAGGGGAGATCGTCGGAGAGTTCGAGACGCTAATCAATCCTGAAGTGCCGCTACCTCGTTTCATCAGCAGTCTCACGGGCATCTCGGACGATATGCTCAAACACGCCCCGCTGTTCTCCGCGATTGTTCGTTCATGGCTCGATTTTGCCGGTGACGCGGTGCTCGTGGCGCATAATTCAGACTTTGATCTGCGTCTTTTGAACCGGGAGATAGGGCGCTGCTTCCGCGGGTACTGCATGCGCAACGCCGAGCTGTGCACGGTGGATCTCGCTCGACGGCTCGTGCGGAATTCGGACGGCCACAACCTCGACGCATTGGCAGACCACTTCGGCTTTGAAATCTCGCGACGCCACCGCGCCGCCGGAGATGCATTCGCGACTGCGCGCTTATTTATTCAATTACTGGACCAACTTGAGGCGCATGGAGTGCGCACCCTGGCAGAAGCGCGCGACTTTCGCGCTGGCGCCGCCGCGCAAAGTTCAGTCTTTGATCGGCGTTCAGCGCGTTCCCTCGATCGCGGGCTAAAGCCTTTGGCCGCTTTCGACAACTAGCTTTCGGCCTCTGAGATCGTCTCGGCCTTCGCAGGCGCTGCGCGTCGCATCACGTTCTTCACCACAAACGCAATTATTATTAATACCGCTAACGTAATGCCGATGCCTGGATAATAATGCGCCAGCAACTCCTTCGCCTGCTCGCCGTAACGCGCGGCCAAGTACGCTTCCAGCAAATAGCGGAAGGTACGACCCACGGCAATGGCAATCGTGAATCGCACGAGGTTGAGGCGAAAAACGCCTGCTGAGACGATAAAGATCTTGAGCGGAAAAGGCGGCGGCATGACCGAAGCGACCAACACGGAGAGCACGTCGTAGCGATCGATCAAGTCCTTTACGCGCTTTTGCTTTGATTCCGAAAAGCGCTTCAGCGCACGATGTCCCGCGCGCCGCGAAATCCGAAAGAGACCGACGGATCCTACCGTGGATCCGATCATTGCCGCGGCCACGTAGATCAACATCCACGAAGGCTTCGCAGCCGCCAACAGTATTAGGACGCCGTCGACTCCGCCTGGCATCGGAATCATGAGTGAATCGAGAAACGCGATTGTCAGGAGCCCAAACGGCCCAAACGAAGCCAAGAAATGCGAGAACCTGGTTAGCCAGACGGTAATTTTATGAATGATTGATTTCAATGAATTTATCAGACCTTTCTAAAGTTAGGGCTCCTACGGCTTTCCGAGTTTATCGATCAGAAGTTTCTCTCGCCGCCGCTCTTCCTTTGCTCGATAAAAGATAAATTGCCAAGGCGATGACAAAAATTCCGGCGGCGATGCTCACGATCAGCAACCCATTATCTTTCAAGAATCGCAGGACGCGCTCGCCGTAAAAAACCGCCAGTGTGCCTTCCGCGTAATAACGGAATGAGCGCGCCACCATGATTGTCACCAGGAAGCGACGCCGCGAAAACTGCAAAGCGCCGGCCGTGGCAACGAAAATCTTGAACGGCATCGGAGGCGGCAGCAGCGCCGGCACCGCCAACGCCAGGATTCCAAAGCGAGCGTAAGCACGCTCGACCCGCAGCACATGTTCGATCTTAAAGCGACGATGCAGGACCGCACGTCCTCCTCGACGCAAGATCGTATAAAGCACGAGACATCCCAACACCGACCCTATCGCCGGGAACAGCGGAAAAATGAAAGCGGTTCGCGGATGTGTGTAGCAACGCGCTACAACCAGATAATCATTGACCTCAGGCAGCGACAGCAGCGACGAGTCGAGCGCGCCAATCAGGATCATCGCCGGCCCGGCGACGTAGATCGGCACGTGAACGATGAATCTCAGTCTTCGCGCGAGGACATTCAACCAATCAAACATAGTGTCCGATAAGCTTTAGCTTGTCGATTCTCAATTCCGCCACACTCTCAGGTCTAGGTGTCGAGACGACGGATTGAAGTCCGTGTCACTAATCGACAAACTGAAATTTATCGGGCATTACTTAGCTGGCGTAAAGATTGAGGGAGTATCATACGTGACGCCTACGGTGATTCCCGAACGCGGGCTACGATTAGTCAATCCCTTAATCCCGGCAAAATCAAAACGTAATCCGGAGGCGCGAATTTGCATACCCAAACGTGCTTCGCCTTGAGACTCAGTTCCCAAGGGGCCACTTCCCGGACGAGTATTGGCGCGGCCGTTTACCTCTCCCGCCAAACTAAATTGTCGATTGAGGCGGACAATACTCGCCAGGCCGTAAGTCAAGACATCGTTCTGACTAAACAGCGCGGTGGGCGCGGTGAGAATTCCGATCCCAACATTCCCAAACGTATTGACCCGCGCGTCTTGACCGAATTTCTTTCCAAACAAAAACTGACCATAAGCGTTAGTTTGGTTCAGACCGATGCCGCGCGCCTGATTAGAGTTTGGTAATTGCACGCCAAACCGAAATCCGAATGAAGGAGCATGCCGTGTTTCATTCCGCAGCTTGATCTTGGCCCAGAGAGTAAAGTCACCGATGTCTTTTGTTGAATTAGCGCCGCTCGGAACATTGAGTGGAATTGCGGAGGCGCTGCGCGAATTAATGCTCAGAACATTCTGCGCAACTCCTTCAATTTGAAATTCAACGTTCGGCGCGAAGCCGATATTAATACCGATTACGCCCGCGCGCGTTAGATCGCCAGTCAAACCTGAAACCGGAAAGCGCGCCTTCTGCACAAAATCAACGCCGGCTTCGATACGCATCGATCCGGGCGGGATGATGTCGACGTCTTCGGTGATTAACGGGCGCTGTTGCGCCTGAGCGATAGCGGCGCTACAGATCGCGAACCATGTCCAGGCGAAAAGCCGCGCGAAGTATCTTGCGTAATTCGCTTTCATCGGAAACGCAGTCTATCACAGGCGGCGAATGTTACAGAACCGCGAGCGGTAGCGACCGGCCCTGGGTACGCAGTCGTCCGGACTGCTTAGCCTCAGCACGGCGCACACACCAGCAGTCGGGACGACTGCGTACCCAGGCCGGTCGCTACCGCTCGCGGTTCTGAAAACGTAGCGCTACAATACGCGCAGTCTTAAAATCGAGAGGACACTAACATGGCTGTTGCTGAAAGATTCACCTCGGCGGATCTGGCGTTGATGCCGGATGACAATAAGCGCTACGAAGTAATCGATGGAGAACTTTACGTGTCCAAATCACCTGGTTATGAACATCAATACACCTGCGGCCGTTTTATTCAGCTACTGAGCACGTGGAATGACGAGGCCAATCTCGGAGTCGTACTCCCTACGCCGGGCGTCGTCTTTGCCGAGGATGATGACGTGGTGCCCGATGTTGTCTGGATCAGCCGCGCGCGCTTGAACCAGGTTGTGGACGAAGCAGGACATCTCCCGAGACCGGCAAATAAAGCTCAAACTCTACTCACGTCGCGGCGTCCTTGAATATTGGATTGTGAGTTGGATCGGTCAGTTTGTCGAGGTGTATCGGCGCGACAACGCGCAACTGCATCTCAACGCAACGCTCTATGCGAACGATGTGCTGGAATCGCCGTTGCTTCCCGAATTCTCTTGCAGCGTAGCGCAATTGTTTTTTAGTTCGCGTGCGTAAGTGGAGTGCGTCGTTCGGCCCCTCGACATTTTATCAACCATTCACATCGAGCAGAATCATATGAACAGAAACATTGGATTACTTCTATTAGCGCTTTGCATTGTCTTAATACAAAGCCTCTCGTCTGATTCCTCGTCTTCAGCCTCGCAGAACACCGCGAGTTCTCAAACTCTCCAGTTGAGCGGACTTCACGGCCGCGTCACCGTGCGCCGCGATGAAAAAGGAATTCCCTACATCGAAGCGGCGAACGATGAAGATCTCTATTTCGGGGAGGGTTACGCAATCGCCAGCGATCGGCTTTGGCAGATGGAGTTGATGCGCAGGCAGGCGCGTGGCGAGCTGGCAGAAATCCTCGGAAGTGCGGCTCTCGATCAAGACAAGCAACATCGCACCCTTGGCTTTGCGCAGGAAGCGGATGCCGAAGCCGCGCAAGCATCGACGCCAACGCGCCAACTGCTCGATGCCTATGCGCGCGGCGTTAATGCTTTCATCGACTCGCTCACCGAGAAGTCCTTGCCGCCTGAGTTTCAGATCTTGCAATTCAAGCCGCGCCACTGGACGATTGCCGATTCTTATCTGCCCGTGAAACTATTTGGCGAGGCGCTTTCGTCGACCTGGCGTCTGGACGTGATGCGCGAAGCGCTCGCCGGCCTGCCGGCTGAGAAACGCTCGGCTATGCTGCCCGAAATTTCTCCACTCGATGTACTCGTCGTCGGCAAAGATACAAAGAGCGCCGCATCGTATGTTCCAAACCAACTCAAGAACTCCAGTTCGCTTTCAAGAGAAACGATCGCGATACTTGCGAAGGACCAAGAGATCGAAACGAGAGCGCTTGCGCAAGTTGGACTGTTCGCTGAGGGTCTTGCCGCCAGCAACAATTGGGTCGTAAGCGGGGCGCGCACAGCTTCAGGCAAGCCTTTGCTTGCGAACGATCCGCATCTGGCGCCTTCGGCGCCGTCGATTTGGTATTTGGTTCAACTCAATGCGCCAGGAATGCACGTTGCCGGCGTGACCGCGCCTGGTCTGCCAGGCGTAGTGATCGGCCACAACGATCGCATCGCCTGGGGCTTCACCAATGTTGGTCCGGATGTTCAGGATCTTTACATTGAGAAGTTTGACTCGGCGAACGCGCGACGCTACCTGACACCGCAAGGATGGCGCGACGCCGAAGTGCGGCATGAAGAGATTAAAGTGCGCAAGGGCTTCACGAGTGTAGACACTGACACGGTGTCGCTTGATGTAACTGTGACGCGGCATGGCCCAATTGTCTTTGAGAAAGATTCCAAGCGTTATGCATTGCGCTGGACCGCACTCGATCCAAAAGTCAATAACGCCGACAGCACCTATCTGGTCGCGCGCGCGAAAAACTGGAAGGAGTTTAGCGACGCGCTTCGCTCATTCACCGCGCCAACTCAAAACGTGGTATACGCGGATGTCGACGGTCACATCGGTTACCATGCAGCCGGCGTCATTCCGATCCGAAAAACAGGCGATGGCAGCGTGCCGTATGACGGATCGACCGACGACGGCGAATGGGTTAGTTACATTCCCACGGAAAAACTGCCCCAGCTTTTCGATCCGCCGACGGGAATGATTGTGACCGCGAATCAGCGTATCGTCGGCACTGATTATCCTTACTTTCTGACTCACTCATGGGCGCAGCCTTACCGCGCGCGCCGCATCTTTGATTTACTGAGCCAAAAATCTAAATTGACGATCGATGACTTTCGCAAGATTCAGGGCGATATCTTTTCGATCGGTCTCAGTTCGTTCGCCCGCGACGTCGGCAGAATATTAAAGCCGGGACTGACTGCGAACGATCAGAAATTGCGCGAAAGCCTGGATGCTTTCGAAAAGTGGAATGGTGAAGTCAGTGCCGAATCGAATGTCGCTGCCCTGGTCTTTCAGATGCGAATAGCTTTTCGTTCGCGAATCATCGCTGCTGCGCTCGGGCCTGATCTCGCCAAAATTTATGGGTGGGCGAATTTTGAAACTACTCTCGATCGCATCGTGGCCGAGCAGCCGAAGGATTGGCTGCCGAAAGAATTCAACAGCTATTCCGATCTCTTGCGCGCGTGTTATGACGATGCTCGCCAGGCTTTGACAAAGAATGTCGGCCCGGACGAATCAAAATGGAAATGGGGCGAGACGACCAAGGTTCGTTTTCCGCATCTGCTGGCAGGGGCTCCACTAATCGGAGCGCAATTCACGGTTCCTCCATTCCCGCAAAACGGTGTGGGCAGTCTTGGTCCAACCGTCAATGTAGGCAGTAATGTTTCCATGCGCTTCATCGCCGATTTGAGCGGTTGGGACAAATCGCAGCATGAAATCACCCTCGGTGAATCCGGCCTTCCCACAAGTCCGCACTGGAAAGATCAACTTGACGATTGGCGCAACGTCACACCACGCGCTTTTCCCTTCACTAAGGCCGCGGTAGAAGCAGCTACGAAGGAAACACTAATCCTGGAACCGGCTCCGAAATGAAAGAGCCGAGCGAGCACTGGCGGGTTTTCATTGCGATCGAGCTACCGTCCGTCGTCCGCAAGAGCTTGAACGATCATATCAATCGTTTACGCGAAACTTCCCCGCACGTTCACGCAAGTTGGAGCCGTGAAGAGAACCTGCATCTGACGCTGAAGTTTCTTGGCAACACGCCGGTGCCAAAAATAGAAGCTCTCTCGCAGGCTGCTCAACGTGCTGCCGTGAGGTCTCGGCATTTCGAGTTTGTTTTCGGTCGCTGCGGCGCATTTCCTCCCAAAGGGCAGCCGCGCGTGCTCTGGATCGGAATCGATGACCCAACCGGGGAGCTAAGCAAACTTCATCGCACACTCGAAGATGAGTGTGCCAAAGAAGGATTCGCTCGCGAAGAGCGTCCCTTCCATTCGCACCTCACGATCGCTCGTCTACGCAAACCACAGGGTTCACGTCAACTAGCGAAGCTGCACGCAGAAATGGGATTCACAAATCAGCAAGTCGGTGTGTCCGAGATGGTTCTGTTCAGGAGCGAGCTGTTGACCGAAGGCTCGCGGCACACGGCGATCTCGCGTCACCGGTTCGGCCAGCAACGCATTCACTGAATCAAATCATTGCCCTCGAAGCCCAGGGATTCGAAATTCTCTTCGACTGAGTCTTCGGGGTGTTCTTCCTTCCACTTACGATCAAATTCGCGGTTGAATTCTTCCCACCGTTGTTTATCTGCTTCCCATTCTTCACGCGTGAGGAAAAATGAAAACGCGAAATCGTCATCCATATTGCAGCCATCCAGACCCCAGAAGCTCACGCCCAGCCCCATGAGTATATCGTCGCCCATCATCTGACAGATATCGCAATCTTCGTCGATGACTACGTCTTTAGAAGACATCGTGCTCGGTAAGCGCCGGCGTTCGTTTTCGATGATAATTGCAGGAATCCGACCGCTATAATCTTTCTGTGGCTGTTCCAGCCATTCCTCTTTGAGATCTTCCAAGTAGCTTTTGAGTTGCGCGATTTCCGGCGCGGCTGTTTGTACGCGCTCCCAGCATTCCCACAACAAGTAACGCACTAGGTCGTAATAGACCACGCACTCTTGCGTTCCAAATCCAGCGAATCTATAAGCAAATGAATCGCGAGACAAGCATGGTGGCCCTTCGCCTACAAAAGTCCATTGCAATTGCCGCGTATGGAGATCAAAATCGATATGTTCCCGCCTGGCAAGGAGCATGTCTCGCGGCGACTGTCCGTTCAGTTCCTCGCGCGGCGTAGTTAGCCATCTGGCATGAATATCAGAAATGATACTCGCGATCTCTTCCTCCGTGAATTCCTGATCGCCTGAAGCTCTCGATTGCGCGCGAAGACACTCAGCCACGATGAAGTCGAGCAAGGGATTCCCATAAAGCAACGGCCGCGCATCAAGCGGCGGATTTGCGGCAAGTTCAGTTCGGCGGCGAGCGCGCACGGCTTTGTATTCCGCCAGCGAATTAAGGAACACCCAGTCATCGGGTACGCGATAGAGCACGGCTACTTCCGTGACTTTCGTTCCGTCGTGATAGGCCACTTCGCCTTCCTTCTCCGGCTGGGAGTAGAGCGACTCTGATGCTAGTACCCGCGCAGCTAAATCAACCAGAACCACGCCGGCATCCCATGGTTCGTCATTGAAGCCTGCTTTGAATGATGCGAAAGGCCGCTGCTCAGTGGGCCTAATAAACCGCGCCATAGCCGCTTCGACTTCGATAACCGTTTGAGGCTCCGCGGACAACGAGGCCACGACCGCGTCAGAGACGCTGCCGTGGACTGTGCCGTGAACCGCTCCCTCACAATCTATGATGTTCAATCTGACTTCGCTCATCGAGGTGCGGCATTAGAACTGCTCTTTCGGAAAGAATGAGGGAATCTGTATGTCGAAAACGGGAAGCGAAAACTGGTCGGGGCGAGTGGATTCGAACCACCGACCTCACGGTCCCGAATCAAAGGTTCGGCAAAAACTTAAGTATTTGCCTTTTCGAAAGTTGCAGCCACCAAGCATTTTCTAGGGTTTTTACATCCCTTGACATCCGATGACATCGCGTATACGTGTCATGCTGGGAATTCTGTCCACAAATTGGCCACAAAAAAAGGAGGCTAAGGGAAGCGGACAGCCGCTTCAAGCCAGAGTGAAATTTGCGCACTGCTAAGGGTCGCACATTGTACCGCGGGTCCTTCTTCGTGTCTTGTTTCGCGGCGCATAGTAAGTCCTTTCGATCCTATTCTTATCAGTGGGCTGAAAGGGTTGGTAGCTTACAAATAACAGTCGTCACTTCCGATCATACCTCACAGAACATAGCTTGCCGTCACACTTTAAGGATACGTACTTTATCGCCCTTATCGCCGAGAACAAAATATCCTTCGCTAACAAGATAGGTCTTCTTTACAGGGAAAGAAATCGCCGGGAAATCGATTAGGACCTGCTCGCCTTGCCTTAGGGTTAGATACTTGGTTAACTCAGCTCGATTTAAGAAATTTCTCTAAAGTCGCTCTGATTCTCTATAGTCTCTCTGGTGCTCTCCAATAATAGACACCAAACAGACACCAAAACAATCTTTGATCATATTTATGTTGGTGCCGAAATATTACTCCGGCCTACAACGGCATCAAAATCTACTGGCCAGTTCCGTGATCGAAACCAACATTCCTGTTTCTCAGCCGATCGTTGCCGGGATACGATCTACTCAGAGTTCCACACGAAGAAATCCGCGTTCCTTCTGCTTACAGAACTTGACTCGATAGTTAAACTCTCCAATCAAGGCATTGTCATTCCACACCTCGTTGAACTGCGTCCGGTAGTTGAAAAAGAGTTGCGGCTTCGGCCCGCCGTGTTTGATGACGCGCGCCACACTCTCCTGGTCGGGGTGCTCAAAGATATTGCCGTTGGTCGAGAAGAGATAGCGGCGGCACTTCACCAGGTCCAGCAATTCAGTGTTGACGTTGCCGCGACTCCCGTGGTGCGGAAGCTTGATGGCGTCGAGCGAGAGCCTCCCGCTGCCGATCCCCCGTTCCGTAATCAACTGCGTCAGGGTCTGTACAAGCGTCGTCGCGTATGCGTCCCCAGTAAGCAGGCAGCGCTTGCCGCCGTACTCGGCGAGCACGGCTATACTACTCCCGTTGGGGACGGCCTTGTCAGATTTGAACCTGGTATCTAAAAGCGCGTCGATATCAACTGTCCTTCCACCGAGCACGCCCGCGATGTGTCTCAGCTTCTTCTTCTCCTCTCGGGATCCGCCTGAGACGAGTCCAGCCTCCCGCAGCGCCTCGGGCCACTTCTCGCGAAGCTTGATCAACTGCGCTTTCGTCGGTGACAACAGCGCGTCTTCGTTCTCGTGGACTACCGCGGCCCGACCCCCGAAGGCGGCGTTCCATTTAAGGCGTCCCTCGCTGACACCGTTGACGAGCAGGTCAGAGAGTCTTCTGGCGTCTTTATAGCCCAGGGCATCGGGTGCGATTTGGTCCCACCCGTTGAACCACACGTCGCGGAAGTGAATTTTCAAATCCTCCATCTCAGCTAAGAGCGCGACCGAGCCGCCTATGTGGTCCGCGTCCAAGTGCGTGACGATGAGTAACTCGAAGCGCCTCTGGCGCCGCGAAAGACTCTCGACGCGGCGGCGCAATTGTTCGTAAGAGTGTGCCGTGCCGCCATCGATCAGGATGCGGTAGGGCGATTTGGCTTCGCCGTATTCAATCCATAGGCAGTCGCCGTGGTCTGCTGGGAGCATCTCGATACGGAACATTTTTCGTCCTCTGTTTTTGCGTTCAGAGCAGCCAGTCGGTGTCGCCGTAAGCCGTCAGGCACAGCGTCATCGGGTAGCCGTGCGCCAGCATCTTGCGCCGCACGGCGAGCATGACCTCACCGAACGATCTTGTCCCCGCGCCGGAGAACGCAGCCAACTCGCGCAAGAGTTCTTCCGTCACCGGCGCCGCCTGTTGTCCGAGGATAGTTGCGCCGGTGCTTATGACGAGGGCGGCTCCGAGTTTGCGAAAGCTGATCGGGAAGCTCTGATAGGAGATGGGCGGCGCGTCCGTGTCGCAACCCATTAGCAGCACAACGGGCGGTGACTTTTCAGGGCCACAGACATCGGCCTCGCTCAGGCCTACAAGGATCAGCCGCTGCTGATCACTGATCTCAAGCATCTGCATTTCAGTCATACTGTCCTCCACTGTGTGCGGTAAGAGGATGAGGAGCGGCGGCGACTTCTGGCTGATCTGCAACCTCCAGTCTGACCAGGTCTCAACCAGCACGGCGTTTTTAGCCGTCGCCTTGTTAAGCGCCCTTCTGACGCGAGCAATACCGCCCTTTACCGCTTCATCCACCTTCTTGCTGGCGGCCAGCAGGCCGCACTTGAGAATGTTCAGCCGCCTGCGCGACTTGACCGGCTCCGGCTGCAGGGCGAAGTCTGCGATCTTCATCCTTTCAAGGTACCTGGGGTCGTGGACATGACGCTCGATGACGCGGCTCAGGCCCCAGAAGCCAAGCGGGCAGATGAACCCAGGCTCCTTTTCGCCGCCCTCACACGTGCGCGGGCATTTCCCGCTTTCCAACGCCTGCTCGACTCCGGGGCACACCTCCGCGTCAGGAGCGATCGGCGCGCGATGGTCGTACATGAACTCGACAGGTAGCTGTGCGCCTTCCCGAGCCGAAATAACCTGAATCCTTTTCGCAATGGCGAGAGGGTCCGTCGCCGAGCGCCCGGCCATGATTACACCGTAGAGGTAGGAGCCATGCAGTGCCATGTTGCGCAACAACTGCGTTGTGGCTTTCGAGCGGAGTTTCTTGTAGGCGTCGGGCCTGGTGACGATCTTGGTGAGTGTCTTGTTGAAAAACTCGACAGACTTGTCGCCGCCCGCCGGCATAGGGATCATAGCTGCTTTCTTACCGGCGATTGTGTACCCCCGAGTGACCCCGTCCGCGCCGTGATTGGATAAGATCACGGCGTCAAAGGGTTGGCGGTAGGATTCCCCCAACTCGTCCAGGTTCGTGCGGACAGTGACCTCGCTCTTCAGACTGATCTTCCCTTCAACCTCCTCGTGCTCGCGGGTGATCGCCGCGCTCAGAATCGCAGTTTGGATCACGTTTCTTCAGGTCGCCCGTTTGGACGAAACCATTTCGACTGCCAAGATGGTACTTCCCTGTATCGCAAAGGGGATCGCGTAATCAGATATTCGAATGACGGAAGGGTGTTACGATTAGCCCCACAGCTACCAAAATTGCCGATAGCGAAGCGAGAATTTTCTTTGCTGTCTCGACCAATTTAGCGCTGTGACCTCCAATTGTGATCAAACTTACCGCAGCCCCTAAAGTTAATCGGGCTTTAGAAACTGACTTACCCGTTCCCAGAGGTCTTGCGCACCCTGGATCGTACGCGGTACAGCCTCGCCGAAAGGAATATCGCCTAGCTAGATACCCATAGCTGGCTCGCGATGCTTGGACTGCGCCCGTTGAGCGAACTCCCCCTTGTGTTGCGATAAGTGGCATGGTTACAGAATACGCGCCAGGTCGTCCGTCACCCTTTCCCTTGCTCGAACACACGCTAATCGGAAACGACGATGAGATTCCCAGCCCCGGTGATAATGAGTGCGGCGTTAGCGTGGTGCAGTAGAACGGGCCTGAGTAGTCATCGGTTTGGTTTACGTTCCAAACGAAACCGACGTAGCCGTTAGCACCTGCACCACTCAGGTTCTGACCGATTCCGGAAGATATGCCGCCGTAAGCGTAGGTCCATGCTCTATCTGGCGCTGCAAAG
>WNFV01007979.1_pt1 | contig 12625 bp, 10 predicted proteins | sample 5400101 | NCBI WGS metagenome assembly WNFV01 (sample SAMN13153361, study PRJNA577476) | soil metagenome | isolation source: 115 cm soil or saprolite under grassland replicate 1 | place: USA:California | collected 2016-06-15
GTGCTCTTCCGAGCCATAGCCAGCTAGGCAAGGAGAGCCGATGCCGAATCCCTACAAGGCGCGCGTCGACGTGCGCCTCTTCCTCAACCTCCCGGGCTTCCACGGCGGCGCCCACGTCGTCGCGTACGTGGAGGACACCTCCGGCCGCGAGCTCACGAAGCGCGATCCCTTCGGCTACGAGGGCAGCCGGTACGTGAACCCGCAGCCGCGGATCATCCTCGAGATCGCGGACTGCTCCGAGCGGATCAACCTCGAGTTCGAGCTCGACTCCGAGCTCGACGTCGAGAACTCGCTGCACAAGGTCGACACCCTGACCGCCGCGCTCGCCGAGTTCCGCGCCGGGCTGGTCGAGGAGGCCTGCCTCTACCGCGAGCGCGAGCCGGAGGTGGAGCGGCTCAACCGGGATGTGGCGCAGCCGCGTCCGAGGCGCCGCCGCCGCAGGACGCGTCGATAGAGGCGCTTCTGCCGCGAAGGGCTGATCAGTAGTTTCGGCCCGTTTTCGAGCGATTCAGTTGCCATCCGCGACAACGAACTTTATACCCATTTTATACCCCGCCTACCTGATTTCAGCTGCTCTCAGAGCATCGGAAACGGCTTGTTCAAGCCAAATCGCACCTCCGATCACCCCCATGGAGCGGGCTCATAACCCGGAGGTCGCAGGTTCAAATCCTGCCCCCGCTACTCCAGAGGCCCGCCTTCGCGGGCCTCTTTCATGTACGGACGACTAACGTCTTCCCGGGTGGCGCGGGGTTGACTGCGAGGCCGCATGGTCGAAGACTTCTTCGAGGGTTGTTCGGCAAAGGAGCACGCCGTGTCGTACGTCTCTCGAACGCAGGGTAAGCCTCAGCTCCCGAGCGGCACCGTCACTCTCCTCTTCACGGACATCGAGGGATCGACGAGACTCCTCCACGCGCTCGGCGATCGTTACGCGGAGGCTGTGAAGCAGCATCGACAGCTTCTGCGCGGAGCCTTTGCTGCCTACGGCGGCGTCGAGGTCGACACGCAGGGAGACGCGTTATTCGCTGCTTTTTCTCGCGCCCAAGACGCCGTCTCGGCTGCTGCGGACGCGCAACGGGCGCTCGCTTCTCACCGCTGGTTCAATGGTGTAACGCTTCGCATCCGGATCGGAATTCACACTGGCGAGCCCGTCGTGACGGACGAGGGCTATGTCGGGATCGACGTCCACCGAGGCGCGCGCATCATGGCAGCAGGGCACGGCGGCCAAGTCCTGCTCTCGCAGGCCAGTCGTGATCTTCTTCCGGAGGAGCTGCCCGGCGGCGTCGGCGTTCGCGATCTCGGCGACCATCGTCTCAAGGACCTGACTCAGTCTCAGCGGCTCTACCAGCTCGTGATCCCGGAGGTCGAGTCGGAGTTTCCGCCGCTGAAGACGCTGGACTACCGCCCGACGAACCTGCCCGCCCAAGCGACCCCGCTGATCGGGCGGGGGCGCGAGGTGCACGAGGTCGGCGACATCATCCAGCGTGGGGAGGTTCGTCTGCTCACGCTGACGGGAGCCGGCGGCACCGGAAAGACGCGGCTCGCGCTCCAGGTGGCGGCCGACGTGCTCGACAGGTTTTCGGACGGCGTCTTCTTCGTCTCGCTCGCCCCGATTTCGTCCGCTGAGCTCGTCGCCCCCACGATCGCCCAGACGCTCGGCTTGCGCGAGCAGAGTGGTCAGTCGCTGGCGCAGACGCTGCGAGAGTACTTGGGGAGCAAGGAGCTTCTCCTTCTCCTCGACAATTTTGAGCAGGTCCTCGACGCCGCAGTTTCGGTCGCGGATCTCTGCGCCGCGTGCCCGAGGCTGAAGGTCCTGGCGACGAGCCGCGCTTCCCTGCGCCTCTCTGGGGAGCACCTTTATCCGGTCCCGCCGCTCGGGTTGCCAGACGCGAAGCACTTGCAGGACCCCCGGTCGCTTTCGCAATGCGACGCGGCGGCCCTGTTCGTCGAACGGGCGGTTGCGGTGAAGCCCGACTTCCGTGTCACGGCAGAGAACGCAGCCGCTGTCGCCGAGATCTGCGTGCGCCTCGATGGACTGCCGCTCGCGCTCGAGCTGGCTGCGGCGCGGATAGCGATTCTTCCGCCTCAACCGCTCCTCGAGCGGCTCAGCCAGAGGCTTGCGCTCTTGACTGGTGGCGCGCGTGATCTTCCCGCCCGCCAGCAGACTCTGCGGGCGGCGATCGATTGGAGCTACGGCCTCCTCTCCGAGGACGAGCTGCTGCTCTTCGCCCGCTTGGCCGTCTTCGTTCGCGGGTGTCTTTTGGAGGCCGCAGAGGCCGTCTGCCAGTCCGGCGGCAACCGCCCGATCGATGTATTCGGGTGCCTGGCTTCGCTTGTGGAGAAGAGCCTGCTCCGCCAGGAGGAGGCGGAGGGCGGTCAGCCTCGCTTCTCCATGCTCGAGACGATTCGCGAGTACGCGCTCGACCGGCTCGAGCAGAGCGGGGAGGCAAACGAGGTACGCAGGCGGCATGCCGAGCACTACCTCCAATTGGCCGAGATTTCTGAGCCCGAGATCCTCGGAGCGGAACAGCTCGTCTGGCTGGAGAGGCTCGACGCCGAGCAGGACAATTTCCGAAGCGCGCTCAGCTTCTTACTTGACTCAGGCCAGTTCGAACGTGCGCTTCGCTTGATCGGCGCGCTGCGGCGAGCGTGGGCGGCACGCGGTCAGCTCACCGAAACGAGAAGCCTTCTCGAGACCGCCCTTCTTCGCTCCGACGGGGTTGCGCCGGCGGTGCGCGCAAAGGCGCTTTACGGGCTGGGGCGGGTGGCGCTCGGCCAAGGCGACTACGACGCCGCACTCACCGCGCTCGGGCAGAGCGCCAGAGTGTTCAAGGAGCTCGATGATCCCGACGGCTTGGCCTACGCGCTGGCGGACCAAGGGTGGATCGCAGCCGAGCGTGGGGACGACCAACGGGCGCGGCGACTCGCCGAGGAGAGCCTGGCGCACGCTCGGGCCGCCGGCAACAGGACGACCACGGCCGCGGCACTTCACGTTCTCGCGTGCACGGCGCTCGACCAGCGCGACTACGCTCGTGCCCGATCCCTCTTCGAGGCGAGCCTGACGCTCCGGCGAGAGCTCGGAGACAAGCGGAACATGGCGAACTCTCTCTGCTTCCTCGGTGCCCTAGAGATGCTGGAAGGCGAGTATTGGCGCGCGAACGAGCTGTTGGAAGAGGGCCTTGCCCTGGCTCGCGACCTCAGGAATCGGCTTGTCGAATGTGCCGCCCTAGCAAACCTCGCTCTGGTTGCCGTCCTCACCGGGGAGGGCGAGCGGGCTGCTTCGCTCGCGGCCGACAGCCTGGCGCTGTGCGGTGAGGTAGGAGACAAGCGCACGACGGTGGAGTGCCTGCACGCACTCGCAGGTGTCGCCGCGTTGGAGCGAGAACCGTTCCGGATGGCCGTTCTCTTGGGCGCCGCTGAGCGTTTGCACGCCGTGATCAAGGCACCTCCATCGCCGGGCGAGGATGCCGTTAGCGAGCGCTTCCTCCCGATAGCACGCGCCGAAATCGACGAGAGCTCGTTCCGCGCCGCTTGGGACCGGGGGCGTCGGCTGACGCTGGACGAGGCGGTCGAGTTCGCCCTGCGACGCGAGTAGAAGCTGCCACCTCCTGTCGGCGATCAGAGCTGCCGAACTTCAACGAAGCGGTAACCGAGCCGGTCGGGGAAATGTGTCCAAATCCCGCCCCCGCTATTGAAAGGCCCCGGGAAAACGGGGCCTTCGCCTCGCTGAGAAGTCTGGCAACAGCTGTCTCGGACTCTTGGCGTTCGGTCTCGAAAAGCCGCCAGCGGTCTCGGCTCGGCTTGGCGTCCGAGCTCGTCAGTAGGGGCCGGCGGCGCGCTGACCGCAGATGATCGAAGCAGCGATAAGGTGGCCCTTTGCTAGGTTGGCTAACAAGGCAACAGCGGGCTCATAACCCCCGGGGGTCTCGAGTTCAAATCCTGCCCCTTCTGGAAAGGCCCCGGGAACGGGCCCTCGCGCGGCTCGCCGCTGCCGTCTAGTCGCTGGCTAGGATCAGAGGGCGGGGCTTCGGCCCCTCGCTTTCGCATGGAGCAGACGCTTCCCCCAACCCTCTGTTGGGGCGCGCCGTGATCCGGCTTCCGGTCGCCGATCCCGGCATCCCCGACACGCGCTCGCCCGCGCGGCTGCTGTTGTGGGTCGCGCGCTTCCAGGTCAGCACCCTCGTCGCAGGCGTGCTCTACGGCATCGGCTGGATGGTCGCGCAGGCGCTGATGCCCTTCGCGATCGGGCGCGCGATCCAGAACGGCATCGTCAGCCACGACAACCATGCTCTCATCGTCTGGACGCTCATCCTGCTCGGCCTCGGCGCGACGCAGGCGTTCGCAGGAGTGATGCGACACCGCTGCGCCGTCTCGAACTGGCTTCAGGCCTCGTTCCGGCTCGCGCAGGTCGTGGCGCACCACGCCGCGCGGGCCGGCCCCGCGATCCGGAACAAGCTCTCCACGGGCGAGGTCGTCGCCACGGTCACGAACGACGCGATGCGCGCCGGGGGTGCCTTCGACATCACTGCACGGCTGGCCGGCGCGGTCGCGTCGTACTTCGTCGTCGCGTTCATCCTGCTCTCGGCCTCCGTGGTCCTGGGCCTCGTGGTCCTGATCGGAGTGCCGGTGCTCGTCCTCCTGCTCGGGCTCGTCATCAAGCCTCTCCAGGCACGCCAGCTCGAGCAGCGCGAAGAGGTCGGCAAGCTGACCGCGCTGGGCGCCGACACGGCCTCGGGGCTGCGCGTCCTGCGAGGGATCGGAGGCGAGGCGGCGTTCTTTCATCGCTATCACGCCCGTTCGCAGGAGGTGCGGCGCGCCGGGGTGCGAGTAGCCCTCCCGCAGTCGACGCTCGATGCGGCGCAGGTGCTCATCCCGGGGCTCTTCGTCGTCTTCGTCACCTGGCTCGGGGCCCGCTTCGCCCTCTCCGGCAAGATCGACGTCGGCGATCTGGTCGCCTTCTACGGGTACGCCGCGTTCCTCGTCATACCCCTTCGAACCGCTGCCGAGGCGGTCGACAAGATCACCCGTTCCCACGTCGGCGCGACGAAGATGCTCAACGTCCTCAGGGTCGAGCGGGAGATCCCGGAGCCCGAGAGCCCGGTCGCCGAGCCGCCGCTCGGAGTGCCGCTCACAGATCCGCAGTCCGGGCTCGTCGTCGAGCCGGGCCTCCTGACCTGCATCGTCTCCTCGCCGCCCGAGGAGGCAGGCGCGATCGCCGATCGGCTTGGACGATTCGGACGGGACGACGGCGCCGTTCTCGGCGACGTGCGGCTCGCGCACCTGCCCGTCGAGATCGTGCGCCGGCGGATCGTGGTCAGCGAGGCCGATCCGGTGCTTTTCTCGGGGACTCTTCGTCGTGGTCTCGACCCCTGGGGCCGGGCCGAAGACGACGACGCCATCCATTCGGCTGTCGCGATCGCCAACGCGGAGGACGTCGTCGAAGCGCTTCCCGACGGGCTCGAGACGACGATCGACGAGCGTGGGCGGTCGTTCTCGGGCGGCCAGCGTCAGCGGCTCGTGCTCGCCCGCGCGCTGCTCTCGGACGCAGAGCTCCTCGTGCTCGTCGAGCCGACGAGCGCCGTCGACGCGCACACGGAGGCGCGGATCGCGAAGCGGCTTCGCATGGCACGGTCGGGCAGGACGACGGTCATCGTCACGACGAGCCCGCTCGTCCTCGACCAGGCCGACCGGGTCGTCTTCGTCGAGCACGGAAGGGTCGTCGCGGAGGGAACGCACAGGGAGCTCCTGCGAACGAGCCGCGCCTACAACTGGACCGTGACCCGAGGAGAAGACCTGTGAGCGACCTGCTCCCAATCGCCGACGGGCCAGACCTTCGCGTACAGGCGCGCCGGCTCGGCAGGCTTCATCGGCGGGGCCTCGTGGGCATGGTCGTCCTCCATGCGGCCGCAGCCGGAGCCGGGTTGGCCGGCCCGCCCCTGCTCGGCAAGCTCGTGCAGGGAGTCCAGGAGGGCACGACGTCCCGGCACATCGACTTCCTGATCCTGCTGCTCGCGGCGTCGCTCATGGCGCAGACGGCCCTCACGTTCTTTGCGCGTTTCGCCTCGTTCGTGCTCTCCGAGAAGGTGTTCGCCGAGCTTCGCGAGGACTTCATGCAGCGAGTGCTTGCGCTCCCGCTCTCGACCGTCGAGCGAGCCGGCACCGGCGACCTGGTCTCGCGCACGACCGCGGATGTCGACGCGCTGGCGCGCACGGTTCGCTTTGCGATCCCCGAGACGCTCATCGCCGCCGTGACGACGTTTCTGACCGTGGCCGCAGCCGTCTGGGTGAGCCCGTTGGCGGCGTTGCCGTGCATCGCCGGGGTTCCCGTGCTCTGGGCCGGCACGCGCTGGTACCTGAAGCGCGCGCCGGCCGGGTACCTCTGGGAGCGCGCCTCGTACGCGAAGCTCGCGGGCACGGTGGGGGAGACGGTCGAGGGCGGCCGCACCATCGAGGCGTTGAGCCTGCGCGAGGAGCGAGTCGACCGGATCGACGCGGACCTCGGCAACTCGTATCGCGCCGAGATGCGCACGCTCTTCCTGCGGATGGTCTGGTTCCCGTCGGCCGAGTTCGCGTACGTGCTCCCGGTGGCGGCCTCGCTCGCGTGGGGCGGCTTGCTGGTCTCTGCCGGCCATGCCTCCATCTACCAGGTGACCGCGGTCGCGCTCTACGTGGTCAAGCTCGCGGACCCTGTCGACCGCCTCATCTCGTGGCTCGACGAGATCCAGATCGGCGCGACCTCGTTCGCGCGCCTCGTCGGCATCGTTCGCGTTCCCCCGGACCGGTTCGCGACCGACGACGAGCCTGACGATGATCGGCTACGAGCCCAGGACGTGCGCTACGCATACGTGGCCGACCGGGACGTGCTGCACGGGATCGACCTCGACCTGGAGCCCGGCGAGCGAGTTGCCGTGGTGGGGCCCTCGGGCGCCGGCAAGTCGACGCTCGGGCGCCTGCTCGCAGGCATCCACCCGCCGCGGATCGGGCTCGTCGAGGTCGGGGGCGTGCGCCTGGTCGACCTGCCGCTCGACACGCTGCGCACCGAGGTCGCGCTCGTCACACAGGAGCAGCATGTGTTCGTCGGCACACTCGCCGACAATCTCCGTCTCGCCCGGCCGGGAGCCTCCTACGAGCAGTTGACGGAGGCGTTCAAGGCGGTCGATGCGATCGCGTGGCTCGAAGCACTGCCGGACGGTCTCGAGACGGTCGTCGGCGCCGGCGGCTACCCGCTCACTCCCGCACAGGCGCAGCAGGTCGCGCTCGCGCGGCTCGTGCTCGCCGACCCCCACACGCTCGTCCTCGACGAGGCGACCTCGCTCCTCGATCCGCGCGCCGCGCGCCATCTCGAGCGCTCGCTTGCGTCCGTCCTGAAGGGCAGGACAGTCGTCGCGATCGCTCACAGGCTGCACACGGCGCACGACGCGGACCGCGTCGCCGTCGTCGAGGACGGGCTCCTGAACGAGCTCGGGACGCACGCAGAGCTGGTGGCCCTTGGCGGCCCTTACGCCGCGCTCTGGGACTCCTGGCACGGCGACCGCTGATCCAGTCGGCTGCGCCTACTGCGCCTCGACGATCATCAGGTGGTTCGCGTCGTGGTCGCGGAAGAAGAACAGGAGCGGCACGGTGCCGTCGCCGCCCATCAGCTCTGCGTCGACGTCGACGTTCTTCTCCTTCAGCTCGGCGTGGTCGGCGCGCGCGTCGGTCGACTCGAGCGCGATGCCAGTCATGCGTCCGGGCTGGTAGTCGCCTTGCGGCGGTGTCAGCGCGATCGCGGCCCCGCCGCCGGGCGGTCCGACTTCGACCCAGCGTTCGCCGTCCCCGAAGGGAACGTCCGCGACGAGCGAGAACCCGAGCGTGCTCGTGTAGAAGGCGATCGCTTCGTCCTGGTCGGCAACGGGGACAATCACCCGGCCCATGTGCGTGATCCGTGGCATGTTGTCTCCTTTCGAGAGGTCGAGGGTTACGACCGGCGGAGCGGCGAAAACTCATCGCTGCTGTCCGATGATTTCGCCGGCCCCGGCGAGTCTGTTCAGGAGAAAGGAGATGCCAAGAGATGAACGTGACTCCGAGGGAAAGTGCCGAACAGGGAGCGTGGCCCGGGGCGATCGCTGCGATCACGCTGTTCGTGGAGGACCTGGAGGCGGCGAAGCGCTTCTACCGGGAGGTCTTCGACCTGCCGGTGGCCTTCGAGGACGACAGCTCGACGGTGTTCAGGTTCGGCGAGACGCTCGTCAACCTGCTGAAGGCGAGTGAGGCACCCGGGCTTGTCGAGCCGGCGACCGTGGCGACCCGAGACGCCGGGGTCCGGTTCCAGTTCACGCTCGGCGTGGACGATGTCGACGCGATGTGCAAGGAACTGAAAGAGCGTGGAATCGACCTCTTGAACGGGCCGATGGATCGACCGTGGGGGATCCGCACTGCCAGTTTCCGGGACCCGGGCGGGCACATCTGGGAGATCGCCCACTAGCGACCGAGGGTAGTCAACAATCTGCTGGGCCAGCGATGCTTCTATGAAAGTCAAGCTGTCATTGGCGGGTTCTCAAGGAGTCGGTAGAGGCTGCGGGCGAGGTAGCGCTTGAGACAGCGGATCGCTTCGCGGCTGGTCTTTCCTTCGTGCGTTCGGCGGTGGATGTAGGCGATCGTCGGCGCGTGTGCCCGGCGTCTGGTGACGAGGATCATGTGCAGCGCGCGGTTCAGTTGCCGGTCGCCGCTGCGGTCGAGGCGGTAGCGGATCGTGTGCCCGGAGGAGGCGGGGATTGGGGCGCAGCCGGCGAGGCGAGCGAAGGCGGCTTCGCTTCTGATCCGGCCCGTGTGCAGGTTGGGGGACACCTCCGGTGCCGGTCTGGGGGTGAAGACCGCGGGCGGCAGAACTGTGATGAGTCACGCCCAAAAACGGGCGGACAGGCTTCTGATCAGGCCAGCAAGCGGATGTCAGGCCGACACCGGACTCTCCGCTCGGACACATCACTGGAAAGACACCGCAGCAGCGGGTCATTCGAGAATCGAGTCACAAGCAAAGAGCACCAGCGCCAACCTGACAAACGCCCCAGACGGGACCCCTCACACACTCACAGTTCGGGAATGAAGCTCCTATGACCTGTCAAGCCAGAAGCGGCTCCTGGTTCTGCAGTAGCCGATAAAGGTGACGGGCGAGATAGCGCTTGAGGAGGCGACTGGCGTCGCGGCGGCTCTTGCCTTCGGCGATCCGTCGCGCTATGTAGTCCTTGGTTGCCGGGTCGTGTTGGCGGCGGTGCAAGACGACGGTGTGCAGGGCGCGGTTGAGTTGGCGGTCACCGCCACGGCTGAGACGGTGGCGGACGGTCTGGCCGCTTGAAGCGGGGAGCGGGGCGACGCCAGCGAGGCGGGCGAAGGCGGCCTCGGAGCGCAGCCGGCCGCGGTGCGACCAGGCGACGAGCAGCTGCGCGGCGACGATCGGGCCGATGCCCGGCTCGTCGAGCAGTGCGGGCGCGAGTGCGCGTACATGAGCGAGGATCTCCCGTTCGAGCTCGGCCGCTTCTGCGGTTGCTGCATCGATTCGGCGGGCGAGGCTGCGCAGCACAAGCCGTGTCGCGAGCTCGTCGGCTCCGGCCGTGCTCGAGTGGCGAAGGCGGCTACAGCGCTCGAGCAGCCGTCCGGTCGGGAGCACGCGCAGCTCCTCGCGGAGCCGGTCCGGGGCGGTGACGATCACGCCGCGAAGTTGTCCGAGCGCTTCGCGGCGCACGTCGACGGCGCTTCGACGTGCGACCAGTAACAGTCGCAGCGCCTCGCGTCGCTCCCCATTACGCGGAAGCGCGAGCGCCTCGCTGGCAAGCGCTGCCCGCGCCGTCCGCGCGGCGTCGAGCGCGTCGTCCTTGCCGCGCAGCCGCCGCTCGGTCCGCGGGCTGCGGCTGCTCTCGAGCACGGTCTCGCCACGGCCGGCGAGGTAACGCGCAAGCCCGGCGCCGTAGCTGCCCGTGCCCTCGACCGCCCAGGCGCGAGCACCATGGGCTGCCTCGCCCGCGAAGCGCAGCGCCGCTTGGTAGCCACGCTTGTTTGCCCGTAGCACCTGCCTCGCCAGCACCGCCCCGGTGGCCGCGGCCACGACCGCCAAGACGTGTTCCTCCAGGTGTGTGTCGACACCGACCACGTAGTCCAGCTCATCTGCAAGCATCCGACTGATCCTCCGGCTTCTGTTCGTAGGGTCCGGTGGTGCCGGTCTGAGCACGGGAAACCGCGGCGGCAGGACGGTAATGAGTCACGCCGAGAAGGCGGACAAGCTCCTGATCAAGCCAGCAGCGGGCGCCAGACCGGCGCCGCCGCGCACACGCGGACAGTTCATTCCCAAGGCACGCACACGGCGGCCAGTCACCCGACGAGTCACACGCGGCACGGCGACAACCAGGCTGGCAACTTCCCCAGACAGACCAACCCGGCGAGTCTTACCGTCCCCTGAGGCTCGACTCCTCTTCGCTCCATTTATGCTCGTAGAATGGCCTCATTCACGATCGGGATCGTCAGCCCCGGGGCGATGGGCAGCGCGATCGGTGCGGCTTACGCTGCCGGGGGCGCTCGCGTCGTCGCGACGGTCGACGGTCGCAGCGCGCGCACGCGCGGTCTTGCTGCGGCTGCCGGGCTCGAGCTGCTCCCCGCGCTAGACGACGTCGTCCGCCACGCCGCTGTCGTTGTCTCCATCGTCCCGCCCGAGCATGCGCTCGCGGTCGCGGCCGAGATCGGCGCGGCTGTACGCCGCACGGACGCCAACCCGCTCGTGGCCGACCTGAACGCGATCGCGCCGGCCACGGTTCGAGAGCTCGCGTTGCTTCTTGGTGGTAGCGGGCTCGATGTCCTCGATGGCTCGATCTCGGGCCGGCCGCCGCACCCGGGCGGCTCGACACGGGTCTACCTGTCGGGCGGGCGAGCGGCCGAGTTCGCAAGGCTGCCTGCGCCCGGAATCGATGCCAGAGTCGTGGGCGGGGACATCGGCTCCGCCTCGGCTGTGAAGATGAGCACCGCGTCGGTGTACAAGGGGATGGCTGCGCTGATGGCGCACGCGCTGCTCGCCGCCTGGGCGAGCGGCGTCCTCGAGCACGTGCTCGAGGACCTGCGCGACGAGGCTCCGGAGCTCCTCGAGAACGTCGCGCTCTGGCTCGCCCACTCGGCGGCGAAGTCGGGCCGCTACGCCGGCGAGATGCGCGAGATCGCGACCACACAGGCGGAGGCGGGTCTGCCGCGCGAGCTCTTCGACGGGTTCGCTGCCGCCTACGCCGAGCTCGCGCTGACACCGCTCGGGCGCGAGGAGCCCGAGTCGATCGCCGCGGAAGTGGCGCTGGAGGACGTGCTCGGCGCGCTCAGCGCTCCAGGTGCAGGCAGGAGCTAGCGCGCGTTCGAGTAAGCGGTTCTCGCCTGCGCGAGTGTGCTCTCGCCTTCGCGCTCTTTCTAACCTCGGTTATGTCGCCGGCGATCGGCGGCTGGGGAGTCTCTGACGCGGTCGGCGACCCAGCAGCTCCGCGCAGGCGACGTCGCCGGACCACTGCTCGTATTCCTCGGGCGTCCAGCCGCGTTCGCCGGCCAGCAGCTGCCACAGGTTCGGATGATTCAGCGTCCAGAGGATGTCGGCGCCACGATCCACGGTCAGCCCGGGCCGGAGTGCCTTCTTCTTCGCCAGGCTGGCTACGATCACGCGTTGGTTCGCGTGGTACTCGCTCTGGATCCGGCCCCACAGCGCCTCGATGTCATCGTCGACCGGAGCGGCGCTCCGGATGACCTCGAGCACCGCTGCGAGCCGGACCTTGCCGACGCGTGAGTTGCGCGCGTTGAGCCGGAGCTGACGCTCCGGATCCGGTTCGTCGAGGACCTCGCGGTACCACTCCTGCTGAGCGACGGGAACGTTGTCGCGGTCGCCGCGCAGGAGCAGGTTCCAAAGGGCCCGCAGGACACCGCTCTTGGTCTCGAAGGTGACGTACACGGTCTTGAGCGCGACGTCTGCCTCGGCCGCGATGGCCGCCATCGTCGTCGGCGCGTAACCCCGCTGCTCGAACAACCGCTGTGCCGCTTCGAGAATCTCGCGCCGCGTGGCGGCCGCCTGCGCCCGCCGGCGAGGGACTCTCACAGTTACCTGAAATGTGAGAACTGAGGAGGAGGTACGTCGTGGAAGCGACAAGCATGGTCGAGCAGTCGGATGAGCGACCGGAGCGAAGAGGCGCGAGCACCGACGAGCTCCGCGCGCGGCTGCGCGGAATGTGGGCCGCCGTAGCAGGAGCGTGGGAGGAGCATGCCGACTACGTCGACGCACGAGGAGCGTCCGTGACCGAGAAGATGCTCGAGCTGGCGGAGCCAAGGCCCGGCGAGCGGGTGCTCGAGCTGGCGTGCGGGCCCGGAAGCGTCGGGCTGGCGGTGGCAGAACGGGTCGCGCCCGGCGAAGTGGTCATTTCCGACGTGGTCACCGAGATGACTGCGATCGCGGCCGTACGCGCCGAGGCCGCCGGGCTGGACAACGTCAGCACGAAGGATCTCGACCTCGAGCACATCGACGAGGCAGACCGCTCCTACGACGTCGTCCTCTGCCGTGAGGGCCTCATGCTCGTGCCCGATCCGGCCCGCGCCGCCCGCGAGATGCGGCGCATCCTGCGACCCCGCGGAAGGGTTGCGCTCG
>WNFV01007458.1_pt1 | contig 12624 bp, 11 predicted proteins | sample 5400101 | NCBI WGS metagenome assembly WNFV01 (sample SAMN13153361, study PRJNA577476) | soil metagenome | isolation source: 115 cm soil or saprolite under grassland replicate 1 | place: USA:California | collected 2016-06-15
CGACCAACCGCTACCTCACCCAGATAGTCACCGGAGAGCCGGATGATCGGGAAAGCCATCACGTCCGGTTCGGCGGGGGGCCGTTGGAAAAGGCCCTGCACCACAGGGACCTCGCCAGCGGCCTACCCGACCCGAAGGCTCAGGGCAGCAAGCTTCGCCCGCTCGGCATTCCCGTGATCATGGACCGGTGTCACCAGAACCGGGCCAAGAACGCGTTAGAGCCGGAGTGGGAGGCCCGTTTCGAGCCCCGATCCTATGGGTTTCGGCCGGGCCGTAGCTGCCAGGACGCGATCGAGGCGATCTACGACACGTGCAAAGGCAATGCCACACGGGTCTGGACGCTGGATGCGGATCTGGCCGCGGCGTTCGACAAGCTCGACCACCACCATCTGATGTCGGCGATCGGGTTGTTCCCCGGCCGGGGGATGATCCGGGCCTGGCTAACGGCGGGGGTGTTCGAGCCGGGCAAAGGATTCGCGCCCACCGAGGAGGGAAGCCCACAAGGGGGTGTGATCTCTCCGCTGCTCTTGAACGTCGCGGTGCACGGGCTGGAGGAGGCGGCCGGGGTTCGATTCAAGGCAGATGGCGCCCGCACCGCGTTGAGCAGTCCGGTGCTGGTCCGTTACTGCGATGACTTCGTGGTCTGCTGCCACACCAGGCAGCAGGCCGAGCAGGTCAAGTCGCGGCTCGCCGAGTGGCTGGCGCCCAGGGGGTTGGCCTTCAACGAGGACAAGACCAGAATCGTGTCGTTGCAGGCCGGCTACGACTTCCTGGGGTTCAACGTCCGCCGCTACCGCAACGGCAAGCTGCTGATCAAACCCAGCAAAGCCGCCGTCCGACGGGTCAAACGTAAGCTCGCCGAGCAGATGCGTCGCCTTCGCGGGCAGAACGTATCCGCTCTCCTCGCCGCGATCTGCCCGATCACCCGGGGATGGGCGAGTTTCTACCGGTCGGTGGTGTCCAAGAAGACGTTCAACACCTTGGACGGCTACCTGTGGAAGCTCACCTATAAGTGGGCCCGCCGCAGCCACCCCGGTAAGCCGACGTACTGGGTCACCAAACGGTACTACGGCCAGTTCAACCCGTTCAGGCGCAACATGTGGGTCTTCGGCGACGCCGCCAGCGGTGCCTACCTACCCCCACTCGCCTGGACACCCATCATCCGGCACCGCAAGGTCAGCAGCGGCGCGTCTGTCGACGACCCCGCCCTGACCGACTACTGGAACCAGCGGCGTGGCAGGAACCAGCCTAGCCTCCGCTGGACCGCAGCACCCTGCGCCTGCTCAAGGTGCAGCATGGACGCTGCGTCCTCTGCGCGGACCTGCTCCTGCACGCCGATCGGGAGCCCCACACTCCCGAGGAATGGCAACAGTGGCACCGCACCACCCGCAAAGCGATCACCAGGCAACTCATCGTCGCACGCGGGCAGGACGGCACACCGGATGACACCCGTCTGGTACACACCTACTGCCAACGCCGAACCATCAGCGATGGCAGCAGACAACCGGCATCTTCACGCACCTGAACCGCCCTTCGGGGCTTGCTTGAGCCGGATGCGGCTTGCACCGCACGTCCGGTCCTGAGGAGGGCGGGACGCAGCAATGCGTCCCGCCTACCCGGCCCTCCCCGGCTATCCGAGTGACGTTGAGCGGCCGGGCACAGCGCCCTCTGCGAAGGTGCGGATGAGTTCGATGTCGGTGCCCCAGGCGTCGAGCACGTCTGCGTGTCCGTGGTGACGGGCCAAGGCTTCGACCGCAGCGAACAGACGAAGTGAAGAGGCGGAGACTCGTGCCGGCATGAGCGCGGTGTTCCAGTAGTCCGGGAGCGGGAAGTTCTCCAGCTCCCACTGGAGGTACTTGTTGTAGGGACGGAGCCGCCCGTGCAACGCGAACACGGTCTCCAGCAGCCAGGGCAGGCTTTCCATCTCGTCCAGGTGCGCAGCCTCGGCGAAGCCGTCCCGGTGACTCTTGACCACCCGGTAGAGCTGGTTGACGTAAGCATCCAGCGCGGTGCGGGCCTGAACGACGGCCTCTTCCCTCGAAGGTGTCGCCTGCCTGTCGACCAACTCGACGATGCCTCCGTCGAGGCGATCGAGCAGCACCTTCGCACCACGATAGGCGTACCGCTGCCAGCGCACTGAGGTGTCGGCTAGGGCCTCCAGCGTGCACACCACCTCGTCCAGCCCGCCCGTGCGAGTACTGTGCCGCCAGGGCTCAGCTTGCTCGGCAACCACGATGGTCACGTCGTAGTCGGACCACGCGTTCGCCACGTCGCGAGCGCGGGAACCGGTCAGGATCACGCCGCGGACGCCGGGATCGGCGGTTGCACGGGCCAAGACCTGTTCAAGGATGTCCATTGCTGCGTCACCTGTCCCTACATCGCCGATCACACTTACGCACCCGGGCCGAGACGTAACCGAACAGCGCGGCCGCCGCAATGGATTTCCCCGTGGATCCGCCGGGATCGGATGCACTCAACTCGGCACGTCCGGATGTGGCGCGCGGCGGCAGCCGGTCACGCTCCGTGACGCGCTCTCGGCGGCAAATCCTGGCGGTGTGCTCAGCGGCCAAAGCCGGACCTTGGTTTGCCCTACGAGGCGTCCGGTGGCACACGACCCGAGTTCACGGCGACGACGGCCTGCCGGACGTAGTCGGCCAGTGTGTCCGGGTCGGCCAGATCCGGCCAGTGCCACACCCGCGCCGGGGTGAAGATCGTGAACTCGGGCCCGTCGCCCGCGAAGCGCTGGCCCGGCCGTGGACGGATCCGCAGCATGGCGCTACCGCCGTGGTCCTCAACATTCCACGGCAGGATGGTCAGCTCGTACGTCACCTCGCCGAGGCGACCCTCAACCACCCCGTACTGGGACGGTCGCCGGTACCACGCGTATTCGCGCCGGTCTCGAAGGTGCCCACCCAGACGCCCGGCGGCCCGCCGCAGGGACTCCTCCGCCGCGGCACGGTCACGCGGTGAACCGAGCGCCGCTATGCCGAGTCTGACCACGGCCACCAGGACGACCAGCACCACCACCCCGGAGCAGACGCCGATCAGCCACAATCCGGCAGGTACCGCGTCAGGGCCGCGCACATCATGAACGGTAATCAACGCGACCAGCGCCGGCAGCCAGCGGCGAGACACCCCGTCCGCTCGTCGGAAACGGCGCGACTCGCGGCTACTTCCGGGGTGCGGACGTTCGAGCTTTCGCCGGTTTGGCCGGTGAACGGCGGGTCACCGCAGGGTTGAAGGTCGGGCTGATGAGTAGCCGTATGGTTCGTGGGGGCGGTAGGGGGCCTCCAGCCTGGCTACTTCCTTGTCGCTGAGGGTCAGGTCCGCGGCGGCGAGGGCGTCGTCGAGGTGGTGGGATTTGGTCGCTCCCACGATTGGTGTGCTCACTGGCGGCTTGCCCAGCAGCCAGGCCAGCGCGATCTGGGCGGGTGGCAGGGCGTGTTCGGTGGCGACCGAGCGCAGCGCGTCCACGATGTCGAAGTCGTTGTCGTCCTGCCTTGATTCGTCAGCCTGTTCGGCGATCGCCCGAGGCGTGTGCCGTAGGCCGTCGCGTTCGCGGGTGCCGGCGAGCAGCCCGCGGGCCAGTGGGCTGTAGGGCAGGATGCCCACGCCTTGGTCGGCGCAGAACGGGATCATCTCCCGCTCTTCCTCGCGGTAGACGAGGTTGTAGCGGGTCTGCATCGACACGAAACGGGTCCAGCCGCCCGCCTGTGCGGTGTACTGGGCCTTCGCGAACTGCCACGCGTACATCAAAGACGCGCCGAGGTAACGCACCTTGCCGGCCCGTACCACGTCGTGCAGCGCCGCCATGGTCTCCGCGATCGGTGTCTCGGCGTCCCACCGGTGGACCTGGTACAGGTCGATGTAGTCGGTGCCCAGCCGCCGCAGTGAGGCGTCGACGGAGTCCATGATGTGTTTGCGGGACAACCCGCGGTCGTTGGGACCCGGCCCCATCGGGTAGTAGAGCTTGGTCGCGAGCACGTAGTCGCTGCGCTGGCCGAAGAGCTTGCCGAGCAGCCGTCCGGTGATCTGTTCGCTGGCGCCGTCGGAGTACATGTCGGCGGTGTCGAAGAATGTCACGCCAGCGTCTACGGCGTGCCGGACGATCGGTTCGGCCGCGTCCTGGGACAGGTACCACGCCTCGGCGGTGGAGTCTCCGTAGCTCATCATGCCCAGCCCGATCCGCGACACCTTCAGACCGGAGGAGCCTAAACGGGTGTACCGCACTCTGTTTCCTCTCGATCAGTGTGACGGGTCGGCTGCCGGTGGATCGCGACTGCGGCGATCACCAGCGCCACGCCGAGCAGGTCATGGACCGTCGGCAGCTGGGCGAGGACGAGCAGGCCGATGACCGTGGCGCTGGCCGGCAAGAGGCTCAGCATCAACGCGAATGTCGCCCGGCGTAGCCGGGCCATGGCGAGCTGGTCGGTCACGTATGGGATGACGGAGGAGCAGAGGCCGACCGCGGCACCGGCCAGCAGCCAGTCGGGGTGGGTGAAGGCCGGCGCGGCGCCGGCGAGGCCCATCGGCGTGGTCACGATCGCGGCGATCAGCATGGCAGCGCCGAGCTGGTCGACTCCGCTGTAGCGTGAGCCGTCGCGCGATCTGGTGTTGGCGACCCGGTGGCCGAGCGTCACGTACAGCATGAACAGCGCACAGTTCGCGAAGGCGAACCCGAGCCCGAGCGGCTCGCCGGCCAGCCGGATGTCGGTGAGGGTGACCACGCCGGCCACGGCGAGGCCGAGGGCAAACGTGTTGCGCGGGCTTCTGATCCCGGCCGCGGCCAGGACGATGACGCCGAGGAACTCGACCGAGCCAACCGTGGCCAGCGGCAGTCGCGCGATTGCCAGGTAGAAGATCGTGTTCATCGCCGCCAGCACCACGCCCAGGGCCAGCAGGAGCCGGCGTTGCGCGGCGGTCAACCGCGGCAACAGCCGCCACGGGCGGCGCCATACCGCGAACACCACGGCCGCGCTGGCGACCCGCAGCCAGGTGACCCCGAGTACATCCAGCCGGGCGAACAACAGCACGGCGAACGCGGGGCCGAGGTAGTGGAAGATGGCGCTGACCGCGATGAAGGCCGGGGCCGCCAGCCGGGCCGCGTGGCCAGACGTCCCTGCCGGCAGCGCCTGTTCAACGACGGGCTCGGTCAGTTCCTTCATGGGAGTATCTTCCAAAGCGCAGAGCGACCCTGAAGGACAAGATGAAGGCCGGAGGCTCGACTTGCCTAGAGATCCGAGGTCAAACGGCCCTACTTCCTTCGACGGCCGGGCAAGGCTGTTAGATCCCATCAACCTGCGCCTGTTGTCCGAATTGCAGGACAACCCGCGCCTGTCGATGTCGGAGCTCGCCCGCCGGGTCGGCATGTCCGCACCCGCGATTACCGAACGGGTACAGCGGCTCGAAACCGCAGGCGTGATCGTCGGGTACCGGGTGGACATCGACCCGGCCGCGCTCGGCATGCCGGTAACCGCACTGGTACGCATTCGGCCAGGCCCCGGCCAGCTAACCAAGATCGCCCGGGCCGCACAAGAAACGGCGCAGGTGGTCGAGTGCCATCGAATCACCGGAGAGGACTGCTTCCTCCTCAAGATTCACGCACCGTCGATCGGCGAACTCGAAGAGATCCTAGACCGGTTCCTCCTTTTCGGGCAGACGACCACCTCCATCGTGGTCTCCACGCCCGTACCGGCTCGACCGCTGCCACTACCTACCGCGGCGCCAGATTGACGCACGCCGACGTACTCATCTCGGCAAATCCGGAAGCCCCGTGGGGCCGGACCGTCATCACCCTGCGTAATCGCACGTCGTCGGCGATCCCATCGTCTCGCTGGCACCGCCGTGCAGGCGCAATCCGTGGGTGCCGATCACCGCTCTGTGTGTACTGGCGTACCCGGCTCTGCATTGGAACCCGTACCCCGACAGTGGTGGCTCCGGGCCGCGCTGCAAGGGGTCGGAGTTGTTGCAGTTCGGGATAGCTGAGCCGGTCCTACGGTCGGAACACCAGTCAATGGATGGCTGGATTGTCATGGAGGAAACGACCGTGGGAGCTATCGGCATCCGCCTGTTGGCGGGATCGGCGCTTCGTGCCCTGAAGGGCGTGGGGGCGTCGGAGAGGACGTTGAAGGTCTACGAGTGCACCGGGTTTGGCGAGCTGTGCCGCCGGTTCGAGGCACGCGGGGCGACGGAGTATTCGCCGGAGCTGGCCGACGTGGTGGTCCGCGAGGTCTGGGCCGATTTCGAGCGCGGCGCGCTCTCGTCGTGGAAGTGGACCGCTGTGCGTCGGGGCGCGGCGCTGCTGGACGCGTTCGACCGGACGGGGTCGGTGGACCTTCCGCCGTTGCCGCCGTGGAGTGGGTTGCGGTTACCGCCGATGCCGGGGCAGCTGGCCGATCCAGGCAACCTCCACGCTCTGGTGTGGGCGGCGCAGCAGAGGCTGCGGGAGTTGGGGGTGAGCGCGAAGACGTTGCAGCACTACCGCTACGACGGGTTCGACCCGATCGTGCGTGCCCACCAGGAGCAGGGGCTGACTCGGTACTCCGCGGCGGTCACGGCTGGGCTGGTTGACCGGTCGCGCGCCTTGTTGGAGCAGAAAGCGATGCGTCCGAGCGTGTGGCGCGATGTGAGGAAGTGCGCCGCTGTGTTGGACGAGCTGTCTCGCACCGGCGGGCTGCAGCGGCGGCTGCTGCCGCACTGGGGCTTGCGCAACCCTGGCGAGGCGTTCGACGCGGCACTCGGAGAGTTCTGCGTCGAAGTCGCCCAGGACGGGCTACACCCCGCCCAGATCCCGTTCGATCTCCTCGACGCGGTGTTCCTGGGCGGCTCGACGTCCTGGAAGCTCGGGCCGGCCGCCGCCGACCTCGCCACCCACGCCCGCCAGCACCACAAATGGGTGCATATGGGGCGGGTCAATTCGTTGCGTCGCATGTGCCACGCCGCGACGATTCGGCTGCGACTCCGTTGACGGCACCTTCCTCGCCTTCCCTATTGGATATGCGTGTTGTCCCTGGTGTGGAGGAGCGCATGTGGCGGTTTGGCGAGTGTTCTGGGTGCCTCGTGAGGTGGCGCAGCGTGAGGTGCGCCGGTTGCCTCTGGAGGGTTGGGATGATCTGGCAGCGCGAGAGCGAGAGGTCGGCGTTCGGGCAGGTGATCCGATTTCGTGGCGCCGGACTACCGGGTAGACGCGCTGTTGAGCAGATACGTGCAGTCGAGGAAGTTCCGGACCTACACCGCCGAGACGCGGCGGAACTACGCGACGGACATCACCCTCCTGTTGGACTTCTTGTGGGGGCGGGGTCGCGGATGGACCGAGGCCAGGCCTCGGGATTTGGAGGACTACGAGCACTGGCGTCGCTTTGAGCTGTCAAACCCGAAGAGGATCAGCGGCTCGAAGTGGAATCGGGAGCTGGCGGCGGTGACGAGCCTGTACGGCTGGGCGGTCGGGAACCGCGCCGTGGAGCGGAACCCGATCCAGATGAGAGAGGTGGTCGGCCGGTACGGCGAGGTGATCTTGGTGGCCGAGGCGAAGGCCAGGGACGCCCGGCCGAGCAACGTGCACTGGTTGACGCCGCGGACGTGGCGCCGCTGGATCGACGTGGGTCTGCGGGGCCGGGGCATGGACGGTTTGCCCGAGCCGGGCTGGACGGCACGGCTGGAGGATCGGAACGTGGCGTTCGTGAACGTGCTGAGGTCCTCGGGCCTTCGGCGCGGTGAGGGCGGCTCGTTGCTGACATTCGAGGTGCCGCAACGGGGGCTCGACGGTGGGCGCTACTACCGCGGGAAGATCGACGCGGCGGTCACCCGGGCGAAGAAGACGCGGACCTTCTACGTGGCCTCGGACGCGATCGGGGACGTTGAGGCCTACGCGGAGTCGTCGCGGGCCTTGGCGGTGCGGGCGGCGCAGAAGGCCGGTCGCTATGAGGCGCTGCCTGAGTTGCGGATCGTCACCGAGGTCACGCGCGGTTTGAACCCAGTCGTTCGCTGGCGGGACCAGGACGGCGTCGAGGGCCGACGTCTGCTGAGCCAACTCACGGTCGAGGAGCGGACGCTGTTGTTCACCGAGGGCCGTGGCGGGTTGGAGCCGCTGTGGTTGTGGCTGAACGAGCGTGGCCTGCCATTTCATCCGCACTCGTGGGACGGCGTGTTCCGGACGGCGAACCAGCGGTGCGAGCGGGTCCTGACGCCGCCGGAGAGGCTGCGGCTGGACCCGCACAAGGTTTATGCGCCGTACGCGACGGTGCACTCTGCTCGTCACAGCTTCGCGCTGTTCATGCTGGTGGTGCTCGACAGGTTGATGGATCAGCGGTACGGGTTGACGCCGGAGGAACGGCGAGATTTCCGGCAACTGTATGGGGATCCGTGGTTCATGGTGCAGAACCTGTTGGGCCACGTGACCAGGGAGACGACCGTTGAGCGGTATCTGGCGCCGGTCGCCGATCTGAATCTGCGGGCGATGCTGGCCAATGCTGAGACACCCCTGGCTGCGCCGATGCCTGAGCTGGACGCGGTGTTCGCCCGGGTGGCGGCCGAGTCGGAAGGTATCCAGGACATCGATGACCGGATGCTCTGCGCGGAGGAGGGGTGAGCGGACGCGGCCGTCGGGCGGCCCTGCCGGCCGGGGATCATTCTCGTCCCGAATCGCTGGCTCCGGATGGCTTGGTGGTGCACCACTACAACCGGCATGGCCGGCTGAGGTCCTACGACTTTTCGGCGAAGCTCGCGAAGAGGTCCTGCTGGGGTTCGCTACCCAACGTCTTCAAGGAACCATTGCCCGACCGTGCCTACGCCGACGCACAGGCCCAGCTGAAGGATCTGCTGAGCGTGGCCGAGTTCAAGGCCAACCGCCGCACCGTACGTAACGCCCACTACCACTACACAGCGCCGCCGGACCGAACGCGGTTCCCGCGCCGCGATGGATACCATCGTCACCGTGACCGGCACGATGATCGTTAAGGGGCTGGCCGCGGGGTACGGCGAGGAGGAACTTTTCGCCGGGCTGGACCTCGTGGTCGCGCCGGGCGATGTCATTGGGTTGGTCGGGGCGAACGGTGCGGGCAAGTCCACGCTGTTGCGGACCCTCGCCGGGCTGCATGATCCGGAGGGCGGCACGATCGCCCTCAGCCCGCCCACGGCCATGGTCGGCTACCTGCCGCAGGAGCCTGAGCGGCGCCCGGGTGAGACCGTCGCGGGGTATCTGGCCCGGCGGACCGGGGTGGCCGTCGCCCAGGTCGCGCTCGACGCGGCGGCCGCCGCACTCGCCGCGGGCGAGCCCGGCGCGGACGACGCGTACACGACCGCCCTGCAGCGCTGGCTCGATCTGGGCGGCGCGGACCTGGAGGACCGGGCGGGCACCGTCGGCGCGGACCTCGGACTCGGCGTGGCGCTCGACCACCCGATGACCCGGCTGTCCGGGGGGCAGGCCGCCCGGGCGGGTCTCGCGGCGCTGCTGCTGTCCCGGTACGACATCTTCCTGCTCGACGAGCCGACCAACGACCTCGACCTCGACGGCCTCGCCCGGTTGGAGTCGTTCGTCACGGGCCTGCGGGCCGGCACGGTCCTGGTGAGCCACGACCGCGAGTTCCTGACCCGCACCGTCACCGGCGTGCTGGAACTGGACCGGCCACAGCAGCAGATCCGGCACTACGGCGGCGGCTACGAGTCCTATCTAGACGAACGGGAGATCAGCCGCCGGCACGCCCGTGCGGAGTACGAGGAGTACGCCGATACCAGGTCGGACCTTGAGGCCAGGGCCCGCACCCAACGCAACTGGATGGAGAAGGGGGTCCGCAACGCGCGCCGCAAGGCCACCGACAACGACAAGATCGGCCGTAAGTTGCGGGCCGAGTCCACCGAGAAGCAGGCGGCCAAGGCCCGCCAGACCGAGCGTCTCATCGAGCGGCTCGACGTCGTCGAGGAGCCGCGCAAGGAGTGGCAGTTGCGGATGGAGATCGCCGCCGCGCCCCGGGCCGGAGCGATCGTCGCGGCCCTACGCGCAGTCGTGGTCAAGCGCGGCGGGTTCACTCTCGGTCCGGTGGATTTACAGGTCGACTGGGCCGACCGGATCGCGATCACCGGGCCGAATGGCGCCGGCAAGACCACCCTGCTCGGCGCGATGCTGGGCCGGATACCGGTCACCTCCGGTGCGGGCACCCTCGGACCCGGCGTCGTCGTCGGCGAGGTCGACCAGGCCCGCGCTCTGTTGCTGGGCGACGAGTCGTTGCTCGACGCCTTCCGGGCCGCAGCCGGTGACTGGGCGCCCGAACAGGCCCGCACGCTGCTCGCGAAGTTCGGGCTGCGCGGCGAGCATGTCCTGCGGCCGGCGGCGACGCTGTCACCGGGCCAACGGACACGCTCCGCACTCGCCCTGCTCCAGGCTCGCGGCGTCAACCTGCTGGTCCTCGACGAGCCCACCAATCACCTCGACCTGCCCGCCATCGAGCAGCTCGAATCGGCGCTCGATGCCTACTCGGGCACCCTGCTGCTGGTCACCCACGACCGCCGGATGCTCGAGGCGGTACGCACCAATCGCCGCATCGACGTCGAGGCAGGGCGCGTCACGGCCGGCTGACCCGCGGCAGCGCAGGAGGCCGCGAGGTTCCGTTGCATTGGGTGTTGCCAAGATCGAGGCAGTTTTGACCGCGTGCTGATCTATGACACCCGGCACCTCCTGGCTGTGCTCGGCGACTACTTGAGTTGTGACGATCGGTCAGCGGCATGTTAGTGCGGATCGTCGCTCATGATCGATATGCGATCCCGGCGACGGGAGATGTGGTCACGATGTCGAAACGGGCCGATAAGGTCGGCGCGTGGCCGACGGTTTCGACCTTGCTGGTGCCCTCGCCCGTGTCGCGGACGGTCGGGCGGCGTGCTGGCTTTTCATCAAGGGGTATGCGGCGGCCTGGTCGACGCCGCTGACGCCGGCCGATGGATACAGACCATCGGAGTTGGCCGATGTGGAGGCTCGCCTGGGGATCCGGCTGCCGATGGCGGTTCGTGAGGCCTACCAGCTGTTCGGCCGGCGAGCGGACCTTACTCGTACGCAGGATCTTCTGTTGGAGCCGTCGCAGCTGCGCTTCGACGACACCGGCGAGCTGTTGGTCTTTCGGGTGGAGAACCAGTGGGTGTGCGAGTGGGGAGTCCGGGTCGGCGACGTCGACCCGATCGACCCACCCGTGATGTTCGGTGTCCACGACCTGACCGACGCCGGTTGGCGGCCGTTCCTCGACAGGTTTTCGCTCGCGTGCGTGGAGATGGTGCTGTCCGAGTCGATGCTGTGCAACGACGTCTCGGCCAGTCGCGAGCTGGATGACGACGCCGTCGGCACGCTGGAGCGGCGGTTTGATCGCTTGCCGTTTCCGGACTATCCCCTGTGGGCGAACCCGGACGGTCCCCCGGTGCGCTGGTTCAGCGACGGCGAGGTGCTGCTCTGCGACCACAGCCGGACCTGGCTGTGGATGCACGCCCGAACCATCGAAGCGCTCGACCGGGTGCGAACCGTTCTCCCCGGCGACTGGCAGATGATCGACTACCCGAGGATGAACGGTCGGGGTGACAGGGACCTTGGACCCTGTATTTCCCGTCCGGGATCGCCAACCCTGAAGCTGGGGATAGGCCGGACTGGCCGAAGGAGGATGTGATGGCGAGGTTGGGGAGCTGGCCGTTATCCGAGAACGCCGTTCGTGCGATGTATGCGGGGGGCCGCGGTAACGCGGCGGCCCGCCGGTTCGCCCGGGTGTGGGCGGCCGTGTTCGGTGCCGGTCTGCTCCCTCGGCGCTGGGTGACACTCGAGGTCGCTGGACGCCGTACCGGACGGCTGACCCGGTTCCCGCTGGGCATGGCCGACTGGCAGGGCGGCTGGTACCTGGTGCCGATGCTGGGCGAGAGCTGCAACTGGGTCCGCAACGTACGTGCGGCCGACGGCCTGGTGACCATCCGGCACGGGTGGGCTCGGGTCTGCCGCCTGGTCGAGGTACCGGTCGATGAGCGTGCACCGATCCTCAAGCGGTATCTGGCGACGGTACCCGGGGCCCGGCCGCACGTCCCCGTCGACCGGCACGCACCCCTGGCCGAGTTCGCGGCAATCGCGGCGCAGTACCCGGCGTTCCGTGTCGAGACTGCACGCGGGGGAAGTCGGACTACCCGAGGCGAAAGGCCAGGGTGATCATGGTGGTTGGGGCTGGATTGCCAGGCCGGTCTCGGCAATGAAGGCCTCGATCAGTGCCGGCCGGTACTGAATGCTCTTGAGCCGAGTCCGCACGATCGCGGCGAGTTGGTCGATGCCGCAGGCGGCGAGGTTGCCCAGCCCACGCTTGACGTGCGACCACACGCCCTCGGTCGGGTTGAGCTCTGGTGCATACGCGGGCAACTGGACCACGGTCAGCCAGTCGTGGTCGGCGACGAATTGGTGCATCACCGCGCTGACGTGGTGATTCAGGTTGTCCCAGATGAGAATGATCGGCGTCCGTAGCTGGGCATGGACGGCACTTACAGATCTTGAAACGCTGGGTTGATCGATGTCTAGTCGGCGTGTCTCCGTGACATTGGTCGATGGGCTTTGTAGGCCGGGGGTATGAGGTATCCCGACGGTGGTGGCCTGTCCGCACAGGGGCGGGTCAGGCGTGA
>WNFV01007461.1_pt1 | contig 12618 bp, 10 predicted proteins | sample 5400101 | NCBI WGS metagenome assembly WNFV01 (sample SAMN13153361, study PRJNA577476) | soil metagenome | isolation source: 115 cm soil or saprolite under grassland replicate 1 | place: USA:California | collected 2016-06-15
CCCAGGCATCGACCCCGTGACGCAGATGGGCCCGCTCGTCTCGAAGGGCCAGACCGAGCGCGTGCTCGGCTACATCACGCTCGGCGAGAAGGAGGGGGCCAGGCTCCTCGCGGGCGGGTCGCGACCGAAAGGGATGGAAAGCGGAAACTTCGTCGAGCCCACTGTCTTCGCGGACGTGGACGGAGAGATGCGAATCGCGCGCGAGGAGATCTTCGGCCCTGTCGTGGCTGCGATTCCATTCCGGGACGAAGACGATCTCGTGGCCAAGGCCAACAGCACGGTCTACGGCCTGGTGGCGGGGGTGTGGACCAGGGACGTCGCGCGCGCACATCGCGTCGCGCACGCGCTCAAGGCGGGCACGGTCTACGTCAACTGCTACCACATCGTTGACCCGGTGACGCCATGGGGCGGCTACAAGCAGAGCGGATGGGGGCGTGAGCTCGGTCCCTATGCGCTTGACCTCTACACGGAGCTGAAGAACGTCATCGTCGACATCGGCTGAGCCCGGTCTCGGCGGCGTCGCCGCGATCCTGTTCGCCGTCTCGCAGCTGCTCGTCGCCACGCCTGCCACAACGTCGCCGGCCGCCAACCCGGCCGACGTGTTTCAGTTTCCGCTGCCGACCTGGGCGCCTCACTGTCTCGGATTCGGCAGTCAGTGGCGGTACTGCGACGGAACGGCGCTGCGCCAGTGCGCTTCGGGTGCGGTGTGGCTGCACACGGGTACCGACGTCTCGACGCCGGCCGGCCGGCCGGTGGCCGCGGCCGGAGACGGGGTCATCACCGGCTACATGATCGATTCGGAGTTCAAAGGCGGGGTGCTGATACGGCACCGCATGACGACGGGGACGGTGTTCACGCAGTACTGGCACGTGTGGCTGAGGTCGGGGTTCAAGGTGGGCTCGTCTGTGAAGCGCGGCCAGGTTTTCGCGGACGTCGCGAGCATGGGCAGCCGCACGCATTTCCATCTCGCCGTCTTCAAGGGCGAGTTCGACTCGCACACATGGAACGGCGCCCTGCCCCCCAGTCCAGGGTGTTCAGGCTACCCGGCGTTCCCCTACAGGTTCCTGAACCCGACGGAGTTCATCAAGGCCCACCAGCCAGCCTGAGTTCCCCGCATTGGCCGGCCTCGGCACATTTGACGCCGGCGGGAACAGTGCGGTTGCCAGCCACGGCACCTTCACAGGCTTGCTTGCAGCCGGACGGCGCACGATCCATCCTCGCGAGGTGAGCCCGAGAGGAGCTCTGCCGCAGGCGCTGACCGCCGGACCATTCACCGTTGCCGACGCACGGAAGGCAGGACTCGAGCGATGGCACCTGCGAAGCGAGAAGTGGAGGCGTCTCGCACGAGGGATGTATGTCTGGTCTGGGATTGTGGAAACGCCGCTCACTCGACTTCAGGCGGCCAGCATGCGCCTGCCGAACGTGGCTGCCTTTTCCGGTTTGACTGCGGCATGGCTGCACGGTCTCGACGTGGATCCATGCGATCCGATTGAGGTGACACTTCCCAGAGACGCCGGCATCTCTGGCCGCGCCGGCATGCGAGTCCGTCGCAGTCCGCTTCCGTCGAACGATGTTGTGCGCCTGCGCGGCCTGCGCGCGACGTCGATAGTCCGCACGCTGGTCGAGGTGTGCGCCCGTTTGTCCCTGACTGAGGCAGTCGTGATGGTCGACGGCGCACTCCACAAGCATCGCGTCACGGTTGGTCAGCTGACCTCGTCGGAGAACACGACGATGAAGCGAATCCTTCGCTTTGCGGAGCCGGCCGCAGAGTCGCCGATGGAGTCTCGTCTGCGGATGGCTCTCGTGCTCGCCGGGTTGCCGAGACCGAAGGCGCAGGTGTCGATCTATGACAGCGACGGACGCTTCGCAGGACGCCCGGACCTGTACTACGAAGAGGCCCGCTTGGGCATCGAGTACGACGGCGTCGTCCATCGTGCGAGCCTGGCGGAGGACAACCGGCGGCAGAACAAGCTTCTCAACGCCGGTGTGCGGCTACTCCGCTTTACTGGCGCGGACGTTCTGCGCAACCCGGGCTCCGTCGCTCAACAGGTTCGGTCGATGCTCGGCCGTTAGGGGCAGGTCACGCTCTGGGCGTCGGCGATCAATTTCGTAGCAGTCTCGGGCGAGATCGCGTTGTCAGTCTGGGCTTTGACTTCGTTGATAAACGCTTGCATCAGACCCGTGGCAGCGGTGCACTGGCCTCCCGAGGCGGCGGCGCTCGCGGCGTTCAACTCGGCGAGTAATGAGGCTCCGACGCCGCGGTTGCTGATCCCTCCGCTCGTTAGCGCCGTGTTCACGTCGTGAATGACGGCGGCCACGGTGACGACGACACTCTCGAAGGCAAGGGAGTTGACGTACATGTCTCGCGGCAACTCGCCGGTACTTGTCGTGACGGCCCCGGTCTGGTCGTTGACGGAAATCACCAGCTGGAAGAAGTCGAACGCACCGAGTTCATCGTCCGCCATGTAGACCGTGTGGGCCGCCGAGTCGATCGCAAGGCCAGGACCAATGGGCAGGCCGTCGGCGATCGTCGTTTCAGCGCCGGTGCTCGGGTTGACCGAGACCAGGCTGGCCGGACAGCAGAAGGTCTTTCCGAGCAGGTTCTGGGAGATCGTGTCGTAGACCAGGCCGACGATCCCTTTCGCAATCGGCGGGCTCTGTGTGAGAGCTCCGGTCGAAGTATTGACCGTCACGATGGTGACGATCGGCTGGAAAGTGTTGGGGTCGAAGTCCTCCGTCGGAAAGTAGAGCGCGTGCCTGTCAGGTGCGGCCGCCATGCCAAGTGGCTGGATGCCTGGAATGTCTGCAACGTGCGTTTGGGCGCCGTTCGCCGGGTCGATGCGGACCAGCTGGAAAGGACAGCACATATTCGTCTGGCCGAACAGCGAGGCCGACGACCGGTCGTACAGGAGGAACGTAACACCGCTCGGCATGTCGCCACTTAGCGAGGTAGTGGCTGACGTCGTGTCGACCGTCACGATCTGGTAGTGAGGGGTGAAATCCTCGCCGTAGTAGGTCCGGCTCGTGAACAGGTGGTGGCCGGCAGCGTCTGATGCTAGATTGTTAAAGAAGGCGCCCGGGAAGACGTTGACCTGGGGCAGGTCGGCTAACTTCGCGGTGGTCCCCGTGGCGGGGTCGATCGTCAAAATTTCGCTTGGTCCGAGACCGAAGAGTCTGCCTGCGACTGAGTCGGCCGTGGCCGTCAGCGGCTGCGCAAAGAGTGGCAACGCAACGAGCGACAACGCGAGCGCGCGCGCGGTGAGCCTCTGAAGCATTCCCCATACCCCTAGGTGATGGCAGACGCGGTGGCGGAAGCTTAAAGCCGGGCGCTTAACGAATCAATAGGCCCCGCCCGAGGGTCTGATTCGGTGCATTGGCCGGTCTCGGCACACTTTCCGGCGCCGGGAACAGTGCGTTGGCCGGCCTCGGCACCATTTGCAGGGCGGCTATTCCTCGTAGCCCAGGTTCGGGCGCAGCCAGCGCTCGACCTCAGCCGCCGTCATGCCCTTGCGCCGGGCGTAGTCCTCGACCTGGTCCCGCCCGATCTTGCCGACCATGAAGTAACGCGACTGCGGATGGGCGAAGTAAAGGCCGGAGACGGCGGCGGTCGGCGTCATCGCACCCGACTCGGTGAGGTCCATGCCGATCGATTGCGCGTCCAACAAGTCGAACAGCGTCTGCTTCTCGGAGTGATCGGGGCAGGCCGGGTAGCCGAACGCCGGCCGGATGCCGCGGTAGCGCTCGCCGATCAGCTCCTCGTTCGACTGCTTGGGCCCGGTCTCGTACCAGGACCGGCGCACGACCTCGTGCAGGTACTCCGCGAAAGCCTCCGCCAGCCGGTCGGCCAGGGCCTTGACCATGATCGCCCGGTAGTCGTCGTGCTCGGCGGCGAACCGTCCCGCGAGCTCGTCCACGCCAAGCCCCGCGGTCACAGCGAACGCCCCGATGTGGTCCCCCTCCGGCGCCACGAAGTCCGCCAGCGACAGGTACGGCTTGTCGTCCCCGTGGTCGACCTGCTGGCGGAGCATCGGAAAGCGCACGCCGTTGTCCAGCGCGACGTCGTCACCGTCGGCGCGCGCCGGCCAGATGCCGTAGACGCCGCGCGCCCGCAGCCACTCGTTCGCCTGGATCTCGTCGAGGAGCTCCTGCGCGTGGCCGAACAGCTCCCGCGCCGCCGCCCCCTGCGAAGGGCTGTCCAGGATCGCCGGGTACTTACCCTTGAGCTCCCAGGCGTGAAAGAAGAACGTCCAGTCGACATACCGGCGAAGTTCCTCGATCGAAGGCTCGATGACCTTCCTGCCAGTAAACGGTGGTTTCGCTAGTGAGTCGAATGGCAGGCGCATCTTCTTGTGGCGCGCCTCCACGATCGAGAGCAGCGGCCGCCTCGACGAAGAGTGCTGAGCCCGCAGCTTCTCCTGGAGTGCGAAGTTGTCGCGCTCAAAACGATCGCGGCGTTCGGTGTCGAGCAGGTCGGACACGACCCCGATCACACGCGAAGCGTCGAGCACGTGCACGGTCGTGCCGTCGTACGCGGGCGCGATCCGCACTGCGGTGTGCTGCTTGGAGGTGGTCGCACCACCGATCAGGAGCGGGATCTGGAAATCGCGCCGTGTCATCTCCTTGGCCACCACGACCATCTCGTCGAGCGACGGTGTGATCAGACCTGAGAGCCCGACCACGTCCGCGCCCAGCTCGGTGGCGACATCCAGGATCTTCTCGGCGGGCACCATGACGCCGAGGTCGTGCACCTCGTAGTTGTTGCAGGCGAGAACCACGCCGACGATGTTCTTGCCGATGTCGTGGACGTCACCCTTGACCGTCGCCAGCACGAGCTTGCCGCGCACCCTCCGGTCGCCGGTCGCCTCCTTCTCGGCCTGCATGAACGGCTCCAGGTAAGCGACCGCGCGCTTCATCGCCCGCGCGCTCTTGACCACCTGTGGGAGGAACATCTTGCCGGCGCCGAACAGGTCGCCGACGACCTTCATGCCGTCCATGAGGGGCCCTTCGATCACCAGCAGAGGCTTGCCGTACTTGACCCGAGCCTCCTCCGCGTCCTTTTCTATGTACTCGACCTCGCCGTGGAGGACGGCGTGCTTGAGCCGCTCTTCGACGGCGCCCTCCCGCCACGACAGGTCGACCTCACGCTTCGAACCGCCACCGGACACCGACTTCGCGAACTCGACGAGCCGCTCGGTGGCGTCCGGCCGGCGGTCGAAGATGACGTCCTCGACCAGCTCGAGGAGGTCCTTGGGGATGTCCTCGTAGACGACGAGCTGGCCGGCGTTGACGATGCCCATGTCGAGGCCTGCCCGAATCGCGTGATACAGGAACGCCGAGTGGATCGCCTCGCGCACGCGGTCGTTGCCGCGGAACGAGAAGGAGAGATTGGAGACTCCGCCGGAGACGTGGACCCTGGGGAAGCGCTTCTTGATCTCGCGCGTCGCGTCGATGAAATTCTTCGCGTAGCCCGCGTGCTCCTCGATGCCCGTCGCGATGGGCAGGATGTTGGGGTCGAAGATGATGTCCTCCGGCTGGAAGCCGGCCTTCTCGGTCAGGAGGCTGTACGCGCGGCTGCAGATCTCCACCTTGCGTTCGAACGTGTCCGCCTGGCCGGTCTCATCGAACGCCATCACGACCGCGGCCGCTCCGTACTTGCGCACGAGACGCGCCTGCTCGAGGAACGACTCCTCGCCGCCCTTGAGGCTGATCGAGTTGGCCACGCCTTTGCCCTGCAGGCACTTGAGGCCGGCTTCGAGGACGGTCACTTTGGAGCTGTCGACCATCACGGGGATCCGGGTGATCTCGGGCTCCGTCGCGATGAGGTTGAGGAAGCGGACCATCGCCGCCTCGGAGTCGAGGAGGTCGGCGTCCATGTTGACGTCGAGGAGGTTGGCGCCCCCTCGCACCTGGTCGAGCGCGACCTGCACAGCGCCTGTGAAGTCGTCCGCCTCGATGAGGCGCCGGAACCGGGCCGAGCCGGTCACGTTGGTCCGCTCGCCGATGACCACGAAGCCGGAGTCCGGGCTGATCTCGAACGGTTCGAGGCCGCTGAAACGCGAGCGCGGATCGCGATGCGGGACCTCTCGCCGAGTCAGGCCGGCCATCGCCTCGCGGATCTGCCGGATGTGCTCGGGACCGGTGCCGCAGCAGCCCCCCGCCGCGTTCAGGAAACCCGCCTCGGCGAACTCCTTGAGCAGGCGGCTGGTCGTCGGCGGCTGCTCGTCATAACCGCCGAACGCGTTCGGCAGCCCGGCGTTCGGGTAGCAGATCACGTACACGGACGCCACCCGTGACATCGCCTGCACGTACGGTCGCATCTCGGTCGCGCCGAGCGAGCAGTTGACACCGGCGGCGAAAGGCTGCGCGTGCTCGACCGAGGTCCAGAACGCCTCCACCGTCTGGCCGGACAGGTTGCGGCCGCTGCGGTCGACGATGGTCACCGAGACGAAGAGCGGAATCTCGGGCGCGACCTCCTTGACCGCGGCGATGGCGGCCTTGCCGTTCAGGGTGTCGAAGACCGTCTCGATGAGCAGGATGTCGACGCCGCCGTCCTTCAAGCCTCGCGCGGCCTCCGCGTAGCCCTCGCGAAGATCGTCGAACGTCACCTCGCGATACGAGGGGTCGTCGACCCGCGGCGACAGCGAGAGCGTGACGTTGGTGGGTCCGAGCGAGCCGGCGACGAAGCGGTCCTCGAATTGGTCGACGGCCTCGCGTGCCAGCCGGGCGCCCTCGACGTTCATCTCGTAGACGAATTTCTCGAGTCCGTAGTCGGCCTGCGACACCCGCGTCGCGGTGAACGTGTTGGTGGTGACGATGTCCGCGCCGGCCTCGAGGTAGTCGCGGTGCACCTGGCGGACGAGGTCCGGCTGGGTGAGACACAGCACGTCGCTGTTGTTTCGCAGCGGCTTCGGGTGGTCCCGGAAGCGCTCGCCGCGGAACTGCTCGTCGGACAGTCCCTTGTGCTGCAGCATCACGCCCATCGACCCGTCGAAGATCACGATCCGCTGCTGGAACAGCCGGTCGAGACGTTCGCGGACAGAGGTTGCCACCGCCATGGGTAATGGATAAGCCTACGTCCCCACCCGGCGCCTCCGGCGCCGACCTCCCCGGTAAGTGGGGAGGTGAACTCAGTCCATAATCGGGACTCATGCCTCGCCAGGCCGCGACCGACACGCCGCATGTGTCCGTGGTTGTCCTGGTCTACGACGAAGTCGACAGCATTGAGCCCTTGCATCGCGAGCTGGTCGGCGTGCTCGACGGTCTCGGCACATCTTTCGAGGTGATCTACGTCGACGACGGGAGTCGCGATGGCAGCACCGAGCGTCTCGGCCAGCTGGCCGCGCGCGACGCGCGGGTGCGACTCGTCAGCTTCCGACGCAACTTCGGCCAGGCGGCGGCGGCGCAGGCCGGCATCGATCACAGCCGAGGTCGGGTGGTGGTCTTCATGGACGGGGACATGCGGAACGATCCACACGACATTCCGCACCTGCTCGAGAAGATCGACGAGGGATACGACGTCGTGAGCGGCTGGCGCCGAGAGAGGCGCAACCGAGGGCTGCGGGTCGGGCTCTCCAGGATCGGGAGCTGGGTCCTCGCGGGTTTGACGGGCGTCGGCGTCAGCGATTTCGGCTGTGCGCTGAACGCGTTTCGGCGCGAGGTGATCCAGGACGTGAAGCTCGACGGCGAGATGCATCGATTGCTGCCTGCGTATGCGGCGGCGGTCGGAGCTCGGATCACCGAACTCCCCGTGAGTGACCGGCCGCGAACGTACGGCAGGTCGAAGCACTCGGCCTGGGAGCGCTCGCGCGTCTTGCTCGACCTGGTGACCCTGAAGCTCATCGGCGGTCAGTCGATCAGGCCGATCTACTGGCTGGGATTCGCGGCCTTCGTGCTGTGGGCCCTGGCCCTCGTGCTGGCGGTGATCATGGTTGCCCAGCGGCTCCTGCCCCCATACGTGCACGTCCACGCCAACCTCCTGCTCGTGCTGGACGTGGGACTGGTGATCATCGGCGTCCAGCTCCTGCTCGCCGGCCTGCTGATCCAGCGGTCGTGGCCGCCATACGTGGTGCGCGAGGTGATCGAGAAGCGTGCGCACCGGCAATCGGCGGCTGACGGCAGACCTGCCCTCCGCCATGGCTGAAGCGCCCAGGATTCCGCCTCGCTGGTTCGTCCGCAGCGCGTGGGTCGTCCATCGGGCCATGTATCGCCTCTCGCGAGGTCGTTTCGGCCTCTGGCGTCCGAAACCGGGCCGATGGGGAGCCCTCCGTCTCCTCACGACCGGCAGGCGATCGGGTCGGGCGCGCACGGCGATCCTCGGCTACTTCGAGGACGGGCCGAACTACGTCACCCTGGCCATGAACGGCTGGGCCGCGCCGGAACCTGACATGTCCGACGGCTCCCGGCGAGCAGTACGCGGCCGCGCGGCCGTGGGTGAGGAGCGCGACCGCCTGTGGGCCAGATGGCGCGAGCACGGCGATGGTCTCGACGGCTATGCGACGCGGAGGCCATCGCAGACCGCAGTGGTCGTGCTCGAACCGCTGCATTAACAAACCGACTGTCGGTCGGTTATAATCGTGGCATGGCTCGGACAGTGAACCTGGCGGCGCACACCGTGCGCCGGGACGCCTTCATCGAGGCCGCGCAGCGACTGATGCAGGCGAAGGGCTACGAGCAGATGAGCGTCCAGGACCTGCTGGACGAGCTCGAGGCTTCGCGGGGCGCCTTCTACCACTACTTCGACTCCAAGCAGGCGCTCCTCGAGGCGGTGATCGACCGCATGGTCGACGCAGGGCTGGCCGCGGTCGAACCGGTGGCGCGGGATCCGCAGCTGCCCGCGGCCCGCAAGCTCGAGGAAGTCTTCAGCACCATCGGCCGCTGGAAGACGGAGCGGAAGTCCCTCGTCCTCTCGCTCCTGACCGTCTGGATGTCCGACGACAACGCCATCGTGCGCGAGAAGTTGCGGCGCACCATGGTCCGCCGCCTGGTTCCGACTCTGGCGCCGATCATCCAGCAGGGTATCGACGAGGGCACCTTCCACGCCGATCCAGCGGAGGAGACCGCCCGCGTCTTCGTGATGCTGCTGCAGGGGTTCCAGGACATCGCCACCGAGCTCTTCCTCGACCGCCAGGCCGGCCGTATCGAGCTCGCGACCGTCGAGCAGACCTTCGCGAATTACAGCTCCGCGATCGAACGGATTCTGGGTGCACCCGCGGGATCGGTCCACCTGATCGACCGCTCAGTTCTGCACGCCTGGTTTGGGTAAAGGGAGGCGCACATGGCGGCCATCATCGAAGTCGAGAATCTCTCCAAGAGCTACGGCGGCAACCGGGGCATCATCGAGGTCTCGTTCTCGGCGGCCGAGGGCGAGGTGTTTGGATTCCTCGGCCCTAACGGCGCCGGCAAGACGACGACGATCCGCATCCTGATGGCGCTGATCCGGGCCGACAGCGGCGCGGCCAAGATCGCGGGCCTCGACTGCTGGAATCAGTCGGTCGAATTGAAGCGACTCGTCGGCTACATCCCCGGCGAGCCGTCGCTGGACCCCAACCTGACCGGCGGCCAGATCCTCGAGTACTTCTCGAACCTGCGAGGCGGCGTCGATCGCGCCTACCTCAAGCGGCTGATCGAGCGCTTCGAGCTCGACACGAGCCGCAAGTTCCGCCAGTACTCGACCGGCAACAAGCGCAAGGTCGTGCTGATTCAGGCCTTCATGCACCGGCCGCGCGTGCTCGTCCTCGACGAGCCGACGAGCGGACTCGACCCCTTGAACCAGCAAGAGTTCGACGAGATGGTCAAGGAGGCCCGAGACGAAGGGCGCACGGTGTTTCTTTCCTCGCACGTGCTCAGCGAGGTCGAGAAGACATGCACGCGCGTCGGCATCATCCGCGAAGGCCGCCTCGTGCGCGTCGGCGGAGTGCACGAGCTGAAAGACATCAAGCGCTACGAGGTCACGATCACCTTTGCGGAGCCTGTGCCTGCGGACACTTTCAAGAGCGTCGATGGTGTCACGGAGGTGGAACCGCTGAACAACGGGCACGCCGTGCGCATCGCCGTCCAGGGCCCCGCCGACGCCGTCATCAAGGCCGCCGCCCGCTTCCCGGTCGTCTCGTTCAACAGCTACGAGCCGAGCCTCGAGGACATCTTCCTGAAGTACTACGAGGGCGATGGCGCGGGCAAGGAGGCCGCAGGTGTTCTTTAGAAGCGTCTTCCTCAAGACCCTGCGCGACTACCGAATCGCCATCCTGGGCTGGGGCGTCGGCATGGGCCTGGTCATCGTGTCGCCGATGGCGAGCGTCGCCACTCTGATCAGCACGCCGCAACAGAGGGCGGCGCTCGCGGCCCTGGCCGCGCAGTTCGCCTGGAACGCCGACCCCGTCGCCGCGGACACCATCGGCGGCTACGCGACCTTCAAGATCGGCGTCTTCATCTTCCTCATCTGCGTGTGGCCGCTTCTCGCCGCGAGCCGGACGCTGCGCGGGGAGGAGGACCGCGGCTCGCTGGACGTGCTGCTCTCCATGCCCCGCTCGCGGGCGCGCGTCGCGCTGGAGAAGGTGGCCGCGATATGGACCGCCCTGCTCTTGATCGGCCTGATCGCCGGCGTGATCGCCTACCTGGGCGGCCGTGGCTTCAAGGCCGACTTCACCCTCGCCGACGCGCTGCTGTTCGGCCTGGACCTCACGCTGATCTGCATGGTCTTCGGGGGCGTCGCGCTTCTCATCTCGCAGTTCACGCACGAGCGCGGGTCTGCGGCCGGCGCGACGGGAGGACTGCTGGTCCTCTTCATCGTCCTCGACATGGCCCACCGCGTCATCCCGGACACCGACTGGATCTCCCAGCTCTCCCCGATCTACTACTACAACCTGAGCAAGCCGCTGATCCCGAGCTACGGCACGAGCCTCAGCGGCATGCTGGTGCTTCTCGCGCTCGCCATCTTGCTCACCGGCGCCGCGGTCTGGCTCTTCGTCCGGCGCGACGCCGGCGACGTTGTGAGGGTGCCTGGCCTGTCCCCGTTACTCAGCCGCCCGGCCCCCGCGAGCCGCGCTCTGCCCACCGGCGACTGGTCGCTCGGCTCGGTGTACGCGCGCAGTCTTGGCATGATCGCGTGGCCGACCTTCTGGTGGACGCTGATGATCGGCGGCTTCGCGGGCTGGATGGTCCTGGTCGTGGAGCAGATGGTCAGCAAGCTGAACGACCTCTTTAGCTCACAGCCGTCGTCCCTGGCGGTCCAGATCCTGCGCAACGTCGGCGGCGGGGGGACGCAGCTCAACGCGCTCTTCCTGGGCGCGATGTTCGAGATCCTGCCCGTCCTCCTGATGGCCTTCGCGGTGACCCAGGTCAACCGCTGGAGTGCCGACGAAGACGACGGGCGGCTCGAGATCATCCTCTCGACGCCGCAGCCTCGCAGCACAGTGATGCTGGGACGCTTTGCCGCCCTCGCCACCGCCACCATCGTGGTCGGCGTCGTCACGCTCGTCGCCGCGTGGATCGCGTCCGCCGCGGCCGGGGTCGAGCTGAGCTCGACCAACCTCGCCGAGGCGACGCTCGGGATGGTCCCACTCGGCCTTTTGATTGCGGCCATCGGCTACCTGGGCGCGGGCTGGCTCCGGACGGCCGCCGACACGGGCCTGATCAGCTTTTTGCTGGCGGGCTGGTTTCTGGTCAGCTTCGTGGGGCCGGACCTCAAGTGGCCGGAGGCGACGCTTCGCCTTTCCCCCTTCTACTACTATGGCACCCCTTTGCTGCACGGCCTGGAATTCGCCAACCTGGCCCTGGTGGTGCTGGTCGGGGCGGCAGCGCTGGCCGTCGCCACACTCCGCTTCGCGCGCAAAGACATCGGCGTCTAGACCCCTTCTGCGGCGGGCACACGAAACTTAACAGGTCCTTAAGGGGCGACCGAAACGGTTCCGAGTAGCGTTGTCGAATCGCTGGGCGGGTGGGGTTCCTAACCAGCGTCAGGAGGGAGCACAAGTTGAAGCGGGTGGTTGTCGCCGCCGCGCTGGCGGCCGGGATTCTTTTGGCGTCTCCGTCCAGCGCCGCGGCCTGGGCGTCGTACTGCGACTGGGACCCGCTGGTGCTGATCGTCACGCCCGGCGGGCACGTGGTCCCCATCTACGAGAGCGTCTGGACGTCGACGCCGCTCCAGATCGGCCTCCCGCTGAGCAGCTATACAGCGACGCGTGTCTACGACTCCCTCGGCCGGCCGAACACGGCGGTCGACATCAAGATCACCGTGCTGACGGGCCTGCTCTTCAACTTCCGGACCACCAACATGGCCACCAGCGGCCTGCTCGGAACAGGGACGGTGTACGCGGTCAAAGACGGCTGGAGCGGCACGCCGGTTCACCTCAAGTTCACACTCCCGATCAGCTGATCTCATGACGCCGCGAAGGCGTTCCGAGCTGTTTCGTCTTGTGGTCGGAGCGGCCGCGATCACGGTCGCGGCCGTCAACGTGCTGCGCCTCGCCGAGGGAGGGCCCGACTGGTGGCTGATCGTCTCCCTCGCGGTGACCGGGATCCTCGCCCTCGAGTTCCCTCTCCACATCAACATCAACGCCAAGGTCAGCGTGGCGAGCGCGGTGTTCTTCGCCGCCGTGCTCCTGCTGCCGGTGTGGCAGGCGG